>JABAOH010001449.1_pt2 | contig 78129 bp, 65 predicted proteins | sample 7062181 | NCBI WGS metagenome assembly JABAOH01 (sample SAMN14538630, study PRJNA623070) | marine sediment metagenome | biome: marine biome [ENVO:00000428]; feature: marine pelagic biome [ENVO:01000023]; material: deep marine sediment [ENVO:00002113]; isolation source: pool of 5 deep marine... | reverse complement strand
CGGAGTCGTACACGACATGGAAGACGCGGCGCACGTCGTCATCGAGCTCGAGGGGCCAGCGGACATCGATTCTCGACCGGGTGCCCGTGCGTAACTGCATCGAAGGGTGACCGTTGGAGCCGGTCTGGAACATGGCGACGCGGCGCGCGCGCCGGTCGCCCGACTGGAAGCCGGCGATACGCTGCACGTGGGGCGGCTCGACCCAGGAGGCAACGATCACGAAAGTCGCCTTCGTCGCATCGTGGAGCGCCACCTGGTACTTCGAGTCCGAGACGTCACCGGCCACCAAGCCGCGGTGGCGGAAGCTCGTCGAGCGGAGTCCACGATGACCGTCCTTTACGGTCCATTCCAGCGCCGGGCCATAGCTTATCGTCAGGTCGACGGGGTCGGCGCGGTCGTCGAGCACGGCGGCCGGCGTGCGGCCGCTCTCCGCCTCGCGGAACCAATAGCGGCCGAGCAGGTGCTGCAGGACAGCCGGCTCGGCGGTGAGGCCGGAGATCCGCTCGACCGCGGGGCCGAACGGCCCAATCCGGGTCAGCACGCCGGTGGCGGGATCGATGATCGCCAGCTCGTTCTCCCAGCCGGTGGAGGCGTAGAGCGTTCCGTCGGGGGCAAACGCTATGTCCGAGATCACCACCTCGACCTCCGGCTTACCGGCGGCGTCGGTCAGGTAGACGGTGGACGTGATGTCGCCGGTCTGCGGGTCGATCGTGTTTATCTGGCCGGTCTCGAGGCTGCCGCCGCGGGAGATCCACACGGTGCCGCTCGCGTCGACGGCCATTCCCGCGATGTGGGCACGGCGCCCCCTCCAGTCACCGAAGCCGACCGGGGTCGGGTAATACTCGAGGACCGTGGCGGTCTTCCTGTCCACCCTCATGATCTTTCCCTGCGGAACCCCGCCGAACCAACCGCCGACGTACAGCGTCCCATCCGCCGCGAAGGCGAGCGCATCGACGCCGCCGGGGCAGTTGGGACCCAGCGCGAAGTCGAGTCCCGCGCCCTGCAAAGTCCCCACCACACTCCCCGCGCCCGTCGCCGGATCGATGGTGATGAGTATCGCACCGTAACAGGCTCCGCCCTTGATGCCATAGAGTCGCCCGCTGAACGGGTCGAAGTCGAGGGCGCTGATCCGCTCACTCCCCACGGTCAGTCCGCTGGACCCTATCAAGCTCGCCGTACCATCCACGTGGTCGATTCGAAACAGGCTGGCCGGATTGACGGTCCAGAACGAGGATGAACCGTAGAGGATGGTGCGCGCCTCACTCATAGAGCCGGGCGGGGGCGCGGGATAGAGCACGCCGGTCTCGGCGACGACGCGCCGAACCACCTGGCTGCTCCAGCGAACCGTGCCCTGGTCTTCCAACTGCAACGGATCGTCGGGCGAGCAGTCGGAGCGATTGTAGAGTGCCCCGTCGAGGAAGACCGCGCCGTAGACGTCGCTGTCGTCCTGGATCTCGATGCAGCCCCTGCCGAGGATGATCCCGGCCAATACTAGCCCGTCGCCCTCGAGCTCGAACTCGCCGCCGACGCCGGCGGCGTCGAAGTCCATGATGAAGAGGCCCTGGATGTAACCGTCACCTTCGATCTCGAGCTCACCGCGCACCAGCACGATCGGGAAATGATCGTAGCACGGGTCGCCGGGATCGTTCGAGCCGAAGTTGAGCGGGTGGCTCGTGTCGCAGCTACCGTCGGCTCTCTTGTGCGGACCGTAACGGTTCCGCTGGTTCGCCCTGCCCGGCCTCAGCGTCAGCTCGTCCCCGAACTCACCGATCGTCTGCGTCGCCCGCACCGTGACTTCGTTCCAGGTGAGCGGACCGAAGTGCTGGAAGGTTAGGTCGTCGATCGTCCCGTCCTCCACGACGGGCGGCCGGCCCAAGACCACGGCGTCATCCTCAACCTCCAACTGCGAGCGGTCTTGAATAACGATCCCCGGCCGGTCCAGATCGACGCAAGCGTCGCACTCCCAGCCCGGCGGCAGCGCGTCGTTCCCGTCTACCAGCGCCCGGTCCTCCAGCGACGTCCCCCCGCGCACCGTGACCGCCGCCCGGATAGCATCAAGCACGCCGCCCGCATCACCTACCGCGTCAGCACGGGGGCGCAGGTCGCCGGGAGCCGTCGGCACCCCCGGCTCGTGACACGCCAGTGCCAGTAGCAGCGGGATCACGGCGAGCTTCTTCGCGCTGGTCATCGCGTATCCTCCCGGTTGGTTACGGTACGGGAGTCTGCCGAGAGGGCGTTCCTGGCGGGAACGATCGGAGCACCGTCAGCCGTTCGTTAGCAAATCGGCCGCCCAGCGACGGTCGTCGACGTTAGTGAGTCTGGCGAGAATGGTGATAAGCTAGGGGGCGAGTTGAGCGGCGCAAGCTCGCCGCGGCGCCTGGAACCGCGCGCCGCCTTGCGATCCAAGCCACATCCCCCTATCCATGGCGCTGGCACTCGACCACAGTACCCGGTAGCCAGTATGGAACTGGACACCACACTCAACTTGATCACGACGGTCACCGTCATCGCCGGCGTGACCTTCGCCGTCTTCGAGGTGCTGCACATGAGCGCGCGGCGGCGCCAGAACGCGGCGTTCGCCCTCGTCCAGTCGTACCAGACCCCAGAGTTCGCCAAGGCGATCGTCAAGGTCCCGACCATCCCGGACGGGCTTTCGCGCCGCCAGCTGGAGGAATACCTCAAGGATGACATCGACTCCATCTACCTGATGATGACTACCTGGGAGAGCCTGGGCATCTTGGTCTTCCGGCGCGAGATCGACATCGAGCTGGTCGAGGACTTCTTCAGCGGTCCGATCACCGTTTCCTGGCGAAAGTTCCGGCCCATGATCGAAGCGATGCGTACCAAGCTCGACCGTGAGACATACTTCGAGTGGTTCCAGTGGCTGGCGGAGCGGATCGACGAGCGCGAATCCTTGCGCCCCGCCATACCCGCACAGATCGAACACCGCGCGTGGAAGTCGTGATTCGCCTTCTCATCACGAAGAGTGGGAACGTGAATCGAACCGCCTACCTGATCCTTCTTCTCGTCTGTGCGCCGGTGACGGCGTGCGGGCCGCGAGCGTTCCCCGAGACGTCGCCACTCCCGGAGGCGCCGGGCGCCGAGGCCGTGGTGTACCTGATCGGAGACGCCGGACTCGCGACGACGACGACGCCGGTCATCGTCCAACTGAAGCGAGAAGTCGCCGATCGTGCACAGGACGCCGAGGTCGCCGTCGCCTTCCTGGGCGACAACATCTACGAGAAAGGACTCCACGAGCCGGCGCACCCCGACCACGCGAAGGAGGTTGCGTATCTAGAGGCCCAGATCGACGTGCTGAGAGGCGTCGACGCGAAGGGGATCTTCCTACCAGGTAACCACGATTGGGGTTACGACGGCGAGCGCGGGTTGGCGCAGATCCGTCGCCAGGCCGCCCATGTCGCCGACGCCGCACGGCAGGGAGTCGATGTCGCCTTCTTGCCCGCCGCCGGCTGCCCGGGGCCCACCGTCCTCCCCCTCGGTATGACGGCGCTGCTCGTCTTCGTCGAGAGTGACCTCTGGCTGCGCGACCACGACTGGGCGGAGAGCAGCAGTTGCGAAAACACTTCGCTCGAGCAGTCGTTGAACTCGTTACGCAGTATTCTCCAGCGGAACGCCGACGGTGATCGCCGGCACGTCTTGGTCTTGGCCCACCATCCGCTCAAGACGTACGGCTCTCACGGCGGCTACTTCGGCCTCAAAGACCAATTCTTCCCACTGACCAACCTCTGGGGACCACTCTACATCCCGATCCCCTTCGTGTACCCCATCTGGCGGAACTCGGGGACCACCAGCCAGGACATGTCGCACGGCCGCTACCAGCGGATGGGTGAACAGTTCGCGGCGGTGTTCTCGGAGTTTCCCGGCCAACCCCTCGTGCACGCTGGTGGCCACGACCACAACCTACAGGTCTTCGACGGTAGTGAGTACGGTGCCGCTTACATCCTAGTGAGCGGCGCGGGGAGCAAGCAGACGGACGTCGGCTGGGACGACGCGCTGTTCGCCGTGGGCCGGCAGAACCGCGAGCTAGGTTATATGCGACTCGAATTCTTCAGGGATGGGAGCGTCTTGCTGAGCGTGGTCACTGACGGAACCGCGTCGTGCGACGATCGCGCCAGCTGTCCCGGCGAGCCACAAGTGCGCTACTGGCGCTGGCTCGCCGGTCAATGAAAGGAGCGTGACTGCGACCCCCGCGGCTTACCGGGAACCGGTGCGCTCCAGCTCATCGTCGATCATGCCGGCGATCACCGAGTACGGCGCGTTGCCGCGCGGGACGGGCACCCCGTTCACGTAGATGGCCGGCGTACCCTGCACGCCCACCCGGTTCCCCTCCTGTACATCCTGCCGAACCTGCTCGGCATAGTGGGCCGAGTCGAGGCAGGCATCGAAGCGCGCCCGGTCGAGTCCCAGGCGACCGGCCTTCTCCTTCAGCGACTCGACTTCCAGCCGGTCCTGCTCGGCGAACATCAGGTCATGCATCTCCCAGAAGCGACCCTGCTCGTGAGCGCAGAGCGAGGCGAGCGCCGCGCCATAGGCGTTCGGGTGGTTGTTGAGCGGAAACTGCCGGAAGACGACGCGCAGCCGATCGCCGTACTCCTCTTTCAGCCGCTGCAGCGTCGGGAAGAACCTGCCGCAGTAGGGGCACTCGAAGTCGGAGAACTCCGTCAGCGTGACCGGCGCGTTCGCCGGGCCCTGAGCCGGTGCACCGACGTTGCGCAGCTCCACACGGAACGGCTCCAGGAGAAAGACCACTTCCCTGTCTTGGCGCAGCCGCTGGGCCAACTGGCTCACCAGCTGCTGGCGACGCGTGCCATCCAGGTAGTCGGCGATCTGCGGCCGCAGCTCGTCCAGGCCCCGCCCGCCTAGCGAGGCCTCGTTCCGGTTGTACCACTCGGTGATCTCTTCATCCGTGACCGGCTCGATACCTCCGGTCTCGGCTTCGACTAGCTCCTCGGTGGAGATCCCCCGTGCCTCGGCCTCCTCATCGAGCAGGCGATCGCGGACGACCCGGTCGAGCGCCGCCTCGACCAGCTGGTAGCGTTGGAGACGAAAATCGTGTTCCAGCTGACCGAGTTCGGTCCCCGCCAACTCCTCCACATCCGCCATGGTCACCGGATCACCGTCGATGGTCGCCAGGACCTCGGGCCGTTCCGCCCCGGCACAGCCGGCGAGCCACAGCGTCCACACGGCGAACGAAAGCCTCCCGCGCCCGGAAATCNNCCGCGCCCGGAAATCACAACATTTGACTGCTCTCTTTTCGACATCATGCCCCGCATCTGGTGTGAATCGCCCGCGCCCCGACCGGTACTCCTGCGCGATCCGGTACGCCCGGAGCGAGGAAAGGTCCCAAGATGGTCCGAATCCCCGGGAAAGGCAACCAAACCGGCCCTCGCCCCGTGACGACGATTCGCGACGGCTCGAGCCCGGAACTCAGCGGCAGGCGAAGGGGTACCGAAAGCCCCCGCTCTTGAAATCTCCCCCGATCCGTGTATTAAACGAACGGGGCGCAGCTAGCGCGCCCTGCACGCCACTGCACCGCCACCCAGGAGCAAGCCATTCTCAGGAAGGTAGGCATCTACGTCTGGCCGGAGGTACTGCTGCTGCTCGCAGCGGTGGCGCTATTGTCGTGGCCGGGCGCCCGGGTGTGGCTCAACGACTTCGCCCCGGCCTACCCGGCGGTCTTCGTGGTCGGTGCCCTGCAGTGCTGGCGCTTCCAGCGCACCCGGCTGCTGTTCGCGATGATCGCTCTGGTCATGGCTGACCGCGTGCTCCTCCACTTCGCCGCGGGCATCGACGCGGCGATTCCACCGGGCAGCGTCGTGCTCAGCGCCGTGGCGCTGCTGCTGCCGCTCAATCTGATCGGCTTCGCCGTGGTGCCCGAGCGGGGTGCATTTACCCTGACTGGCCTGGTCCAGTGGACGGCGATCTTCGTCCAGCCGGCACTGGTGATCCAGCTCGTCCGCTCGGGAGAGACGTTGCCGGGCTTGCTCAGCGCCACGCTGGTGGACCCCAGCTACTTCGCCTTCCTCAGGATACCGCAGCTGGCGATGCTCTTTTTCATCATCGCCTTCGTCGTACTGGTCTCACAACTCATCTGGGAGCCGAGCGAGGAGCGCAAAGCGCTGGTCTGGGCTCTGATCGCCGCCTTCCTAGCGGTCAACACGGGCGAGGGCGGCCTCGGTTCGACGAGCTACTTCGCCGCCGCCGGCCTGATACTCGTCCTGGCGGTGATCGATGTGTCCTTCAGGCTAGCCTATCAGGACGCGCTCACAGCGCTCCCGACGCGTCGGGGATTCAACGAGATGCTCGCCCAGATGGTGGGACACTACACGGTGGCGATGGTCGACGTCGACCACTTCAAGCAGTTCAACGATCGCCACGGACACGAGGTCGGCGACCAGGTGCTGAAGATGGTGGCGGCCGAGATGATGAAGGTCGGCGGTGGCGGACGACCGTTCCGCTACGGCGGCGAGGAGTTCGCCATCATCTTCGACGGCAAGCGCGTCGAGGACGTGCAGCCGCACATCGAGAAGCTGCGCGCGACCATCGCCGGAAGGGTTTTCACCATCCGCGGCGCCTTCCGGCCCCGCAAGAAGCCCGACCAACCGAAAGAGCCCAAAAAGCCCCGCAAGACCCTCAAGATCACGGTCAGTATCGGCGCCGCCGACAGCACCGACCCGAAGGAGTCGGCGGAAGACGTCGTCAAGGCCGCCGACCAGTGCCTCTACCGGGCCAAGGAGACTGGGCGCAACAAGGTGTGGGTGCGGGCGCGCCCGCGGATTTAGGTCGTCAGTTCTGCGAGCTTTGCCCGCGCCCGCTGCGCCGGCTTGAAGGCCGGGTCAGCTTCGCTCCAGACGTCTAGAGCCGTGCGCAGGTGTTCGATCGCAGACTCCGTTTCCCCCAGCTCCGCCCGCACTAGCGCCATCTCGTAGTGGGCCGTCGCGCTGTACGGGCTGACGCTCAGGGTCTTCCCAAGCTGGGCCTGCGCCTCCTCCAGATCGCCCATCTTCCGATAGCAGCGGCCGATCTCCTCGTGGATCGACTCATCGGAGGGATCGAGCGCGAGGTCCTGCTCGTAGGCCTGAATTGCTTCCCCGTACTCGCCGCGCATCTCGTGGATCCTGCCCCGGGCATAGTGGACGACCGGCATTAAGGCGTTGAGCGAGAAGGCCTGGATGAACGACTCCACGCCCGCTAGGGCGACCTCGGTGCTGTCCGGCTCCTCCAACTCCAGGTAGATGCTCAGCTCACCCAACGGCACGAAGCTGTCCCACGGCGGGGCCAGCTCGGCCCTCACTGCCTCGAGCGTCTCGTAAGCGCGATCTGTATGTCCCGCGGCGACGTGAATGCCGAGGGATCGGAACTCCGTCGCTAGCAGGGCAAAGGGTGGCATGAACTGTTCGCGCTGCTGCTGCGCCAGATCCACGTACTCGAGCGCCTTTTCCAACTGACCACGCGACTCGTAGTAGGCGCGCAACCCTTCGTACGCTGCAGTAAGGTCCTGCGGAGTCGTGGCAACGGCGAGCGCCTCTTCGAGGTGAGCTAAGGCTCGCTCGAGACCGCCGAGGTCCGTCTCGACCCTCGCCAGCCGAATCATCACGCCGACGTTAGTCGGATCTAGGAGTAGCGCCTTCTCATGGTTCTCCTTGGCCTGCTCGTGATTCCCAATATTCGAGTGCAGGTCTCCGATCGACGCGAACGAGGCGTGGTCGTCGGGGAACTGCTCGGCGTAGGATTCATAGTACTCGAGAGCTTCCTCGAACTTGCCTTGCGACTCGTAGACGGCACCGATTTGACGCAGTAGGTCGTACTGCTCCGGGTCGATCTCCAGGATCGCCACGTACTGTTCGACGGCTTCGTCCCTCTTGTCTTGAAAAAGGAGGAGCTGCGCCAGCGCGGCCCGACCCTCGATGTCGTCCGGGTACAGCTCTACCCGCATCGCGTAGATCGCCTGCGCTTTAGCGTAATCCTGCCGCGTGAAGTAGTAGTCGGACTTGACGTCGAACTGCTCGAGCTCGGGCAGCCTGTAGATGTGCTGCATAGCCGCCTGGATCGGCGCGATCCCCTCTTGGACGCGATTGGAGTAAGCGTAGACCTGAAACAGTGAGTGCTGGGCGGAGGCGTAAGTCGGATCTTCGGCCACCGCTCGCTCGAAGTGCGACGCCGCGGTACCCCAATCGCTGTTGAGCACGACGGAGGTGTAGCCGGCGACGACAGCCTGATAGGCGGCGAGCGAATTGGTCTGGATCTCCGAGAACGGCAGATCACTGACCTCCTCAAGATGGCGATCCGGCACCTCGAGGCTCCGCTTCACCTGGACCGTTGCAGAGTCGATGAGCTCGAAGACGTCCGTCCCACTGAACGTACGCGCGCCGATTGCCTTGCCACGGTCCGCGTCGTGAAGGACCAGCGTGACGGTGATCTCACCGTCGGCGCCGTCGATGGAGCCTGTGGCGAAACGATTGACGTGGACATCTGTTGCGATGTTCCTCATCAAGCTCGTGGGCATGCCGAGTCCTTCGGCGTACCCTGCCTCGGTCATCTGCTCGCGAAGCCTCAAACCGTCCGTAGCGCTCACAAACATGTCCTGCCGGAGGTCCGCCCAAACCCCAACCGGTATTCCGTACTGCAGCCAGTCGAGCGTCGAGTCGCCGGAAGCGTTCTCGAATGGGAACAGAACGACCTTCTTGCGGAACTCGCTCTTCGGGATGACGCGCTCGACGGTCTGACCCTCTTCGTCCTCCACGGTTACCGTCGTCGTCGCGGCGCCCAGGTCCTTGCCGGAGAACAGAAAGAGGACGAGCGCGGCGCAGACCAGCAAGTTGGCGGGGATACCGACCTTCTCGGGCATCGCCCACTCGTCGCGACCCGGAGCGCCGTGGAAGTAGGCGAGTATCAGGACCGACGGGATCAGCGAGAGGAGGATCACGATACAGAGATCCACCAGGTAGGTGGAGAGCAGGTAGCGATCCACCAGAAACCCGACGGCCTCGACGATCGCCCACGAGATTCCCAGATATATCCCCAGGATCTGGGGCACACGTCGCTTGAGTAGCTCCTTTAGTAAGGACGAGGGCATTTCTTTTCTCCCGGTTCCGATGCACACGATCGGTTGTGTCGGCGTAGGCGCCTGCGCCCGATCGGGCCAGCGCCCGTAATTCAATTTGTCGCGGGTACATCCTCCTTCAGGTACTTGTCGAACCAATCAAGGATGCGCTGGATGTAGTCGAGTTGGTGCGCCCGCTCGAGCAGGCCGTGCGGCTCACGCGGATAGAGGACGATTCCGCTGGGCACGCCCTTGATGCGCAGCGCCGTGTACAACTGGATCGACTGCTCCGGGTGCACGCGCGTATCGGCCAGCCCGTGGCCCACGAGTATCGCCGTCTTCGTCTTGTTGATGTGAGCGATGGGCGAGCGGTCCCAGGCGAGCCCGGGATCGTCGAACCACCAGGTGTCCCAGTGTACGAGGGTCATCTCGTAGGGGATCTCGGTGGTGCCAGAGAACGAGATCCAGTTAGAGATCCCGGCATAGGGTATCGCCGCCTTGAAGTGCTCGCTGTAGCGCATACCCGCCAGGGCCGAGAAGTACCCGCCGTACGACGTTCCGCTGATACCGACGCGCTCGGGATCGATGAGACCCAGCTCCGCCAGGTGCTCGATCCCCTTGATGACGTCGACGAACTCCTTGCCGCCCAGGTCACGGTGGTCGCCCTTGGCGAATGCGACGCCGCGACCGCCGCTCCCACGGTAGTTGGGCATGAGAACGAGATATCCGTTCGCCGCCAGTATCTGTGCGGGATAGAGCGCGCTGGTGTTCCACCCGTCAAAGCTGATTCCCTCCGGCCCGCCATGAGGCAAAATCGCCAGCGGGTAGCGGACGCCGGGCGTCTCATCGAGCGGATGGATCAGCACGCCTTCGATGCGCCATCCATCGGCGCCCTTCCACTCGATGGTCTCCTGGTCCGCTAGCTCGACGCCGGCCAGCCAGCTGTTGTGCGTAGTCACCCGCACGAACCGGCCGCGCCGGTCGGCCGTGTAGACCTCACGGGGATGCGCTGCGGTGTTAACCGCCGTCGCGAAGGTGCGATGGTCGCCGTCGAAGCTGACACCGCCGAAGATCTCGGCGCCGCCGCCGGCCATCCTCTCGATCTCACCACGATCGGCACGAATACGGTTCAGCGCCGCCCGAGTTCCCTCGGCCGCTACGAAATAGACCGTACGGTTGTCGAGCCAGCCTATGTCCTGGGTGCTCCCCTCGTATTCGGGCGTCAGGTTGACCGCCTCACCACCGGCCGCCGGTACGACGAAGACGCTCTGCGCCAGCGGGTCGTTCATCGATACGGCACCGGCGAAGGCGAACGACTTCCCATCCGGCGCGAACGCCATATCGCCCAGCTTGCCGCGCGTCTCTGTGAGGATTTCGAGGTCGCCGCCTTCCACCGAAACCGCGTAGATCTTCCGGAACATGTAGCCAGCATCGATGTCCGCCGTCTCGGTGACCTGAACCGCGAAACCTCCGCCGTCGGGCCTCCAGACGAAGCTTCGCACCGTCCGGTCGTCGGGCGTGGCGGCGCGGCGCTCGCCGGTCTCCAGATTCTCCACCCACAACCTCACATGCCGCTCGCCTTCGCCGGCGACCTGCGCGTCGTCGCCCCGAGCACGACGCTCCGCTACTTCTTCGGGCACGGGCTCACGCGCCGTGTAGGCGATCAAACCGCCGTCCGGCGACCAGGCGTATGACATCACGCCGAGTGGCGAATGCGTGAGTTGCTTGACCTCACCGCCCGCGGCCGGGACGCCGTAGACCTGGGTCCGGCTGTCGCGCTCGACGAAGCGCGCGGTAAAGGCGAGCGTCTTGCCGTCCGGTGACCAGCGCGGCGAGCCAGCGCTCATCGGTGCCTCGACGATCGGCCGCGGCGCGCCGCCCGCGGCGGCGACGAGCCAGAGCTCGCTGCGGGGCCGTCCATACTCCTCATCCGCGGCCCTCGGCACGCTCAACGTGAAGGCGATGAGCCCACCGTCGGGGCTCATGGCGACCGAGCCGACTTGCTCGATGCTTACGACCTGTTCTGGGGTGATCGCCTGCGCCCGCAGCATCGCGGGAGTCGAGACGACCAGCATCGCCGTCGTCATCAGAGCGCCGAGGAGCGCCGGCTGCTTACGCAGGTGTGCGCGGTTCATACAAACCTCCGCTTCTTGCTGGGAATCACTGAAGATCGATCCGGGATACAATACGCCCTTTTCTGGCCGCTGCCCAGTCCGTAGAATCGGACTGCACACCAGAGATTTCTGACCGGGGGCGGCGAACATGTTCAGCAAGCGAGATCCCAGGGGCGCGCTTCTTCTTCTGGTTCTGGGCCTAGCTGTAACGGCAGGCTGCGCGAGCCAGCCGGACTTCGACGTCGTCGAGGCGAGCATTGCGGAGATCCACGAGGCGATGCTCGACGGCAGGCTGACGGCGCGGCAGCTGGTGGAGCTTTACCTCGAGCGCATCGAGGCCTACGACAAGCAGGGCCCGGCGCTCAACGCGATAATCGTCATCAACCCGAACGCGCTTGCCCGGGCGGACGAGCTCGATCGGCGATTCGAAGAGTCGGGCTTCGTAGGGCCGCTGCACGGCATTCCGGTGATCGTCAAGGACAACTACGACACCCACGACCTGCCGACGACGGCGGGATCGGCTTCGCTGGCGGGCTCGATCCCGCCGGACGATGCCTACCAGGTAAGACAGATCCGCGAGGCCGGCGCCATCGTGCTCGCCAAGTCGAACATGGCGGAGTTCGCCTTCTCGCCGTACCACACCGTGGGCTCGATGCTGCCGGGTCACACGCGGAACCCGTACGCGCTGAACCGCGTGCCCGCCGGCTCGAGCGGCGGAACCGCGGCGGCGGTGGCGGCGAGCTTCGGCGCCGTCGGCTTGGGGACCGACACCGGCAACTCGATACGCGGGCCATCGTCGCACAACAGCCTGGTGGGGATCCGCTCGACGATGGGGCTCACCAGCCGCGACGGCATCGTGCCGCTCTACCTGGACAGAGACATCGGCGGACCGATGGCGCGCAGCGTCGCCGACGCGGTGGCCGTGCTCGACGTCATCGCCGGACCCGACCCGGCCGACCCGGTCACCGAAGCGGCCGCCGAGCATAAGGCCGAGCGCTACGCCGACTATTTGAGAGAAGACGGACTGAGCGGTGCGCGCATCGGCGTCGTGCGGCAGATCTCGAACACGGAGACCGCCGACCCTGAGATCCTCGAACGCTTCGAGGAGGCGCTGCAGACGATGCGGCAGGCCGGAGCAGAAATCATCGACCCGGTTCACATTCCGGAGCAGGACGAGATTCCCCTCGGGCAACGCTGGTGCCGCCGTTTCAAGCACGACATCGAGGAGTACCTGGCAAGCCTGGGAACGGATGCGCCGGTCGGCTCTCTACAGGAGATCATCGAGTCGGGAAACTACCACCCGTCGATCCGCGGCAGCCTCGATTACTTCCAGGGTATCGAGGGTGCACCGGACAATAACGCTCAGTGCGAGCGGGCGCGGGAGAACTCGGAGCGGCTGCGGGCCGGCGTGCGTCGTGCGCTGGGCGAGCAGCGGCTCGACGCGCTGGTCCACCCCACCTGGTCCAACCCGCCCCGTCTGATCGGCGACCTCAACACGCCGGCCGGTGACAACAGCCAGTACCTGTCGCCGCACACCGGCTTCCCGGCGATCACCGTGCCGATGGGGTTCGTCCGCGATAGCCTGCCGGTGGGGCTGCAGATCATCGGCGATGCCTGGTCGGAGCCGACGCTCATCGCCATCGCCTACTCGTTCGAGCAGGCGACGAAGCACCGGCGTCCGCCGCCCAGCACGCCTGCGCTGCGCTAGTCCTGATATCGTATCAGTCGGGCAGGTACTCGGCGAAGTGCATGTGGGCGATGCGATAGCGGTCGCCGGCCCGGACGTACACCGCGGTCATCGGGCCGCGCTGGATGCTGTCTACAGGCGCCGAGCGATCGCCGAACTGCCAGATCGCACCGACGACCGCCACGTCCCCATACATGCTGCTCCGCACATCCGCGACCCATAGCTCCTGCTCGGGCTGCGTCCCGCCGTCGACGAAACCGAAGCCCTCGTGGTGGGCGCGCACAGCGGCAAACCCCTCGATCAGCCCCTCCCGCTCCGATGAGAAGTAGGTCACGCTCGAGTCGGTTAGGAATAGCTCATCGACCCGCGCCAGGTCGCCCGTGTTCCACAGGTCTACCCAGGCCGCCACATGCGACTCGGCATCGAAGGTCTCGGGCGAAGCCGGAGGCCGGTCGGTCGGGCCGCAGGCTGCGATGAGCACGAGGAGGGGTATATGGGAAACGGCGGACCGGACACGCATGTGAGACCTCATGAGTCGTGGCGCTCCAGCAGCCTCTGGAAGTGGGGGTCGTCGCGCAGCGGGTCCCAGAGCGGGTCGACCCGCAGGGAAGCCGCGTAGCGCGGTGCCCGCTCGACCAGCGAGGCCAGAAGGTCGAGCGCCTCATCCGTCCGCCCCAGCACCATGTGAACCTCTGCCAGCGCGAGAGCGTTATGGTTGCCCCATAGAAAATCCTTCAGTGGCGGGACAGCTCCCAACGCGCGCCTGGCTGCCGCGAACGCCTCCGCAGAGCGACCGAGCCCCGCGTAAGCCCAACTCAGATCGGTCAGCCAGTAGGCGTTGCTCTCTGCGCGTCTGAGCCAGTCCTCGAGGATGACCCGGGCGGAATCGTAGGAGGCACGGGCGCGCTCGGGCCGGCCGCCGTCCGCATGGCTCCAGCCCTTGGCGAGGTGGTAGTGGTAATGGGACACCGTATCGTGCGCGAATGACTCGACCGACATCTGATCCAGCAGCTCGGCCAACTCGTCGGCAAAGACTCTGAAGTGCGAGTAATCCCATGACATGAGGTTGGTGGCAAAGGCCATCCTGCCCATGCGCGCCGAGCCCTCTCGCAGAACGCGCCGGGCACCCTCCCGATCGCCTCGCAAGTACCGGTAGTGATCGAGCTTAGCCGCGTAGGGCCTGATCTGGTCGGGTGCCAGGGCGATGGCTCGGTCGAACTGGCGCTCCGCCTCGGCGTAGCGGCCCGCGCGTGAGAGTGCGTAGCCGTAGCCTGTCGCCGTCGCCACCGAGCGTGGGTCGAGCTCGGCGGCCTTTTCCAGGAGCGGCAGCGCCTCGCCGGCCTCACCCTGCCGCTCGAGCAGACCGGCGATGTTCGCCAGCAACTCGGCATCGTTCGGATTGGCCCGCCGCGTGGCGCTGATCAGGCGACGACTCCAGAAGTTCGACGCGAACCGACTTGCTGCGATCCAGGCAGCGTGACTCGCCGTTCCTCTCGTCATCTAGGCGGCGATTCTTGCGAGGGTCGTTAGCCCGAGATATCCAAGAAGAAAGACCAACCAGAATGGCGCGTAGAACTCGTGGTACCGCCTGTTGTTCGTGATAGCGCCCACCAGGCTGAGCCCGAGCATGGTTGCGACGAAGAAGAAGTAGAGCTGTGGAAGTTCTCTGAGCCCCGTCCCTTCCTTGAGCACCGTCTCCGGCACGTCGATGCACCAGGCTACGAACTGAATGCCGAAGAACCAGGATCGATTCTTGTAGAAGTACCCCTTGAAATCAAAGTCGGTTGGAAAGTCCCACGGATACAGCATCGCCGCCAGCAGGAACAGCGCAACGGCGTAAAGGGTGACGAACAGAAACTGATAGAAGGTCCATTCCGCCAGCCTGCTCCACCAGAACATCCCCCACCAGATCGCCAGAACGTAGACCAGGATGTTTACCGTCCAGAGGGTGTGCACCCAGTAGGCTCGAATGGAATCGCGCTGCTGTATCAGCTTACTGGTGCCAATGAGCAGATGGGTTATTCCCAGACCCATGACCACCGATATCAGGACACCCAGGTACTCAAATAGCGCCATTCGTACGTGCTCCGTCCGTGCTCACTCTTGACCCGCGACAAAGATGAGCCGCCGTCAGTTGGCTAGCAAGAAAGGGGTCTTACGCTGCCCTCATCGTCGCGGACGAAGACTCTACTATTCAGGGAAGTTCATGCGGCGCAGCAGGTCATGGAAGCGCGGGTCCGACCTGAGTCCCTCATACATGGGATGCACGTTGATCCAGGGGAGACGCGGCTTCCGCGCCTCGTACTCCTGCTCGAGCGCCGCCAGCGCCTCCTCGTAGCGGCCCAGCTGCGCAAGATACTCACTCGGGGCGGTAGTGCTGAAGACGTCGGTAGCCTGAAGCGCCGTGACCGCCGCCGGTGTCTTCGCCGGGTCGGATAGCGCGGCGAGGTAGGCGCGATAGGCCTCGGGATCGCTCCCGGTTAGCTCGGCCAGGCGGTCGAACAGGGGCGCAGCATCGGCGTAGTCGCCTTTAAGAACGTGGGCGTTGGCCAGCTCGTAGATGCCATCGACCCAATCCGGGACGATGCGTAGCGCGCGCTCGTACATCGGGATCGCGTCGTCGGGCCGCCCGGCGTACGCCAATAGGAGTCCCATCATCAGGTTGGCCGCGGGGGAGAGCGGGTCCAGCTCGATGGCTTTCCGTAACTCTGCCAGCGCCTCATCCCAGCGACCGGTCAAACCCAGGAGCTCGCCGTACCACTGATGCGCGGTCGCGTAGTCCGGGTTCAGCTCGATCGCCCTCAGGTAGTCGCGCTCCGCGCTATCACGATCCCATTCGAACGATGCCTTGATGTACGCAGATGCGGTGTACGCTTCGGCAAGGCCGGGATCGAGGGCACGCGCTCTCTCGGCCGCCGCCTTCGCGAAGGGCAGAATCTCGGGAATGGGCGGTCCGCCGTACTCCGGAATCAGCACGTAGGTCTCGGCGAGCGCCGCGTAGGCGCGGGCGTATTGCGGATCGAGCAAGATCGCCTGGTTGAAGTAGTTGACCGCTGAATCGAAGGCGGCGAGCGAACGCCGGTGCCAGAAATGCCGTCCGCGCAAATAGTGATCGTACGCCTCGAGATTCTCGGTCGGCCTGTCCTCGATCCGCTCCCTTTCGGCAGTAGTCAGTGTCGCCCTCAGGGCTGTGGCGACCTGCTGCGCAACATCACTCTGGACGGCAAACACATCGCTCAGTTCGTGATCGTAGACTTCCGTCCAAAGATGCTCGTCGGTCAGGGCATCGAGTAGCTGCGTCGTGATGCGTACTCGGCCGTCTGCGCGACGTACCGTCCCCTCCAGGATGTTCGTGACTTCGAGTTCCTCGGCGATGGCGCGCAGGTTCCCCGTCCTGCCCTTGTACCCCATGACGGAGGTGCGCGAGATCACTTTGAGGTCGGCGATTCGAGAAAGGTGGGCGATGATCTCGTCGTGCATCCCGTCGGTGAAGAACTCGTTCTCGGGATCAGGGCTCAGGTTCTCGAAAGGAAGAACGGCGATGGACTTTCGCATCTCCGCCGCAGTTTCCGTCCCCTCCGGCTCAGCCCTGTCTGCGAAAAGGTACCAGCCCGTCGCCACTACGCCCCATGCCGCCAGCACGATAACGAACGTCGCCGCCGCGTTGCGCCAGGTGAGGAAACGATGTCTGCGCCTGGTTTGGAGGTGAACAGCGGCGGCCTCAGCCTCGATTCTGGCCGCTTCGGCTTCCGTCAGAGGGGTCGGCTCTGCTGGCTTCACCGTCGGCGGAGCTACCTCGTGGACGAACGCCGTCGCCAATACGATGGGCAGCCCAATGATGAACAGGACTATCGCGAAGGCAGGGAACCACTGCGGTAGCCCCAACCCCTCCGTCAGGGCCTGGACCGCCTGATACGCCACGAGGGCGGCGCCGCAGTAGATCAGCAGCACCTGCCACATTGAGCGTCTATGAATCTCGTCAATGAGCCGCTTGAGACGGGACATAGCTGCCACCTGCGGCCTGAGTTGCCGGATTAGTGGGACCCGGTTGTGCCGAAAGATGTCGCGCCACCCAGAGCGAAGCAACTCGGTGTGAAGCCACACACAAATGGTTTGTGACTACCCGCTGACGTCGAGAGCATCTGGTCCGAACGCAATGTCGGACGCTATCTTGGCTACAGTGCAATCAAGACACGAAGCGATGGTCACTATTAAGCTGCGGCGCGTGCATCTCGGCTCGCAGGGCCTCGCAGCTGAAGAAGTACATGGGCATCGCTCAAACGTGCGAACAGTCTTTACAGCAGAGGGGGGTCGACGACACCATGCGATTCTTCCTTGGCGTTCTTTTCATGTCGCTGAGTGGCGTTGCCAGCGCTCAGGAAAAGAGCCCGGAGATACAGATTCAGGAGACTCTCCGGGCACTACCCGAGGCGTTGAGAGACGGCGCGACGGTAATCGGGTACGAAGATGGTGAGCGCCGGATTCTGAGGGCCGGCTCCGGCGAAATGATCTGCTGGGCGGATGACCCCAGCTTGAGCGATGCCCGTGGTGCTTTCTTTGTGAACTGCTTTCCGAAGTCGCTGGAAGCGTTCGAAAACCGGAGAGCCGAACTCGCGTCTAACCCCGATTTCTTGGAGATGCTTCGGTCTGAGGTCGAGAGCGGGCAACTCAAAATGCCCGAGATGGCAATTCGATACACCTTACGCGGCCATGCCGCAGAAGGCGCCGTGCCACTGGCTGTGCTCCACGTGCCATTTGCCACGGCTGAGTCCACAGGTCTCTCGACGGAACCAGACCACTTCCGACCATGGTTGATGAGTGAGTCGACGGTGATGGCGCACGTGATGTTGCCGGGTCAGTGATTAACGCTTGTCCCACCAGTGGAGGAACGTCCTTGATTCGGGGCAAGCGAAGCGATGAGATCGCCCTGCCAAGATGCCGCAGCGATTTGCAGCGACTACCTTTGGCTCTTGCACGCTCAGAGCTGAACCGTCATAGTGGAGCCACCGGGAGTCGGGCTGAGGAGGTCGGGATGTAGTCGCGCCTGTCCGGGAGAACTCAGCCGTGGCAGTACCTCACACAACCCATCACGCGCTAAGCTGGCCTGCAGTCAGCACCCAGCCGACAGCTTCGCACGTCCGGTCCGCACTGCGAGAGCACCTAGACTGCCGGTAGTCGGGCCTCTCAGCTCGAGACAATGTGCGGACACCCGGAAAAGGGGGTGTAACATGTTGCTTTACGTCGTCGTCGCCATCTGTGGGATTGTTACCTTCGCGGGAATGCCAACCGCTACCAAGCTCGGCAAGCAGGCGACTACCTCGAGTCCTTGGTCACACGTCTTTCTGGTGGCTGGGCTGTGGGCTACGTCGGCCGGCCCCGGATCTTACCTTTACGGCATGTCGCAGACGACCGGTTCCTCGCTTCAGAAGATTCTCGCCATTGTTCTTGGCATTCTATTTGCCCTTGTGCTCTTGCACACCCTGTTCTCTGTAGCCGGCGGTGGCAAGAAGGTCGCTGCCTTCGCCTTTGGCGTGATTTTTACCGGAGTAGCTACCTGGTTGCTCGGCGTGGCATTCGGGATGCCTGCGCCCCCGTCGCCCTGAGAATCCCACGCTACCGTTCGTACCAGGCGACTGCTCTTGTCCGTCGGAATTCTGCTGCGCGACGACAATGCTCCCCCTGGGTCGCGAGGTGCAAGCCGAGTGTCCCAGGACCGGCTCGGCTCACCGCGTCAGCAGCAATTCCTTGTTAGATGGCCCGACCCCTCTAGCCTCGAGCCCTCAGGAACCCGGCAGGAGGTCTACTCTGAAAGGGCCAGCTGAAAGACCCGCGGGCGTCCCCTCGGCTCCGCCTGTGGACTCCGTCATGAATGCGGAGAAGCCCACGTCCTCGGCGACCCTAAGAGTGGCGCCTGCTACAGTGAACGTGGCCTCCCGGCTCGAGGTCGCGGCCAGGCCTACCATCACGTGAAGGAAGGCCCAACGGGCGAGCGGATCGACAGGAAGTTCGAGAGACGCCTCAGTAACAGGAACGCGACTCTTCGTACTTCCCCTCCGTACCTCGAGGCTCCGCAGGTCTATGACATCTCCGGCCCCGGCCAGGCTCAGTCGGAAACGAGACGCTCGGTGTGGTTCGGTCCGCTCCGCAAACCGGCTGTCCACCACCACCACGCCGGAGGCGCCGACGACCACGGCGGACTCACCGTCGACAACTAGAGCCGTGTTCTCGTCGATCCCAAGCCCGATCGGAGGGGAGCCCTCTTGCAGAACGGAGACCAAGAGCCGCCCAATGCGGCCTCGCGCTAGGAAGTGTTGGTCCAATACCCCTGCCCCGAAGAAGCCCATCCCAGCTCGGATCTGAACGCCGTCGCTGTCCCGGTCGGCCGCAAGGCCGTGGGTCACTGCCTCGGCCGAACTCCCGCCGGAGATCATCACTCGACTCATCATGGCTGCGCCGGCGCTGGTGCCTGACACTACAGCACCCTCCTGCCACCGCTTCCATAGAGTTCGGTAGGCGTCCGTCGTGTCCCCGCCCGGCAAGAACACGTCGAGGATCCGGCTCTGGGACCCGCCGGTGAAGAAGAAGCCAGAGCATGTGGCTAGCTGAGCGACAACGGAAGGGTCCTGTGCCTGAGAGGGGTCTTCCGTCGAAATCAGTATTCCCTTCGCTGAGCCGACGCCAACGTACTCGGCCAGCGTCCCGACTGCCGCGTCCACCGCCTCTCTGGGGTCAGCGCTGGCTGTCGGCACCACGCATAGCGGCCCGTCCCCTGCCCGAGCATCCACAATGGCCTCGTACACACCGGCGTTGTCCGGTTTGAGGGCGCCCCCAATGATGACCAACCGGCCCGGAGTCGCCGGGTCGGGTCCCGCGATGTTGCGCGGCACACACGCTTGGACCGCGGCCAGGGCCACGAGTATGAGAAGTGCAGTAGGCGGCTTCGTCATTCCTTCATCCGCGGATAGGGCACGGTCGCCAGTCTGCCACGGGCCATCTAACGGTTATGCGTTTCACCTGCGCGGGAAAGGCCTAGCGCTCTAACTCGTTGTAATGAAAAGCGGAGGGGGTGGGATTCGAACCCACAAGCCCGTTAGGGCGCCGCATTTCGAGTGCGGTGCATTGCCGTTCTGCCACCCCTCCGTNNTAGACGGTGAGCGGTAAGCGGTGAGCGGTAACGGAGAACTTCCAGTTTCCCGACCTCCCCGAATACCCGATTCCCGAATCAGCATTCCAACTACAACATCAAGCGGACGGGGTGGGATTCGAACCCACGAGGCGCTTGCGGCGCCCACACGCTCTCCAGGCGTGCGCCTTAAACCACTCGGCCACCCGTCCAAACAAATCGGGCGCTGAGGGCCGGACCCTCATTCCGGCACCCAACGCCTCTTTGAAGTTGCCCCGCCAGGGTTCGAACCTGGAATCTCTTGGTCCAGAGCCAAGCGTGTTGCCAATTACACCACGGGGCACCGCAACCAACTCAGGGCCCGCTCGGGGCTCTACTGTGCGTGTTTCTGTGCGAGTTACCCGCCGTAAACCGCCTCAAGTCGCCCCAACCGTGCGGGTAGAATTTATGGGAATTTCTCGTGCGGACAACCGCCCGGCCGGCAACATGCGGGGCCAGGCTATGGGAATGGAAAGGACCGCTCTAGGCCTTCCCCTGATTCTCCCCCAGGCCGGGGCCTCAATACACGTGTAAGGCCCTTGTCGCCACGACGACATAGCTGTGGCGGGTGGACTCGAACCACCATCTCCCGGGTAACAGCCGGGTAGGTTGCCTATTTACCCCACACCACAGCGCCAGCTGAAAACGCTTGTCAGACCGCGCTTACGACAATCTCGCCGGGGTTAAGGCCACTCAGTCGTCGTCATCCGGATCGTCACCGCCGTGCCAGGCAAGGAACCGCCAGGCGCCCCCGTCGAGCACGAGCACGTCCGTATACCGACCATGCGTCGTTTCACGTTCCCCTTTTCGATTCTCGCTTGCCGTTGAGTAGAAGTAGTGCGCTACGGCGGTGTTGCCATGTACGACGATGCCGATCGGACTTAGCTCCTGCATCAAGGTCGTGGAGTTCTCCATTCCGTATCGGGTCCACTTGTCGGTCGACGCCTTGTCCCTAGGAGCTGGATTCTCGTTGCCCCAGCCCAGGAAGCTCTCATGAAGGAATCGCTCGGGCCACGTCGCGTCTTTCTCCATCGCCGCTTGCCACTGCGCCTGGATTACGGCCCACACCTCAAGCTGGTCATCGGACCAGTTCTGGGCCAGCCCCGGGGTAGCCATCGATGCGGTGACGCCCGCTAGGGCGACTGTAATGACACCATGTCTCCAACTCATGATTGGTCCTCCTCAGAGAAAGCTGCAGAGTGCTCCGCCTACTGGAATGCATCGTATACTCATAATTGCCTCCTCGATATAGACCCAGCAGGGTAGTCGGTGCGTAGCACGACTAGTGCTGGACGCTGGCTGAGCCAGCCACTGAGAAGTCTTGGGGAATACTGCTTAGGCACGACTGAGCACCTGCTGGCGCAGGTGAACTACCCACGACCGAGTCGGACCACCTCCCGGTAGCGGACATCATGCACTGACCCGCTCAGCCAGGCAACAGCAACCGATAACAGTTAGCGGGAGAGTGCAGGGATCGCAGCCCTCGGACGATCTTGCTGCAGCCCAGCACCCGTGCGGTGTCAGCGGGTTGATGATAGTATGTTGTTACACCCGCCACAGACTGGAATCAGCGTGGGGCGTGATCTGATCTCGCCTGCGGAGGCACGTCGTATGAGGATATCGCGGATAGCGGCGCTGACGCTCATCATCGCGGGGTGCGGCCAGCACGAGCGCCCGCCGGAATCCCAAGATCAACCCGCCGAGCAGCCGGAACAGGCCCAGCCGCCGGATACCGTCTCTCAGGACCCCGGTCTGCAGGGAGCACAGCGGCCCGACTACGGTCTTGGTGCGGCCTGGCCCCCGGCCGTGCCCGATGAGTCGGGCCTGCGCCTCCAGAACCAGGTGGTGGTGAAGTTCCGCGACGGATTGACTGAGGAACGGGAACTGGCGCTTGTGGACAGTATCGCCAAGAGCATTCAAGCGGCAGCACTACGCAACAAGTTCCTGGAATTTACTCACTACTCCTTTCGCTGGGCCCCGGAGGCACAGATTGATAGGGACTCGCTGATCTCTCGGCTCAAGACTCTGTCCGACGTTGACGATGCCTGGCCTGAGACGCTTACGCGAGCCCCGTAAGAGCCCATAAGAAGTCATGAGGAGATTCGCTCTTCTAGCAGCGGCGGTTTCGGTTCTAAGCATAGCATGCGAACGGGAGCCATTTGAGCCTGGTGGAGGGGATCCATCGGAGCCTGACATTGGAGATGTCGGGCTCGGCGCGCCGTGGCCCAGGCCGGCGCTCAATGAAGCCGGCGACAGGCTCAGCAATCAGGTCGTGGTACGGGTCAATGAGGGGCTAGCTGAAGAGCGGGAGCTTGCCATCGTAGACAGTATTGCCAGCGACGTCGGGGCCGCGGCACTACGCAACAAGTTCATAGCGTTCTCCCACTATTCCCTCCGTTGGGCGGCGGAAAGGGGTCTCGACGCGGATTCGGTAGCGGTCCGGCTCAAGGCTCTACCGGATGTTGATGATGCGTGGGTGGAGACGGTTTCTATTCTTGCACATAGAGCTCCATCCGACAGTGGCTGGAGCGATTACCCGGAAGAACAACTTCACGGAGCGGAGCTGTATTGGCGGTGGGGTGACACTGTCGATACGATAGGCAACAATTGGGGTTGGAAGGCCATTGACATGCCGCTGGCCTGGGGGTGCCAGACTAGTGGCGGCGCCGCCACGGCCGTCATCGATGCGTCGTTCTCCTCGGTTGCAGGGGATACAGTGCACACGGATTTGCAGACGAGTGACCGCTTTCACGTGACTTTCGATGAGAACGGCGACTGGGTCGTACGCTCGGGACTGAGGCAATCCTTAACTGATCATGGCACGAGCGTAGCCGGGATTATCGGTGCCGTTGGCGATAACGGTATTGGTCTAACCGGTGTCACATGGGAATCCGACGTCCGTCTGTACCAGGGGTTCGAATACGTGATCATTCCGCCCCTCGAAGATACAGTCTCTGAGTCAAAGCTCGTTGTCGAAACAGAGAGCGTGTTGACCGCGATCAACGCCGCGCTTACCAACGGCGCCAAAGCCGTCAACATCAGTCTCGGAACCGATTCAAGTGTAATCAGCAAAGTTGGTCCTCTGGTCGAGAGGCATGTACTCCAAGGCACTGACTTCCTGATCGTGATCTCTGCCGGCAACGAAGATAGAGACGCAAGGCTCTCGGGTTACGCACTGCTGAGGGAGCACCCGAACATCGGCGACCGGGCCATTGTGGTCGGTGCGGCTGATCCCACTCTTCATCGTGCTCCAAAGTCCAACTACGGAGTTCTCGTGGAACTCTACGCTCCAGGAGAAAGGATTGAGGTCTTATTCGGAATCGACAGGACGACCATTTCTGGAGGGACATCGTTCGCGGCGCCGTTTGTGACCGGCGCCGCCGCGCTGCTATGGGGCTTCGACCCGACGCTTACCGCGGCCGAGGTCAAGGATTACCTCATCAGGGGCGGCCGAGCAGGAGGTGTGTGGATAGCTGGTGGTGGAGAGGCCGCGCCGCTACTTAACGTCTACGAGTCGCTGAAACTAGTGGCAGAGGAACGGCCCCACACTCGGCCGTGTGGGATGTCCGCCGTTGGCTCCGGGCAAGATGTACAGTTCTGGTCCGTGGATCGATCGGGCTCTATCGTCTCGGCCATCCTGCAGCGCACATACGGCGGCCCGGCCACCGGCTGGTACGGCACGAGCGGCGACCTGGCGCACGAATACGGCTCGGTCTACGTGATGGGGGAACCTCAACAGAACGTCCGGGCCGTGTACCGTTACGATTTCCTGAACCAAACCACTGAGACGGTCTTCTCGAGCCGGTCGTATCGCGACTGGCACGTGATGGACGTCCGCTCCATGCCCGACGGCCGGCTGCTCGGTGCCGAGCATCTGTTTGCCGATGTCGAGGCTTACCGGATGGTGGAGTATCCGAGCCGCGATATTGTGGTACCCGAGATCTTCAATCCCCAGCGGACATACTGGATGTACCCGAACCCGCACGCTCTGTCACACGACGGCCGCCTGCTCGCCTATATCACCGGCTGGGACACGCAGCAGACACTGTCGGTAGTCGGGCTACCGCTCGGCGGGAGCGGCGCGCAGTCGATCTTTACCACCGGTGGTATGAACGGACCGTGGCTTTACGACGTGGGCTTGTCGCCGCGCGGCGATGCGATCGCGGTTAACGCGGGACGTGTTGCACCCACACCGGGCTACGAGGAATGGCTTTACGTATTCAAGCTGGCCTCGAACATCTACGACGACCCAAGGCAGCGTTCTGTGCATACTGTACGAATACCGAACGCCGCTGAGCCCACCGTATCGCGCCCGAAGTTCACGCTCGACGGTGAGGGGATCCTATTCCTCGGGTCAGTCCGGCAGGGCGACGACTACATCTGCCACATGTACCACGTGGACGTGGAGACCCTGGCAGTCACGCAACTCTCTCCGGTGCCGTGCCGCGAGGCCATGCTCGGGCCGAGCCGCGCTTCCGTCAGCCGGCCGCTGTTGCACGAGAGTAATCGCTGGGACTGATTGCCTATATACGGGCGGCACCCGCCTGCGGCCCAGCAGCAGCAAGGCAGTGGAGCAGCTCAGCCAACAGTGGCTTACGTTTCGCGGCACTACGTCGGCTCTCGACCCGAGGCTACGGTATCCCGTCGTGTTCCTCGACAACTTGGAGCTGGGCGAGTTGGAACAGCTACGCGGCATAGGCGCCGCGGAGATTCGGGAGATCCGCTTCATCGACGGCCGGGACGCGGTCACCCGCTACCGGATGCAGTACGACGCTGGGATTATCCAGGTCATCACCGTATGAGGTGCCGGGACCGGCCGCTGGCCGGACATTTCTCGGGATGGCTCCCCTCCCCCCGTCCGGGGTACTACATAATAGAAGGACTTTTCCCCTGGCGGTTCTTGGAGGGGAACCCCATGGCCAAGGAGCTGAGGTGCCGCGACCTTGGCATCGAGTGTAACCAGGTCATCCGCGCGAAGACCGAGGAAGCGCTGATCGAGAAGGCCGTGCAGCACGTGCTGACGGTTCACGGCTTCGACCCGATCCAGGCGGGCATGCTCGAGCAGGTCGAGGCCGCGATCTACACGGTCGAGGCTTCCTAACGGTCCCGCGCGTTCTGGTGAGTGCTACGGTGGGCCGTCGGCGGGCCGGCCGCGGGGAGGAGACCGCCGCCCGATCAGGCTCCCGGCGTCGGCTGGGCGCAGAGGAGCACGAACGCCAGAGCCACGGCAAGTACGACCAAGACCCGTACTACATTTCGCATCGCACCATCCCTGGCCGGTCCCGGAGACGGTTGGGCTATCCTAGCAAGCTATCCAAACAGGAGCCGTTCAGCCAGTCGACCGGGCCGCCCGCGGCGATTCCTGGCCATAACGCCATGTTTTGCCTAGATTTGAGCCGGCCGATCGAAGCTCCCGCCTGAGCTGAGCCGGTCCGGTAGTGGGGAAGGGATGGGATGAGGGGCTGTGACCCGGCGTAGGCGCCGCTTCAGAGATCCCGACCAATTCGACCTGTTCGAGCCGCCGCACGAGCGCTGCGAGGACGGGCGCGGTCCGTACCTGCAGTTCCTAATAGCGCCGCCCACGGAACTGGGCGAGCCAGGACCGTGGGCGACTGGTTTCGGATCTTGCGCTTCTAGCGACAGGCCGTCGCTTCGATCTGCTGAATCATGCCTGCTGGGAAGACATGGATAGCGCCGTGGATGTCTTCGATCTGCAGGCTACCCTGCTGGTCTAGCTCAGCCCAAAGCGCGGCATAGAGCTCACCGGGATCTCTCGCGTTGTAGTAACGCGGATCGATCTTGATCGTGTAGTCCACGCCGTCGGTCGTGCGTAGCCAGAGCGCGACGCAGCTACCGCTGCCGAAGCTGTAGTCGGCCGGGTACGCCTCCACCGCCCTATCCCAGGCCACCAGGCTCGTGCCCCGGCCGTTCCACCAGCTGTAGTTGTAGTATTGGTGATGGTGGCCCACGTACGGGCTGCCGATCACGATGGCGAAGTGCCAGTGGCCGTGATAGAACCCGAACCCGCCGAAGTGGTACCCGAGAATCAGGTGCGGGCCATACCAGTGACGGTGGCGGTAGAAGTACCCGTCGTAACGGCCGTAGTGATAACCGCGATGGTAGCCGCGGTAGTACCCCCAGGTATACCCGTCGTAGTACCCGTGCCTGTATCCGGTCCCATAGCCGCCCGGGTACCCGTAGCTCGGCGGACGATAGTACCGCCGGGTCCTGGTCTCTTCTCGGACTTCGCGCCGGGTGTCAATTCTACGCCGCAGCACATTACCCGATCCAGCGCGGCCCGTATCAGTCGACCGCCGGCGGAACGTCGAAGGGTCGCCCGCCACGGTATTGCCCTTCGTTGCGACATTAATCGAGGGCCCGGTCACCACCCGATTCCGAGAGCCCACCCTGACGGTGTTGGTGCTACCGGTCGGCTCCTGCGACCTCGCACGGACCGTAGTGCCGCTCCGCGTTGTCGGCATCTGTGACCTCGCACGGACCGTACTACCGCTCCGCGTCGGCTGCTGTGACCTCACCCTGACCGTACGATCGCTCTGCGCAGCCCGCGTGATCGCCCTGGCCGCAGCACGGGTTGGCGACGCAACGCGATTCACACGTTGGACCGTCGGTCTCGCCCTCTGTGTCTGTGCCGTCGAGCGAGTCGTGCTCGAGCGTGGGGTGCTCGGCCGAGCGCTGCTGGGCCGTGATTGTGGACTTGACCTCTGAGTCCGTGGGCTGACACGCGCCGTGCTCGGACGAGTGGCCCGTCGTGTCGTCTTCCTCTCCTGGGCCTCCGCCGGCGCGGCGCTGGCCAGCACGCACGCAGCGCCGAGCGTTATCGCAAGTGCGCGGTATCCTCTAAGCATGCTAGCCTCCCTTACTGCTGCACCGTCCGGCCACCGCCGGGTGGCCGTAAGAAGGCTTACGGTGCGTTGCCGGCCCCGTTTTTCGATCATCCGGAGGGCGGGGCCGTGCACACCCTCCAGTATAGAGAACTGGTTCCACAAAGTCCAAACATCCACCCACGCCACACCAGTTCCGCCTTTCCAGAGAGCACGCATCGTGCCGGGCCCAAAAGGCCGATTCCGGCCGGCTTCGCGGGCGCGGATGAAGGACAGCCTACGCTCTGGACGGCCGATGTGTAGTAAAGACGCGGTTTCTCGTGTCGGCACGACACGGCCGGCGTTTCCCTTGAACCGGGGCGTGGCGGGGTTTATCGTGCCCCCATGCGACTCTTCCACCTGGCGCCGCTGCTGCTCGTGCCTCTGGCGGTGGCACTCGATATCGCGCACGCACCGCCGGCGCTGGTCTTTCTGGCCAGTGCGCTGGCGATAGTGCCGCTGGCCAGCCTGATGGGGCTCGCCACGGAGGAGCTGGCAGCGCGCACGGGCCCGACCTTCGGCGGCCTGATGAACGCGACGCTGGGCAACGCGGCGGAGCTGATCATCGGGATCTTCGCTCTGAAGGCGGGGCTGATCGACCTGGTCAAAGCTTCGCTCACCGGCTCGATCATCGGGAACCTACTGCTCATCCTGGGGCTCTCGCTCTTCGTCGGCGGCCTGCGGCACCAAACGCAGAGCTTCAACCGGCAGGCGGCGGGGATGAACGTGGCGCTGCTGGCGCTGGCGACGGTGGGGCTCGTCGTGCCGGCGCTGTTCGACTTCACGCACCCGCAAGGTGACGCCGCGGTGCTCGCGCACCTGTCGGAGACGGTGGCGGTGGTGCTGATGGTCGTCTACGTGCTCAGCCTACTGTTCTCGCTGAAGACGCACCGGAAGATGTTTCGGCCCGAAGATGAGCACGAGCCACCGAGCTGGTCGCTGCAGCGCGCCGTCGTCATGTTGGTCGTCGCCACGGTCCTGGTCGCCTGGCTGTCGGAGATCCTTGTAGGCGTCACCGAAGAGACGATCGCGACACTCGGGGTCAGCGAGTTCTTCCTGGGCGTCATCATCATCCCGATCATCGGTAACGCGGCGGAGCACGGCGCCGCCGTGATGATGGCGGCAAAGAACAAGATGGATCTGTCGTTCGCCGTGGCGGTGGGCTCCAGCACCCAGGTGGCGCTGTTCGTCGCCCCGCTCCTCGTCTTCATATCTTTGCTGTTCGGCGCGCCTATGGATCTGGCGTTCACCGCCTTCGAGGTCGCGGCCGTGGCATTGGGCGTCGGGGTAGTCACGGTGATCTCGCTGGACGGCGAGTCGAACTGGCTGGAAGGTGCGCAACTGCTGGCGGTCTACGGGATACTCGCCGCGGCGTTCTTCTTCTTCTAGGAAGGAGTTACGGGCTCCCTGCCTCGGGAGGCCGCACGCGTCCGCACCCGGCGGATCGCCACCACGTAGGCCGGTGTCACCAGCATGGTCAGCGCGATAACGGCTATGGTGGCCTGGTAGGCGTACTCGCTGATCACTCGGGCTCCCAGTCCGACCGCCGCCAAAACGAAGCTGAACTCGCCGATCTGCGACAGCAGCGCACCCCCGTACACACTGTTCGCCCAGTCTCGTCCAAGAAAGCGGAATATCGCGGCGTTGATCGCCGTGTTCGTCACCACGGCGAGCGCCGTCAGTAGCAGCACAACGCCGAAGGCGTCGCGCACGAATTGCAGATCGATAAGCATGCCGATCGATACGAAGAAGAAAGCCACCAGCAGGACATGAAAGGGCTCCAAGCTCTTACGGACCCAGTCGGTCTCCCGGGCGTTGGCCACGAGGATACCGCCGACGAAGGCACCTACCGCACTCGATAAGCCGAGGAGCGCCGTAGCGGTAGCCATTCCAAAGCAAACCGCAAAGGCCGCGAACACCTGCAGCTCGTGATCGCGCCGCAGTGCCGAAGCGAACGGGATGCGAAGCTGGGAGCCTCTGGCCAGAAAGAGGAGCAGGCCAGCGAGTCCCAGCGCGCCGGCGATCTGCAGCACGATGTCACCGCCCGCGCCGGGAACTCCGCCCATGTGTCCGATCACGATCAGCATCGGCACGAGCGCCAGATCCTGGACGAGCAACACGCCGATGACGTCGTGTCCGACAGAGGTTTCCGTCTCAGCGAAATCATGCAGCATGCGGATGACGACGGCCGTGCTGCTCAGACTGATCACGAACCCTAGTAACACGCTGCGCGCGAGCGGCCAACCGAGCCACTCCCCCACCCCCACCACGAGACCCACGCCCGCCGCAATCTGTATGAGGGTCCCGAGGACCGGCACCCGCCAGTTGGACAGCAAGCGCGGCAGCGAGATCTCCATCCCCAGAAAGAAGAGCAGCAAGACCACTCCCGCGTCGCCCAGTCGTTGGACGACCTGTGGGTCCGAGATGATGGCGATACCGTCGGGGCCGATTGCGACCCCGGCCAAGAGATAGGCGACGACCTGGGGCTGCCGGAGTCTACTGAAAAGAAGCCCGACAGCGAGCACTACGAAGGAGGCAGCCACCAGAGTGGGGATCAGGGGATCGAGGTGCATACGCCGTTACCCATCTTTGCACGGCTTTTTGTTGCCGACCGGCTAGCTAGAGTAATATATAGAGGTGTACAAACAAGGAGCGGGGTAGTCCCTCATGAAGGTCGCCGTCGTTCACAATAGAGACCAGGCGGGCGCGATTAACGTGCTCGGCCCGCACAGGGAACGCTACAACCCGCGCACGGTTGAGCGGGTGGCCGCAGCGCTCGAGAAGGACGGCCACAGCGTCCGCGTGATCGGGTGTCACCTACGTGGGCTCGAACCCGATGGCTCACGGTCTGGCGCTCGATAAGGTGATCGCCAAGATCGTGTTCAAGAACGCCGGCCTGCCGACGGCGCGCTTCTGGAACTTCTCCTCAGCCGACGACCGCTTCGATGACCTCACCTTACCGGTAATCGTTAAGCCGAAGATGGCGGCGGTCTCGTACGGCATCCGGGTCGTGGAGAACGAGGCCGACCTGCGGGATGCGGTGGCCGAGCTGAACTCGAACTCCAACGAGTAGCGAGCAGCGCAAGCGTGAACGGTAACCAGCTCGGAGGAAGTCATGCTAAATATTGGCCTAGCCAAGAAACGATGGCGTCCGCGGATCGCTCCACACACCGCGCCCGGCGCGGCACCGGGGACTGTCGTCAGCCATCCTGAGGCGCCGGCGCCGACGATCCGGGTCATCGCCTGCGGGCCGGACGACCTCGTAGAGCAGACGATCGACGATCCCCGCGCCATCGCCGACTATCTGGAGAAGTGGCCGCTGACCTGGGTCAACGTCGATGGACTGGGCGACGCAAATGTCATCCAGACCATCGGTGAGATCTTCGGACTCCATCACCTGACGCTCGAGGACGTCATCAACGCCAACCAGCGCCCTAAACTGGAGGACTACCGCGACTGCGTATTCGTCATCGCCCGCATGCCGCAGATCCGGGAGGGCGCGTTCCGTACCGAACAGCTCAGCCTCTTTCTCGGGCCCAACTACGTATTGACCTTCCAGGAATATCCGGGCGACTGTTTCGAGCCGGTGCGCAAGCGGTTGCGCGACACACCTCGGGTACGGCTTCTAGACCCGGACTATCTGGCCTATGCCCTGCTCGACGCCGTAGTCGACAGCTACTTCCCGGTGTTGGAATCGGTGGGCGAGAGGCTGGACGCGATCGAGGAGGAGATCGCCCACGACCCGCGACCTGAATGTGTCAGCCAGATCTTTCACACGAAACACGAGCTGCTGTCGCTGCGACGGGCCATCTGGCCGGCGCGCGATATACTCAACGGGCTGATCCGCGACCCGCTGCCGCTCATTGCGGACACCACACGTACGTACCTTCGTGACTGTCAAGATCACGCGATCCGCATCATTGATCTCTTGGAATCGTATCGAGAGATCAACGCCGGCTTAATGGAGTTCTATCAGTCCACCGTCGGACACCGGATGAACGAGGTCATGAAGGTGCTGACCATCATCGCCACGATCTTCATCCCGCTGGGCTTCATCGCGGGGCTCTACGGCATGAACTTCGATACCGCGAGGTCGCCGTGGAACATGCCCGAGCTGGGGCTCTATTTCGGCTACCCGGCGGCGCTTGTCGTGATGGCATTCGTGGCCGGCGGCATGTTGTTCTACTTCCGCCGCAAACGCTGGATCGGCTAACGGAAACAAGCTCGACGCCCGCGCCGTAGGGCTGGGGTGACAAGGGAGAGAGTGTCATGTACAAGGCAACGCTCAGGGACACGGTGATCCTCGCGGCGATTGCGCTGCTGGTACCGACCTGCGCCCCGCAAGCGCAGGAATGGGTCGGCCCCCTGGAGAGCATCACGGAGGCCGAGCTCAGGGACCACATCCACTACCTCGCCTCCGATTTCCTCGAGGGGAGGGATAGCAACGCCGAAGGCTACATGCTGGCCGCGCACTACGGCGCGATACTGTTCGGCGCCGCGGGGCTCGAGCCGATGTTCACCGACTCATCCGGCGCGCCCACGTTCTTCCAACAGATCGCGTTCACCAGCGCGCGGGTCGGCGGCGCCAGCGCGATGCGGGCCACAGTGGAAGGGGCGTCGAAGAACTATAGTCTCGGCGAGGAATTCCTCGCCCTGCAGCTCTTCGGGGGCGGCGAGCTGAGCCTCGAGGAGGAGCCGATCTTTCTGGGTTACGGCATCGAGGCACCCGACCACGGGTGGAACGACTACGAAGGCATGGATGTCTCGGGGAAGATAGCGGTCATCGTGCCGGGCGCGCCCACACGTAACGGCGAGCCAGTGCTACCGCCAGACCAGCACGCCGTATACAGCAACCTGGGGCGGAGCGCCAACGCGCGAGTGATGTCAGCTATAGAGCACGGGGTCTCCACGCTCGTCGTGGTCGTCGATTCCGCATCGACCGGGCTCTGGGACGAGGTGACCAGGATGATGAATCAACCTTCCGTGCGGCCGATGCCCTCCGGCGCACCGCAAGAGGGTGGCGAGAGATCATCCGCGTGGATCGTCATGATAAAGGCGCCGCAGGCGGTGGACCTCTTGTCGGGTACGGGCTACGACCCCGTATCCGGAGGCGGACCCTGCACGCCGGGTCCACTGAACGGCGTCAGCATAGCACTCGACCTGAAACAGGATGTGGAACGGGCGTTCTCTGCACCCAACGTCGTCGCCCTCTTGCCCGGGACCGACTCGATCTTGAAAGACGAGTACATCGTGGTGACCGCCCACCTCGACCATGTGGGCATACGGAACGGCCAGATCTACAACGGCGCCGACGACAACGCCAGCGGCAGCGCCGCGGTGCTGGAGGCGGCGGAGGCGGCGGCGCTGGCGCCGGCGAAGCGCTCGATCATCTTCGTCCTGCTGACCGCTGAGGAGAAGGGGCTCCTCGGCTCCATGTACTTCGCCGATAACCCGCCGGTGCCGATCGAGGACATCGTCCTCAACATCAACCTCGACATGGTGGGCAGGAACTCGCCCGACTGGCCCGAGTCGCTGCTCGCCATGGGCTCGGAGAACCGGCGGCCCGAGCTGCTCCAGCTGATCCGAGACGTCAACGCGCGGGTGGGAGCGAACCTCGATTGGAGACTCAATGAGGGGAGCGACCCGCACGCCCACGTCCAGCGCAGCGACCAGCTGGCCCTCATGCAGAAGGGCATCCCGGCCATCCTGATCACCCGCGGGTTCATGGGCCCCGACTACCACCGGCCGTCCGACGACCCCGAGACGATCAACTACCCGAAGGTGCTGCAGGCGGCGCGGCTGGCCTACGCGCTGGCCCTGGAGGCCGCGAACCGGGAGATTCTGTTCGACAGCGAGTAGAGGAGGATCGTATCCGTCAGAGTTGCAGCGGGCCGCCGGATGAGCTATAATGTCCCGCGTAAACAGATGTACCAACGGCATTAGTGTGCGGCTGGGTGGGGTCCCGACTCTCCGGGTGACCTAAGCCGTTGTCAATAAGCAATATATACCCGCCAGGTTGATATAATAGCCCGCTAAGGCGACCAGCTCGGATAAGCTCACGCCGCTTGCCAAGCCTGTACGGCTGCGTCAAAGCGAGCGTGTCCCGCCGGGCACGACGACAACGCAGCTGGTCTCGACGGAGGAGGTACGCAGCGATGAGAAGACTCGCGCTAATCCCACTCGTCGCACTGGCAGCCACGGCATGCGAGGAGTACCCGACCGGGCCAAGCGACGGTCGCCCCGTGTCTGATATCCAGCTCAACACGACCACCAGCAGTACGAGCGCTACGCTTCTGGGCACGACACGGGCGTGCTGCCGGTCAACACCCGAAACATTCAGCTTTCTGGTGGAGCTCGATCCTACCACCGGGGAGACCGTTTCGACGATCGGCCCCGTGGGCTACGCGGTAAATGGCTTGGAGTACGACGCGACGACCGGTAGGCTCTACGGGTCGACTTCCGCGTGGGATCCCAGTCACGTCGGCCTGATCGAGATCGACCCGTACACCGGAGCCGGTACCCCCGTTGGGGCTCAGCGCTGGGGTTTCCCCGGCGATGGAGAGATCGCGATCACCAACATCACGGTGAATTCGCAGGGCCAGATGTTCGGGTGGTGGGAGTTCGGGTTGTTGGAGCAGGAGATAGTCGAGGACGACCTGGTCAGCATCGATAAGGCGACAGGTACCGCGACTCGCGTGGGTGACTCCGGTGTCGGGTCGTTTATGAATGGCCTCGACTTCGACGCCTCCGACGTCCTGTACATGGTGAATGTTGACGGCCCTGTATACACCGTCGACCCTGTTACTGGGGCTGCGACTTTCACCGGCCGCATCGGCACCAATGCCCACCATGGCGATTTCGATCCCGCTTCCAATCTCTATTACGGGATCTCGGGGTATCCCCCGTCCGCTGTGCAGGCACTCGTGGTAGCCGATCTCTCGACCAACACGGTCATGGCGCGCCTTGACCTTTTAGATGACAACATCCACACCGTTACGTTCTATCAGCCCGGGAAGGCACCTAAGGCTCCTCTAGCCGTCGACATCGACATCAAGCCCGGGTCTTGCCGGAATCCGGTGAACGTGAGGTCAAGGGGTGTACTGCCCATGGCGATCTTGGGCACCGCCGACTTCGACGTGACCCAAGTCGATCCGAAATCCCTGATGCTGGAAGGTGTGTCGCCAATCAGGTGGAGAGTAAGGGATGTGGCGACACGCAACGATGGAGAAGGCTCTAACTGCCACATCGAGCGCCCCGACCGCTTGGCTGATCTCACGCTCACGTTCCGCAACCAGGCAATCGTGGCGGCCCTCCGCGATGATGGCGACGATGATGACGACGATCCGGAAGACGGCGCGGTCCTGTCGTTGAGGCTGACGGGAAACCTCAGGGAGGAGTACGGCGGCTCAGCTATCGAGGGCCAGGATGTCGTCGTGATATTGAACAGAGGAAGACGGCCTCGACGAGAATGGATCCGTCATGTCTGGGAATGGGCCCGTAAACGTGGCAGCGACTAGAAGACCGTACTAAGCTCTGCCCAGTGCACAACCAGGGGCGGTTCTCCATTCGGGAACCGCCCCTCTTCTGCGGCGCACTGTAAAGCAAGCTTGACACAGGCAAGTGAACATGACACCAGGCGGGCTGATGGGCAGGGACGTTCGAAATCGGGTCAAAGAATTGCGGGTCGAGCGGGGCTGGACGCAGCAGCAGCTGGCGGATGCCGTAGGGGTCTCGCGGCAGAGTGTCAACTCGGTCGAGCGCAACCGCTACGTCCCGAGCCTACCGCTGGCGCTGAAGTTTGCCCGGGTCTTCGGTTGCACGACTGACGAGATTTTCGAGCTGGAGGAGCGGCCCCCTTGGCTGTTTGAGTGCCCCCGCGCGTCCAAGTAGAGAATAGGCGCTCCATTCCACCCCGTTCCGAGCCAGCCCGAGGAGGGCGGTCAATGATCCAAGATCTGCGCTATGCGCTGCGGCAGCTTGCCCGCCACCCGGCCTTCACGGCCATCGCCATCCTCACCCTGGCCCTCGGCATCGGAGCCAACACCGCCATCTTCAGCGCCGCTCGGGCCGCGCTTTACCAGCCGCTGCCGTTCGAGCAAGAGGGACGGCTGGTTCGGATCTACCTGACGGCGGAGACCGGCGGCCCGCTGATCAGCCTGCGGCCCGAGGTCTACTTGGTCGTCCAGGAACGGGGTCGCTTCTTCGAGCGGATCGTGGCGCAGCGGTTCACCAGCTACGCGCTGGCCACCGACGCCGGGCCCGAGCGGGTCGTGGGGATCGCGGTCTCCGAAGGCTGGACCGAAACGCTGGGCGTTCGTCCGGTCCTCGGCCGGACCTTCCTGCCGGAGGAAGAGGCCGCGGGCGAGGACGCCGGAGTGGCACTGCTGAGCCACGGCGCGTGGCAGCGCCGCTTCGGAGGGGCACGCTCGGTCATCGGAGAAGTCGTCCGGTTGGACGGGCGCCCGCACACGTTGGTGGGCGTCATGCCGCCCGGGTTCACCTATCCCTACGAAGCCGAGTTCTGGGTTCCGATGCGCGTGCGCGCCGGTCAAGCCGGCGTCTGGTCCTTCAATGTGCCAGCCCGGCTTAAGCCGGGCTGGACGGTGGCGCAGGCGCGGGCCGACCTGCGCGCCGTAGCCGAGGCAGCCGCCGCCGAGATCCCCGATCTCCAGCCGGGGGCCACACTCACGGCAGTGCCGATTCGCGAGGTCCTCGTCGGCGGCGAGGGGCGAACGCTCGTCGCGCTGCTGGCCGCCGTCGGATTCCTGCTGCTGATCGTCTGCGCCAACCTGGCCAACCTGCTTCTCTCGCGAGCGTTGGGTCGGGGGCGCGAGTTCGCCGTGCGCGCCGCCGTGGGCGCCGGCCGGGCGCGACTGCTGCGCCAGGTCCTGGTGGAGAGCGTGCTGCTTGCCGTGCTGGGCGGAATTGCCGGACTGTTGGTCGCCACAGTGGGCGTCGAACTGGTGGAACCGCTACTCCCGCGTCGCTTGCTGACCTATGTGGGAACGACCCCGGGCATCGACTGGAGCGTCCTGCTTTTCGCGAGCCTGGTCTCGATCGCCAGTGGCGTGCTCTTCGGCCTGGCCCCGGCGCTACGACTCTCGCACGAGCGGCCATTCAACGCTCTCTACTCGGCCGATCGGGCGATCGGCGGGAAGGGCGTGCACCGAATACAGCGTGGCTTTGTGGTCGGTGAGCTTGCCCTGGCGCTCACCCTGCTGAGTGGAATGGGGCTCATGCTCCGCGATTTCCAGCGACTGCACTCCGCCGACCTCGGCTACGATCCCGCCGGACTGCTCACTTTCACCGTGAACCTGAGCCCAGAGGAATATCCGACGGCCGAGTCCCGGGTCGCCTTCATGGCGGCGGCAGTGACCGAGCTCGAACGGATCCCCGGGCTAGCCACGGCCGGCGCCACGACGATGTTCCCCTCTGCCCGCGCCAACGCGGTGGCCGAAGTCCTGATCGAAGGTCGCGAGGGGGTTCCCGGCCAGCGAAGTCTGGTCAACTCGAGGATGGTAACACCGGGGTTTCTGGATGCGGTCGGGATCCCGCTGCTTCGCGGCCGCGGGATCAGCGAGGCCGACCGCGCGGGCTCACCAGCCGTCGCCGTGATCAGCGCGGCGCTGGCGCGACGCTACTGGCCCAACGAAGACCCGATAGGTGTTCGCGTGCGCAACGGCCGCGCCGGCGCCGACGCGCCCTGGATGACGATCGTCGGCGTCGTCGGCGACGTGCGCGAGTTCTACGACGTCGCCGAGACGTGGTACATGCCGTACGCGCAACACGCGGGCTCGTTCCTGGCCGGGCGTGCGGTCTTCGCCGCTCGAAGTGCGAGGTCGGAACCACCCGCGATCTCGGCGGTTCGCGAGGCCATGCTCAACGTCGGCCCCGCCCTGCCCATCTTCGATGTGATCACGGCCGAAGATCTCTACGCCGCGTCGTACGGTCGCCAGGGCCAGGCGGCGATGCTGGGCAGCATCTTTGCCGCTTTCGCTCTGCTGCTCGCCAGCTTGGGTCTGTACGGTTCTATGTCGTATGGCGTCAGCCGCCGCACCCGCGAGTTCGGAGTGCGGATGGCGCTGGGAAGCGATCGCGGCACCATCCTGCGCGGCCTGGTCGTGGAGGGCGGGAGGATGGTCGCCGCAGGAATGGCTATCGGAGCGGCCGGCACGCTGATCCTGGCGCGCTTCCTGTCGAGCGCGCTCACCGAGGTAGGGCCGTTCGACATCCCCAGCTTCACCCTTTCGGCGCTGGTGCTCACCGCAGCGACGTTAGGCGCCGCCTTCCTCCCCGCTGTTCGTGCGACGCGTATCGATCCGGTCGAGGCGCTCCGACACGAGTGAGTTCATAGCCCCGAGACAGTAATCTCGTCGCAACGCGGGGAAATGAACCAGAGAAGAAGGGCCCAGGGCCAAAGTGCTTGATTGTAGGCACCAAACGCGTCCAGGAACTCGGCGCGACTGAACGGTAGCTGCATCGCTCAGCAGTCTACGCCTGCGCACCACCCTCGACGATTCCCACCAACTCCAGGTCGAAGGTCAACTCCTTCCCCGCCAGCGGGTGATTGCCGTCCAAAGTGACCGTCTCCTCAGTGACTTCGGTTACCGTCAGAGGTATCGCCGGGCCGTCCGGCTGGCGGTATTCAAAGCGCTGGCCGACCTCGGGCTCGACGGTGGCTGGCAATTCCCCGCGGACCACCTCGAAGACCTGATCCCTGCGGTGCGCGCCGTACGCTTTGTCCGGAGGTACCTGGATCGTTTTGCTCTCACCCACCGCCATCCCCGCGACAGCCTCCTGCACACCGCGGATCACCTTGCTCTCACCTAAGGTAAACTCCAGCGGCTCACGCCGAACGGACGTATCGAAGACGTTGCCGTCTTTCAGTTTGCCGGTGTAGTGGACACGTACCGTGTCTCCGTTCTTCGCCTTCTGCATATTCGCTCCCTTTGGTTATGCCGCTAAACTCTTGCCAGACCGTGAAACACGGTCTTCGCTATTCGCTCGCCGACTTCCCCCGCTCTTCCTGTTCCGCCCTCTCCGCCACCGCCGGTCACTGTTTCCTGGTCAGACTCGATTTGACCTCGTCAAACGTTTCACGCAGATCAGCATGGACCTTCTCGATACCTTGCTTGACGGCTGTCCCGACCTCCTGCCCCGTTTCCTCAAGATCCTTCAATTTCGATTGAAGTTCATCCCGCTTCGCACGAAGGTGATCCATGCGTTCGTTGACCTCGGTCTGCACTTCCTGCCTCGCCAATTTCGTCAACACTTGCAGCGTGTCGATCCGATCGTTCCATTCGTCAAGCTGCAACTTCAGCATTTCCACGTATACGTCGCGACTAGGCACTTCCGCTCCCTTGTGACTATTTGTGTGATCACGTTGATCCGCGTTCGACTCCGCGACCAACTGCGAGCCATTCTCCGAGACCGCCCTCGTAGTCGTAGACCCTTATAAAGCCCGCTTCCTCCAGCCGCGCCGCTGCGATAGCTGAAGCCTCAGATACGGCATCGGCACCGTACACCACGATCGCAGTATCGATGCTGCCGACGAATTCTTCGACCTTTTCCTCGAACCGATCGCTGCCAATCGGTACATTGCAGGAATGCGGGATGTGGGCCGTTGCGAAGTCATCCTCGTCAAGGACGTTGATCAACACGGTGTCGGGCTCATCCTCCAACAGCAGGATGAGTTCTTCCGTGGTCAACGTCTCCATATGACTCAACCTCCTGACACACGAGAGTGACTGAGTCGAATCAGCTAACGGCGCTGTCTTCAGTCGCGTTACTTTGCAGTCTCCCCATAGGGTAGTCACAGCGCCAGCGCATCAACAATCGGTTGCTTTGGGAACCCGGACTACGCGCACTCTCCGAACGCCGGGATCGGGAATTGTACGGGGGCGGGGGGGGGAATTCCCTAAAGGACCGTGCCCATCCGCTTGAGAGCAAGCCTCTCGGAGTTCACTTCCGATCGAGGGTCCAGGCAACGGCGAAGCGCACGAGTTCGGCCGCCGTGCTCAGTTGGAGCTTGGCTTTGAGATTCTCACGGTAGGTATCAACGGTCTTCCGGCTGAGGTGCAGCTCCTTGGCGATGTGGCGAGTGGTTAGCCCGCGACCGATGAGCTCTAAAACCTCCAGTTCGCGATCGGAGAGAGCATCGATGGGTGAGCGCTCGAGATCTGCCTCGCGATCTACCAGCCGCTGCAAAATGCGATCAGCCATCTGGCCACTCAGATAGATGCGTCCAGCGAGGACCTCCCGGATTGCCTCGATAACCTTGTCGGCGGGCTCCTCCTTATTGAGATACCCCATCGCGCCGGCGCGTAACGCTCTTTCTGCATAGATCTTTTCATCATGCATAGATAGGACGAGCATACGCACCGAGGCGTATCGAACCTTGATCTGTTTTATGAGTTCGAGACCGCTGCCCTCTTTGAGTGTGATGTCGACGATGACCAATTCCGGTTCGGCGATCTCAATCATATCCAGAGCACTGGAAGCGTCGGCGGCTTCGCCGCACACTTCCATATCCGGCTCGCGATCTACCATCTCGGCTAACCCGCGCCGCACCAACGCGTGATCATCCACGAGGCCGATGCGCGCCACAGGCGCGTCCAGTTTCCGCCTCCGTCCGCTCGTCTCAGCATCGTTTTTCATGCCCGCTCCTCGAAGGTACATCGTACAAGCGTACCGCCCTGTTCAGCAGAAGTGACTTTTAGTGCTGCACCGATAAGCTCCGCCCGGTGACGCATGATACGCAAGCCGATCCCTGAAGCTTCCTGCCCTTCCGGATCGAAGCCAACACCATTATCACGAATCCTCAGCGTCACACGATGACCGATTCGTTTGATGCCAACCGTTATGTGGTCGGCCCGACCATGTTTCACGGCATTCTGAATCGCTTCTTGTGCAAGCCGGAACAGATGCGTGGCAGTGAAGTTGTCCTCCATTAGAACCGGCTCGTCATACTCGAAGTCGCACGGAACATCGTAGACGATCTGGCACTGCTCCACCAATTCTCCCAGCGCCTCCATCAGGCCACTCGCATCCACGTCTACGGGCATGAGCCCCTTCATGAGCGCCCGGATTTGGGACTTACTCTGTTCGATGCTTTCGACCAGGATGCCCGCGTTTGCGGCCTCGCCGGCAGAGTGATCCTCCAACTCACGCTGGAGGTTTCTCGCCAGATACCCCATCGCCGTCAGCTGCTGGCCAACGCTGTCGTGCAATTCCTGTCCGATGAGTCGCCGCTCTCGATCCGTTAGCGTCGCGATCTCACGCTCCATCTGTTTGCGTACGATGAAATGTCCCAACTGGACGCCGACGTTGCGCATTAGCGACAACGTTCCTTTGTCCGGCACGATTGGCTTGTCAGAGTAGAACTCCAATGCGGCGACAACTTTATCGCCCGCCGTTATCGGGAAAACGACAATCGAACAGAGACCGAAATCCTCAGCGCGACGGTGAAGCTGCGATGTGCTTTGCCCGACGTCTCGCACCCAAAGCGGCCTCGCAGTCTTGAACACGCGCCCGACCAGTCCCTCGCCGACCTGATAAGTACTTTTGGTGGCCAGCTGTCTGAAGCGCTCAAGCCTGCCAACCCCACGAGAGTACCAGTGCTCGGTCAGGACAACTCTGCCGCTTCCGTCACCGGCTAGCCGATACGCCTGAGCTAGCCGCCACCCTTCAAAGACGCACACACGACGCGCAACGTACTGTAGAGCCTGCTCCACAGTACGCGCCGCGTATACCTTGTGGGCGATGTCCTCCAGAAAACGGAGTAAAGGTCCTGTGTGGTCGTACTGCGGCTTCGGCATCCGGATAGATCTCCAAGGATGGCAGGCGGCTACACCCGATCAGCCGTGCCAACTCCTGAATCGCTGATTACTTACAGCGAATATCGAATCAGCCACCCGGCCCGGCAAGCCCGCAAGAAAACGTCCGCCGAGTGATCGAGCGAGAACTGCGTTCGATGGGAGATTCCCCCAGAGCACGATTCCGCTTTCGCCCTACCGAAGGTTCCGCTGTCTCCCGAAAGACCTAAGGCGCGGCGTTTGGTATGTTTGTTTACAGCCATGGAAACTCAGCGGACGCAACTCTCTCCATCTGTAGCCAGCGTGAATTGTGGTGGCGGATTAGCACTCTGAAACGGCCGAGACCCTGACATATGCACCCGCGAATTGCCATCAACGGTTTTGGGCCCGTTGCGCGTTTGATCTTTCCGCAACTAATGCGGAGCGATGGACTTCAACTCGTTGCGATAAATGAAAGCGCATCGCTGGACGCTTTGATCAACCAGGCGGCCCACGATGTGACGCACAACGGGCTCGACGTGTCCTTCTCTTTCGAAGAGGGCACGACTCTGCTCCGCTGGAACGATCGCCAGGTTCTGCTTACCAGCGTGGAAGATCCGCAGCAACTGCCTTGGGGCGAGCTGCAGGTGCAAATCGTAGTAGAAGCCTCGGGAATCGCCACCAGACCCCTGGCATCGACGAAACACCTCCACGCCGGCGCCGACCACGTGATCCTCGAAGCACCCGTCAACGGGGCAGATCTCACGGTCTGCACTGGCATCAACGAAGACCAGTTCGATCCGGACAGGCATCTGATAGTCGCGAACGCGCTGCCGACCACGAACTGCGTGGCACCAATCGCCAGGGTATTGGACGAGGAGTTCGGAATCGAGAGCGGCGTCTGGACACGGCTATATGCTCCCGCGCTGGACCACGTTGAGATCCAAGTACTCGAGGACACATCGCAATCGTCGGGGTTGGCTGCAACACCGATTGTTCAGTCCGACGCCAGTATCGCGGCGGGGTTGGGCGATGTACTAACTGACCTGGCGAGCAAGTTGGACGGGGTAGTGAGTCGCGTACCCACCCCGAAGACTTGTCTGGTCGACCTCGTCCTCCAAACGGAGCAACCGTCCAGTGCCGAACGCGTGAACGAAACCCTGCGCAAGGCCGCCGGGACCAGCCGCCTGAAAGGCATTCTGGGCGTATCCGACGACGAAGAATTGCTCGTGGTTGGGAGCACATATTCAGCCCTAATTTCCTCCAACTGCACAACGGTTGTACGCGAGCACACAGTGAAAGTACTGGCCTGGTATGACAGCCAGTGTAGCACTGCACAGCGAATCCTAGACCTCCTGTCGTACCTGACGGCGAGTCTGAGGCGGCCAGTGGCCCCCTAGGTTGACAGCAGAGCCAATCGGAACTCGGGAGCGGCCCAGTGAAGAAGACGATTTTAGATGCCGACGTGACCGACAAACGGATTCTGGTCCGAGTTGATCTCGATGTGCCTCCAGAGAACAGAACGCCGGCCGACGAGGCCCGAATTCGTTCTGCTCTGCCGACGATTCACTATTTGGTCAGGGAAAAGGCTAGGGTAATCCTATGCGGCCATCTTAGTCAGTCGACCGCCGAGGTCGCAGATGAAGCCGACCTGAACCCGCTGCGGGATCAGCTCTCCGAGCTTCTGCAATTGGAGATAGTGAACGTCGATGATTGCGTCGGTCCCGCAGTGCGACGTGCCGTCGACGAACTCAAACCCGGTGATGTTCTTCTGCTCGGGAATACAGAGTTCTACGCCGGCGAAAAGAAGAATAACCCGGTATTCGCGAGTGAACTGGCGAGTATAGCAGACCTGTATGTCAACGATGACTTCACGACCGCTCATCTGTCGCTGGCCTCGACAGAGGGGGCAGCTCATCACCTTCCGGCTGTCGCAGGGCTCTCGTTCGCACGGCAACTCGACGGCCTGCAGAGGGTTCGAGAGGAGCCGGAGAGGCCCTTCGTAGCCGTTCTGGGAGGTTCAACATTGGCCGACAAGATTGGCGTCATCGAGCACCTGCTTGAACAGGTGGATTGGCTTCTCGTCGGCGGCGGCGTAGCAATGACGTTTCTGAAGGCCTTGGGATTCGAGGTCGGCCCACCGCACTCGGTCGCGCAGCACCAAGGTGCGGCGATGCGCCTGATGAAGAACGCCGGCCATACCCTGGTGACGCCGGTAGATGTCGTGATCGGTGATGACATCACAGCCGACAGCGAGCGCCGCACAGTCTCTGTGCGGGATGTCGCCTCCGACTCATACGTTCTGGACATCGGAAAGCGCAGCGTCGAACTGTTTAGAGAGAAGTTGGCATCTGCTCGGACGGTGGTGTGGTATGGGGCACTGGGCGCAGCAGAAGTTCCGACAACGACTCAAGGCGACACGCAGATGGCCCGCATGCTGGCCAAGCTCGACGCCGACTCGATCGTCGGCGGAAGGGAGGCCGTAGCCGCAGTCGAGCACGCGGGTGTCGCAGAGAAGCTGACACTCCTCTCTACTGGAGAAGAAACGTTCCTAGCTCTGCTGGGGAACCGTGAGCTGCCCGGTGTAAGAGTTCTAGAAGACAAGAACGGGTCCGCTCCACAGAGCCAGTCTGCAAGTTAGGGCATGATGTCGAGCAAGTGGCCGCTGATCATCGTAGCAAACCGGCTACCGGTAGTTCGCGCACACCGGAAAGGGGCGAGCACATGGAAACGGAGCCCCGGCGGACTCGTTTCTGCACTCACGCCGATCGTGCGAAAAGCAGGCGGCGCCTGGGTCGGCTGGACCGGAGTCACGGGCGCAGCCCCGCAGCCATTCGAGCTAGACGGAATAATGAACATTCCCGTCTCGATATCGAGAGGCGAGCAGCGCACTTTCTATGATGGGTTCTGCAACGCAACGCTCTGGCCACTGTACCACGGCGGCCTTCGCGAGCCGGAATATCACCGAGCCTGGTGGCGCCAATACGCAGCCATCAACAAGCGGTTCGCTGAGATAGCGGCCCAAGCAGCCGATAACGGTGCATGCGTGTGGATACACGACTACCACTTGCAGCTCGTCCCGGCACTTCTCCGCGAGCTCAGGCCCGATCTCCGAATAGGCTTCTTCCTGCACACGCCGTTCCCACCGGGCGAACTGTTTGACCGTCTGCCGTGGCGGCGCCAGCTGCTACAGGGCATACTTGGCAGTGACGTAGTCGGCTTCCAGACTCGTGAGGGCACCCAAAACTTCGTGCGTCTGGCGAGACGCCATACGACAGCCACGCTTAAGGGCAATAAGCTTCAGATGAACGGACACAGCGCGCTCGTGCACGACTACCCGATCTCCACTGACTTCCAACGGTTCGCGGCGGCAGCCGAGGATGCGAGTGTGACACGGCGCGCCGAAGAGATCAAGCGTCGAGTGGGAGGCGGCCGTAGAATCATCCTGGGCGTTGACCGCCTGGACTACACGAAGGGTATCGACGTTCGACTACGTGCGCTGGCGGAATTGTTCGCCCGCAACGGCCAGATAACCCGGGACTCCGTGGTGGTGCAGGTGGCAGTGCCGAGTCGAGAGCGCGTTTCCCAGTACCGCGAGCTTCGCAGCCAGATAGAGGAGCTGGTCGGCCAGATCAACGGGGAGTTCAGCGAAGTCGGAATGACCCCGGTGCAGTATATATTCCGGGAGCAGCCCTTTGAAAAACTCGTCGCCTTATACAGAGCTGCTGATGTCGCGTTGGTCACGCCACTGGCAGACGGTATGAATCTCGTGGCGAAAGAGTACGTCGCCACGCGATACGACAACACGGGCGTCCTGGTTCTGAGCGAGTTTGCCGGCGCCTCGCGTGAGCTCAACTCGGCGCTCCAAGTGAATCCTCACGATGTTGACGGGATGGCAGAGACCCTCGCAGTCGCGCTCTCCCTGCCCAGCAGCGAAGTGAGTCGGCGAATGCGCCGAATGCGCGACGTGGTTCGCCGCCATAACGTCTATAGCTGGGCGGACTCGTTCATGGAGGCGATGGCGTGTCGAGCATGACGAATTGTGGACCGGGACCCAGGTGCGCCGCGAAGACCGCCGACAGGCCCTTGGAGGAAGCGTAAGACGGTGTGCGGGATCTGCGGAGAGATCCGCTTCAATGGAGGCATCGCCTCGACTGAGACGGTCAGCCTGATGGCCGAAGCCATGGCCTCGCGAGGCCCGGACGGCAGCGGCGTGCATCATCAGAACGGAAGCGCGCTGGGGCACCGCAGGCTCAAGGTCATCGACGTATCGGAGCGCGCCAGCCAGCCGATGGTCGACAGCGACCTGGGACTGGGCATCGTCTACAACGGTGCTGTGTACAATTATCCCGATCTCCGAGCGGAGCTCCAGTCAAAAGGCTATCGTTTCTTCTCTACCGGTGACACAGAAGTCGTGCTGAAAGCCTACCACGCGTGGGGCGACAGATGCGTCGAGCGCTTAAACGGCATGTTCGCATTCGCCATCTGGGAGCGCGACAGCGGCCGTGTCTTCCTCGCTCGTGACCGCCTGGGCATCAAACCCCTCTACTACGCAGAGCTCGAGGACGGCCTGAGATTCGCATCCTCCTTGCCAGCCCTCCTGGAAGGCGGCGGCATAGACACTGAGATAGACGCGGTCGCGCTCCACTACTACATGACGTTCCACTCGGTGGTGCCGCCTCCCCGAACGATCCTCAAGGGAGTCAAGAAGCTACCACCGTCCACGACGTTGACGCTCGAGACGGTCGGCAGACGGAAACAGCAGACCTATTGGGAGCTCAGCTTCGAAGCCGACCGCGAGCAGTCGAAATACGGGTTCGACGACTGGAGTCGCCTACTACTGGAAGAACTCGAGAAATCGGTGAGTCGACGACTCATCGCTGATGTCCCTGTGGGCGTGTTGCTCTCTGGGGGCCTGGACTCGAGTCTCGTCGTGGGCCTCCTGGCGAACGCCGGGCAGGGGGCACTGAATACGTTCTCGATCGGGTTCGAGAGTGTTGCCGGCGAAGAAGGCGATGAGTTCCGTTACTCTGACGTCGTAGCGGAACGTTTTTCGACACAACATCACAAGATCGAGGTCGACGCTTCGCGTGTGTTCAGCTCGCTCGATGGTTGCGTTCGGGCGATGAGCGAGCCGATGGTCAGCCACGACTGTATCGGCTTTTACCTACTGAGCGAAGAAGTCGCGCGTCACGTGAAGGTTGTTCAGAGCGGCCAGGGCGCTGATGAGATTATGGCCGGATACTACTGGTACCCACCGATGATGTGTAGCAGCCAGCCCGTCGCCGACTACGCGCGCGTCTTCTTTGACCGTGATCACGACGAGTTCACCCGCGCGGTCAACCCGCATTACGTTGATGGCGACGCCAGCCGGGCGTTCCTGACTCGTTATTTCGAGCAGGCGCCGGCGACCCGGGCTATCGACAAGGCGCTTCACATCGACACGACCGTGATGCTGGTCGACGACCCGGTCAAGCGCGTCGACAACATGACGATGGCCTGGGGCCTCGAGGCGCGGGTGCCGTTCCTCGATCACGAGCTGGTCGAGCTGGCCGCGCGGATCCCTGCAAACTTGAAAGTCGAGAACGGGGGTAAGTACATTCTAAAGGAAGTAGCTCGCTCGATCATACCGCCCGAGGTGATCGACCGCCCGAAAGGTTACTTCCCGGTCCCGTCGCTCAAGTACTTGCGCGGCGAATATCTCGAGTACGTGCGCCGGATACTGGAACGGCCGGCGGCTCGCCAGCGAGGAATCTTCAACCCGGAATACGTGGACGAGCTACTCCTGGATCCCGAATCGCACGTCACACCGCTGAGAGGCTCGAAGCTCTGGCAGATCGCCCTGCTGGAGTACTGGCTGCAGGTCCACAACATCTGACCTGCGGGAGACGATGCAATGGCGTACAAGAAGAGGACCGAACATCGCTTAGACCGCAAGAGCGGTCCCTCGCTGCGCTACTGGCAGAAAGCGGCCGGGCCGGCGGCGGAAGCGATGCAAGGGAACGTCGCAGTGGAGATGGGCTGGGGCAAGCTCATCTTTGGCCACACCTTCGAATCCAATCAGAGGTTGGCCGAGGTATTGTGTGACGAAGAGGAGCACGAGCGGCACATCGCGCTTTACCTGCGCGACCCACATGTCCTATTGTCGCTCGCCCCGGACGAGCTGTTTCTCGATCCATCGCACACGTATCGTCTTTGGTCGTACGCCTACCGGTCAGCCACGCCGCATGACTCGAGCCTATTGATTCGGCGCCTGAGGACCGCCGGCGACGCCGCCGAGGTCAACCGGATCTATGCCGCTCGCGGCATGGTCACCGGCGATCCCCAGTTCATGGTCGACGAGTACGCGACACGGCTGCGCACCTACCTTGTGGCGGAGTCGAAAGTGGATGGAATGATCGTCGGGACGGTAACCGGCGTTGACCACGTCGATGCGTTCAACGACCCGGAGAACGGCAGCAGCCTGTGGTGCCTGGCCGTCGATCCGCAGGTTGCCACGCCCGGTATCGGAGAAGCGCTGGTCCGTCAGCTAGCAGAGCATTACTTCGCCCGCGGGCGCGACTACATGGATCTATCCGTCCTGCACGACAACGCGCAGGCGATCAGCTTGTATGAGAAGCTCGGGTTCCAGCGGGTCCCCGTCTTCTGTGTAAAACACAAGAACCCGATCAACGAGAGCTTGTTCACTCCGCCCCAGCCGGACGCCGATCTCAATCCATATGCCCGTATCATTATCGATGAGGCGCGGCTGCGCGGGATCAAGGTCGAAGTCGTCGACAAGGAGTTCGCTTACTTCCGACTGACGCTGGGCGGTCGGTCTGTAATTTGCCGAGAGTCACTGACGGAGCTGACGTCGGCCACCGCGTTCTGCCGCTGTGACGACAAGCGGCTCACCCACCGGGTCGTGTCGGCGGCGGGGCTGAATGTGCCGGCCCAACAGGAAGCGGACTCGGAGGCCGAAAACTTTCACTTCCTCGAGCGCTACGGCAGTGTGGTCGTCAAACCCGCGCGCGGCGAGCAAGGCGCCGGCGTATCCGTGGACATCCGCAGCGCCGACGAGCTAGAGCAAGCCATAAGGGCGGCGCGCAGAGAGTGCGAAGACGTCGTTCTCGAGGAATACGTGGAGGGCGATGACCTGCGGGTCATCGTCATCGACTCCGAGGTGGTCGCCGCAGCCGTGCGAAGATCCCCACAGATCACGGGCACCGGTGAACACACGGTGACCGAACTGATCGAGAAATACAATCGGCGCCGAATGGCGGCGACCGACGGCGAGAGCCGGGTTCCGCTCGATGATGAGACCCGACGCTGCGTGCGCCTCGCCGGCTACGAGATGGACACGGTCATACCGGCGGGATCCACCCTGACCGTGCGCCGGACCGCCAACCTGCACACGGGTGGTACGATCCACGACGTGACCGGGCGGTTGCACCCAGAACTAGGCGCCGCCTCCGTGGCCGCGGCCCAAGCCATCGACATCCCGGTCGTGGGCCTCGACCTCGCCGTCCCCGATATCGAGGGCCCTGACTACTGGATTATCGAGGCTAACGAACGTCCGGGGCTGGCTAACCACGAGCCGCAGCCGACGGCGGAACGGTTCATCGATCTGCTGTTCCCACAGACCGCCACCGCTCGAGCCTGAAGACAGCCAAATGGCCACCATCCCAGCACCCAGTGACCTGCCGCCCCAGCGACCCGTGGTGGACCTCGACTATGTAGTCGTAACGCTCCGCACGCTGCTCGACATCCCCAGTCCCACGGGATACACGGACGAGATCGTCCACTGGGTCGGCGAAGAACTCCAGCGACTCGGCGTGCCGTTCGAGCTCACGCGACGCGGCGCGATCCGCGCCGACCTCGCCGGCCGCTTACGCAGCCCGGACCGTGCCCTGGTCGTCCACCTGGATACTCTCGGCGCCATGGTCAAGCGGATCAAGGGCAACGGGCGTCTTGCGCTGGCCCCCATCGGCAGCTGGTCCGCTCGATTTGCGGAGGGCGGGCGCGTGACACTCTTGACCGACACGGGCTGTCGACACGGCACAGTGCTACCGTTGAAGGCCTCGGGACACACGTTCGGCGACGAGGTGGACCAGCAGCCTTGTGGGTGGGATCAACTGGAGCTGCGATTGGACGATCCGGTCGAAAGCGTGGAGGACTTGAAAGCCATCGGCGTTCACGTAGGCGATTACGTCGCGTTCGATCCCGGAACCGACTTCATCCCCGACACCGGATATATCAATGCCCGCCACCTCGACGACAAGGCGGGAGTCGCCGTGCTGCTGGGTACAGTAAAGGCACTGCTCGAGAGCGGCGCCGAACTGCCGGTGGATTGCCACCTCATCTTCACGATCAGCGAGGAAGTAGGGTCGGGCAGCTCCCACACCCTGCATCGCGACGTCGCGGAGATGGTGACGATCGACAGTGCACCTCAGGCGCTCTGGAAGAACTCACGAGAGGACGCCGTCACGATCGCGATGATGGATTCCGCCGGCCCCTTCGATTGGCACCTGACGCATAAGCTCATCGACATGTGCCGGCAGTACGACATCCCCCATCGGCGCGACGTGTTCCAGCACTACCGCAGCGACAGCGCCTCGGCGGTCGATGCGGGGAACGATCTCCGCACCGCACTTGTCTGCTTCGGGGTCGACGCTTCGCACGGCTGGGAGCGTACCAATACGAGGAGCTTGCGGGCGCTCGCCGAGTTGATCGGGCTCTATATGCTGAGCAAGCCCACGTTCATGCGTGACCGCGAGGAACTCGCCGAGTTGGAAGGCTTCCCGCATCAGCCCATGGAGCCGGCGGAGGACGGAGAGGGGTCGTGAGCCGCAGCCGGCTCGCGCCGTCGGAAAACTTCAGCGATCAGCCCTCAGGTCCCGCCGAACGGACTGGCGCCGCGGTTGTGGCCGGCGATCAGCGCACTGAGATAGAGGAGCATCAAGAACCAGAAGAAGAAGCCGAAAGGCTTTCGGGCGACTCGCCACGCCGGCTCGTCCGGCCCGATTACGATCTCCTTCCTTCGTCTTCTTCTTCCGGGAAAGGTTCCGCCGATGATGAAAGCCACTATCAAGCCGACGAATACAAGCGGAACCCAGTGAACGCCCAAAAGCACCGGACCCACCGGCCTGACCCACAGCTTCGCCACCCAGAGCGCAGGGTACAGCATTAGCAGGACAAAGATCGCGGCATCCCAAACCGGCCCGGTCTGAAACCTCCGCCAACCGAGTGGACCAACCAATAATGCCGTCACCAAGACGGCGATTGCGAGGATGATCAATACCTGACCAACAACCATGGGTCCGTGCTCCGCTGCAGCGCCCGTCTTACTCGGCAGGAATAAAGGGCTCGGTCGTAGGTAGTGCCGCGCTCAGCGCTTCGCACTCCTCCGGCAGTTCGAGGTTGGTGATCTCGTCGGTCACCACGTAATCGTAGGCCGGGTACTCGTACAGCGGCATGCGCGGCTCGGTCTGCCCCATCGAGTAACCGTAAACGCTGTCGTACTCCGGCACACTCTCGCCCATTTCATTCAACTGCGTCAGGTACTCACCGATCGACTTGGACTCGATCACGATCACCTTGCCCATTCGATCGATAATGGGGCTGTGGGCCCGCGTCCGGTCGTGGTCGAACTCCAGCACCCGGCGGCCGTAACGGGTGATGCCGATGACGCGGAAGGTGAGGCTCTTCCCCACCGCCGGCAGGTTGAGGACGCTGCGGTCGGTGGCCAGGAAGGGCACGCAGCATTTTCCGCGCAGGTCGCTGACCTCGTGCATCAGCCGCTTCGGGTGATCCGGCAAGGCCCGCACGGCCTCGTGGTATCGCTCAGGGACCCGCCCGATCGATTTCTCCTCCAGTTCCTCCTGCACGACCCGCGCGATGGGCGTGTAGTTGAAGGCGTTCTCCCGGTAGCCCTTGACCACGAACGTGTAGTACGGCAGCACGCCGATCTCGTTGAGCACCTCGCGCAGCTTCGCCGTGTGGCCGCGCCGCGAGGCGGCGGTCGTGAGCACCAACTGGTTCGTCACGATCCAGCCGGCGCCGAGCAACCGCGCAACGGCGTCGCGGGCCTCGGGCGTCACCTCCATCGGCGACTCGATGTGCGTCTGGATCACGAACTGCTTGACGCCGACTTTGGCCGCCTTCTCGCGGAACCGCGCGAGGATGTCGGTCAGCGCCGGCGTGATCCGCTGCGGCAGGTACACCGGGAGCCGCGTGCCGAGCCGCACCCGCACGAGCTCGGCGTACTTGCGCTCGCGCCGCTTGTTGGCGTCGCGCTTGGCCTTGGCCATCTTGTAGATCGCGTCGAGGATCCGCTCCAGCGCCGCGTCGGTGCTCATCAGCGCGTCGCCGCCCGTGACGAGGATGTCCTTTAGTTGCGAGTCCTCCTCGAAATACTGCATCAACTCGCCCAACTTCTGCGGCCACGTCTTCTTCGGTGCCAACTCGTCGAGGTCGAAGTCCAGCTGGCCATGCTGGAAGCCATACATCCGCTGGCAGGAGGTGCAGAGACCGCCGCAGGCGCGGCCCGTGGTGTCGGGAATCAGGATCGCCACGTCGGGATAGCGCCGGTGCACGTTGTCGTACGGCGGCAGCAGCCAGCCGGCGGCGTTGGGTCTGCCGGGCTCGATCTCGTCCTCCTTCTCCCAGGCCCGGATGTGCCCGAACTCCTCGACCAGCTGCTGCGAGTAGACCACATAGTGACGGATCGCCAGATCGGCGCCGATCGCAAAGTACGGTACCCGTACGTGCAGCAGCGACATGTAGTAGGGGTTCACGAAGAACGGGATGCCCGACTCCTTCGCCTGGTAAAGGACCCGCATCGCGTCCGGGTCCAGCGAGCTGCCCAGCATCTCGTTCAAGAGCTCCGGCGAGCGCACGGCGAAACGCAGGTGGAACTGCGGATCGCCCCACCACCCCAACGCCCGCTCGAGCTTCTCCTCGCGCGACAGGTCGGGATCCAGCGTGTATTTCTGGCTTCGGATCTCGCCGCGCTCCATGCGGTCGATGATGACGTTGAGGATGCGGTCGCGGTTCTCCTCCCTGAGCGCCACAATGCGCGGGTCAAGCCCGGCCGGGTAGCGCTCCATCCAGCTCTCGACCTCCTCGCGAGTCGGGATCCGCAGGGTGCTGCGGCCCGTGAACTGCCGGAACAGGTGCAGCATGTCCTCGAAGAAGTCGGGCTTCGCGCCGCCGGTGCCGCGGTTCACGGCGAGCCAGAGCTGACGAATCGGCGTGCTGACGGCGATCGCCCCACGCAGGTTGAGATCGACGAACTCGCGGCCGGCGTGGTCCACATAGTCGAGCAGCCGGATGGCGGCGTAGTCGCTCCAGGCGAGCGCCTCGAAGGCCTCTCGGCCAGTGGCCTCGCCCTCGTAGTACGCCAGAGCCTGGGGCCGCTGACCCAGCTCCTCCAGCACCCACTCCCGGATCCCGATGCGCGCCTCGATCTCGTTCTTCGAGTTGCGCATGATCTCTTCCAGCTTCGGATTCTCCTTGAGCAGGGTCTTGAGAAGCCGGTGGGATTTGACGGTGATCGCGATGCGATCCAGTTGCTCGATCGGGTTCATGGCCATCCTACTCCGGGCGGGGTCCAGCCTACCTGCAAAGCTAAAGCAAGACGGCGCAGACGACTAGGGTAACCGCGACAGTCGTCCTTCCGACCACGATTCGTCCCCTGACACGACCGCTAATCGATACCGCGCTCCGCTCGTCGAGTTTTCCTTCGTGATGCCGCCAACGCTCCCTAGGTTTGACCTCAGTTCAGCACAAGTTCCTGCATTTTTCAGCGCACTTCAAAAGGAGGAGATCCCATGCGATTCGCTCCCTCATTCCTAGCGGCCGCGGTAATCGCCGCCCTCGCCGGCTGCTCGAAGGGCGATGGCGTCACCGAGCCCAACAACGGCATCCAACCCAACAGCGATCTCGCCATGCCTTCGTTCAGCATGGGCAGTGGTGGTGGTGCGATGACCGCGAACGGCTGGTACGAAGAAGAGGAGATCTACTACCTGCTGCTCGGCCAAGAGGAGGGCGTGACGGAGCGGGGTGAGAACGATCTCTACCTCATCGGTGACGACCGTAAGTACCAGGCGAACGTCGCCGAGTTCATCCCCGGCGAAGCCGGTTACTCGCCGCACTGGAACATCTACGTGGTTCACACAGCGCCCGGTGTGACACTGGCTGACATCCTGGCGTCGCCGTACGCGTCCGCGCATTACCCCGAGGCGCTATTCGATGATGTGGGGGACCTTCGCTCCGCACTGATGGCGGGCCTGGTCACGTTCGAGCGTCCAGGCGTCGTCGTACTCTGCCCGATCATCTCGGAGGAAGGCGCCGAGGCGCCGGGCAACACCGAGCTCTCAGAGGAGTTCCCACCCTTCCCGGACACCTTCTAGGTCCCGGCAGTCACGGTTCGGCCCGCCGGTCGTGGGGTGCGCAGTATCAGTGTTGGCACAGCACCCCGCGGCCGGCGTCGCCGCTTCAGCCGACCGTCCGCTCGATGAGCTGCTCGATCCGCTCGACCAGCGGCGCGGCGCCGGTCCTGTAGTTGGAGAGCGCCACGACGATATAGCCGGCCTCGGGGTAGATCGTCAGCTGCGAGCTGGCGCCCCAAGAGCCGCCGCTATGACCGACGGCCATTCCGATCGGCCGCTGGTGAACCTGGAACCCGTAGCCGTCGCCCCCCCCGTACCGCCGCCACATGACCTCCAGCGACGCCTGCGAGACCAGCGTGCCGTTCAGCAGAGCCAGCGCGAAGCGGTGCAGGTCGCCCACCGTCGAATAGGCCTGGCTGGCCGGCGTGCTCCCCACCGACAACTTGAAGCTGTCGTTGCGCCAGCCCGTCTGACTGTTCTGATCGCGGTAGTAGCCGGTGGCGACGTCCGGCACCGGGTCGTCCCGGTCGAAGTAGTCGGTGTCGTCCATGCCGGCGGCCTCGAAGATGTGCGCCCGCACGTAGTCGAAGTAGCTCTCGCCGGTCACGGTCTCGACCACCACGCCCAGCAGGAACATCCCCGTGTTGCTGTAGCGGTACCTTGAGCCGGGCTCGAAGGCGAGGGTGTCCTGACGGACATGGGGCTTGAAGTCCTCCAGCCGGCGAAAGAGCTCGCGGGACGCGCCCTCGTAGTCCTCCGTGTAGTAGTCGCCGAGTCCCGAGGTGTGGGTGAGCAGATGGTGGAGCTTGATGCGGCTGCTGAGCTCGCGGGGCAGCCACGACTCATCGACGTGGTCGCTCAAGAGGTCGTCGTAGGAGAGGGCGCCGGCCTCCGCCAGCTGCACGATGGCGGTCCCCGTGAACGACTTGGTGACCGACGCCAGGTTGAACCGGGTATCGATGTCGACCGGAACCCCGAATCGCTTGCTGGCTTCGCCGCAGGCGTGCGAGTAGAGCACTTCCGCCCCGCGGGCCAGAAGCACCGTGCCGGAGAACGCATCGTTCGCGCATATCCGGTTGACGATCCGACGCGTCTCGTCGATGACTTCCGCCTCGCCCAGCGTCGGCTCCTCGACATCCGAGGGCGTACCCGGGTAGCGATCGAGCAGCAGGCCGCCCAGCAGCCGGGCCTCTCCTTCGTCGATGAACAGGCGCAACGCACGCCACGCACCGTAGTTCCGATCCTTGACGACGACGACGGTCTCGCGCTCTCGCGCCGGCGTGTAGGTCCGTATGCTGTGAAAGTCCACCCCACCGGTGGTTCGGCTCAGGAACTGCCAGGTCGCGATGTGCGTCTCCAGCGACCCGAAGTTCTGGAACTCCTCGGTGCACTCCTCCGCCATGAACCGCTCGACCACCTCTGGCGTCGGCGCGTTCAGGGTGTTAAGGACCGAGCGTATCCGTTCCCCCACCAACCCGCCGGGTATCCGCGGGTCGTCGGTGTAGGTCTCCTGGGCCTGAGCGTGCGCCCGTTGCGCTGGGAACGCGACGAGTACGAGTGCGAGCAACAAGACACGGTGCATGACGAGCTTCTCCTCTTCAATAACCCTCAGCGCAACGCTCCGATCAGTAAGAAGGTGGCCACACTGATGCTGAGCACGAGAAAACCGACCACGAACAGTACGGCGGTCCGGTTGCCGTAATTCATCGTGTAGCCGAAGCCAAAGCGCTTTTCGACCATGATCGACGGGTCGTCCCGATCGACGTAGAACAGCCCCCAAACCCAGCGTGCGTTGTCGGCAAGACCGTCCGTCAGCGGCGCATCAGCGGCGGCCTTCTCCAAACGCGCTCCGCCTTGGCCGTATCTCTTAAAGATGCGGATCATGTTCCCAAGGAGGAAGAGGAGGAAGACGAGGAAGAGAGCACCCGTCCACAAGGGCCACACGCCCAAAGAGGCGTTGTCGGAGAGTCCGAGTCGCACGATCTGCACCGAGAGCACGGTCATGAAGGCACAGAACAGGAGCGCAATCCAACTCATCAGGTTCACCATCGTGGCGCGGAAGGCGTCCTGAGCCTCGACCGAGCCGCCGCCCGAGCCGGCGCGGATCGAGCGCTTGGCGGTTACGGTGAACAGCGCGACGACGGCGAGGGTCGGACTGAACACCAGGTTCAGGCTGGGCACGAACATGATCGCCACGAACGAGCTGCCGCTCATCGCCTGATAGCTGACCGCCGCGTAGGCGAACGTGGCGAGGGCCGCGACGAGGCAGATTCCGAGTGCAAGCTTCGCCAGCCCCGCCCCCTTCGGTTCGCCACCGTGGAGTGAGGCCTCGGCCGTCTCGGCCTGCCGGGCGGATTCAGGCGATGCCAGCGCCCGAGCCCTGGAGTACGTTCGCAGGTAGAGCCCCAGCGCGCCGAGCAACAGGACCGCTGTACCTGTGAAGTTGCCGGCGACCGGCCGGCCCGCAATGCTGATCCCATACCCAACCACGAGCGATAACACCATCAGTATCACACAGCCGCGGTACCAGCTACGCCGCAGCCGACGTGCCTCTTCTCGATCAGCGGAATCCTCGCCCACATAGGCGCCGAACAATAGGCCCATCCGGGTGATACGCGGGAGGGCGAGCAGAATCCCGCCAATTAGTAGCACCCGCACCGTGAGGGCCAGATCAACAAAGACCGCTTCACTCATCGTCGATCTCCTTACCGCCTTCCATGACCGCCACCTCGCGCCGCACCACCGTCAATAGCTCTGCAGCCGTCATCCCCGCCTGCCGCAGACGCGCCAGCGTGGCCCGCAGCTCGCCGAGAAACCTGGCCCGTGCCGTGCCCTCGATCTCCTCCGCCGGCGCCGCCACCACGACACCGGCCCGATCGCGGATGACGAGGAAACCCTCGCTCTCCAGGAGCCGGTACGCCCGGGCGATCGTGTTCAGGTTGACCCCGAGGTCCCCGGCCAGCTGCCGCACCGACGGCAGAGCCGTCCCCGGGCCCAGCGCGCCCCCGGCAATCAGGCGCCGTAGTTGGCCCGCGACCTGCCTATAAACCGGCTCTTCCAGGCCCCGATCGATTGAGATACTCGCCATGGCCAATTGTATACCATTCTGTATACAGATTTCAAGGCCAGACTACAGACGCGAATTTGGCCAGCCCCCGAGCCGGGGGGCGCGTCTCCTCTCGGGACTCCTTTACGAAGTGAGCGCGAGTGACCCCTTCGTACTCGCGGGCGTGCCGGCGCTGCTCGCACTGGTGGCAGTAACCGCCGCGTTACTGCCGGCGCGACGCGCCGCCCGGGTCGACCCGATGGTGGCGCTACGGCAGCAGTGATCCGAGGTTGGAGGGGCATCCTTAGGGTCACGCTGTACGTCTAACACATCGAGAAGCCCTATCTCTGAAAAACCAGAACTCCACCAGACGACACATCGACGATGAAGACACGAGATCTCATGGCAGGCGACCTATACGTGTCCCGTCTGGTCGACGGCCGCTACGCCGAGCCGGTCAACCTCGGCGCCCCGGTCAACTCGGAGTACAGCGAGGACCGACCGTTCATCGCACCGGACGAGAGCTACCTCTTGTGCGTCCGTCTATCTCCGCCGGAAGGCCTCGGCCGATCCGACCTCTACGTGAGCTTTCGGAACGAAGACGGGACGTGGACCCCACCGCGCAATATGGGACCCGGTGTGAACTCGCCCGCGAACGGGGGGTGCCCGATGGTCTCGCCGGACGGCCGCTATCTCTTCTTCAACAGTCACCGCAACGGCAACGCCGACAACTACTGGATGGAGGCGGCGATCATCGATGCGCTGCGGGAGGAGATACAATGAAGCAACATAGCGCAGTGCGTGGCTCGGCATTCATACTCACGATTGCGATTGTCGGTTGTGCTAACGACCGAGCGACGCCCGTCAGTGGGTGGGTGGACGACTCGCCGCACGAGAGCGGCTTCGTGACGGTGAATGGCGTTACCCTCAACTACCTCGACTGGGGTGGCACGGGCGATGCCTTGCTGTTCCTACCCGGACTCGCCGATTCACCGCACATCTTCGACGATATCGCACCGGAGTTTGTCGGGCGGTATCGGGTGCTGGCCCTGGCGCGACGTGGCGTGGGCCAATCGGACAAGCCCGCGAGCGGCTACGAGAACGAGGTGCTCGTCGAGGACATCCGCCAGTTCTTGGACAGCCTGGGAATCCGTCGGGCCAGCCTCGTGGGCTGGTCCATGGGCGGTAATGAGCTCACGGGCGTCGCAGCACGCTATCCTGAGCGCGTTGAGAAACTCGTCTATCTCGACGCCGCCTACGACCGTTCGGATACCGCCTTCATCGCACTACTGACCACGTATCCCGTCGAGATTCCGCTTACGTCAGAGGATCTGAAGTCCCTGGATGCCATCCGTGACTGGATGATGGACGGCTGGGCCAAGGGTTTCGCCTGGTCCGACGCGACGGAGGCGTGGCTGCGCGACATTGTCAGGGTCCTTCCAGACAGCACCGTGGAGTTCGTGACGAGCGACACTGTGCGGCGTGCATTGCTCGAGAGTCTGATGAGCTACCAGCCTGACTTCAGCATGATCAGATCACCCGCCCTCGCCTTCTACGCGTTTTGGCCGCCTGAGGCGTACGTCGATGAGGACGCGCCGGAGGAAGTGCGGGCGCGAGTTGACGATTGGCTGGAACGCCGGGTGTATCCCTTCCACCGGCGGAACATGGACCGTTTCGCGAGGGAAGTGGCAAACGCTCGAGTGATCGAGATGCGCGCAACGCACCACTGGTGTTTTCTACACAAGCACGACGATGTGCTGCGTGAGATGAAGCGCTTCTTGCTCGATGATCAACCGTAGGACGGTCCGACCGATGATCGTACGAGCTCTGTTTATTCTGGCGGGGATCTTATCTGCTCTCCTGCTAGGGAAAGCGGGAGTAGATGGCACTTTCGAGGCTCAGCCGGTCAAGTCGGCCAAGCCGCGGGACGGTACCGCAGGCGGCATGATCGCCTTCACGTCAGACCGCGACGGCAACCATGAAATCTACGTCATGCGAGACGACGGCGGTGAGCAGCGTCGCCTGACTCACCACGATGCCGCCGACTTCTGGCCGACGTGGTCTCCCGACGGAGAGCAGATCGCTTTCGTTTCCAACCGTGATGGCAATTACGAGATCTACCTGATGGAGGCGGATGGGTCCAATCTGCGTCGCCTCACTAACCATCCGGCGGCAGACAGCGACCCTGCCTGGTCACCGGACGGAACGGAAATCGCGTTCGCATCGAACCGCGACGGCAATTACGACATCTACTTGAAGCGGATTGACGATACCGGCCTCACCAGGCTGACTGACTCGGCCGCAGAAGAGGGGCGGCCCTCATGGTCACCCGATGGAAGTCAGTTGGTGTTCCACGCCCGTGTACAGCGCGGCAGCGCTACAATCGCGATTTGCACCGTGAACGCGGATGGTAGTGGGCGCAAGGAACTGTCGGTAAGCGAAGACGGCGATTCAGATCCCGCGTGGTCCCCAGACGGGAACCTCATCGCCTTCAACGCGCTGCGCGGCGACGGTAGCATCAACATCGACATATTCGTCATGAACACCGAGGGGGTTGGGCGCCGTCGGATCACGGAGTACGACGATCACGACGAGTTCCCGACCTGGTCGCCGGACGGCTCCATGATCGCCTTCGAGTCCGATCTAGATGGCAACGAGGAGATATTCACCATCGACGTGAACGGCACGGACCTGCGGCGCCTCACGTACAACGACGCCGACGACACGCAGCCGAGCTACTGTCCGGTCTTTGTTGACAGCTAAGCGACATGCGGGCAGCTGCCCGGGCTACCCGCCCCCTAGCGCTTCCAGTTTCTCCTTAGCAGCCTCGTGCCCCGGATCGATCTCCAGGGCCTTCAGGTAGTGCCACTCAGCCTGGTCGCGATCCCCCTTCCATTCGTACGCTTCGCCCAATCCCTCATAGGCGTCCGCCGATTCGGGGTACAAGGATAGGCAGAGCTCCAGGAGGAGGATGGCCTCGTCGGGAGCCTCGTGTCGGTGCAGGCCGTGCAGGGCGTGCCCGACCAGATAGTCCTCCGGAATCGGGACCGTGAAGCCGTACCGATCGGACAACCCCTGGAAATGGGCTTTGACCTTGTCGGGCCCCAGGCTCCACCATTCGCCCTCGGTCTGCCAGCCCCTGAACAGCTGTTTCAGGTCTTGGTAGAAGCCTGGAAGACCCACCGAGGCGTGGTTCTCCTCGGGAAAGAGGGCGTAGTGGTACTCGAATCCCTCTGGGGCCCGGGCTTCGACCAGACTCTGGAACTCGGCCAGTCTACGGGTCTCCTCTTCGTCCTTCTGTTCCCCGGAGATGAACAGGAAATGCCGCCAGGTCGTGACTCCGTCGAACAGGGTCGCGGCGTTCTTGAGCCACTCGAACTGGTTCCAGTAGAGGCTGGGGCTGAGGGCGATGGTCGCCTGAAATAGATCGGGGGTCCGCGCCAGGCTCTCTACGGCGAACAGGCCCCCAAGCGAGTGCCCCACCAAGATCCTGAAAGGGTGGGTGCGGTAGGACTCGTCGATCGCCGGGATCAGCTCTTCCTCGAGAAACCGCTGGAAGGACTCGGCGCCCCCGCTGGTCGGCCAGTCACCGTTCTCTTCGTTCGACGGGGAGAAGGTGAGCTCCTTCATGCGATCGCCGTGGGGGACGGCGACGACGATCATCTCCGGGACCATGCCGTACATCGTCAGGTACTGGACCACGCCCCCGAAGGGCTCGAAGTAATCCCCTCCGTCGAGGACGTAGAGCACGGGATAGCGAGCCGCGCTTTGCCCCTGCTCTTCGGCGTAGTCGCGGGGGAGGCGGATGAAGACATCGCGCGTTCCCCCAAGGTGCCGGGAGGTGACGGCGACCCGGTGGCCGAACGGAACGACGGACGTGGCTGGGGCCTCTTGTGTAGGTGGCGCCGGTGCGGTGGGGAAGAGGGGAGGAACGGGCTGGCTGGCCTGTGGCGTGCCGACGCCTTCTCCCTGGGGCGCCGAGCCGACCAGAAGGGCACCGCCCAGTAGACAGATGGCGAATCCGTACATGCGAAGCTCCTTCCCAGGGATCTCTGATTTGGCTGGGACTTGATTCGTCGTGATCGCGGCTGCTCGCTTGGCTGGCGTTGGCCAGGTACGGGAGCTTCACCCCCTGTATCTATGACGGCTGACAATCCCTCTTGGTTGCCGCAGTCGCGCCTACGATCTCAACAGGCTCGCTACCAGATAGAGCACCGCCACGCTCGTGAGAGTCGGAGGACAGAGCTTGTACGGGAGCGGAGACGCCCTGGCTCCCGGCCGGAACTTATATGGAGCTCAGGTAGCGGTGCACGTACATGACCGCCATCGAGCCCTCGCCCACGGCTGACGCTACGCGTTTGACCGAACCGTGACGCACGTCGCCGGCGACGAAGACGCCCGGCAGGCTGGTCTCGAGCAAGAAGGGATTGCGGGCGAGGGGCGCGAACGGCGCAGTAGCACCGTTGGCCAGCGCCTCCGGCCCCGAGAGGATAAAACCGTGCGGGTCGCGGGCGACGGTGTCACCCAGCCAATCGGTGTGTGGTATGGCGCCAATGAAGATGAAGAGGGCGCTCGCCTCGACGGTCTCGATGGATTGACCTCCGTCGCGGGCGATACAGAGCTTCTCCAGACGTTCCGAACCCACGGCTGCGTGTACGTTGGCATTCGTCCAGACCCGGATGTTGTCCGTAGCAGCGATCTGGTCGAGCAGGTATTGCGACATGGTCGTGGAGAGCGAGTCTCTGCGAACGAGCATGGTGACGGTCTCGGCGAACCGGGAGAAGTACATCGCCGCCTGCCCCGCCGAGTTGGCACCGCCGACTATGTAGACGTCCTTGCCCCGCACCGACTCGCCCTCGCTCATGGAGGCCCCGTAGTAGACGCCGGCTCCCGTGAGTTTCTCGATCCCCTCGGCCTGAAGCTGACGATAAGAGACGCCCGTCGCGATGAGCAGTGCCCGACAACAGAGCTCCGAGCCGTCCCCCAGCCGTAGCGTTCGCAACGGTCCGTCGGCTTTGAGGGCGACGACCTCCTGAGCGGTGAGGATCTCGACCCCGAACCGCCGTGCCTGGCTAACCGCTCGGCGGGCCAGTTCGCCGCCCGAGAGACCCTTGGGAAAGCCGAGGTAGTTCTCGATACGCGAGCTCATCCCCGCCTGGCCGCCTGGGGCCTGCTTCTCGACCACGATCGTTCGCAGCCCCTCCGAGGCTCCGTATACCGCCGCCGCCAGACCGGCCGGCCCTGCTCCCACGACGACGAGATCGTAGAATGGCCTGTCGGCCGTGGTCTGAAGGCCCACCCGTTGAGCGATCTCGCGGTTCTCGGGCTTCTCGAGCATCGAGCCGTCGGGAAAGAACAGGCAGGGAAGCTCCATTTTTTTCCCCGAGGCCTCGATCAGCTGTAGGGCCTCCTCGCTCTGTTCGGGGTCGAGCCACAGATAGGGGATATTGTTTCGTGCCAGGAAGTCCTTAACCCTGTGGACGGCCGGGGCCCACTGGTTGCCGACCAGGCGGATCCCCTCGAACGGTGGCCGGTAGGCCGAGCGCCAGTCGTCGAGCAGGTCGGTGAGCACCGGGTAGAGCTTCTCTTCCGGCGGATCCCACGGCTTGAGGAGGTAGTAGTCGATCTGGACGTCGTTGATCGCCTTTATTGCCGCGTCGGTGTCCGCGTACGCTGTGAGCAGCACCCGCTTGGCTTCGGGATAGAGATCGACCGCTCTTTCGAGGAACTCGACGCCCGTCATTCCGGGCATCCGCTGATCGACCAGGAACAGCGCCGATGGATCGCCACGTTTCTTGAACTCGCTGAGCATCTGCAGCGCCGTGTCGCCCGAGTCGGCGCGCGCGACCCGAAACTCCGACCCGTATTCGCTCCTGACATCGCGTTCCACCGCACGCAGCACATTGACATCGTCGTCGAGCGTCAGGATCAATGGTCTGGCCATCTCTTTATTCCTCACCGATCAGCGAGAATACAACTGCACGAAGACCGTCTTGCATCGTCAGTACGGATCTCTACGCTTCTTCAGCTTCCGGCGTGCACGCACTCTGCACTGGGAGGCGGACCCGAAAGACTGTTGCGCCGGGCCGGGAGTTGAAATCGATCTGGCCACCGCAGCGCCCCATGACGATGCGACGCGCCACGTCCAGTCCCAGGCCGGTCCCCTCGCCCACGCCTTTGGTGGTGAAGAAGGGATCGAAGATACGGGGTCGTATTTCCTCCGGTATGCCTGGGCCGTCGTCGCCGATCTCGACGGTCAAGTGCTCATCGTCTCGAAGTGTTCTAATCGTAAGGGTACCCCCCTCGCCCATGGCACCGATAGCGTTGTCGATCAGATTCGTCCATACCTGATTCAACTCGCTTCCCTGAACCTGCACCTGCGGAAGATCTCGGTCGTATTGCCTGACGACTTCGATACCCCGTTTCAACTTGTGCCCCAGGATCGTGAGCGTATCCTCGATTCCGGCGTGGATATCGACGTATTGCAGCGGCGCCTGGTCCATGTACGAGTAAGACTTGACTACGTTGACCAGGTCGGAGATGCCCTTCGTGCTGCGGGCGACGACCCCGGCGAGGTCCTGGACCGTGATGGCACGGCAGAGCCACGGTACGACGGCTCCGAGCAGTGCGGTCGGTACCTCGTCGGCCATGGCGTCGAGGTCATCCTTCCGAAGCCCAGCGTTAACGAGCGTCGCGGCCATCGTCCAGGCCTCTTCGACGCCATGCGCCTCTAGCCAGCCAATCAGCTCTTCCTCAAGATCGCTCGCCTCGAGCGCCGAGAGGTCGGAAGATCCATTCGCCCGCTCCCCCAACTCACGCGCCCAGTCGATAACGGTGCCCCAAGAGTCGGGCGCGACGCCGGCCCGTGCCAACTCCATGGTCGCGGCCTGCAGCTCGTCGAGTCCAACCGCCAGCTGGCCGGACGCCCGCTGAGCCGCGGCCGCCGGATTGTTGAGCTCGTGCGCCAGGCCCGCAGAGAGCTTGCCCAGCGCCGCCATCTTCTCGGTCTGTCGCATCTCCTCCTCGACGCGGCGGCGTTCGGTGATGTCGACGAACGTGACCACGCATCCCACCAGCTCGCCGTCGCGCTCCACCGGGTAGGACCAGTACTCCGCCGGGAAGGGCTTCCCGTCCGAGCAGAACATCACTTCGTCGTCGACGTGCGTGCCCCGCCCCTCGCGGAACGCCCTGTATATCTGGCACTCCTCTACCGGGTAGGGCTCGCCGTTCGGTCGGGTGTGGTGCACCAGCTCGTGCATCTGCCTGCCGAGTAACTCGTCGACGCTTTCGAAGCCGAGGAGCTTCGCGCAGGCCGGGTTTGCGAACGTGCAGTTCCCCTGGAGATCTACCCCGTAAATCCCTTCGCCCGTGGAGTTCAGGAGCAGTCGAACCAGTTCGTCCGCCTCGCGGAGCGCCTGTTCCGCCCTCTTCCGTTCCGTGACGTCGGCGCCAAACACAAATATCAGGTTGGCCTCGAAATCGCGGCGGTGGGTAAACAGGTAGTCCCTGTCTGTAATGCACCGCTCGAGAACGACGGCTTCCCTTGCCTCGAGAATGTCGTTCCAGGCCGCCTCATCGATGCCGGGGCACACCTCGCGCCAAGATTGGCCCAGAAGCTCGTGGCCGAACACCTCGCGGGCGGCCGGGTTATCCATCAGCACGGTGCCCTCCAGGTCGACGCGGAGGACCGGCCCGGGGTTCATCTCCGGGAAGCGCGCCACCTCGGCGAGGGTGGCGGCCTGATCGGCTAGCAGCTGTTCCTGGCGGCGGCGTTCGCTAATGTCTACAAACGTCAACACGCACCCTACCAACTCACCGTCGCGCTCCATCGGGTACGACCAGTACTCGGTCGGGAAACTGGAACCGTCCGCGCGCCACATCACCTCATCGTCGACGTGTGTACCCTTACCTTCTCGGAATGCCCTGTAGATGCGGCATTCTTTCTCGGGGTAGGGTTCCCCATCCGGGCGCGTGTGGTGCACCAGTTGGTGCATGTTCCGGCCGAGTAGCTCGGTATCGCTCTCGAAACCGAGCAACCTCAGGCACGCCGGGTTCGCGAACGTGCACTTACCCTCGAGGTCGATTCCGTAGATCCCTTCGCCGGTCGAGTTCAACAGCAGCCTAACCAGGTCATCATTACCGGCAAGGTTCGCCGACCCTGGCGGCTGGCGACTCGCTGTATCGGTCCTACCGATCAACGGAGTGACTCCTTCCGCGCCTGAGGCTGTATCGCTTCAGATCTTCACACCAGCTTACGCCCGTTCGATCGCGCCGATGGTCTCATCGGTCGTCAGCACGGCGCTCGCGATCATTCGGAAATTGAGAAGAGCCGCCTGGTAGAAGTCGCCGCCCGGAAGCTGGGCACCCGCCGTGGCGTCCTTGACAACGGAGACCTCGAATCCCTGTTCGGTCAGCTCGCGGAGATGCGCTTCCACGCAAAGATTCGCCGACATGCCGGCCAGAATTACTTTGTCGATCCCACGCTTGCGAAGCTGGAGCACGAGATCGTTCGATTCCGGGCCGTACACCTTGTGGGGGCTCGCGATGACGACGTCCTCACGGTCGATCAGCGCCTTGAGCGGCTCGTGCCAGTCGGCGCCGGACCCGCCGAACCCTTCGGTCGTCAGCGCGCCCTGGCGGTCGAACATCCCGACCGCGTGCATCATCTTCTCCAACGCGCCACCGAAGTCCCACTGATGGTCGTGCGGGTAGTAGTAGTGGGGCGAGATGAAGACGGGGATCTTGGCCTCGTGCGCGGCTGTCATAAGCTTACGCAGATTCTCCACAGTGTCGTTCGCCTCGACGCTCGACCCGACCACACCCCACACCACACCGTCCTCAGAGAGAAAATCCTTCTGCGGGTCGGTAATCACGACGGCGGTTCGGCCCCGCTCCACATCGAACCCCGGGTTCGGCAGAATGTCGTTGTACGTCTCCTGTGTGGACATATTGTCGTCCTCCATGGTTGGGGTAATGGAGTCCATCGCGCTCGGCTTTCGGGTTCTGGGCAAGAACTCAGACTCAGTGAAGCTCCTAACCGCTCGCACAGCTGACCGCGCGTTGAACGGTTCTTGCTCCAGGCGGCCCGAGTTGAGGACCTGTGCCGCCACAGGTGCTGGCGATCCAAACCACACCAAAGCTGGCGCCAGATCCAGCAGGGTCATGCGAGGGCCTGGATGCTGGATGAGCGCCCTTGGCGTGGACCGTGTAATGACCTCTACTAACGAGTCAGGTCACTCACGGGTTCCATGGGTCGAGCAGAGACGACGAAACCTCGCATCCTGTCACGCTCGCGCTGGGCATCTCGTGCTCCCTTCCGCTTACCGAATCACTGCGCGCTCCTCGCCAGCCTGAAGCCACTGGCATCGCAACGGTTGTTGGACTGCCACTGAAAGCGCTTCGCGATGCGCAGCTCGAACGCGTCTCCCCCCCAGCGACCACCGCGCACGGCTCTGCCCCTGCCCACAGTTTGATAGGGATTGACCTGGGAGTCCTGGGGATAGGGTGCGAGGAAGTCGCTCACCCACTCCCACGCATTCCCCGCCATGTCGAACAGACCCAGCGCGTTCGGCGAGTGGCTGCGGATCGGCATGGTCCCGCGGCGCTGCGGTCCCCGCTCCAGATAGGTGTAGTCGCCAACGTCGGCATCGAACACGGCATCTCCCCCTCTGGCGACATCCGTGCCGTTGCCGAACCGCACGACCCGTCCCCCCTCGCGCGCTGCGAATTCCCACTCGGCCTCAGTGGGCAGGCGGTACCCCGGCACCTTGGTGATGTCCGTCGTGGCGTTGCCTTCGGCGTCGAGCAGCAGGCCGTTCTCGACATCGTAGGCGGGCGGGAGCCCGCTCAGCCCGCTGACCCAATTCGCGTAGGAGGCGGCATCATCCCACGACAGACACACCGCTGGGTGCGCATCCGTCTGCTCGAATCGGAGGTTGGCCCAGTTGAGATGCTCGTCGAAGTCAAAGCTACGGCGGTCCGGATCCCACCAGGCGCAACCGCCGAACTCGAGGGACGCATCGTAGGCGGCGATGCGTTGCTCCCGTGGTAGCTCCGGGTCCATTCCAATACGAATGAGGCTGTCCTGTGCGGCGCGGTTCAACGGACCTTCGGCAGAGGTACGGTACCCCGTCTCCCCGACGAAGCGCCGGAACTGGCCCACGCTGACCTCGGCATCCGCCAGGTAGAACGGGGCTACCGTCACCTGGTGCACAGGCTGCTCGTCGTCTTCCCCTTCCGCGAACACATCTCCCATCGCGAATGCGCCCCCGGGGACGAGAATCATTCTGGACCCGTCCGGGGCGACTGGCGGATCCTGGGTCGCTGCGGCAAGAGCGAAACCACCCAAACAGACAATGAGACAAAGAGCAACGAGTTCGGCAGTGTTCAGTTCACGTGGCAGCAATCGGAACTGAACGTTATAGACGTTTGCCATGGCACCTACCATCCTCTCTCCTGCAAGACCGACGCTGCTCGCCGCACGGCATGCCAACCGCCGGACCGCGAAGACGCGGGCGCTCCGAGGATCAGCTCGAGCGGCTCGGCGACGCCGGCGGCCGGTGTCGCAATCTGAGTTGGGCCTCTGGCCGGTCCAAGCGTCTTGCAGGGAGTGACGCCAATCCCGCAGCGAAGGATCGGACGGCGACCGCGAAACGACGGCCGCGGCGGCCCGTTGGGCGGTCGCCCATCCGACTCCGCTGCCCCCCGAGAGAGTCGCATCGCCGGCCGCACAATACCGGGGCGTCGCTGCAAGATCTGCGCGGTTCGCTGCAATCGCGTTGTTCCAGCGACTTCGATCAATGATCGTGCAGTTGGCCGGGAGGCAGGCGAACTCAGCAAGGCGACCAGGGGCGGGCCCAGCGCCTGATCCGCCAAGTCGGACGAGGCGGCGTCCGATTCACATTAGGTGAGGAGAAACCTAATGGAGACTCTGGATGTTTCCCGTTTCAGGAAGCCCCTGCTGGTCGTATCCGTCCTGCTGGTGGTCTGGGGCGTGTTGGGCGCCCTGGACATACGCAACCAGACTTATCGGGGCTTTGTCACCGACGGCAACAACACGATCACGCAGGTAAGCGACGGCAGTCCGGCAAACGTGGCAGGGCTCGAGACCGGAGATCACATCCGCAGCGTCGGCGGGATCGCGGTTGGGGACAGAGCCGCAGCCGTACAGCGATCACGGCCGGAGGTCGGCGAAGTACGCACGTTCGAAGTCGAGCGGGATGGGCAGGTTCTGAGTTTCGAGCTCGCCTACGCGGCGTTGCCAACGGACATCGCGCTGGGCAGGTACGGGGTGGTCCTCGTCGGCTTCCTGTTCCTGGTGTGCGGCGTCTGGGCATTTCTCGCAGCGCCGACCAAAAGGACCATGCTCCTGGCCGTGCTCGGGATCGCGTTCTCGACCGGCCTGATGGTCGGTCCGTACTTCAGCTCGGCAGCGGTGCGCACCGTCGTCGGTGTTGTGGTCCTGCTGATGATCGTGGTGGGCTTCGCCGTCCTCACTCATTTCCTGCTCGTCTTCCCGAAGAGGAAGCGCACACTCGAACGACGTGGCATGACCTGGGCTGTCTACGCTCCGGCGGCCGTGGTGGGGTGCCTCTCAGTGTGGTTCCTGGTGGCACCCGCCGCGACCAGCGCGGTCAACGTCTTCTTCCGCGCGTTGTTCGGGCTATTCGTGGTCATCTACTTCGGCGCGTCGTTGATCTCTCTGATCCACAGCTACGTCAAAGCGAACGCTCAGGATCGAGCGGCCAATGGGCTCAACCTGCTTCTGGCCGGTGCCATCGTCGGACTGGGGCCGTCGCTGGTGATCTCGATCGTCGGTCTCGTCGCGCCCCAGGTCGTGGTTCCGGGCGCACAGTTCCTCCCCCTCGGCATCGGGGTGCTCCCCGTGGCGTTGGCGCTGGCGGCCGTGAAAGGAGAACGCAGGGCTAAGCCCTCTGCTGACGATCTCAGCTCGGCGGCATTGCTGAAAGGAGCGGCGTAACCGGGCTGCAACTGAATCACGGTTTGAACCGAGAGGACATCATGTTGACGAACGACTGTAGTAGCTGCTACAAGACGATCGGTCGCAGAGAGCTGCTCACTCGCACCGTCCCGGCCTGCGCGGTCGCCTGCTTGGGACTCGGCAGGTTTCCAGGGTTGGCCGGCTTGGGTCTGACTCCGCCACAGGAGGGTCAGCACAAGTTCGACGTGCCGCGAGAGGTTCCCTTGTCGTCACGACAGCGTACCCAGATGTCGTACGGAGGCTTGATTCAGCTCACTAAAGTGCTCAAGGGCGAACTCGACGAGCCGGAACTGGTCCGCCTGCTCAACCGGATGTCGGCGGATATCGGCCGGCAAGTCGGCGCGCGTCAGGCGCAGAATTCTCCCGACACCAGTTTTCAGACCTTTGTACAGGTGTTCCGGCCACCTAACTTCGAAGACAGCCTGACGCACGAAGTGGTGGAAGACACCGAGAAGGTGTTCGCCCTGGAGGTCACGGAGTGCGTCTCCGCCGAGGTCATGCGAAGCGCCGGCCTCGACGGTGAGATCGGCCATGCCGCTGTGTGCAACATGGATTACTTCTGGCCGACGGCTTTCAATCCCAACTTCAAGATGGAGCGGACCAAGACGCTGATGCAGGGTCACGATATCTGTAACCACCGCTACATCGACACGACCTAGTGGGTGGGTCGTCGCATAGGCTGGAGATCGGCACGAAGAACGCGCGGTAGATGTTCGGGGAGGTGCTCAGAAGGATTGGCCCAGCCGGCGCTCCAGCACCTCCCGTCGCGCGCGGGACAGCGTCACCCGCGTTCCGTCGTTCAGGATCACGATGTGCGAGCCGCGCGCGAACGATTGGATCTCGCGGATACGATCCAGGTTCACGATCGCTGATCGACTCACTGCAAAGAAGTGCGCGGGATCGAGTCTTGCCGCCAGGGACTTCATCGATTCGCGGATGACGTACGCTTTCTCGCGGACGTGGAGCTTGGCGCAATAATCCGCCGCCTCGATCCAGTCGATATCGTCCGTCCTGACGAGCACGACGCGCCCTCTCTCTTTCACAGCGATCCGGGATGCGAAGGACGGTATCGCTGCGCGAGGATCGGCCTTTGCGCCGGCAGTCTCCGGAACCACCCGTTCTTCGAGGCCAACCGCCTCGACCAAGGCGCGGAGCCGAGCCCGGAGGTCGCTCTGTCCCGCCTGGTGGATCGCCTGCTTCGCTCTGGCTATCGCGTCGAAGAAGCGTTTGTCACCGAACGGCTTGAGCAAGTAGTCCAGGGCATGGACTTCGAAAGCGCGCAGCGCGAATTGATCGTACGCTGTCACGAAGATGACCTGCGGCATGCGATCCGGCCCAACCGCACTCAGCACCTCAAAGCCATCCACGTTCGGCATCTGAATATCGAGTAGTAGGAGATCGGGCTCGACCTGCTCGATCGCCGCCACCGCGGCGCGGCCGTCGGCGCACTCCCCGACGACCTCGATCTCGGGATCCCTCTCACAGAGCTTTCTCAGTCCCTCCCGTGCCAGCGGTTCATCGTCCACGATGAGAACGCGGATCCGATCGCTCATTCCTCTTCTCTCTCGGCAAACGGCGCCGTGTGGAGCGGCAGGGTGATGGTCACGATGGCGCCGCTGGGCGATGCATCCTGGAGGCCGAGTGACGCTGCGTCCCCATACAGCTGGGTCAGCCTCCTCCGCGTGTTGCTGATCCCTACTCCAGGACTGCCGCGTGCCCCGGCCGTGCTGCGGAAGCCGGGGCCGTCGTCTGAGATCCACAGCCGCAACGCCTGTCCGCCCGTGCTCGCTCCGACCGTGACCGTCGTCGGGCTCGCCCGGTTCTCGACGCCGTGTCTGATCGCATTCTCGACGATCGGCTGCAGGATGAGATTGGGGACCAGCGCGTCGAGAGCGTCGGGTTCGACTTCGGTGCGCAACTCGAGTCGGTCCTGATAGCGGATCTTCTCCATCGCCAGGTAGCGCTCGACGAACTCGAGCTCACGTCTCAGCGGGACTTCCTGACGAGTGGAGTCGTCCAGTACGTACCGCAACAGGTCACTCAGTGCCTCGAGCGTATCCACAGCCGCTTCTCGTTCGGCATTCCGTACCAACATTGCGATGCTGTTCAACGCGTTGAACAGGAAGTGCGGATTGAGCTGCATGCGCAGCGCCTGCATTCTGGCATCGGCCAGCTGGGCGCTGAGTCGCGTCGCGGCGAGCTTTTGTTTCTGCAGGCGTCGATAGTATTCGAGGAGGAGCGCTCCCCCGAGGATGGCCCAATAGATGAACAGGTGGACGGGGAGCTCCAGCATCCCCAGCGGCAACAGGACATCCCAAAGCGAGTCAGCCTCTGACGACGGGAGGTGGCGAAGGGCGGGCTGGAGTGCGAAGCGAGTCCCAGTATGGACGAAGGACATCACGACGGCAATCCCGCAATGCATTGCCGACCGAGCGATCACGCGCCCGCGCTCGATGGGATACCTCTTCGACAGCCAAATCACGAGCGGCGTGTACAACGCCCAGAGGTACCAGAACGGAATAACGAAGAAGAGCGTGGGGAGGATCGGGCGCCGCTCTCCCTCCACGCTGTACGTAATGTACAGCCAGACTGTCACGGCGACGCTGAGGGCCGTAGCAGCAAGCACCAGCTGAAGTGCCTGCCGTACGCGAGGTGGCAGGGTGTTCCATGGTGCTACCATGACCGCTCTCCCGAAGCCTCAGCTGCCGAGCCGGCGCCGGCCGAAACCAAGGCGTCGGAGGACTCGTGGTCAGCTCGCCAGTTGGCGCGCCAGCGCTTTTCGATACGCTGGAGGAAGGAAGGGAAGACGACGAACCTTCGTACAGGGTCGATGAGGTTCATATAGTAGGTCGTGAACCAGCTGACGCTGTCCGCGTAGACCCCCCAATATAAAGTGTATCCGGACGCCTGCGGCACGAGGGCGAACGCATAATAAGCTCGGGCAGTACACGTCTGTATCTCGAGCAGGGCTTCCCGCTCGAAGTAGTATACGAACCCACGTTCGCCCAGCTGATAGAGCGACCGAGCGCGGTCGGCCTCCGTGAGTCGTCGACGCGCCGGGGACAAAGTGTCAAAGCACTCCTCACTTGCCAACCCCAGCACGCGGGCCGCGAGCATATAAGCGGTCACGGCTGCGGCCAACGCGACCGTCTCGTCCCCGGTGACGCCGCCGGCCATCGCTGCGTGCACGTCGACGAGGGTCCTGCCGGTCCCGCCGCCGGGCAGGTCAGCCACCCAGACATCGTGCAAAGGGATGTCCGCAAGAAGCGCGTGTACCCGCAGGTCCAACGACAAGTACTGCGCAGCTGCCCTGGGCCGATGCAGGCCGAGCGTAAACGGCCACAGACACGCGAAGTTCACAAGTGCTGCAACCAGGATGTAGCCGCTACGGGTGAGCGCGCCTCGTACTCCCCCAACACCGCGCCTGACGCCGAGGAATCCGAATGACAGGGCCGCTATCAGGACATACGGTGCGATCCGCAAGGGAGCGATCAGAACGGAGCCCACCAACGCTCCAGATGCCAGCCACGGCGCAGACATGACGACCTTGCGGGGGGAACGGTGGCAAAGGACCACTACACCCGCGGCGACGAGACTGACCGCGGCGATGTTACTCAGCAGCACGGACGATACGCCCGCGTGCGACGTGACGAGGAAGCGAAGAACCAGGGGCAGCAGTCCAGCGCCAACTCCCACAGTGAGCAGGATAACTCGCACGCTGAGTTTTCTGGCCATATTCGCCGTCAACGCTTTCGCTGAGCGGTTCGTGGCTTACGCGTTGATCCCGGCATCCAGCAGCTCGATTGTACGTCCGTGGTTCTCGNNCCAACCACATTGCAGGGAATCTCGGCGATCGTGCAGGGAACGAGGGCACCGGGCCCGATCGCCTCCGGGCAGCAAACCGGCAATCCTCCTATTCTGACTTCAACGCTTCCACCGGGTCCACACATCGACGATGTGATCAAAGTCTCGGGCTGCCGGCTCGGCACCGCCGAGATCGAGTCGGCGCTGGTCAGCCATCCCACCGTGGCGGAGGCGGCCGCCATCGGCATCCCCCACGACGTGCGTGGCAACGTGATCCACAGCTTCGTGATCCTGAGGTCGGGCTGGGACGCCAAGCCCGAGCTCGCCTCGGAGCTCATCCAGCACGTGGGGCGCGAGGTGGGACCGATCGCCAAGCCGGAGCAGGTCGAGTAACTGTCGATTGTCCTCTCTTCCAGTACCGGTTTCCCGTCTTCTCCAACAGCCGTCACTATTAGCATACTTCTTTCCGAGGGCGTCTTCATTTGGCGACTCCTTTCCATTTTCCACCAGTGAAGACGCAATCGCGACCGGAAAGGTTACAGTTCTCGAGAGTCTTCTACCATAGCTATCTGGCTTCGATTGCCGGTCGGTGCCGTGTCAGGCCGAGAGGTCTTGTTCTTTTTCCTGCCCGGTCATTGGAACTATCTTGCAGTCATCAAAGGATACATTACACGGCAAATGGAACCTTAGCTTCGCGTTCATGAAGCTGGTTACTTCCATGCCTTCGATCACTTTTGTGTCGGTTTCTTCGACCGCATCGCGTACGGTTTCGGTGGCGGAGGGGCAGCCCATAACAATTACGGCGTCATGTTGCTTCGCATGCTTCCGTAGCTTCGCGCGTTGGCCCGAAGTCCACATGCAGAGAAACCATTGGTGAGGCAGAAGGCTCTTGAACACCTTTGTCTCGGTACCCATGTCCCCTAATCGGGCTTGCAGGCCCTCGATGTGTTGTTGGAAAGGCGCCGACTTCAGGAAACTCCTGAATAACTGAACGAAGGGTTTGTTTTCTTTCACAGCGACAGTGACTGCAGGACACATATTGCAGGGAACGATCAGGGCAGAGCTCGATCCTGCGATCTCAGAAACCACGTCCAAGTCATCGAGATGGATTGGCATGTGTTGCTCCTCCGTTCTTCAGGGTTCTTCCGGAGCTAGTTACTTCTGTGGCTGCGAGGCCCACTTACACGACGATCCGCACCTCGGTTACCCGCCTCTACCAGCCACGGCAGCGGCCACCGGGGGCCCCCGGAAGAAACGGCGCTTCGCCCACAGCGACACTTGCACGAGGCCGATCATCACCGGGACCTCCACCAGCGGGCCGATCACCGTGGCGAACGCCGGCTGTGAGGCGATCCCGAACACCGCGATCGCTACTGCGATGGCCAGCTCGAAGTCGTTGCTTGCCGCCGTCAGAGCCACCGTCGTTGTTTCAGGATAATCGCCTCGCAGCAACCGCGCGCCGAAGAACGTAATCACGAACATGGCCACGAAGTAGATGGTCAACGGTATCGCGATCCGTACCACGTCATACGGAAGCTGCACGATCAGCTCGCCTTTGAGGGAGAACATCACCACGACCGTGAACAGCAACGCCGCCAACGTGATCGGGCTGATCCGCGGGATGAACACCCGCTCGTACCACTCTCTCCCCCTCAGCTTGAGCAGGGTGAAGCGGCTGATCAGACCGGCGAGGAACGGAATGCCCAGGTAGACGAATACGGTGCGGGCGATCTCTGCCACGCTCACGTGCATCTCTGCACCCCGGAACCCGAAAAGCGGCGGCAGCAGTGTTATGAAGACCCACGCGTAGAAACCGTAAAACAGCACCTGGAAGACGGCGTTGGCCGCCACCAGGCCGGCAGCCAGGTCGTGGTCGCCTTCGGCGAGATCGTTCCACACCAGAACCATCGCGATGCAGCGCGCCAGGCCGACCAGGATCAATCCCACAGCGTACCCCGGCATGTCGCGAAGCAGGAGCACCGCGAGGAAGAACATCACGAGCGGTCCGATCACCCAGTTCTGGAACAGTGAGAGGGCCAGGATTCGCTTGTGCCGCAGCACGACCCAGAACTTTTCGTAACGGACCTTGGCGAGTGGCGGGTACATCATCAGGATCAAGCCAATCGCGATGGGGATCGAGGTGGTCCCGATCTGCGTGGCCCGGTTGATGGCCTCGACCGGCTCCGGCCAGAGGTACCCGATCGCTACGCCCACAGCCATCGCGGCAAAGATCCAAACCGTCAGATAGCGGTCGAGGAAGGACAGTCGCCGCGCAACCGAGACGCCTGTTGGAGTCGTCATGAAGCCACTTCCGCGCCAGCGGACGTGACGGCACGTTGCTTCGCGGAAGTCGGTTGACAACGCTCGGCGCGCATCGCCTCGAGCTCGTCCGCGACATCGGGAACGGGCAGGTCGGCAAGCATGTCCCGCAAGGCGGCAAGAAAGGTTCGCTGTCTCTCCGTCGTCGGCTCGGCTGCCCGGTAGTACACCCAGAGTCCGTCACGACGATCTTCGACGAGCCCGGCGTTCAGAAGATAGCGGAGGTGCCGTGAGGCCTTGGACTGCGTGACCTGAAGAAATCGCTCGATCTCGCAAACGCACAGCTCCCCATGCCTGAAGATCAGGGCGAGGATCCGGAGCCGAACGTCTTCCGAGAGAGCTTTGAACTGCTGGGCCAGATCGTGCATAATCACCGTGTTAAGTCGCATATGCGTGTAACCGGTTACACGGTATGTCCCTCCAATCACTCTGTCAAGCGGACGCCAATCTCCGGCCCTGCGCCTCCGACCTGGGCACTTCGTGCCGCTCGACCATTAGGTCGACGGACCCTCGGAACCAGGCTGAACAGGAGAACGCGAACATTTCCGCTGAGATCGCCGAGAATGTAAGTCAGGCCTGTTGCCTGCCCGGCCGATGGGGCACGTCCAGTGGCTGTTCGGGTGGTTGTCGTACCCGCTGCCGCGATACCCCCAGCCTACTTTTAGCGGGCACGGCTGCGAGCAGTTGGTTGGGGGACCAACCGACCGTCATTCTCTTCTCAGGGCCTCCATCGGCTGGATTCCCGATGCTCTCAGCGCCGGGGCCAGGCTGGCAGCGACAACCACGAAGAGCAGCAAGGCTCCGGCTGAGAGGAAAGAGATTGGGTCGACGGGGCTCAGCCCCAGAAGCATGGAGCGCAATGCCGCGGCCGTTCCGACCGCCAGGAGGCCGCCTGCCAACAAGCCGGGCCCAGCCATACGAAGCGCGTCCCCGAGGACGCCACGGATGACACCCGCACGGGTCGCTCCCAGGGCGATTCGGAGGCCGAACTCACGGGTGCGACTGGCCACGGCGAGGGCGACGACCCCGTGGACACCCATGGCAGAGAGGAGGAGGATCAGCAGGCCAAGACCGCCGGTGACATTCCCGTTGGTCCGCTGCCCCTGGGTGGCACGGGCCACATAAGATTGGGCGGGAACCAGCCTCGGAAAGGGTAGGCTGGGGTCCACCGACCGGAGAGCCTCACGAACTGGCCCAGCCAGCGCGGCAGGATCGGCACCGGCATCTGCCCGAACCAAAATAATGAGATGAGGACTCCTCGCCTGCCTCAGCGGTACGAACATCTGAGGCAGATTTTCCGTCACGGCACTCGATGCCACATTTCCTACTACCCCGACGACGGTCCAGGCGTGGGCGCGGTTCTCGGCACCGGCCTGCGAGAATCGCCGACCGAGAGCGTCCTCGCCCGGCCAGAGCCGTTCTGCGAATGACCTGGTGACGACCGCCACCGGGGCGGATGTTCTGTCATCGGTTCGGAGGATGGATCTGCCTTGAAGGATGGGTGTGCCGATGGTGGAGAAGTACCCTTCCGTAACAAGGGTGTAATCCACCCTCACCCCGGTTGAATCGGAGCTCGGCTGATCCGCCGGGTTGACCGAGATATGGTTTCTAACTCGATCCAGGGGGAACCCGGTGGACACGGCCACCGATGCTACGCCCGGACGAGACCCGATGGACTCCATCAGCCGGTCCACCAGGGCCGATCCGCCCTCCTCCATGCTCGGATAACCCTCGTCGGAAAGGTCCAGATAGCCAAAGAAGGTCCCCCCGGTCCCGAAGTCGGTAACAGCCATACCTTCTGGTCTGAATCCGATTTGGCTCTCATCCGTTCGTTCCAGGGAGCGGAGGAATAGGGCCGCCATCAGGAGCAGGAGAAAGGCCACACCGATCTGGGAAGACGCAGCATAACGGTGGAGCCTTCCCACGCGCCGCCCGCCACCGCCTGGGGTGTCGTCCTTCAGGACCGAAACCAACCCTGGCCGGCTGAAGCGAAGCGCAGGAAAGAGTCCGAACGCCAGTGCCGCCAGGAAGGAAAGGCCCAGGGACATCGCCACCGTCCAGCCGCTGAGCTCAAAGGTCGCGCCGGGGGCGGAGATGTTCAGGTCCATGGGGTGTACCTGGCTCATCCCTATCATGGCCAGAACGATCCCGACTCCCCCGCCAATCACGCTCAAGATTCCCGCCTCTAACATCAGATGTCTCACCAGGCGGACACGACTCGATCCCAAAGCCAGCCTCACTCCGATTTCCTGCTCCCTGGCGGCAGACCTGGCCAAGGCCATTCCGGCCAGGTTCCCGCAGATGATGAGCAGGAACACGGCAAAGAGCCCACAGATTCCGACTACCGCAATCACTTCCAGGTCGCGGTTCTGGGCTGGAAAGCGGCCGAAGGCGACAGCCTTGACCGTCCGGTCCTCGTTGGTCTCGGGGTACTCGGTCGCAAGGACGGCGAACACCGTCTGAACCGCAGCCCGGGCTTCGGAGAGGGTCGCACCCGGACGGAGCCTTCCCAACACCTGCACCGAGATGCGTCCCCGGTTCCTGAACGCCGACTCTTCGCCGCCCGCATCGGGGTGCTGGAACAGCGGCACCCACATGTCCAGGCTGGCCCAGTTTACGCGCGCACCTCTGAACTCTTCCGGCGCCACGCCAATCACCGTGTAGGGAATGCCGTCCAGTAGAACGGACTGGCCCAGAACGTCGGAACGCCCATTCAGTTGGTCTTGCCAGAACGCATGGCTTACCACCGCCACCGGGTGTTGACCAGGGCCCCCGTCCTCTGAGTCCGTAAAGCCCCTGCCCATAGTGGGAAGCGCTCCAAGCACATGGAAATACTCGGAAGTCGCATAGGCCACCCTGGCCCGCATCCCCCCTTCTTCGCTACCGAAGGTGGCGTCCCGCTCGGCCCACGCGGTAAGGAACTCGAAAGGGGTGTCTGCATCCCTGACATTCTCGAAATCGGGATACGCCCACCCCCAGTAATCATGCCCCCTGATGACCGGAACCATCTCCACGATCCGGTCCTGGCCCGTCACACCCGGAACCGGGGCAAGCCACACAGCGTGGATCGCCGTGAACACAGCCGCGTTCACGCCGATTCCCACGGCGAGGGAGAGAACCGATACGATCACGAAGCCGCGGGCTCTGCGGAGCCCCCTGAATGCGAACCGCACGTCCTGAAGGATGTCGGCGAAAAGCTCGCGGATGAACCGACGCCGCAGCCCACCCTGGTCGATCCGGCGACAGCGTTCTACCACCCTCTCCAGGTCCCCGAACCGCCGCAGCGCTTCTTCTCGGGCCTCCTCGGGGCTTCTTCCGTCGGCCACCAACTGCGCGATCCTGGTCTCCAGGTGGAAGTTGACCTCTTCATCGAGGCTCCCCTCCAGGTTCCTCCCGAACCGGTCGATGTGGAAGACCCTCTTCAGCCGTCGGCGCTTCATTTCACTCCCTCCATGGAAACCTCGAGGAGTGAGAGCATCGCCCGGGTGCTCGCGGTCCATGACTCCAGCTCCCTGGACAGCGCGCGCCGCCCCTTCCGGGTGATTTCATAGAACTTCGCCCGCTTCCCCTCCTCGGTCTTCCTCCACTCCCAGTCCACATACCCTTTGGCTTGCAGACGATGGAGCGCCGGATAGAGGGAACCCTCTTCCACCCGAAACAACCCGGCCGACCGGGAGGCGATATGATCGGCGACACCCACCCCGTGCAAGGGCCCAAAGAGCTCCAACGCTCTCAGAATCAACAGCTCCAGCGTCCCATAAAGGTTTCCGGCTCGAACGGTGCCCACTTTGAGTCTCCTGGGTATCGACGGTCTACATAGCCTGTCTATGTCCAATACGAGGCGGAGCCTGCAGAAGTTTCGCGACCTCGAGGAGAGTCTTGGGGAG
>JABAOH010010775.1_pt1 | contig 78147 bp, 62 predicted proteins | sample 7062181 | NCBI WGS metagenome assembly JABAOH01 (sample SAMN14538630, study PRJNA623070) | marine sediment metagenome | biome: marine biome [ENVO:00000428]; feature: marine pelagic biome [ENVO:01000023]; material: deep marine sediment [ENVO:00002113]; isolation source: pool of 5 deep marine... | reverse complement strand
TTATGAAGATAAGAAATTTTCTTATTACATTTTTGGCCTTTGGATTCATGTTGACTTCTTTTGGATCCGGACAGGAGGAACGCAACCTACTCAGCAAAACATATCCCCCTGAAAAGCTGAAAAAGGTCATTCTGCCTGCAGAAGAATGGCATCCCTTTCCCAGATCGTCTGAGCATCAGGAATGGCGATTACTTCCCATCCGGGTACGAACGGCTCACATCCAGCGGGCTGAAAAACATCTGAACGGAGACTGGGAGACACCTAAGGCATCTGCCTTTTTAGAGTATGTACGAAACGGAAACAGAAGCAATTATCAGAGGGTATCCTTCGGCCGGAGGACACAACTGGCTGAACTCGTGCTCGGAGAGTGCATCGAGGGGAAAGGACGTTTTCTGGATGATATCATGAACGGTGTCTGGACCATCTGCGAGGAGACCTACTGGGGCGTTCCTGCCCATGTCGGTGTACAGAAACGCGGCCCAGGCCTTCCGGATGTCACAGAGCCGACAGTCGATCTTTTCGCCGCTGAAACAGGAATGCTCCTGGCATGGACAGACTATCTGGTGGGGGATGAATTGAACCGCATTTCACCCCTAATTCGTGAACGTATCCACTATGAGGTCGATCGCCGTATCCTCTCCGTCAACCTCGAAAGGGATGATTTCTGGTGGATGGGCTTTGACGGACGGGTGGTGAACAACTGGAATCCATGGATTTGCTCCAATTGGCTTGCGGCTGTTCTCATCCTGGAGAAAGATCCAGAGCGGAGGATCCGGTCCATCCATAAAATCCTTAGGTGCCTGGATAATTTTTTAAATCCCTATCCGCGAGATGGCGGGTGTGATGAAGGGCCCGGTTACTGGAACAGAGCAGGTGGCTCTCTCTACGACTGCCTGGAACTTCTCTCCACCGCATCCAGGGGCCGGATCGATATATTCGGACACCCTCTGATCAGAGAAATCGGCAGATACATTTATCGTGTATACATCAGCTACCCTTATTTTGTCAATTTCGCCGACGCTGCAGCCAAGATCAATGCGGATTCGAGCCTGATTTTTCGGTACGGAAGGAGTATCGAGGATAAAGACATGATGGGTTTCGGATCATTTCTGGCTGAAAAGCAAAACTTAGGCCAGGATTATATTCGAGGGAGCTTCGGGAGCTTGGGAAGAATGTTACCACTCCTTTTCCATCTTGATGAATTGTTTGAGGCAGAGCCCAAAGAACCTCTGGTGCAGGATTTCTGGCTTCCAGAGCTGGAGGTGATGGGGGCACGCTCCTATGACGGGTCGAACAAAGGTTTTTATGTGGCCGCTAAAGGGGGCCACAACGCGGAGAGTCACAACCATAACGATGTGGGAAATTTTATTGTCTATGTGGATGGATATCCGGCAATCATTGATGTGGGAGTTGAAACATACACTGCAAAGACTTTCAGCAGCCAGCGCTATGAGATTTGGACCATGCAGTCGGCTTTCCATAATTTACCCACCATTAACGGTATGATGCAGGAAAACGGGAGCGAATACCGGGCTGCCGAGGTGGACTATATTCGTGAGGAGAACAAAGTCATGTTTAGCCAGGACATTTCAAAAGCCTATCCAGATGAGGCCAAAGTCAAATCCTGGAGACGCAGCATCATCCTTAACAGAGGGGAGAATGTCATCGTTCATGACCGGTATGAGTTAGGAGATGTGTTCCAGAACCTGAAGATGATCTTGATGACTTGGCGCAGGCCGGATTTGGAGAAAGAGGGCATTATCAGGCTGGAAAACCCGGCAGAGGTCCGCGATCTCGAGCCTGTCACTGTAAAGTATGAAAAAAACAAGTTCCGGGTAGATATTGAGACCATCCCTCTAGAAGACGATAGACTTCGATCCTCCTGGGGAGACAGGCTTTACAGAATATTGCTGACAGCGAAGGAGAAGTCCTTGAAAGACGAGTTCTCCATTCGTGTCGAGCGGTGATCAGTGGTCAGGATTCGTTTCTCGTGAAGTCTGAGTTTATTCCTCATCCTCCAAGATCTTGCTCAGCACATTCTCTGCAGTATTCGGGGCGTCTTCAGGGAGATAGAGCATAACGCCTCCTTTAACTGGCCTGATACTGACTTTCCCTTCATTGGCTAGTCTTTGTGTCGTCTCTACAGGGTTCGTTCCGAAATATTCCTTGAAGGCGGTATTGAATCCGCTGTAAACACTGTGGATGCCTTTGTATTTCCCCCGAAGTTTTTTTATGGCTTTCCTGATGAATTCTTCTTCGGTGAGTTTGGGTTTGTCTTCCTCGGGCATTGCAACCTCCTTTATGAAATCTGCCGGTTTGATTTTTCCCTCACACAGTACGATTTTCTCTGAAATGGTACCCTGCATCGATTGCTTAGGTCAAGAAGAAGATATTTTTTTAAAAAGCCGATTGGATCAGCGAATTATATCTTCAGATGGGAATCTTGAGTCCGGATAAAGGGTCAGCGATGCAGAGATTCTACTGCATCGATACCCATGGAATAATCTGCGGCATGGAGTTTGTAAGGTTTGGCGGGCCACATGTCCTGTGTGAAGTCTTTGAAGATGATCCGGATTTTATTTCCCGATGGGATGTCTCCGAGATCGAAAGTATCCGGACTGCTCGTCCCACTTCCATATCCGAGGAACTCCCATTCGCCCCTGTGTTCCACAAAGACCCCATAATTCATGGTCATGGATTGATAGCCTTCTTGCAGCCTTCTTGCATAAACGGCGATATCGGCTCCCTGCCTGTTTCTCACTTCGATCTCAAGATCGAGAAATCCGAAATCATTGACTTCAGCATACCGTCCGTCAGGCTTATTCAACGCGAGTTGGGCGTTATCCACGAACTGTGTGGATTCTAAAATCTGGGTGGCGTGATTTGGAGCGAAGCCTTTGGTATCGATCTGGTCGGTTTGATCTAGAATTTCAGCCTGTTTAGCAGGGGGAGTTTTCTGGACAGGTGGTCTTTGAGCGGGAGTTGTGTCGAGGCTTTTCTGGGGTGGAATCTGAGGTTGGACGGATACCGCGGCCTCTTCTCTTGATACTCTTTTGAGGTCTTTGTTGGTCACTATAATGGAGCTCGTTCCCTTCAGGCTTTCTCGCCTTTCCTTTTCTTTCTTTGCCGCCTCAACCAGACTTTGGGAAGAGAGAAAGGTTCCGCAGAAAAGAAAGATGCTTATCGCTGATATCAATTTGCTTGTACGCATTTTCGTTCCCTCTATTAATATAAACCATTGAGTCAATAAGTCAATGGCTTTTATTCGCGATCAAATTTCTGGATTATAAGTGCAATTTTAGAGATAATTCCTTTTAATTCATGTCTAAAATCTCGATAATTGGACACAAACTGTCCTTTTTTTAGGACACATATTTCGATAATTCTCTGGTTAATCAGGTTGGCACGGCTTTTGCACCTTAGTAGATGAGTGACTGATAAGAAAGGAGAAGAAGATGAAAAGATCTTTAATTCTCAGCATCCTGACGATCCTCTTGCTGTTCTTTGGTATTACAGACAGCTTTGCTAAAAGCAAGCGGTTTCAGACGCATGAAAACTACATCACGTTTTCATTCTTTATTCAACCCTATAGCTTCGGATACAAACATTCTATTTACCGGAATGTTTATCTCACGGGAAATGTGGATTATGAGAAGTCGGATAAAGATCTGTTGCTCCAAGGAGGCGCGGTTTATATGATTCCCAGAAAAATTCTTTTTTTCCGTCTGTATGGCGGCGGAGGTCTGGAGTTGTCTCGCAACCGTGGAGTGATGTATCCCTATGTCGTGGTCGGCACGAATTTTCTGTTTCTGTTTGCCGAGATTTTTCATCCCTTGGAGAAGGAAAGTTCTCCGGGCTATAGATTCGGATTCAGTTTTTCGTTCTGATCGCTCCCAAAACCGTGATGCAATCTCATAATGAGAGAGATCGTACGTCTTTAATTTGGTGACAGTATACCAATTACCCTTTTTTTCACTGAATAATCCGTTGCACCAGATTTGTTTGTGAAGAATCAACCAAGAAGTCCTTGTTTTTCGAACCAGGCCAGTGTGTCCTTGACCGTTTCCTCGAAAGGACGAGGATTAAAATCCAATTCTCGGGTGGCCTTCGCATGGGAGATATTCCGGTGGCTTGTACGGAGCGCATAAAGTGAGTCTCTCGTGTAGAGAGGCTCTTTGTCGCTTACATTACAGTACAGTCTGATGAAAGGAATTCCTATTTGCGCCAGCCAAGGTGGACAGGTAAATCTCCGAGGGTGTTGTTTACGGATGCTGGAAACGAGTTCGGATATTTGCCCGATTGTCTTCCAGTGACCGGAAAGAATGTAACGTTCTCCCTGTTTACCTTTTTCGATAGCAGCAATGGCGGAGCCTGCCACATCACGAACATCCACCCAATCGTAACCTCCTCGAACGAGAGCGGGCAGCCTTCCGTTAGCCAGTAGGATGAGCGCCCGCCCCATCAGAGAAGGAGCATAATCGAAGGGACCGATAACGGCCGTCGGACTGAGTATGAGGGCATCCACACCCTGTTTGGCAGCCTCGAGCACGGTTTTTTCTGCCAGGGCTTTGGAACGGCTGTAAGCCATTCTGTCTCTTATCGCAAGGGGACGGTCCTCATCCAGAGGTCGATCGAAAGGAGATTGGACCAGCGCATGGATAGAGCTGAAATGGATAAACCGTTTGACAGCAGCTCTTCGAGAGACCTCGAGGACCTTTCGTGTTCCCTCCACATTTATTTCGAAGAGCTCTCCTGTTCTGTTTCCTTGAATGGATATTACGGCAGCTAGATGGATGACGATGTCAGAATCATGCACGAGCGAAAAAAGAGAGGAAGGATCCTTGACATCACCCTGGACAGTTTCCAGAGGGACGTCCTGAAGACCCTTGGTGGTTTTGTGAACGAGAGCTCTGACAATGTGGCCTCGTTTGACCAGTTCTCGACAAAGATTGACACCGATGTGTCCGCTTCCTCCAGTAATGGCAATCTTCATCGATAAAAATCATTTGTTTATATCATATTTCTGCAGTTAGACCAAGATGTCATATTTCAATATATATACACCTGCGATAAAAAGATACAAATATTGAGGGGTAATCCTAAAAATAATCAAATTTTACTTGAAATATTGGTAACTTAATAGTATTATTAGATATATAATATTGAATAATTGATAATATTAATAAATATGTATTAATTCTAAATGAATAAAAGCGACGGGAAAGAGATAGATACAGGTCAAGAAGAGACTTCACTGAGGAGGTGAGATTTGGTGGATGTAACTGATGCCAATAAAAAATTTCAAAAGGAATTGAACTCGGGAATAGCTGCTCTTGTTCTTCTCGGAGTTCTGGGTCAGGCCAAAGATCCGATGTATGGATACCAGATTGCCAAATTAATCGAAACACACGACGAGGAAATCCCGATGATGAAGCAGGGAGCGCTTTATCCTGTGCTTCGCTCCCTGGAAGGCAGCGGCCTTCTGGAAAGTTATGTCAACCCTTCAGTATCCGGACCCCCCAGACGTTACTATAACATTACGGAATCGGGCCGCAAGACATTAATGAGGTGGATGGAGATCTGGGATCGAACCAAAAGCTTTGTGGACCGTATCCTTGAGGAAAAGCCCGATGTATAAAGATATCCAAGATTATTTAGAAAAACTTAAAAAAGAGCTCCAAGGCACTGATCCCGCGCTCATCCAGGATGCCCTTTCAGATGCTGAAGGACATCTTCGAACGGCACTCGAGGAAGAGTGTGCGAACACGCCCGGCCTTTCCGAAACCAAAGCCCTCGAGTCCATCATCGAGAAATACGGAACGCCTTCTGAAGTTGCATCTGCTTACCGGACTATTGAATCACGCCTACAACCGGTCCTGGCTCCTGCTCGACCGCAGGATTCGAAATCTCTTTGGGCGAGGTTTTTTGGTGTGCTGGCTGAGGCAAGAGCATGGGGTGCATTTTCCTACATGCTGCTGGTTTTGTTTACAGGCACGCTCTTTGGCGGTTGGGCCCTGTTAGGCGGATTCATTTCAGCGTGCTCGCTCTTGTTCATCATCGGGCTTCCCATATTCGGGCTGTTTCTTCTCTCTATCCGTGGGATCGCCCTTCTGGAAGGCCGAATCGTCGAGGCCCTTCTGGGTATCCGGATGCCGAGAAAACCGTTGTTCCTCGACAAAAGCCTGGGTTGGACGGACAAATTCAAAGCCCTGGTTACAGATGCTTATTCATGGAAATCTTTGCTGTATGCAGTGCTTCTCTTTCCTCTGGGGCTCATCTATTGGGGAGTCTTTGGTCTGCTTTTTGTTTTCTCTCTTTCCTTCCTATCAAGTCCTGTGCTGGAACTGGTCTTTCACGTCCCTCTGGATTTGTTCGGGGACAATGTCTTTACGCCTGTATGGTTCCTCCCAGTCGTCTGCATCGCTGGTCTCATTCTTTTGCCCCTGACGTTTCATTTTGCCAAATTTATCGGGAAGATTCACGGCCGATACGCCAAATCGATGCTGGTGAGGAAATAAAAAGGATAGGACTATGTATAGAAATATTGAAGAGTATTTAAGCCAACTCAAGAAAGAACTTCATGGAAGTGACCCGGCTCTCATCCAGGATGCCCTGTCCGACACTGAAGATCACTTAAGATCTGCTGTGGAAGAGGCTGCCCAAAGGCATCCCGACCTGGCGGAGGCAAAAAATCTCCAAACCGTGCTCGGAAAATTCGGCACACCTTCAGAGATTGCTTCTGCATACAAAGACATCGAGCCTCATTTTTTGCCGACCTTGACAGTTCAGCAGCCTCGAAAATTTCGATCATTTTGCGCGAGGTTCTTCGGTGTCGCCCTCGATTCCCGCACCTGGGGTGCTTTTTTGTATGTCCTACTTTCGGGTCTTACAGCAATCATCTTCGGTATATGGGCTCTTTTTGGCGGTGCCGTTTCCCTTTTTTCCATGATTCTGATCATAGGAATTCCTGTGACAGGATTTTTTCTCCTTTCCCTGCGCGGGATTGCCTTGATGGAAGGGCAGGTGATCGAAGCACTTCTGGGCATCCGTATGCCGCGCAAGCCGATCTTTCTAAGTAAGGGTCTTAACTGGAGACAAAAATATAAAGCCTTGATTACTGAATCTCACACATGGAAGATCTTTTCATACATGATCCTCCATCTCCCTTTAGGCCTCATTTATTTTACAGCCGTAACCGTGCTGCTTGCCCTTTCGATCAAATGCGCCATCTACCCTGTGTGGTACTGGGGTTTGAGCCGCCCATTGATCACTTTCAACCAACCTCTTTATCCGCCAGCCTGGACATATCCCCTTATCAGTGCAGCCGGCATATTGATGATTTTTTTGACTTTACACTTGGCCAGGCTGGTTGGAAAGATTCACGGCAGATTCGCTAAATCCATGCTGGTGAGAAAACAATAGGAGATGCATCATGCTTAAGAGCCACTTGTTGATTGCCTTGAGAAATCTGAAAAGACAAAAAGTTTTTTCTCTGATTAACATCCTTGGAATGGCCTTCGGAATGGCTGGTTTCACTCTGTTCGCCCTGATGGCGGGAGTAAAGCTCAGAGCGGATAAGTTTCATGAAAATGCAGAGAGAATCTATAGTCTTGTCCAGGTCTTTCAAGCTGAAAACAAAGAGGACAAACACATCGCTTTTACACCCGGGCCGATGGCACAAGCCCTGCGCAGCGAGTTTCCGGAGATCGAAGATGCGGTCAGGATCTATCCTGCCGGAAGGATGGCGTTAAGGAGAGGGGAGGACACCTTTTTTGAAAGCAGCATGCTTTTTGTCGATCCCACATTTCTTTCCATGTTTTCTTTTAACCTGGCAGCAGGTGATCCGAAAACCGCGCTTTCAGAGCCTTATTCGATAGTACTTTCTGAGGCTAAAGCAGAAAAATATTTCGGATACGAGAATCCTGTCGGTCAAGTGTTAATCCTTCAGAAAGACGTCGATGTCAAGATTACGGGCGTTATGAAAGACATCTCCCGAACCTCTTCCATCCGATTCGATTTCCTGATTTCGATGGATACGGTCAGGGCTCTTTCTGGGATTCTGGACGACTGGTCGTCTCACAGAATGGCTACCTTTTTACTCATTCCCGAAAGGTTTGATCTTTCTCGGCTTGAAGAAATGTTCCCGGATTTTATGGAAAAGTATTATGAAGATTCTCCTGAATCACCACGAAAAATGTATCTCTATCCATTTCTCGATTTTCGGCTCAAATCAGCACACATTACCTCGCTCGTGGGAAACAGCAGTCCAACCAGCGTGTATATCCTCTTTGCCATCGGGATTCTGCTGCTTGTAGTGGTGAGCATCAATTTTGTCAATCTAACGACCGTGCGCTCCATGCACAGGACCAAAGAAATCGGAGTACGAAAAGTGATAGGAGCGCGGCGCCCGCAGTTGATCGTCCAGTTTTTGGGAGAGTCGCTGGTGTTATCCTTTATTGCCGTACCTGTTGCTGTTATCTTTTATGAAATCATCCATCCGATTTTCTACGCATACATGGGAAATTTCGCCCTTATCGCTTTTACTCCACAGGTCTCTAACTCTATATGGAACTATCCATTTCTTTTAAAATACCTGGTGACGGCAGCGGTCCTCACAGGGATCTTTTCCGGAATGTACCCCGCTCTTTTTCTCTCCAGTTTTCAGCCTCTTCATGTGCTGAAGGAGAACTTCAAACCAGGGAGAAAAAAGAAGCGCGGCAGTAAAGTCATGATCGTCTTTCAGTTCTTATTTTCGATCATTTTTATCGCCTGTGCAGGTATCTTGAAAAATCAGTCCGGGCATCTGTTGGAAGCCGATCTCGGTTTTAACCGGGAGAGAATTGCGGTCATTCAGCTTGAAGAGGAATCGCGTGATAAACTCGATGTGTTGAAGACCGAGATCTCCCGTCATCCAGATGTCGCTCAAGTTTCTGCGGCCGGAGGACTTCCGATAGTCTGGGAGTCCCCCACGCCGGTTCGCCTTCCCCGGGCGACTGAGGGTGAGGCGTTTACCATGGAGGCCTACGGCATAGATTATGGATTCATCGAGACTCTTGACCTCGAGATAAGGGAAGGCCGGAGTTTTTCCCGAGATTTTGCGGATAAAAACAGTTTCATTCTCAGTGAAACGGCAGTACAGAAACTCGAGTGGGAAAATCCTGTTGGTGAACAACTGGTTGTGGGAGGCCAGACAGGCACAGTCATCGGGGTTGTGAATGATTTTCTGTTTGCCGATATAGGGTTCGAAATTCCCCCTGCTGTCTTATACTTGGAAGCGGAACAGCTCAACGTTCTGCTGGTCAAGTTCTCCTCTGTGGAAAGGTTCCCCGACCTCCGCAAATACATCAAGGATCAGTGGTTGAGTTTGATGCCGGATCTGCCCTTTGAGTGCATGATGATGTCCGAATATTTCAACCGGGTTTTTGGTGTTCTCGGCAAGTTTTCCAATTTCTTGAATGCAATCGGGATGACCGCAGTGCTTTTTTCCTGTTTGGGCCTTCTGGGGCTGACAACCTATCTGGTCAAACAGCGGACAAAGGAGATAGGGATCAGAAAGGTCCTGGGAGCCTCATCGCTGAACATCATGTGGCGGGTGAGCCGAGAATTCATGCTCCTGGTTGTCATCGCCAATGTCACTGCTTTAGGGCTCATCTATTATGGCTGGCACAAGGTTTTACAGACCGGATTGCTGTTCATCACCGATATCAACGCCGGGACGTATATCCTGGCTCTGACTCTTTCTCTGTTTACGGCATTTTTGGCTGTTTCATCCCAGACTTTAAAAGCTGCGTGGGCCAATCCCGCACATTCGTTACGCTACGAATGATGCATGCCTTCTTTCGCTTTTCATTCAGCACAGCCGCGCAGGCGGTCTGCTTCTTTCCTTAAGGATGACCTTGCCTTTCTCAATAGAATTATCGCTGCCAGGGCCAAAGCCGTGATCGGGAGTGGACTGAACTATTAACTTCTGGCTACTTGACGAGATAAAACCGCTTCTGCCGGCCGTCCAGATAAGCGGTTCCGTCCTTGGTGAAAACGATATCCTGTTCGAGGGAGAGCCGGAAATCCTGTCCTCCCCATTCGGGTAGGGGCATGGTCACGCTCAATTCGACGGTAAAACAACTGTTGGGGACGAGCTTCACGTCTCCCCGTCCTGGATTGCAAACCTGTTCCCAAGGCAGACCGATCAACGGACCCGGCTCGTGAAGGAAATAGCCGAGGGAATGGGAATAAACCCGGGGATTAGGAATCCCTTTTTCTTTTGCTGTTCTGAGAATATTGGCCAGGAGTTCATTCCCTGTAAGACCCTCTTTGAACTCGCCGCAGAAGATATCCTGGAGCCTGTTGCCTTCGGCCATGATCTTTTTGAATGACTCCGGGACGTCTGCTTCTCCGACCCGCAGCACATAAGCCCACTCCTGGTTGTCGGAGTTGTAGTGCATGTATTTCAATCCGACATCGCAATGGATCAAATCCCCGGGCCGGATAAGCTTATCGTCTTTGCCGTATTTTTCGATATCTGCTGGCTGGCGGCCGCGGATGGTGAAGAAAGGATAGAAAGCGAGATCCAGACCGAAGTCTGCCACCCTCTGCCAATAATGGAAACGGAGGTCATCGACCGTCGTGAAGCCAGGAGTGATGACTTCAGAGGAAAAGGTTTCAGCAATGATGGCATGAGAGATCGCAACGGCCTGCCCCATAAGATCGATCTCTTCATCCAATAAAGTCTCCCCCCATAGGGTCGCCAGGGGCTCGGCCGACTCGAGACGTGCTGCGTATTTGGGACCGATCGCTTCGACAAGTCTCTTCTTCAGGACGACGGTCAGTCCTCCGGCTGCCCACTGGACCTCCCCTTCGTTGATGCCAATTTTTTTCGGATCCCGCTCCCGGACGATCCTTCCTAAACAATTCCACTGAGTCTCCTTTTTCTGGGTATCCCAGGCAGCCGCGTCCCAGACATTCTTGTAAAGTCCCTGAAAGTCTGAACGCGAGACATTCAGTCTCTCGACACCTTTTTCAAATCCTTGATCGAAAAAAACAAGGATCTGAGTGATCGGGCACCAATTCTCGTACGGGATCATCGTTTTGAATATGGGTTCGAGATTGTCTTCGTTGCAAATAATGATCCACATGTCGAAACCTGTTTGCCGCATGAGTCTGGGAAGAAGCTGTTCGAGGCGTTCCTGGGTGATTCGATAGACAAGGTCAGCCCGATCGCGCATACTCAAGACCGCAGGGAAATCAGGTGATGAAGGAAGGGATGCCAGACATATTGGCAAAATCAAGCTGACCATCAAAACCACCAAAACAACTTTTTTCACCATGCAAAAGCTCCTTTCTGGAAGAGTGTAAATCCTTGAATCTTGGGCTATTCATATCACCCCATAGTCATGGCTGTCAACGATTTCACGTGATTTTTATCAGGGATACCCATCAAATTCCTTTCCGACCTGCTTGAGTCCCTTTGGACGGGAAAGAAAGATGGCAGCCAACAAGAGATTCACCACATTGGCGATGATGAGGCTGTCAATCCTTTTTATAAACCGGGTAAATATCCTTTGGAATGTTCGTGTAAGGGAGGGTGGTCAAATCAGCCGGCCCCCATCCGGGAGCATCCACCTCGAAGATGGCTCCTGCCAGCCCGGTCTCGTGAAAGCCTCTCCGGAAGTGCACCCGGGATTTGAGAACCACGATATCCAGACCTTTCACATCGAATCCCAGAGGATCGAAAAATTCGGGGGTTGTCACCTGGGTCAACTGGGGAGTGAGGATGACCCGGTTGTTCTCACCGAAGAGGAGCACGATCGTGGTTCCTCTTCTTCCGTACTCGCCCATAAATTCCACTTTTCCCTCGATCCTGACAGGATTTCCTGCATATTTGTCTGTCCATCCCCCGACATCGATAGTGATCTCATCTCCAACTTCAGCCTTCGCTCGAATTTGGTCGATTGCCTTCTCGTCACGGAGAGTGGCGATGCAAAAATTCTTCGCTCCCTGAAGGATCAACTCCTCGAGAATATGAGTGGAACCCCCGGTTCGATCACTGTGATCAGCGATGATTACGGGTGTTTGACCGGCTTCTGCGGCGGCAACGGCCAGTGCCACCCCCTCCCGGGTCTTGGGAAGCTTTTTTCCTGCAAAGACGTCCCTCATCCTCCAGATATAATCCGACATATCGTCGGCAATTCGATCGGCGAGCTCTTGGTCGTCATCGGCGACCACCATGACTGTTACCCCTACGTCCGGAACATCTGCGTAGGCAAATCCAAAAGCGACCGAAACATAGACTCCGGGATGCTGGCATTCCCATCTTCTGGCTCGTTCCATGATTTCCATGGCAGGTGGAACACCCGTGCCCTGAAAGACACTTGGCGTGATCACACCGGGTTTTCTGGTGGCCATTGCGGGCTTGCAATCGCCGCGGATCGTCTGGATCATCACACGGGCCGCACGCTCACCTTGAAGATAAGTATCATAGTGAGGATATCTTTTGGTGATAAACACGGCATCCACCGTATCCGAGAGTTCATGATCCTCATTGGCATGAAGGTCGAGCGTCACAACAATCGGGATGTCACCCACTGCATTTCGGACTCTTCGGGCGAGTTCGGCTTCAGGCTTCGGGATTCCTGTTACAGCCATTGCTCCGTGCAGCGCGAGGAAAACCCCGTCAAAAGGGCCGAGCTCTTGGAGGTCTTTCACGATACCGCTGGTGTATTTTTCGAAAGCATCTTGTGTTATCCAGCTTCCCGAAGAGCCGCCTCGAGCTCCCCTTGGCGAAAGGATGCCTTGAAGATTCACTCCGCCATACTCTTTGCACATCGATTTGAAACCGCCGATGTATCCCCGGTCGGTTTCGATGATATCCCGGGTGGGCGGGCCGTAGTATTCCCAATCCTCGATGGTGGTCGGTTTCGGGCAGAATGTGCAGGTCTCGTGGGAAAATCTTGCGACCGCAATTTTTATGGGCTCTTCGCTTTCAGAAATCCCTTGGCATCCGGAAGTGAAAACCAGAAAGAGCAGGAGGATGCCCTTGATGAAAGTTTCACACAATTGATATCTCATTTTTTATCTCCCGTGACGAAACATCCGGCCATTCTTCCCTTTATTTCTTGCAGAAAGAATATCAAGGAATAAAATAGGAGTCAATCGGAAATCGAGACCTGGAGCTCTTTCAGTTTGGCCAGAAGCCGTTTGGCCGATATGGGATGGGCGGTCCTGATCTCGGGAGCGAAAAGAGAAATCTTGAACTCCTCCAGCATCCAGCGGAACTGCTCTACCGCATCCCTCTGCTCCAGAGAAGAGTCGGCTGTGATATTGTTCCTGAGTGCTCGGAGCGCTTTTGCGAAAGGCGCCACTCGATCAGACTTGGACCTGTCCTTTGCGGGATTATACGCGCCTCTCTCTATCCTTAATCTTAAAGCCTCCAGGTAGCGTGGAATGTGCTCGAGCCTCTCCTGGGGATATTTGGTCAGAAAATCCCTTGGCATCAGAGCGTATAACTCCTGCTTAGCCTCATCGGCGAGGGTTTCAAGCGCATTGCCTCTCTCCTGGCCCTTGGTGATCTTTCTCAGCATCGTCTGCACCTTGTTGTATCTTAATAGAATGTCCTGTACGACTTCTCCCAGGGAATGGCTCATTGCGAACAATTTTTGGGTTAAGCTCTCTGCATAGGCTCGGAATTCTTCTTCTCTGCGGATGTCTTTTTCTAATGCCTTTGCCTGGAGAGCCTCCATCATGGCTTTTTCCACCGCTTCTTTACCGCCGAAATACAGAGCCTGGGTCTGGAACTCTTCCGGTAAAACCATGTATTGCTTCAAGAATTCCAGGTCCTTTTCGAACCTGAGGAAAAGGAGGGAACGAACTCCTCTTCGGTGAGATTCCTGTGCTTGTTCCTTTGATGGAAACAGCTTGATGTTGGTTCCTCCCTCTGCAGGTTCCAGGGCAGGATAGGCTGTCACGAAGGGCCCCACAGAAATATGTTCAGGGAGGAATCCAAAATCCCATTGAGTGAGTCCCTTTTTTTCCCATTCCTCCCTAGCCTTTGCCCAACGGTCGGATGAAGGAGATGTGCCAGATGGCCACCTCTTCTGTTTCAGTGATGCCAGATCCCGGCTGGCTTCCAGTTCCTTGCCTTCAGGCCCTCTCACAGCCACCCGCATCCGCAGATAAGAAGGGATCTCTGCTTGGGCCCAGGCAGAGACAGGGATATCGACCTGGAAACGGCGACGCACAAAATCGGAGAGAGTCTTGTACAGAGATTTCTCCCGTGGTTTCATCTCATCGATGATGACATCTACTTTTTCCGATACAGGAATCAGAAGCTTTCTGTAGCGTTTGGGAAGACCTTTAACCAGTGATGCGATCCTCTCCCTGAAATGTCCGGGTACACCCCATTCCAGAGCCTCCTGGGAAACATCTCCGACCATGGTGAGTGGAACGTTCAGAGTCAATCCGTCATTTATTTCACCTGGAGCGAAGCGGTAAGTTAGAGGCAGGCGCATGTCACCGACCTCGAGATGATCGGGAAATCCGGACAGCTCCTTTGCATCGGGCGTGTTCCGGAGAAGGTCGTCTTTGCTCATTTTCAGAAAATCATCGCCTCCCCGATCCTTGATATATTTCCGCAGGCTCCGCTCGTCAGAGATCCCTGGCAGACGTTGAGAATAAAACTGAGCCATTCTTTCTTCTCCGGCCAGAAATCCCCGCCGCCTCAATTTTTCCTCGATAGAAGTGAGTCTCCTCGCAAGCTCACTGTTGTGCCGGAGAAAGGCCGGGGGATCTTTGAGGTTTCCTTCCAAGAGAGCTGATTGGATGAAAATCTGGTGAGCCTCTTCTGGATGGATTCGGCTGTAGGACACACGGCGTCCGGCAATGATCTCCAGTCCATAGAGGGTCACCCTCTCCAAGGCAATAACTTCTCCTCTGTCTTTGTCCCAGTGGGCACCTGAGTAGGAGCGGCGGCAGAGATCGCCGCCTATATGTTCGAGCCATTCGGGGTCGATACGGCCTGCAGTACGGGCGAACAACCGCGAGGTTTTCACCATCTCTGCTGCGACGATCCAAGGGCGGGATTTTCCGAACAGTGTCGAGCCTGGAAAGACCATAACTTCCCGGCCTTTGGCCGCAGAATAGATGTTTTTCTCTTTATTTACAGCGATGTTGGAAAGATAGCCGCTGAGGATGGACCGGTGGATCCCGTCATAAAGGGATCTGGAGACTTCTGTACGGGCCTGGCCCTTGAGAGGGATTTTCTGCTCTTGGAGAATGGCCAGGATTTGATCGTGGACATGCACCCATTCCCGCATTCTGGAAAAGGAGAGGAAGTGCTCATGACAATAACGGCGCTGTTTGCTCCTGGAAGTCGGTTGTTCCAGGGTATCGTGATATCGGTCCCATATGTTGAGCAGGGTTAGAAAATCAGAGTCAGGGTGCCGGAAAGGCAAATGGGCAGCATCTGCATGGCCGGCTTTTTCGAGCGGCCGCTCCCGCGGATCACGTATGCTCAAGGCCGCGGCGATGACAGCGATCTCCCGGAGACATCCTTCCTCCGCTGCAGCAAGAAGCATGCGCGAGATCTTGGGATCGAGCGGCATACGGGCCATGATTCGTCCCTTTTTGGTAAGAATGTAATCCCTGCCATTCCGTTGGATAGCGCCCAGCTCGATGAGGGTGTCATAGCCATCCTTGATGTGCTTGGATTTTGGACGGTCCACAAAAGGGAAATCTGCCGGGTGTCCCAGTCTCAAGTCAATCATGCGGAGGATGACTTCGGCCAGGTTGGAGCGTATGATCTCGGGGGGCGTAAATGGCAGGCGGGTCTGGTAGTCTTTTTCTGAATAAAGGCGGATGCAAACTCCGTGCTCTACCCGGCCACATCGGCCTTTTCTCTGGTCTGCACTGCTCTTGGAGATGGGGCTGATGGGGAGGCTGTTGATACGGGTTCCCGGCTGATACTGTGAGATTCTGGCCAATCCTGTATCGACGACGTAGCGAATCCCTGGGATGGTGAGAGATGTTTCGGCCACGTTGGTGGCAACCACGATTTTAGCCCCTTTGACATGATACACCCTGCCCTGTTGGGTGCCGGGAAGACGGGCATAAAGGGGGAGGATGATCGTTCCCGGGTACTTTTTCCCTTCCAGCTGTTCACAGGTTTCAAGGATATCCTGTTCTGTAGGCATGAAAACCAGGATGTCGCCGGCCCTTTTTTTCTGCTTGATCTGATGGACGGCCTTGACAGCCAGGTCTACATAGTCCTGGTCACCGGTTTTTCCGCCAAAGGATTCGACCGGGCGGTATTCCACCTCCACAGGGTACTGCCGGCCGCTCACTTCGACCACCTTGGCGTTGGGGAATGCCTGGACGAACTTTGCGGTGTCCAGAGTGGCGGAGGTGATGATGAGTTTGAGCTCAGGACGTTTCTCCAGCAGGGTGCGGGAAATACCCAGCAGAAAATCGATGTTCAGGCTGCGTTCGTGCGCCTCGTCGATGATCAGGGTGTCGTAGGAAGAAAGCCAGGAATCGGACTGAGTCTCGGCCAGGAGCATGCCGTCGGTCAGGATCTTGATGTATGCATCGGGCGAAGTCCTGTCGCGGAAGCGGATCTTGTAGCCCACTGATCGGCCCAGATTCTCTTTGAGTTCAGAGGCGATCCGGTGTGCGATGGTGATGGCGGCGATCCGCCGGGGCTGGGTGCAGGCGATCATACCACAGATGCCTCGGCCTGCCCTGAGACACATCTTGGGAATTTGGGTGCTCTTTCCGCATCCGGTCTCTCCGGATATGATGACCACCGGATTATCTTGAATAGCCTTAATGATCTCCTGGGACCGTGCGCTGATGGGCAGCTCTGCGGGAAATGAAACCCTGGGGGCATGTTTGGCGCGGACTTCCCTTTCCTCGACCGAGGCGGCCAGCCTTTTTTCGAGATCTCTGAGCTCAGAGAGGACTGCTCTGTTCTCTATCCTTCGGCCTCTTTTCTGGAGCCGGATCAGTTTCCGACGCACATAGGATTGATCCCTCAGCATGGCATTAGGCAGATGCGAACGGATGCGTCTTATGAAATCTCTCGCCGAAGCCTCCGAATTTTGTTTATGCATTTAAAAGCGGTCCTCTGTTGCGATGAAATCGCCTCTTTATCATAGCCCAATTCGGACTTCAATCAAAAGGGAATAACTTCCATCTGGAAGCATCATTATTTCCACGATAAATTCTTTGTAATTTAGAATCATTGCGAGAAAAACGAAGCAATCTCATATAAAGAGATTACTTCGTCATTTCATTCCTCGTAATGACAATTTTCCGCACGGGTAATAATCTATGGACTTACGAACCAACTTAATTGACTGCTTCTTGGCCTTAGAAATAAGGATGCTTGCCTCCCGTCTTGACAAATTGAAACCAAGGAATAGACTGAATAGAGGAAGATTGCCACATCGTTTCACTCCTCTCAAGGGCGGCTTCATGGGCCATTGTACCGCCGATGCAGAGATGTTGGAATGGGATGGGCTGGCTGTGAAGAATAAAGGCAAAGAAACAGGAGGAAGAATGAGGTCAAATATGTTTATCCGAAGAGCTTGTCTGGTATCGAGTGTACTTTTGTTGTTGTTTGTCATAGGCCCATTCGGCTTGGCTGAGGAGAAGGTCTCGAAAGAGAAAGAACTCGTGCTGGAATGGCTGAGCCGACCTGAAATCGTCGAGAAATTCGGCAAGATTTCAGATGCCATTTGGTCGTACGCCGAACTGGGGATGCAGGAATATCGATCGTCCAAACTCCTGGCCGATACCCTCGAAGAGGCTGGTTTTATGGTGGAGAGGGGAGCAGCGGGGATGCCCACATGTTTTGTGGCCAGTTATGGTTCGGGTGAACCGGTGATCGGCATCCTGGGCGAATTCGATGCCCTGCCCATGCTTTCTCAAAAGGGTCGAGTCCCTTTTCAAGATCCGATCGTGGAGGGGGCCCCTGGGCATGGCTGCGGTCACAATACAATGTGCACTGCTGCTGCCGCCGCCGCTATTGCCGCGAAGCAAGCCATGGACAGATATGGCTTCAGGGGCACCATCAAGGTATTTGGGTCCCCGGCCGAAGAGACACTCATCAGCCGTCCTTACATGATCCGAGCCGGCCTTTTCGATGATGTTGATGCTGTCATCGATAATCACAGCAGCAGCGGATTTGGCACAAGCTATGGCCGGGGAGGTAACGCCATGTACTCTGTTATCTTCACCTTCAGGGGAAAGACGGCCCATGGGGCCTCACCTTGGGGAGGCCGAAGTGCACTCGACGCCGTGGATATCATGAATGTGACCACCAATTATCTTCGTGAGCATCTGTTCTACACTTACCGCATGCATTACGTCATCCTCGGAGGAGGGGAAGCCCCTAATGTTGTTCCGGATAAGTCCAGTGTCTGGTACTACATCCGGAACAGCGACGAGAGAGTCGAACAGATGTACGAGAGAGTCCTCAATTGTGCTAAAGCCGGTGCCCTTGCTACCGGAACAGAGTTATCCGAGGTCAGAATCCTGTCTGCGGTCCACCAGAGGCATGCCAACAAGGCGGCTGCAGAGCTGTTCCAAAAAAACATCGAACTTGTGGGGATGCCTGAATGGACTGAGGAAGAGCACGCCTTTGCCAGGGCTCTGCAAAAGGAACTCGACAAAGAGGAGAAGGGGATGCCGAAAGATATCAGTGAACTCAAAGATAGAGGCGAATTTTTCGTCGGCGGGGGATCATCGGATGTCGGGGATGTTACTCTCATCGCCCCTACAGCTACCATAAGATTTCCTGGACAGGTTCCTGGCGCTATCGGGCACCATTGGTCCTCGGTTGCCTGTAATTATGGTTCGACGGCCTGGAAAGGACTGAACGCAGGAGCCAAAGCAATGGCGGCATCGGCCGTCGATCTTTTGACCAAGCCGGAGGAACTGAAAAAACTGAAGGATGAATTCGAGGCCTATTCCGCAGACCATCCCTACAAACCTCTTCTTCCAGAAGATGCCACGCCGCCTTTGGATCTGAACGAAGAACTTATGGAAAAGTGGCGCCGTCTTCTGGAGAAGAGACCATGAATCCAACCTCTCGGGGAAATAAAATGAGGGAAGAGACGAGAGCAGATGCTGGTTTCTGAAAGCAGAAAGACTGGTCTTTCTTATCTGACTGAGAATCTGAGGGCAGATTATCAAGTATGAGTCATAGGGTTGGCGCTACTTCATAGTCTCCTGGATTTTTTGCATCGCTCGAGCAACCTCCGGATCCTTGCTGTATCTGGTTGACTTCATAAAAACGCCGGTCAATTTCTCCCTTTCGAAAGTCTCCACCCTGCTCACTATCTCCCTTATCTCAGGGGGAAGATTTTCAGGGTTTTGGAGCTCAGGGTATTTCTTCAGTAATTCCACCATTTTCGGTTGAAGAACAGCCAACTCGTCTGCAAACCTGTTGAGCGCGGAGGCCACGGTTTCCCCGTCCTCAGCTTGATCCATTTCCTCGATCAGGGTCTCCATAACCTTGGCGGTGCTCTCCATCGTCTTTATTAGATCCTCATACTGTCCACCGCCGCTGCAGGCCAACATCGCTGCCAGGATAATACCGATTACTGTGAGAATCATCCATTCTCTTTGTTTCAATCTTGCCTCCTTAAGGGGAATTAGGCCAATCTCTCTCTTTTTTCGGTAAACCTCTCAATCTGAGTCAATCCTGTTCTCCTTGATTAATAGGAGACTTCAATGGGACTACTTCAACCCGGCCAGCCTTTTCTCTGCTTCTTCCACCTCAGAAAAGCCTGGATCGGCATCCTTCCAAAGGGTGAGGAACTTTTGGTGGTATTTTATGGCTTCGCTCCTTTGGCCCTTTTCCTCATAAATCCTTCCCAAACTGTAGAGGCTTCGTGCATAAATGTCCCCTGTGTAGAGCTTTCCGGTGTTGAAGGTCAATATCTTTTCGAACTCCTCCCGGGCTCTTTCCTTATCACCTGATTCATAAAAAGCCATGGCCAAATGCTCGGCAAAGTTGGCTTGATCATTGGTGAATGGATCCATCCCGTGCTCATAAGGCAGCGAAGAGATGGCTTCGGTGAAATGACCGATGGCTTTGGAGTAATTTTTTTTCTCGAGCTCGATGAGGCCCCGGAGGTGATCGGAATACCTGATATCTTTTTTGTTGGTTCCTTTTTCCACCAGTTCCTCGATCCCATCGGCCGCTTTCTGGGCCTTTGCCAGGGAATGCATCGCCAGAAAAGCCCGTCCTTTGTAATACAGTATGCGTCTCTGCCATTTCAACGAATCGTTTGAATCTGGAGCGATGCTCCAGGCTGCGTCACAATCCTTCAAAGCCTCTCCTGGCTGCCCGGATTTGAGATAATTATAGGCTCTCCAGATGTGAAAACAGACTCTCCACCAGTTATCGCCGAGCTTCTCTGCCAGCTCCAGCCCCTGTTGATAGTGCTGCCTTCCGTTCTCGAATTTTCCCCGCAGGATGTAAGAAGTGCCCAGCACAATTCTGGTGTACAAATGATATCCCAGTTCCTCTCTCTCAAGAACCTTGAAATATTGCTCCTCTGCTCTATCGAATTCTTCTTTACAGACGTAGATATTTCCTCTATAAAAGAAAACTCTTATATCTTCCGGATTAAGGGAAGTAGCCTTATCTGCTTCTGCCAGGGCGAGATCGTAATTTCCCCGGGTAAAATAGTTCCATGATAACTCCCGTCTGATTATATCGCTCTCGTGAATGTCCCGAATATAGTCCTCAAGAATATTAGTGGCCGCCTCATAAATTCCCTTGGCTCTGTAGGCATTAGCTGAATTGATATAGGGAAAAAAGGACTCATCTTCACCCTGAATCTGGACAAGGAAGCGCTCTATGGCTTGGTCCCACTGTTCTGTCGACATGTAGAGAATCCCTAAGTTGGTGTTAGCGATAGAATCGTCTGGATAAAGCTCCAGGTGCTTTGCATAAGCTTGGATGGCCTTGTCGTATGTTGTCTCGGAATCTCTGAAGAATTCTGCCTCGATAAGATAACGCTCTCTATCGGACAGCCGGTCTTTCAGCTCAAAAGCCTTCTGGAGATATTTCTTGCTCTCAGAAAATAATGCCAGGTTATTATAGCCCATGGCCATGCTTCTGTAGGCCATGGCGAATTCAGGATCCAGGGCCAGTGCTTTTTCCATGGATTGGATGTTCTTCCGGTATTCCCCCTTATGGTGGTATTCTCTTCCCTGGACATAGTATTTAAAAGCTTGAGGAGAGCTGGTGGTGATCTGTTCGATTTCCCTATCGATGTCCGCAGCGATCTCCGCCTCAGAGAGCTCGAGATCGGCCTTGATTCTTCTGGTAAGCTCATCCACCATCGGAAACATCGCTTGCTCCCCCTCTGCCTCGACCCTGTCCGAACTGATAATTTTTCCAGTGCTCATGTCCTGCAGTGTATATTCGATCCTGAATATATCACCTGCTTTGGATAGGCTTCCCTGCAGGATGTGATTTACTCTCCCCTCGGCTGCTACCTTCTTTAGATCCTCCGAAGCATAGCTTTTTGCCTCAAGAAGATCGAGTTTCCTCAAAATGCCGTACAGTCTGTCTCCACTCAGCAAATCTATGTACCTAGATTGGGATAAGTCTGTGATGATCGAATCCGAAAGAGCGCTTCTCCAAATATTATAATTTTCATCTCCGGTGTTGTTTTTAAAGTACATGACAGCAAGAGACGGTTTGCCCGCAGGTACAGGAATCGCTTCCCTCTCAGAGAGAATCCGCCAGAGGACCACCGCAGCAATGATTAGAGCCACAGCAACCAACGCCGGGATAAAGAGCTTCCTCAGGCTGAATTGGACCGTTATCTCCCTCGATGTGAGAGGTTTCCTCTCGGGCACAATTCTTTCTGTGGTGGGAATGCCCTCTGCTATCTTGGATAGTTCCAAACGCACTTCTCCTGCACTTTGATATCTTTTTTCCTTGTCCTTCTCCAGACATCTCAGGATGATCCGGTTCAGATCATCTGGAATCTGGGTATTCAGTTCTTTCGGATTCTTCGGCCTCTCGCCCTTATGCTTCATGCCTATGGTGAAAGGCGTATCCCCCTCGAATGGCACCCTTCCCGTCACCATCTCGTACAGGATGATCCCCAACGAATAGATGTCGGACCTCTGATCCACTTCCTTTCCTTCCACCTGTTCCGGGCTCATATACTCGGGGGTTCCGATCATCATGCCTGCACCTGTAATCCCTTTACCTTCGAGAGATCGCGCGATCCCGAAATCCATGATCCGCACATTTCCCTCTTTATCGATCATGATGTTGTTCGATTTCAAATCTCGGTGCACCACCCCTAACTTATGAGCCTCTGAAAGCCCTTCACAAATTTGCTGGGCAATCCTTACAGCCGTCCCCACTGCTAATTGTCCTGACCTGTGGATGAAGCTTTTCAGGTCCTCTCCACGGATATACTCCATGGTAATGAAATGTGTTCCCTCTGTCTCACCCAAATCAAACATCCCGCAAACGTGATTATGACGGATGTTTCGAGCTGTCCTCAGTTCGTTTCTGAACCTTTCGATGGTCTTCTTGTCAGAGGCGATCTCTGGCTTGATCAGCTTCAGGGCAATTTCCTGTTTTAACTTTGTATCCTCGACCCTGTAAACTCTTCCCATTCCCCCCTTACCCAATTCTTCGATGATTTCATATCGGTCTGCGAATGTGGTTCCCCGGGTTAGCTCTTTTTGGGGTGCTTCGATCGTCTCTGTAACTTCGATATCTTCGGGAGGCTTGAGGGGCGTGGTGCATTTCCCGCAATAGATTGTATCATCCGGATTCTGGTGATGACATTTAGGACATTTAATCGTCATTTCTGTCCCCTCATTTTCCCATAATCGATCGCAAGAAGAATATCAAGGAATGAATTGAGAGTCAATATGTTCCGGCAGTCTTGGGATCTGCGTGATCTCTTATTGAATTCTGATTTGTGATCATTTATGATCGTTGAGCAGGAGCTAAAGAGAAAAAGGCTACTTATCACTAAATGTTGAACGATCCTTTCAAAATCGTTTATCTTGCACTGTTAATAATAGCGTCTGCAGTAAGAGCTTTAGGGATTAATAAATCCAAAAACTGGTGGAAAAACAGGGGCAAAATTGCCCAGGATAAAACTTCTTGGCTGGATCGAATCCTGTTGGGATTCGTTTTTTTGGGAATGCAGGCCATCCCTCTTTTGTATGTCTTTTCGCCTTACCTGGATTTTGCAGATTATCAGATCAATCGTACTGCGAGCTTAATTCTGGGATGGACAGGTGCGTTCTTTTTTGCTTCTGCGATTTTCATGCTGGGGAAGTCCCATGTGGACCTCGGATGTAATTTTTCTCCTAAACTCCAGTTGAGAAAGGAACATTCTCTGGTCACGACCGGTGTGTATAGAAAAATTCGTCATCCCATGTACACCGCCCATTTTTTGTGGAGTATGGCTCAGATATTGCTGCTGCAGAACTGGATTGCCGGATGGAGTTTTCTGGTTTCTCTTCTCCCCTTATATTTGGTGCGAATACAAGAAGAGGAACAGATGATGCTGGACGAATTCGGGGAATCCTACCGTTCCTATATGAGAAAAACGGGGCGTCTTTTCCCCAAATGGAAAACCCTTTCGGAATCCCGTACCTATCGGGAACGCTGATCCTGTGCTTCACGAGCTTCTGGTTTATGAATCATTCAGGACGGTGAGGAGACTGATGGATTGTGAGTCAAGAGACACGATTAGACAAAGTCTGTCAGCCGAGTTTAATCATTATGGGGACAGCCGATCCGGACTTTCCAGATGCCGAAAAAGAAGCGGATGAACTTGCAAAGCTCATGAAGGCCGATGTGCTGATGGTGGAAGATTCGGGACACTATCCTCGAGCCGACAATCCAGACCAGGTCGCTCCGGCCATTATCGACTTGGTAAGAGGAATAAGCAGACTGGATTTTCCTCGAAAGGGAGGTGATGAATAAAAATGATTTTTCACCTCAAAGGGTGATTGACTTGTTTTCTTCTTTGGATGTAATTAAAATAAACAACGAGGAATCCCCTGAAAAGTGTATTTGGATATTTAAAACGGAGGATATGGAAGGGGGCAACATGAAAATCAAATCTTTTCTTTTCATCGCTATCCTCATCATCTCGGTTGTGGCGATCCATTGCGGCCGCAGCCAGAGTCCTTTCTCTCCAGAAACGGGATCGAATGCAGCTCTGCTTAATGGAACCGTGATCCTGTCTGGGACCAGCACCGCCGGTTTTGGAGCGATCCAGATTGGCGTGAAGGGAACTTCACATTACACCACTCCTGACAAAGACGGAAATTTTCGGATCGACAATCTGCCGCTGGGGAATGTCGTGATCGAAGTAGCTGTGGAGAGCGATCTCTCCGAAATTCAGATCGATAATGTCAAATCAGGTGAAGAGATCAGGATAAGGGTCGAAGTTCAGGATAAGAATCAGGTAGTCTTGGCTCATATGGAAAGGCATCATCGTTCCAACGGACTGCTCCAGGTTCAGATCCAGCCCAAGAAGTGGAACCTGAACTGGGGGGAGAGCGAAGATGAGGTTATCGCCAAGATCAGCGGTGATGACTATGACCAGATTGTTTCCGGTTCGGTGAAGCTGGTAGGCCCAGATGATGACAAAATCGGTTCTTATGAAGAAGATGTCGGAGGAACCTATTTCATCGCCAAGTTTCGTCAGAGCGAGGCCATAGGGATTATCAACGATCCCGTCCCAGGGATGGACTATGACATCCGGGTGGAGTATGTCCTTGGCGGCGAGACTTTGTATCTGCAGGATACCATTGAAATCGTCGGCAAGATGCCGAGGGACAGTGAAGAACTTTCCATCCAGGTCAATCCCGCAAAATGGAATACGAACTGGGATAAGAGCTCGGGTACGGTAATGGTCAAATTCTGGGGTGACGGGTATGACCAGATCGATCCTGCCGCTGTCATGATGATCGGTCCGGATGATCCCGATGGCCCTGATGATGTCGATGTGATTTATCCTGTAGCGTCGAATCTCACCGAAGACCAGCTGATCGTCAAATTTGCGAAAAAGGATGCCCTCAGTATTATTCCCGAGCCCAATCCTGGCGATAAACATGTGATCATCATAACCGATGATCTCGATGGCCTGGGTGCCTTCAGTTTTGAATACGGTATAGAGATCGTAGGCCCCAAGAAGTAAGTTTTATTGCTGTCCGGCACGAACGAAGTTCGGTAAAGGGTTTCCCCTTGTCATCCGTCCTCAGCTTCAGACAGGTGGCGTCTTCTCTTCGTTTCTCACTTGTGAGACAGGCGGATTCGCGTGATGCTTTTCAGCTTGAACCCTCACGCAGCTGGGCGTCGTAGTAGAGGGCTGCGGCTCCCAGCACGGCAATCTGTGGCTGATCTGAGATTTCGATAGCAAGCCGGTCCAGGGATTTTTTGTAGGGGAAGGTCTCGACACGCTCCCACATGGTTTTTTGAAAGAAAGGAAAGGATTGGCGGATCGAACCGCCCAGGATAATAGCCTCGGGGTCCACAGCAAACATGATGGTCTTGATGGCTTCTCCAAGATGTGTCCCGTATTCCCCAAAAATTCCCAAAGCCTTCTCATCGCCTTCTTTCGCTTTTTCATAAATCTGCTGCCCTTTTTGCCCGTACTGGTTCATGAAAAACTGTCCGCTGCAGTAGAATTCGATGAACTGGTCTTTGTAGGCTATGTGGCCGAATTCTCCGGCACCGCAGTTGGATCCTGAATACAGCCGGCCCTCGATAATGATTCCTGTGCCCAAACCTGTCCCCAGGGTCACGCCGACCAAGTTGTTGAATTTTTGCCCTTTGCCGAAGTGTTTTTCTCCCACAGCGAAGCAGTTGGCATCGTTGTTCACGTAGACAGGGACATGAAATCGATCCTCCAGTATTTTCTTCAGATGAACCTCTTTCCATGAGGGGATGTTTTGCACGGCGTAAACGATTCCCTGATCCACATCCACCACACTCGGGACTCCGATGCCTATTCCCGCTACACTCTGGTCAAACACGCTTTCGATGGCTGCCGTGACCTCTTTCAGGATATGCTCTTCTTCTCCCTCGGTGGTGATATCTGCTTTAAAGTGGGTCTCCAGCTCATTCCCAGCAATCCTGCCAATGCTGACTTTTGTTCCACCCAGATCGACGCCGACTATGGTAGAACTGGCCATGGTTCGCTCCTTTAAGGCCTGGATTATTCATGAATAATGCCGTCTTTTTTCATTATTAAATCCCGAAGAATATTTTTTCAAGAAAGAATTTCTTATCCAATCGGCATTTTTCAGCCTTCGAGAGATTCATCCGATCCTTGATTCGTGGACGATCCATACAAATCAGTCAGGGCCTTCCTGAGCGTCTTTCTTTTTGTCGCGGAACGTTATGTTGGAAATCAGCGGCTTAGCCCAGAAACCGATGATCAGTATATACCCGAGGGTCAGGTACAAAAACGTCATCCCGAATCGCAGCCCGAAAAGATCCCCCAGCCAGCCGATGATGAGCGGAACGATCGCTCCTCCGATAATCCCGGTGCAGAGAATACCAGAGAATGAACCGTGGTGTCTCTCTACGGAATTGAGGGCCAGAGAGAAAATAACCGACCACATCACCGAAGCGAAAAATCCGACCATAGGAAATGCGATGAGCGCCATGTTCCCTGAACCGAAGAGACCCACAGTCAAACTGATCAGTGCTGCACTGGTAAACCAAATCAGCACCTTTCTGCTGTCAAAAATTTTCAGCATCAGCAATCCGAGCAGACAGCCTGCTGTCAGCATCCCCCAGAAATAGGAGACCGTATCCGCACCGACCGTCTGGGGATCGAATCCATGATATGTGGCCAAGAATTTGGATATCCAGTTTGCCACACCCTGTTCTGAGCCGACATAAGCGAAAATTCCGAGGAAGTAAAGGATAACGATCTTGTTTTTAAAGAGATCAAGATACGTTTCTCTGGCACCTACCCGTTCGTCCTCCCTGAGTTCAACTTTAGGGATCCTCACCGCTGCGATGAGAAGAACCATGACCAACGTGACCACGACAAAGACCCAGTAGAGGGAAATCCAGGGCAGGTCATCGGGAACCACCTGTGCCAGAGATCTGATCAAAAAATTTTTCTCGCCTGAGATGTCCTTGAGGTTCGTAACGAGATAGGTATAGACCTGGGGGCTCAAGAAAGATGCCAATCCGAAAACCAGCTGAGCGAGAACCGAATTGAAAGCAAAATGCTCCTCTCCGCCTGCAACCCGCATGAGAGGATTGATGGCCACCTGCAGCATAGCCATTCCAAGGCCGATCAAAAACAGAGAGAGCAAGGCAAAAGAGAAACTGGAAAGTGAAGCGAACATAAGGGCACCCAGGAAGGCGATGATAAAAGCAACCAGTATGACCCGTTTTTCCCTGTATTTTTCGACCAGGATCCCAGCCGGGATGGACATCACTCCGTATGCGATGAAAAAGGAGAACGGGAGAAATCCCGCCAGGGTTAAGCTGAGAGAGAAGCTGTCGATGATGTCGGGGACCAAGGGCCCGAGAATGTTGGTAAGAAACGAAATGACAAAAAAGATCAGAAGAATCAAGCCCACGATGAATATGTTTCTCTTCACTTTTCAGGTGCTCCTTTTTGAGGATTTCTATAAGATGAAGTCAGCTACATCCGTTTCTTATGAAGAGCTCAATCATTTATCGTATTCCATCCGTTCAGACGGAAAGCCGGAGTTTCCCCTTTCAGATCTTCCTTCAGAAAGCGGGCACGAATCTCTCTGGTCTCCCCGGGAAGAAGGGAGATATAGTTGTCATCCCAGAATATGGGGAGAACGGAGTCTCCGCTTTCTGCCCGATAGACATTCATAACGATGAAGAAAGCGATCCTGTCGGATGGATTTTGTAGGGTGACCTGGAGTTCCATCTGTTCACCGAGATCTTCGAACTGATGCGCAGCCTCGATCTGCACTTCCTGCAAATCCTTCAAACCTGTAAAGTCAGCAAACGCTTTATTGGGGGTATAGAACCACGTGGAACGGTCCTCGTCCAGAATGTCCTCTTTGGTGGAAAGCCAGTAGAAGTCGCTGCTGAGAAGATTCCCGGATGCGTCCTTAAGCTTGAGATCCATGAAGTAGACAGTACTCAGCCCTTCCACACTCGGTGTTTCGAGGATTTTTATCGAGCTGAATTCACCCACACTGACAGGTATATCCTGTTTGAAGACGCGTTTGGAGCCGATGTTGAAGATTCGAATCTCTGCCGTCAGATCGTGATAGATACGGTGTGTATCGTTGACAATGTAGATGTCCTTGTCTCCGTAGTTGTAGACGATGTTGATTGGTTCGCAGGCAGCCTTGGTGCCGTAGAAAGCACCATTGGGCATCAGGTAGTAGTCGAAGAGCTGCCAGAACATCGCAGGCCAGGCTGAATTGTACATCCACTGGATGATACCCGTGGAGCTGGGCTTGTTGACTCCGAAAGATTCGAACATGGGTCGGATGGCCTCGTAGTTCGCCACCTGTGCTATACGGGTGAACTCTTCCACACTTTCAGTCGTCCCGTAGCGGTTGTTGAGGGCGAGAATGTACCGGTCCAGGGTGTTGAATTCGTTCCTGGCGCAGTGAAAATCCCAATAATCGTCGATGGGCCAGAGGTGATCTTCGGGGATCATCTTTTTGATGCTTTCCAGAGGCGGCGGCTGGGGACCGGGACCGGTTTCAGTGTTGAATCCAAAGGCGCCTCCGCGTGTTTTATCCATATACCAGTAGTTGGGAGTCACATAGTCGTAAGGACCGTTCATTTTGACCGCTGTAGGACCGCTGACCTCGCTTTCTTTGTAGCTGCAGGCGGAAAGAGTGGGACGGGTGGGATCCACCGCCTCCAAGTAAGAGTTGTATTTTTTTTCGAGTTCGGGACGGGGAAGCTTATCGCTCCCCAGGATCCAGACAAATATGCTCGGATGATTGCGCAGCCACAGGACTTGATCTCGTAGGGATCGGGCAATGAGGTCCATCTCCTCCGGCGTTTTGACTCCTCCGAACTGATCTACAGGCTTGCCGGCATAGCCCTCCCACTCCCAGTGACAGCTCCACCCTGCCATCAAAAGAATACCGTACTGATCGGCAAAATCATAGAGTGTATGACTGCTCCCCCAAAAGCCCTCCAGTCGAAGAGCGTTCAGATTCATGTGCCTCGCATACTTGATCTGGGCTTCGATCTTTTTTGGATCCTCCCTCAGGAACAGGTCGTCCACCCATCCGCCTCCGCGGATGAGCAATTTTTTTCCATTTATTTTGTAGCCTCGGTGGCCTTCCTCATTGAGGTAGTCCGAGACCTCCCGGATACCGAAGCGGCTCTTATCCCGGTCGGAAACAGCTCCCTCCGCGGTGGCTGTCAATTCCAGAACATACAAATTGGGTTCTCCCAAATGATTCGGCCACCACAAGCGGGGAGATCGGAGGGACAAAGCTTCAAACTCATCTGGTTGAAAGATAATTTCCCTGGTCTCATGAGGCTCGAGAGTAAAGGGCTGGTCAAATTCGATCTGTTCGATCTCTCCCCTCAGAATTCCGGACAGCTTTTTTTCTGTGTGGTTGGAGAGTTCGGCAGAAACGGTGAGCCTGGCCTCTTCGAGAGTCTCCAGGTCGAGCCGAGTCTGAACGAAAGATTTGTTAATGGATACGGGTCCGGTCAGACGCAGTTTGACCTCTCTCCAGATTCCCATGTTTTCATCAGGAGGCCTTGGATTCCAGTCCACGAATCCGATGGTGAAATTCCCTGGTTCGGGAGGCAGAACTTCGATGGCGAGTGTATTGGTCCCTTGGAGGAGCAGGGATGTTATGTCGATATCGAACATGCGGAATGCTCCCTGGATTTCCTCTTCCGATGCGACTTTTTTTCCGTTGAGCCAGACGTTTGCGCTGTAGTTGATTCCCTCGAAGATGAGGCGGGCATTGGACCGCTCCATCTGTTCGTCCACCATAAATTCCTTGCGGTACCACCAGGCTGTGTTGAACTGTTCAGAGGGGATAAGTTCCAGGTTCTTTCCGAAAAACGGATCTTCATAAACACCGTTATTCACCAGCACTGCCAGGACGGTACTGGGGACAGTAGTAGGATACCAGCCTGTGAGGTCCTGACCGGCCATCGATAGGACATCTCCTCCCATGGACAGGTCAGCAGATGACCGGATATGCCATCCCTCTTTCAATAGGATTTCATTTTGGGGAATCTCCGAGGTCTTTTGGCAGGAGAAAAAGCTCAGAGGAGTGATAACTGCTAAGAGGACATACAAAAGATTTCTTGTGATTTTTATTCTATTCATTGTCCCTTCCCTCCACCAGTATGTTTCTGATGCGAAATAATCCGGTTCCAAAGTTCAGAAGATATTGCACATTTTTCGAGGCGCTTAATTTCTTTCTGCGAACTGCGCAGTGCAAGCCTATCATACGGAAGAAGAGAGAGTCAACCAAGGATTTTCCCCGGCTCGCATTCCAAAACGCAATAGAGTAACTGTCACGGTGTGATGATGGTCTTGATGACGCCATCGCGGTAGTGCTCGACCAGTTCGAAGGCCTCCTGGGCATATTCCAGTTTGAATGTGTGAGTGACCATGAAATCCATGTCTGTGTTCAGTTTTTTTACTAGGTCTATCGCAGCAGGGATACATCCTTTCTGCCTCCGGACGCTCTGGATGCTGATTTCTTTACGGCGGAGCTTATGAGGATTGAACGAGATGAGATCGGTCTTTGGGATTCCGACGATCAAAAGTCTGCCGCCGGGTTTTAGAAGCTTCACGCTCTGATCGAGAGCATCCTGGTCCCCGCAGCATTCGAGTACAACATCGAGTCCACGAGGCTCCAGAGCTACGATCTCCTCGACGATATCCGAACGATCCGGATTGCCTGCCCAGATAGCACCAGCCTTGGGAGCAGATTCGAGCCTCTCGTCAACCTTGTCGGTCATGTAGATAGTGCGGATTCCATTATCTCTGGCTGCCAATGCAGCGCTCAAGCCGATGGGCCCTGACCCCAGGATGGCGACCGATGATGCCTGGATGGCCCCCGACAGGCGGAATGAATATATACCGATTGAGAGAGGCTCGGTCAGAATGCTCCTCTCTGTTTTCATGTCTGTTTCGAGAGAAAAACAATTGACTTCTGGCATTATGACGAATTCGGCCAGGCAGCCTTCCATCTGCCCAGGGCAGCCCATAAAACGCAGCCTGCGGCAGGTGTTGGCCCGGTCGTTGAGGCATTGATCGCATTCTCCGCAGGTCACGGCCGGATCGATGACCACGCAATCGCCCGGTTTGAACCGATTGACCTCGCTTCCGACCTCCTCGACTTCAGCCACACATTCATGTCCCACTATGAAAGGATAACGGACGACATCACTGCCGATCTTTCCAGTAGAATAATACTGGACGTCCGAGCCGCACAGTCCTACAGCTTTGACGCGAAGAAGGACGTCCGTCTCATTTTTGATTTTAGGAACAGGGACATCCCTTAACTCGAGTTTGCGTATTCCGGTCAAGAAAGCTGCTTTCATATGGACTTCAGCCCCTTATTTAAAGGGATTTTCACTCTCATAGAACAGGCCGGTGGGCTGATTGAAACCGATCTCGTTGACGCCGAGCAGTTTTGTCGCTGCAAACAAGGCCTTTCCTGCGTGTTTGAAGGCCACAGCGGTGTGGTGAGGAAATCTTTTCTCGATCAGAACGTGCCTGTAGAATCGCCCCATCCCCTTTATTCCGATGACTCCGATACTCCCGAACGAGCGGGGATCGATGTCCAGAACTTCTCCCTCTGCGATATAGGCTCGAAGAATCGTTTCTGCTGTCGACTGAAGGCGGAAGATCGTGATTTCCCCTGGGCGTATGCGTCCTTCCAACGTCCCGCGGGTGATATCCGGTTTTTCGCCTGCCTCCAACAGGCGATTCATGATGAGCTGGAATTTCATCGCACCGTCCAGGAGGCAGGGTGCCGCAGTGTTCCCGCAGTGGAATCCCATGAAAAGGTCTCTGGCCTCATAATCTCCCACCTTGTCCTTGGCTTCCTGATACATATCTTGGGGGACTGTGTTGTTGATATCCAGAAGGGTCGCGGGCAGCTCGGTCGCACAGGCAGCCATGTATTCGCTCAGTACACCGTAGATATCCACTTCACAGGATACCGGGACGCCTTTTGAAGCCAGTCGGGAGTTCACATAACAGGGTACGAATCCAAAATAGCTCTCGAAGGCCGGCCAGCACTTGTTGGCAAAAACTCCAAAATCTGAAGCGCCGAGATGTTCATCCCTGAATTTGATCAGGGCCACCTCGAACTGTGCCAGCTTCTCGAGCAGGTCAGGATAGGTGTTGCCTGCTCCCAATTCTTCGGCCATGTCTTCGGCGACCGTCTTTATGGATGGATCTCCCTTTGCCTTGAGGAAGATGTCGTAAAGGTCCAGCTCGCTGTTTTCCATGATCTCCACACCAAGGTCATACAGAGGTTTGACAGGAGCGTTGCAGGCCAAAAAATCTTGAGGTCTCGGTCCGAAGGAAAAGATCTTCAGGCTTTTCAGGCTGGTGAGGATTCGGGCAACAGGGATGAAGTCAAGAATCATGTCTGCCACTTCATCGGCTGTGCCGGTCGGATACTCGGGAATGTAGGGACGGAGTTTCCGCAATCCGACGTTATAAGATGTGTTCAGCATCCCACAGAATGCATCCCCTCTTCCGTGGATCAGGTTGTCTTTGGTTTCCTCTGCCGCAGCTGCAAACATCACGGGCCCCTGGAACTTCTGAGCCAGAAGAGTGGTGGGGCTTTCTGGTCCGAAATTCCCCAGATAGATGACCAGGGCATTGATGCCGTGTTTGTTGATCTCTTTCAGCGCTTCCAAAACATCCCTCTCGTTCTCGACGACGGTTTTGATCTCGGTAACAGAGATGTTCTTTTGTTTACACTCCTCCACAACCTTCATCCTCCTGTTCTTCGACAATTCCACAGGAAAACAATCGCGGCTCACGGCAACCATTCCCAGGTTGATATCGGACCAGTTTTTCATTTTTTCGCCTCCTTGTCTTTCTGGCCGTAGTAGGCATCGGGGCCGTGTTTTCGCAGGAAATGTTTGTTCAAAAGACAATCGGGGATGGCTTTGCATCGGGCATCGAGCATCAGAGTTCCCCATGCCGTTTTAGCGATGTGTTCGAGGAGCATGCTGTTCAGAACAGATTCATCAGGTGATCTTCCCCAGGTGAAGGCCCCATGTCCGACGACCAGAACTCCCGGCATCTCCATAGGATCGAGCTCCGAAAAGCGCTCCACGACGACCTTGCCTGTATTCTTCTCATAGTTTTCATCGATCTCTTCCTCTGTGATCATCCGCGTGATGGGGACGGGCCCATGGAAATGGTCGGCGTGGGTGGTTCCCAGGCAAGGGATTTCCTTATTAGCCTGGGCGAACATGGTTGCATATTCGCTGTGGGTATGCGTGATCCCGGCGATTTCCTTAAACGCTTTGTAGATCTCGATGTGGGATGGCGTGTCCGAGGATGGATTGAGGCGGCCTTCTACGATTCTCCCTTCCAGGTCCACCACAACCATGTCGTCCGGCATCAGTTCTTCATAGGCCATCCCGCTCGGCTTGATGACCAATAGTTTCTGGTTCCGGTCGAAACCGCTGACATTTCCGAAGGTATAGGCAACCAGATTGTATTTGACCAAATCCAGATTGGCCTTCCAAACAAATTCCTTGAGTTCTAAAAGCATCCCTCCCCCTTGGTTTGCTTTTCCCGGATTTTGAGCAAATCTTTCATGACATTGAAGAGCTGCCCTGTCCAGTCATCTCTTCCAAAAGCATCGTGTAGCTGGGTGTAGAGCAGGTATAGGTCTTGATAGACATCGTGGTGTTGGTGGTCAGGTTTGAATGCTGTCTCTTTTATGCCGCACATGGCTGCCTGGGCATCCGGGAATGTTTTATATCCTCCTGCTTCCTCTCCGGCAACCACAGCACCGGCAATCGCCGATCCCAGGGCACAAGTCTGGGAAGACCGGGCAATCTTCATCTCGCGTCCCATGACGTCTGCATAAATCTGCATGATCAAGGGATTTTTTTCTGCAATCCCCCCGCAGTTGATCACCTCCGATATCCTTACTCCGTATTCTTCGTACCTGTTGATGATGGTCAATGCACCGAAGGCGGTCGCCTCGATCAAGGCACGGTAGATTTCATCTGGCCTGGTATGGAGCGTCTGGCCCAGCAGGAGACCTGTCAGTCTTTGGTCGACCAGGATGGTCCGGTTGCCGTTGTTCCAATCCAGAGCGAGAAGTCCGGACTGACCGGGTTTCAATTTCGCTGCAGCCAGAGTCAAAGCCTCATGAGAGCCTTTATCCATTCCTCCCGGCCGAATAGAATTGACAAACCAGTTGAAGATATCGCCCACTGCGGATTGTCCGGCTTCCAGCCCGTAGAAATCCGGAAGCACAGAGCCATCCACGATGCCGCACACTCCCGGGATATCTGCCAGCGGTTCGTCGCTGGGCCAAACGGCCACGTCGCAGGTGCTGGTGCCGATGATCTTGACCAGTTTGCCCAAGGCCACTCCGGAGCCCACTGCTCCAAGATGGGCATCGAATGCGCCGACTGCAACGGGAAGGCCAGGAGGCAGTCCCAGCTTGCCTGCCCAATGCTGGCTCAATGTGCCTGCTCTGTGATCCGATGTCAGGGATTTTTGGTAGAGCCTGTCTCGAAGCTCGCCGAGTTTGGGGTGGAGCTGGGAGAGGAACTCTTTAGCTGGGAGTCCATCCCACTCTTTGCTGTACATGGCTTTGTGGCCGGCTGCACACCGGCTGCGTTTAAGCAGGTCGGGCTTGGATGTTTCTGTCAGAACGCCGGGTATGTAATCACAGCATTCCACCCAACTGCAGGCGGCATCGAAGACTTTGGGATCGGTGCGGAGACAGTGGAAGATCTTGCTGAAAAACCACTCCGAGGAATAGGTGCCCCCACACTTGGCCAGATATTCAGGATGTTCCTTTGCAGCGAGCTCTGTAATCATGGCCGATTCCTCTGTGCTGGTGTGATCCTTCCAGAGCCAGGCACAGGCGTTAAGATTCTCTTTGAATTCGTCCTTGAAGCAGAGAGGGGTGCCAACCCGGTCAACCGGCAGGGGTGTGGAGCCGGTGGTATCGATACCGATACCGATGATCTGGCGGGATTCAAAGTCTTTCTCTGCTCTTTTTGCCTCTGCGGTCACTTCTCTGACAGAGACTTCCAGGCCTTTCAGGTAATCCTGAGGATGCTGCCGTGCCAGATGGGGGTCGGCAGGGTCCAGGATGATGCCCTTTTGGCCTGTCTCGAAATCGAAGATCGATGTGGCGATTTCATCGCCGTTCGCCACGTCCACGAGCAGGGCTCGGACAGAATTCGTGCCGAAATCTAAACCCAATGCGTATTTTTTCATTTTCCTTCCATGTCTATATTATTTGGCGATGATCAGGGGAGAAAAGGAGATCATCACCAAAGCTATAATGACCAGAACGACCACCGACAGGATCACATCTCTTGTATTCCAGCTTTCCCGGGACGCCTTCTTGTCTTCGGCCACAGTCGTGCTGTAGGTCAATCCACGGATTTTTCCTTCGGATGGTTCTGTAGTCAGAAAACTGATGATCACCATTATACCGATACAAGCGACAAACAAATAGAAGCAAAAATACAGAAAATTGACATCGGCGAATTTATACAGGATTCCTCCCAAATGTTCTTTATTCAATTCCGCAGCCAAACGGATCATTCCGATGACAAACCCGCCGATAAGAGTGACAATGGCACCCTTTGCATTGATCCTTTTCCAGAAGATTCCCAATAAGAATACAGCCGTTATGGGAGGGGCAATATAAGACTGAACACTCTGCAGATAGTGGTACAGCTCCCCTGATATGTATTTCATCAGAGGAATCCACAGGATGCCTGAAATGACCACCACTCCTGTAGCGATTCGTCCCACCATCACCAATTTTTTCTCTGGAGTATCCGGTTTGATCTTTTTGTAAATGTCCATAGTGAAAAGGGTCGAACAGGAATTGAACACAGCAGCCAGAGAACTCATCAAAGCTGCCAACAAACCTCCTACGACGAGTCCTCTTAGCCCGGCTGGGAGGAGAGCTTTGACCAGTGCCGGGAACGCTTGGTCAGAGGCGCCGAGTTGAAGCTGTCCGGTTTTGACCAGGGCATAGGCGGTTATCCCGGGGATGAAAAAGATAAAGAAAGGGAAAAGCTTCAGGTAGGCAGCGAAGATAGAGCCGCGTCTTCCCTGTGTTTCCCCTTGAGCGGCCAAGACTCTCTGGACGATGCACTGGTCAGTGCACCAGTACCAGATGCCGACAATGGGTGGGGCCAAAATCATCCCGAGCCACGGAAATTCTGGGTGATCCAGGGGCAAAAACAGGTTGAAATGATCGCTTCCGGCAATGGCGACCAGGTTGTTCCAGCCGCCGATTTTTGTCAGGCCTATGATGGTGACTGTGATGGATCCCAGAAGGAGGACGATGGCCTGCATGCTTTCGGTATAAACCACTGCCTTCAATCCGCCTAATATGGTGTAGATTCCGGTCAGTATGACTGTGATCAAAGCTCCTGTCCAAAATTTCACTCCCATCAGTGTTTGGAACACCACAGCTCCTGCATAGACGGTGACCGACACTTTGGTTAGCACGTAGGCAATGAGCGAGATGATGGAGAGAAACCAGCGGGCATTAGGAGAATAGCGCATCTCCAGGAATTCCGGCATGGTGAAGACTTTGCTCCGCATGTAGAAGGGAACGAACACCCAGCCGAGAAGCAGGATACACCAGGCATGAAGCTCATAATGTCCCATGGCCACACCAGTTTTGGCAGCCGTTCCTGCAAGTCCCACTACATGTTCGGATCCGATGTTGGAGGCAAAGATGGCTGCTCCGATCACGAACCAGCCCACATGGCGTCCGGCCAGGAAATATTCAGTCGTAGTGGCCTGTTTCTGGCGGATAACCCACCAGGCGATCCCAAAGATCACCAAAAAATACAAAATGACAACGATCCAGTCTAAAGATTGAAGTCCCTCCATGGATGTCAGCCTTTCTTCATGATCTACGAGCTGATTATATTTACTATTACCACAGACCAGATGTCAACAAGCAGGGATTCCTTTCCAGGGCAAGAATACAAGTGCTGACGGATGGATGGATTCATCAGTCCGGTCATGACATTTTCTGTCGGCAACCCTGGGAGTCATCGAATCATTGACCGCAGCGTTGTAGCCGTGATATAAGAGAATGAGGGAAGATGATGAAAAAATCGAAGTCATTTATAATATTTCTCTTCCTTATTGCCTCTCTCGGAATAATGGCATGCCAAACAGAACGGGAACAAGCGGCAGTCAAAGAGGTGCTTTTCTTTACCGATGAAATTGAGCCTGTCATAGAGGTCGAGGCAGAGCCCTTCAACCTGAAACAGGTTCGGCTGCTGGAGGGTCCCTTCAAGGAGGCGATGGAGAGGGATGCCCGATATTTGAAAGGTCTGGAGCCTGACCGGCTGCTCCATAATTTCCGGGTCAATGCAGGACTCCCTTCTGCCGCGGAGCCCCTGGGGGGATGGGAGAAGCCGGATGTTGAGCTTCGTGGCCATACCGTCGGGCATTTTCTTTCTGCCTGTGCGTTGATGTATGCCAGTACAGGCGATGAGGAGCTCAAAACCAAAGCAGATCGCATAGTTGTCGAGCTGGCCAAATGCCAGAACGCTCTGGGTCCGAGCGGGTATCTCAGCGCTTTTCCGGAAGAGTTCATCGACAGAGTGGAAGCGAGAGAAAGAGTATGGGCGCCGTATTACACTCTGCATAAAATACTGGCTGGACTGCTGGACATGTACATTCACTGCGGCAACGGCCAGGCCCTCGACGTGGCCGGAAAAATGGCCGCCTGTGTGAAGATGCGGTCAGACCGGTTGGACCAGGAGCACATGCAGCGCATGCTCGATAAAACAGAGCAGGGCGGAATGAACGATGTGTTGAGCAATCTGTATGCGGCCACCGGGAAGACCGAGTATTTTGAGCTTGCCCGGCGGTTCGACCAGAAGAGTTACACCGAGCCTCTTGCCAACTACAGGGACGAACTCAAAGGACTGCATGTCAACTCCTTTATACCTAACATGATCGGGACAGCCCGTGAGTTTGAATTGACCGGAGACCCTGTGCTCCACCGCATCGCCACATTTTTCTGGGATCAGGTTATCCGTGCCAGATCTTATGCCACCGGCGGCACCAGCAATGACGAGGCCTGGAGGACCGAGCCCTATAAGATGGCAAGTGAACTGGGGCCCTACAGCCACGAGAGCTGCTGTACGTACAACATGCTCAAGCTCACACGGCATCTGTTCAGCTGGAGTGCGGATTGCCGTTATGCCGATTATTACGAACGCGCTCTCATCAACGGCATCCTGCCCACCCAGAATCCTGAGGACGGCATGATGATGTACTATGTACCGATGGCTTCGGGTCTGTTCAAAACATTCATGACCCCTCGCAATTCTTTCTGGTGCTGTACCGGAACTGGCATTGAAAATCATGCTAAATACGGAGACAGCATCTATTTTCACCATGATGACAGCCTGTATGTGAATCTTTTCCTGGCTTCAGAACTCACGTGGGGAGAAAAGGGTGTCCGGATTCGACAGGAGACGAAATTTCCAGAACATGAGAAAACCTCTCTGTTCCTCAATGTCAATAGACCGGTCGAGTTGGCCCTTTACATTCGCATCCCTTACTGGGTCGGCAAACAGGGATACGTTGAGATCAATGGCCTGAAACTGGAGACCTATTCGAGTCCGGGAAGTTTCCTGAGGCTCGAGAGAAAGTGGAAGAATGGAGACCGGATAGACGTATATCTGCCCATGAAACTCCATCTCCATCCCATGCCCGACGATCCGAACCTTGCTGCGATCATGTACGGGCCTCTGGTTCTTGCCGGCCAGTTGGGAGCCGTGGAGCTTCCCCGAGAAGAGGTCTATGGGAAATACGGCCCTACGGCTGATCCTGCTGCAGTTCCCTATCTATCACCTCCTTCGGATGAACTGGACTCTTGGATCAAGCCTGTGGATGGAGAACCGCTGACTTTTCGGACCGAAGGGGCAGGAAATCCGGAAGATGTGATCCTGGTTCCTTTTTATAAACTCTTCGGCCAGCGCTACGCCATCTACTGGGAGTTTCGGCAGGACTCTGAGTGAATATTGGATTTATCCCTTGGAATCCAGACAGCCATCTCGCCCTTTCCTCTGTGCGCCCAAGCATAATAGGGGATAGCCGTAAATTTCTGCTCAGCGTTTATTTCTGTTACTCGGTCCTCTGCATATTTGAGAGCCGTTACCTCTCCGTTGAGCACGACAACACCATTGAGAAGATCTTCTCGCTTTTCCGGCCAGAGCTGTGCCGTATCATAGAGGACCAGGTTGCTCACGAAACCGTAGTTGTCCACCCATTCGGCACAGTACACGATAGGTCCACGCTCCAATGCCACCTTTCCGGCATTCTCCTCGACTTTTTTGTGGCTCAGTACACGCCGGACAGACAGGGGCAGGAAGATGTCCACCGTGTCTTCCCGCTTCCATTTCCGTCTGATCCGGGCAAAGCCTTTCTCGAGTGTGTAATCATAGGGCTTTCCGTTGACAGAAATCGCTGCTTTTTGGCCGGAAGAATCCATATAGCGGTAAAGACCGGATGGCACAGGCTGATTCCTGGTCCATCCCGGAATGCGAATAGCGAGGGCGAACGTCTTGGATTTCTCTGGGGAGACTGTGATTTTGACCGATCCTTCCCATGGATAAGCGGTTTCCTGCTTTATCTCTACGGTCTGACTGTCCGTCTGAATGTTTGCCTCGCTGTGCACGAAGAGATTGACGAAAAGGTCATCACCTTGTGTGGCGTATACATACCCGGGAACCGAAGGAACGAAACGGGTGACATTGGAGGGACAGCAGGCACAGGTGAACCAGGGGCTGCGTTCGTGCTGACCGTGGCTTTCCAGAGGGTTGGGATAAAAGAACAAATCTCCGGTCAAGGCTATTCCCGAGAGGATACCGTTGTAAAGAACACGCTCCAATACATCGAGATATTTGGCATCCCCTGACAGAAGGAACATCCGGTGATTCCAGAACGCATGAGCGATCGCTGCACATGTCTCGCAGTAGGCTGTGGCATTGGGCAGCTCGTAGTCTTCACCGAAGGACTCTCCGCCGCTTCGGGAACCGATACCTCCCGTGAGGTACATTTTTTTTGAAATCACGTTGTTCCACAGGATTTCGAGCGCTTTCCTGTAAGCAGCCTCGCCTGTCAAAGCGGCCACATCCGCCATGCCCGAGTACATATAGGCAGCCCGGACCGCATGTCCGACCGGCTCGGTCTGTTCTGTAACTGGCATATGATCCTGGGAGTATTCTCCGTAAAGCTCCCTCCCGTGAGGATGGCCGCGCTCGTCCAGGAAGAATTTGGCAAGGTCGAGATACTTGCTCTCGCCTGTCACCCGGTACAGCTTGACCAGTCCGATTTCAATCTCCTGATGGCCGGGAACTCCGGTCTTTTTTCCAGGGCCGAAAACGCTTTCGATAAGATCGGCATTTTTAATCGCTATGTCCAGAAATGTTCTCTTTCCTGTCGCCTGAAAGTGGGCCACGGCTGCCTCGTACATGTGTCCCACATTGTACAGTTCATGACCCAAATACATGTTATCCCAGCGTTCCTCGGTGTCCACCCACCTGACCTTTGGCGGCTCAGGGTAGATCGTCCTTGCCGTGTAAAGATAGCCGTCATCCTCCTGGGCAGCTCCGATCTTGGCAATCAGCTCGTCCAGATATTTCCCGAGATCTGGGTCTGGATGGACTTTGAGCGAATAAGAAGCACCTTCGATGATCTTGTAAACGTCGGAGTCGTCGAAAGGATAGGCGCTGCAGAATCCGCCTTCTGCCATCCCTGCGGCGATCTCGAAATTCTTGATCCGCCCGGTCTCCTCACACTGCTCCAAGGTATAGGGTATGGTCACCTTGCGGTTGATCTCCATCCGAGGAAGCCAGAAATCATCGCTGAAATGGACATCGGTGAACGGCACAGGCTTGACTGGATAATCGCTCCGGGATTTCTGGGTGCATGCCGCGCATGAAAAGAAGACAGCAAGAATCATAAGTGTGGCGATTGACTGTTTTTTCATGATATTCCATCCCTCCAAAACATAAGTGCGGACGTCCCGAATGTGTAGTTCCATATGGTACACCCACATAAAATGGAAGAAACCGTTTTTCTATTCTATCATCAAAGCGGAGAATGTTCCATTTTTTATTCCAGGCTCAAACACTCCTTATTCAAATATTGAGATTTTTTTTGGTTTCATATATGTTTAGGGTAATTGACTGAATTCTTCATCAGATGTAAGGCGCCCATGGATTACCCAGGATCATTCGATGGGAGAAAGGAGCAGCAATGAACGAAAAATTTTACTCAATATGTATGGCCTGGGTCTTGCTCTGTACCCTGTTTGTAACAGGTTCCTGTAAAGAGGAAACTGCCCCTGAGGAGGAGCAAATGGAAACAAAAGCCCTGGTGGATATCCAGAAGCAGGGATTTGGCCAGTTACCGGATGGAAAGAACGTAGATCTTTATGTTCTGACCAATGCGTCTGGAGTGAAGGCGAGCGTCATGACCTATGGAGCGACATTGGTTTCGCTCGAAGCCCCTGACTGGGAGGGCCGTTTTGCCGATATCACGCTCGGCTTCGATTCTCTGGAGGGCTATCTCTCGGATTCCCCCTATTTTGGATCCACAATCGGACGTTATGCCAACCGGATCGCCGAAGGAAAATTCACATTGGATGGCATCGAATACACCCTGGCTCAGAACAACGGAGAAAATCATCTGCATGGAGGAACCAAGGGATTCGACAAAGTCATGTGGAGTGCCGAGCCGGTCAAGATGGAAGAAGCCGGGGGAGTCAAATTTGTCTACCTCAGCAAAGATGGAGAGGAAGGGTATCCGGGAAACCTGACCTGCACAGTGACTTATCTGCTGACTGACAGCGATGAGCTCAGAATCACCTACGAGGCAGAAACAGATAAACCCACACCCGTAAACCTCACCCACCACAGCTATTTCAATCTCGAAGGACAGGGCAGCGGAGATATTCTCGATCATGAGTTGATGATCGATGCCAACGAATACACGCCGATGGACGAGGGACTCATTCCCACCGGTGAGATCCGAAGCCTCGAAGACACCCCCATGGATTTCACGACGCCCCATGCCATAGGGGAACGTATAGATCAGGTGGAAGGAGGCTATGACCACAATTTCGTCCTTAGAGGAGGCGGGGGCACTTTGATCCTGGCAGCTAGAGTCCATGAGCCGGACAGCGGCAGGGTCATGGAGGTCCATACCACGGAGCCGGGCATCCAGTTCTACTCAGGAAATTTTCTGGACGGTTCGATCACAGGCAAATCGGGAAAGGTTTATCACAAACATTACGGATTCTGCTTGGAGCCCCAGCACTTTCCAGATTCCCCGAACAATCCCAACTTTCCCTCCACTATCCTTCGACCAGGAGATAGATACATGAGCCTGACCGTATTCAAATTCTCTGCCCAGAATCCCCGCTCATAATTTGGTGACAGTATACGCAATCACCAAAATCTCAAAAGGAGGAAGGGTTATGAACTCTTCGAGGATTTCGTTGCTTTTGATGGCTGCGTTTTTGTTGTGTTCAGCGTTCACTTTAACGTCCAGTAGAAGCGAGGAAAAAAAAGATGCTGACAGTACGTTGATCATCGACGTGGATTTGGGAAAAGAGACCATCAGTAAATACATCTATGGACACTTCTCCGAGCATCTTGGCCGGTGCATCTACGGTGGATACTGGGTGGGAGAGGACAGCGCTCTACCCAACAGCCGGGGCATACGAAAAGATGTTGTGGAAGCGCTGAGAAAGATAAAAATCCCAGTGCTCCGCTGGCCCGGGGGATGCTTTGCCGACGAATATCACTGGAAAGATGGTATCGGTCCGAAGGAAAAGCGGCCCACCATGATCAATACCCACTGGGGAGACGTAACCGAAAACAACCATTTCGGGACGCATGAATTTATGGATCTCTGCGAGCAGCTCGACTGCGAGCCGTACATCTGCGGGAATGTGGGCAGCGGCACGGTCGGAGAGATGCAGGAATGGGTCGAATACATCACATTCGACGGAACAAGCCCGATGGCCGATCTGAGACGGACAAACGGCAGAGAAGAGCCCTGGAGGATGAGATTTTTCGGCGTCGGCAACGAAAACTGGGGATGCGGGGGAAACATGCGGCCCGAGTTTTATGCGGATCTTTACCGCCGCTATCAGACTTATGTGCGCAACTTCTCCGGAAACCGCGTTTACAAAATTGCGTGCGGCAGCTACAGCGACAACTACCACTGGACAAATGTTCTGATGCGGGAAGCGGGCAGGATGATGGACGGCCTGAGCTTCCATTACTACACCGTTCCTGGAGGTTGGGGAAACAAAAATTCTGCTACCGATTTCGGCGAGGCCGAATGGTTCGACACGCTGAAAAAAGCTTTGTTGATGGAGGAATACATCACCCGCCACTTCACCATTATGGACAGGTATGATCCTGAAAAACGGGTGGGCTTGATCGTGGATGAGTGGGGTACATGGTATGAGGTGGAACCTGGAACCAATCCCTCCTTCCTGTATCAACAGAACAGCCTCCGGGATGCTCTGGTTGCCGGGCTCACATTGAACATCTTCAACAGCCACTGCGACCGGGTCAAAATGGCCAACATAGCCCAGACCATCAACGTGCTCCAGGCCGTTATCCTGACCGAGGACGAGAAGATGATTCTCACTCCAACCTATCACGTTTTCGACATGTATAAGGCTCATCAGGATGCCACCCTTCTTCCCACCATGCTCACCTGCGGAAGGTATGAATTCAAAAAGGAAGACATCCCCTCGCTTAGCGCGTCAGCCTCCAGAGACGAAGAAGGCAAGATCCATCTCTCCTTGTGTAACCTGGATCCCAACAAATCTCAAGAGATTCGGTGTGAGCTGCGCAATTTTGTGCCTCAGAATGTCTCCGGCCAAATCTTAACAGCCGATGATATGACCGCCCACAACACTTTCGACGAACCGCAAAGAATTACCCCTGTGGCGTTTAAAGATGCACAGATAAGAAACAACGCTATCCTGACTCTGCTGCCCCCCAAATCCGTGCTCGTCCTCGAGATCGACTGAGGCGGGTTCTTTTTAAAGCGGTAAGCCGGAAATACTGCGTTGGTGACTTCACCCTGACAAAATTTCACCGATGGCTTCGCCGAGAAGCCGGTTGAGCATCTCCGGGTCTTCGACCATCGGAAAATGGCCAACTCCCGCCATGATTTTTGCCTTGAAGGAGGGGATATATTTCCTGTTCGTGTCTATTTCCGGGGGATGCATATCAGAGTTGATACAGATCAAAGGCGCTTTTATTTGCCGGGCGGCCTCTCTGAGTCGATAGTTGTAATAGTCGAAAAAGCCCTGAAGAGTCCCTATCCCGACATTTAGCGGCGCAGCCACCATGTCAGCGACAACTTGTTCGACATGCTCAGGATTTGCATCCAGGGGAAAGAGGGAGCGTACGTATTCCTCGGTGGAGTGGGCAAAATCACCACGGAAAGCGTCGAGCCACTCTTCGATTTCGTCCTGGGGCAAGCTCATTTCGAAGTCGACCAGAGTGTCCACTCCGATGAGGCCTTGCACACGTTCGGGAATTCTGCAGGCCGCCTCGATCATCACCAGCCCTCCCAGTGAATGCCCGATAAGGATGACCGAATCAAGATGGAGAGCCTTGACCACAGCCTCGACATCTCTGCTGTATGCCTCCACTGTCCAGTCTTTACGCTCGGTTCCGGAATTTCCGTGCCCGGCAAGGTCGAGGGCCACAACCTTATGGATCTCTTTGAAATGAGTGAGCTGTTTATCCCAGTAGCTCATATCTGCACTCCAGCCGTGTATAAAAACGAGAGCCGGCTCACCGTGTCCTTGGACTCGAAAGTGAATCGAAACACCATCTGCCGAGAATACTCCGCCCATTTTCGATTCCTCCGAATCCCTTACCGAAGTTTCTTCTCTCTTACCACAAAGAAAGGGATGATTCAACAATTTTGACATCCTTCAGTACCTGTGTTATGAGATTTAGGCTAGGCTTTTCAATACTTGGTGGCGTCATGACAAGAAAAGAGTCCACGTATAAAGCTCCCCAGGATGTGATGTTTAAAAGTAAAGACAAGACATCACTTCATGGATACCTCCAAATACCCCCCGGAGGTGGACTCTATCCAGCAGTCATTTTTATTCATGGGGGCTATGGAGACAACCCGGAATACACACGGGCGCTACTCGAATGGAATGTGGCCAAGATGTTTCTCCAAGAGGATTTTGTCGTGTTTTCCACAGATTACAGGCATGACCTCGAAGGGAGAGACATCGATGACATCGTGGCTGCCTTTGAATACGTTTCTCATTTACCCTCAATAATAAGCGACAAAATTGCCTATTTCGGGGACAGCCATGGTTCCTATTTAGCCATGATGGCAGCCACCCGGACAGAGCCTTTCGCGATTATCCATGGATGGGGTGTCTCCGATATGGCCGAGTGGTTCGAGTACATCAAGAAGTCGTCGGTTCCTGCCTTTCAACAAATTGCTGAAGAACTCAGAAAATCATTGGGAGGCGAACCCCAAGACGTCCCGGAGGTTTACAGACAGGTTTCTCCCATAAGCCAAGTCGGAAGGATAAAGTGCCCGGTCTTGATCCTTCATGGTGAGGATGATGAAGACGTTCCTGTGGCGCATGCCTACAAATTGGAAGAAGCCTTGATAGAAGCTGGAAAAGAATGCGAGCTGCGTGTATTCCAAAATGAAGGGCATGGTCTTCGATCGCCTGAAGCCCGCCAAGCTATGGAGCAAGCCGCCCTCGAATTCATCAAGAGATATCTGAAGGAATATGCTAATCCTTCCATAATTCGGTGAGAGGATACGCAATCACCTCATTATTTCTCTGGTGCAGCCTTTCAGAGCCCAGAGGATAAAGAAGCAAAAGAAAGTATAAAGAACAGTTCCTGATGATTTTCACTCTGGCGAGGTAAACCATAATCATATTCATGCGTCTTTAACATATGGGAGAGTAACATCCGAATCATACATCACAAAATTCAAGGAGGCTTTGAATGAGCTGCTGTAAAAATTTCGTGCGTTTTTTAATGGTTCTTGTATTAGGGGCCTTACTTGTACAGTCATGCAAAAAAGAACCTCATCAAGAAACACTGGATGTCGTTTTAGAGAGAGAAATTCCAAAGATCATGGAGGCAGCCAATGTTCCAGGGCTGTCTATTGCTGTGATCCGCGATGGCCAGATATTCTGGACAGGTGCCTTCGGAGTGCAGAACCGCAACACAAACATTCCTGTCGGTGAAAACACCATGTTCGAAGCCGCATCCCTGACCAAAACCGTTACAGCTTATGCTGCCCTGCGCCTTGTGGAGAGGGGCGAGCTCGATCTAGATCGGCCTCTCTTCGAATACTTTCCCAACCATGAATACAAGAAGCTTGCCGGAGACGAGAGGTACAAGCAGCTCACCGCCCGTTTGGTCCTGACCCACACCACCGGCCTCCCCAACTGGGGGTCCAAGCTTATCAGAGAGCCAGGCAAGCAGTATGGCTACTCGGGCGAAGGATTCCTGTACCTCGGCAGGACCATCGAGCAGATTTCCGGAATGGCTCTTCAAGAGTTCGCCCAGAAAGAGATCTTCGAGCCTCTGGGAATGACACATACGAGCTATGTGTGGAATGAGGTCTATGAAGAGAATGGCGCATCAGGCCACGACCGCCACGGAGTCGCTCATCAAAAGCGTAAAAATACAGTACCCAATGGAGGCGCTTCCCTCCTGACAACAGCTCATGACTATGCCACATTTATCAGCGCCATCCTCAACAATCAAGGGCTCAAAGAGGAAACCATCGATCAGATGATCTCTCCCCAGGTCAAGGCGACCAAATGGGGAAAGGATGAATTGGATGAACACATCTACTGGGGATGGGGCTGGGGTGTTCAGCCAGGCAGCGTCGGCTATGGGTTCTGGCATTGGGGAGACAACGGAGATCTCAGAGCCTACACAGTAGCCTACAAAGACAGGGGGGATGGCCTGGTCTATTTTTCCAACAGCAACAACGGCCTTTCGATTGCGAAGTCAATTGTTGCCCTTGCTATGGATGATCCCCAATGGGCATTCGGGTGGTTGGACTACAAACAGTACGATGATCCGGAAAGGGTGGCGAGTCTATCCGTAGAGAAAGCATTCTTGGAAGAAGGAAAAGAAGCTGGACTCCCAAAAATCCAAGAGGTTCGAACAAATTTACCTGATTTGTTCAAGGAAGAATTCCTCACCGAGATGGCGCAGTACCTGGATGAAAGAGGCAAGGGAGAAGAGGCCGTTGCGGTTTATAAGGTCTGCCTGGAGTCCTTCCCTGAGTCTGTGGATGCTTATCTTGGCCTGGGAATGAGCTACATGGGAGCAGGGAAAAATCAGACAGCAATCGAAACCTTTGAGTCTGCCTTGAAGCTAAAATCCAATAATAGACTGGCCGAGGACGGAATAGGTTGGGCCAAAATTGCACTAAAGGCCGAGAAAAATCCAGTGAGTCTTTCGGCCGAAGAAATGGAGAGGTTTGTAGGAGACTACGGTCCCCGCCACATCTCTCTCCGTGAGGGCTGTTTGTATTATCAGAGAGAAGGGCGCGATGAGTATCGGCTCAAACCATTAACCAAAGACACGTTTGCTCTGGAGGGATACGCGCCTTTCAGAATACAGTTTGTTTCGGACGAATCCGGTCAGGTGACCAAGATCGTGGGGCTCTACATCAGCGGTCAAACAGACGAATCCCTCCGGGACGGCTGACTGGTTGATGAAGCGAATACTGAACTTATTTGATCTACTGGATTTTTCGAGGAGATACTCTTAGCTGATTTATTGACTTTATGCTACTCCTTTCTTGTTCGCTATCTAGATAGAAACTCAGTTGTTGGGCCAGGAAGCCCAGATGCTGCAGAATGAGGCGTTGTCTGTTCCCAGGAGCACATGCAGTATGTCGTAATAAAGGGCATTCATCAATGCCCGGGGAGCAAAGTGAAGTTTCCCATTTTTTGTCCTGAAAATCTTGCCAAAGTGTCCCAGGCTGAGTCCGTGGCCTACCTCGTGCGCCACAACGGTTTCGATATCGAAATAACGGATGTCGATGCCCCAGCTAAATTCTTCATTTACGTAAATTTCCTTGAAGGCCACATCATCGGGGCGTGCGGTCCAGGTAAAAGTGAAAGTGACTCCAAGGATGTAATCACCTCCATCAGGCGGGGCAATAGCATCAAAGAAACTTCTTGGGAGCCAACCTGCATGTGTGATGTCGGCTAACCATCCTGCAACTCCCCCGAATCCGAGCAGATACTGTACATAGCCCAAATCAAGACCATAGTCATTTACTTCCACCAGAGGGATATGAGCGCAGGGAACGGTGTTCCAGAGATTCATCGCCCTTCTGATAGCTGCTACGGCATCAGCCCAGGGAACATCAGTGGTTTGATCCACATGGTCAATCGCCCAGTATATGTCACGAGTACCAAACCGCCAGGGATCATAGGGAAGCCAATGGGAATCCAACTGATGTTGGCGGTCGTTGGCGTAGACCGTCATTCCAACCCTGTCACAAATCTCAAGATCTGCATATGCAATCCGGAAATCTTTCCCTGCTGCCGCCAACTGATCATTTATTGTCTGGAGCACGGCTTTAACGTTATCTTCATCAATATCAACTGCAGAAGCCGTTTGCGGAACTGCGAGCATGATGCCCAAAGCAATCACAGGAACAAAACTGTGCCATTTTTTTTGTTTCATAAACTCCTCCTTCTAAAATGAAAAATTTATATGAATTGCGCAAAGGCACGATAGGTTTTGCAGATATAGTAGATTGGCTAACGCATCCTCCCATATAACCTCGCTCAAAAAGATACTATTTATCAAAGAGCGGATTGTCAACAAAAAAACATTAAGATTAAGATATAGAATTCACAGTCTTTCTTGCCGGATGATTTATCTAGACTGTCGATGTCAAGACATCATACTTATAGTAGACATCCTTTAAAAAGCTGAAAAGTATCTTGACGGTGTTTTTATCGTTTTCATTTTTTTCTCCTGAAGCTATTGATTCCAACCAGGAAAGATATAATCCTCTCCTTGTATGTTTCTTTATTTTGTGTATTGCTGCGGGATTATTCCATTGTGGGGGGAACGATTTCTTGATCGGCGACTTTTAAAAGGATGCTGTGCTTGATCTCTATCTGGCTTGAGAGCTATTTTTTAGGTCCGATTCTTTTCCTCATGTAGCCGGTGAGGAAGATGACCAGGATTATAATTCCAAGGGCGACAAAAAGAATCGCAAGAGGAGGAAATTCCTCTTCTGAAGCGGGTAAAGCGTCCAGATCAGGTTCTTTTTCTGCTTCCTGGTCCATAACAGGCAGGACGATATGAGATGCGTGTTCTGAATTCCTGTAGAGCGTCACAGTCGGAGGAGGAGACAGCTCATCTTTCAGCGCGTTGTCTTTATCGGCACAGACTATGGTTACACGCATCAAATTCCCGGCATCGAACACATTTGAAGTCGGCTGAAGGTCGAAGACGAGTTCCACAGGCTCACCGGGCGTCAGCTCAATGGCATCCTCTTTGTGGCTCCTGTGAAAGGGGAGGCCCGTCTTATCATAGTAAGGTTCGTGAAGAGCTCGGTGCGATGCCTTCATAGCTCCTTCCGTGACGTAATGGGAAACGCCTTTTGCATCCACCTCCTCGAGATAAGCGAAGAAATTCCCATCTGCAGCAGTTGAGCTGATCCAGAGGTGTGCCACCGGATGGCCCGTGACCTCTAAATTCTCTGCCAACGGCGGCGTTGTGTAGGTCAATCCTTTTTCGTCATTTGCAGTCATATCGGGATACCCGAATCCGCCTCCTACGGCATTGTCCCACCGCGTTGTCGTCCCAGTAGTCGTGCTGTAGTCTACGACATAATCGTCCTTTCCTGATGTTTCGGGTAAAGCGGTTCTGCTCAAAAGACCGTCATTTATCGAATTCACACTTCCGGTGGGTCCTTGATGGAAATAAAATTTTGTTGGTATCGCCTCTGGAATAGGCCACTGCTGTGCTGTTCTCCATTCGTTATCCTTGGGAGCTCTCATGACATGATACCTTATGGGAGGTTCGTCCATGATCCCGTTATCTATCCCCTTCAACCAGTAATCGAACCAACGGATCTCCTCGACCACCGCAGCTCCGAATTCATCCTTAATGATATCCGGATCCTTGGGGGAATGCGACCAGGCGCCTATCACGATTTTTCTTGGATTTTTGAAGCTGCGGTACATGAAGAATCCATCTCGGGTGAAAGAATCGAGCCAACCGCACCACAGATAGATCGGGATCCCGGATTGGTTGATTTCCTCGATATAGGCAGCAGGGTGCCAATGATAAAATGGTTGGACTCCTGTCGCTTCGTCTGCACTGTCGCGGTATTTCAGAGGCAGAAAGATATCGATCAGGGAACGGTTCCGTTTATGCTGCTCCACAGCCGCTTTGAGAAGTGCTCGATCTTTATCTGCGTCCACAGGTGCGGCAACCGCCTGAGTATCCAGCACCTTGGTCAGTTCACTCCATGTCCTGATGAAATCGTCATAAAAAACTCCTCCTGGGTAGAAGACGGCATACATATCGAGAAGGGCCACACCAGGAAAAATAGCCTTCAGGTGGGGCGGCTTTGTGCCGGCGGCCATGAGTTGAGTGATGCCAAGGTAGGAGCCCCCCACCATCCCCACGTTTCCATCACACCAGGGCTGGGCAGCCAGCCATTCTGTGATTTCATAGGCATCTTGTGTTTCTTTCAGGGTCCAGATGCCCTGCCAGGTTCCGAATGAAGCACCAGAACCACGGGAATCTGCATCGGCGATGATGTAGCCGCGCTTGAGAAGAGGCTGGGTGAGAGGTGAATCCGCTGCACTTATCAATTTTCCATTCTGTATATGAGCCCTTCGGTAGCGATTATGGCTCCAGATAACAGGAAGCGGCACTTCAGCAATCTTCCCATTTATTGCCGGCCTAATGACGTCGATGGCGATCTTAACACCATCTCGCATGGTCAGATACTGGGAGGTTCGGACCCAAGAGTCGTAAACATCCTCGGAATATCCTTTGTATTCGCCGAACTTGGATACCCGCTCTGCTTCTTGTGCTGGAAGGTTCGCTGCCAAGAGAAGAACAGCCAATAACCCAGCCGAGAAGTATTGCAGCTTCGATCTCATTTTCCTTGACGATAAGAATGACCACATATAAGCCCTCCTACGAAATTTTTATAGTTGTCATTATAAGTGACCGAACGGAACGTGGCAATCTATTCGAACGTTAGTCTTATTTTAGAGAAAATATACGCAATCACTTAATTCCGTGAGTTCAGTAATCGCGTATCCTGTTACCGAATTAACGGTCACCGAATTAACGAATTAAAATTTCGCATTCCGACAGATATATTTCGGGGGCGTTCATATCCTTAAGTTTTTGGCAGATCGCCGATGCCTCCTCTCTTCTTCCGCTTTTCTTGTAAAGCCTCACCAATCCTACCGCGGATGCATAGTTGTATTTGCAGAGATCACAGGCCTTTTGATGATGCTTTATGGCTGCCTCTGGATCTCCTTTTTCCTGTTCAAGCAATCCGTATGCCGTATGCAGCCTGGATAACAAGATTTGATCGATTATGTGGGGCATCCGGGGAGTCGTTTTCTCGTGCTGATCCTTCTCCTCCGGATAAACAATCGCCATCGCCTCGTCCAGCATCTTCCTGGCCTTTGCTGGTTCAGAATCCATGATCAGCCGGCCAAGCTGAATCTTTGTCTCCAGCCTTTCCGGGTGTTTCTCCATAAGCTCTTCCAGAATCTGCTGCGCTTCCTTGGTGTTCTCTTGATCCGCCAGGAACATCGCTCTGATCTCCTGGAGACGCGGATATCTTCGCCTGAGATTCAACGCAAGATCAAGATGCTCTTTTCCTTCCTTTATCTTTCCAGTCTTGAATGCCACATAAGCCCGTTCAGCTCTCACACGCAAGTTATTCTTGTCGAGCTCTTCAAGGCTAAAGTCCAAAAACTTCTCCGCCTTGGCATATTCTTCCTTCTCCATATAACATTTTGCCAGATAAAAGTAAGGATCTGACGGAGCATATGGATCGGGAAAGGGATCGATGGATAAAGCCTCCTGCAGAACTTCTGCCGCCTTATCCACCTCTGCGGCAAAATAACAGAGCTCTCCGAGCTTGACCAAAAGATCCATAGAGTTCGGGAATTTTTCGATGCTTTCTTCGAGAAATTTGATGGCTTTGTTGAGTTTCCTCTCGATAGTAAAATAAGTATCTGCTAATCCGACGTATCCCCTGCTGTCGTTGGGGAACTCATGGATAGCCTTGATATAGACCTCTTTCATCCTCTCATAGTCCTTACGGAGCCTGTATACATTTGCTCTCGCCTCATGGAATTCGGGATGGCTCCCATACTCTTCAATAGCTGCCTCGATGCTTTCCATGGCCATTTGGTGATCTTCTCTGGCTGTTGACAGGGCTTTTCTGACCGACGCCAAGATTTCACTTTCCTCATAACTCTCCAGGTTTCCCAGACTCTCGATAAAGTAATAAAGATCAGGATCTTTCTCCAGGAGTTCCTGCCGGGTGTGGCCGTATCCGATCTTTTGGTCAGCCAATTTTTCTTCAGACACATAGGCTTCCACACCCACGGCAAAGTACTCCCATTCGTTAAAATCTGCATAGAAATCCAGGGTTTTCCGCTCTTTTTTTGCCTTGAGAAACAACCACTTGATTTCTTCCCTGTGCTTTTTTGAAAGAAAAGGATGGATCTGGTGGGCAAACTCGTGGGCCACCACATTGAACCGCAGGTGCTTCACGTCTCTTTCCCAATCCTCGCCGCTCGTAGCGTGGAATCCCCCGTTGCCTTTCACATCATCCCACAGCCTGAGGTCGAATGTCCGCCGTCCCCTGAGGCCTTCATTATAAGGAGCTTCCCACAGGAATTTATGGAAGGGGGTAATATAAAAGGTCGCCCCTGCAATCTTCAAGGCTTTGAGGTAATTCTTCAGAGGTTCTACAGAGATGCGCAGAATTTTCTGCAGGTCTTTGTCCAGCTTGCCAAAATTGATGAAGACGTCCTTCATATAGGGAGGCTCGATGGCATCCCTGGATGCGAAGGCTCTTTCGATCTCATGGAATTTCACGTTCGCTCGATCCTTTTTTCGAAGCAGAGACTGGCAAATTCCATAATGAGCCAAGCCGTAGTCAGGGTCGACATCCAAAACTTTGGAGAACCACGCCAAGGCAGTGTCATATTTTTGCCTATGATAATTCGCGGTCCCTCTACCGATCATGGCAGTGATGTTTTCAGGCATGAACTCGAGCACTTCGCGAAAAGTCTGGTCAGCCTTATCGAATTCCCGCTCCAGGAGATAGGCATCCCCCTCTTTCAGAAGCTCTTCGATCATCTTCACGGTCTCAAGCGCTCCCTCGATTGCTTGCTCCTCATAGTAATGGGGGGTCCATCCGTTTCCGAGGTAAAAACGAGCCAGGTGAGAGTAAGGATTGATTCGAAGTGCGATTTTTGCCTGCTCGTATCCTTCCTCGAGCCTTCCCTCTCCCCGAAATAGGATGTTTGCCAGGTTTGCACGGGCATCGTCGTTGAAGGGATCGATCTCCACGGCCTTCCGTCCCCACTCATTCCATTCGTCATTTTGCTGACGAATACGGTAAATGCGTGACTGGATCACGTATGCCTGAGCAAGATTCGGATCTAATTGAAGGCATTCCTGGACGAATTTTCCAGCATCTTCATATCTGTTAAGCCAGTAAAAGAGTTCGGCAAGCCCACAGAAGGCTTCTGCGGGAACTGGCTCCTCAAAAATGTTTTTGTAGATATCTCTTGAGGCTGCAAAATCCATTCTGTCGATTTTGAATCTGGCCTCCAGGAGTTTTGCGTCAACGTTATCGGGAGCTACCCTCAGCGCTCTTTTTAATATCTCCGCTCCCTCTTCAAACCGGTAACTCCGCCTGAGGAGATCTGCGAGGGCGATCAGACTCGGAAGATGTCTCTTGTCCAGACCGAGGGCCTGATTCAAGACTATTTCCGCATCGGTGTATTTTCCACCCATAAACAGCAGTTGTCCCAAGTGAAAGTGAGACTCCACATTCACTGGGTGAGCCTTGACTTCCGCTTTGGCCTGAACAATGGCCTTTTCGAGCTCCTCAAAACTTCGTATTTTGGAATGAAGTTTGTCCTGAGCAGATTGAAGAGCCGAGAAAAAGAGGAGAATAATCCCGCAAAAAATGACTTTTTTAAGGCTAATCCCGTTTGTCTCAGCCATTTATATCTCCTGTCTGTGGATTGAATCTTCAGATTGCTGTCTATCCATGGTAAGACTTTTTAAACATCCCGTCAATTGAGGGGTGCTGCCAAATTATCGATGGACAGGAGGAGTAGAACTTGTCTCCAGAAAAAAACATGTCTTTATCACGATAAAAAGCACGCTAGCTTCAGAAAAGGCTGTTTGACTCATTTATTTTCCTGTTATAGACTTGATTCGGCCTAATTGTGAATCTCAGATAAAACGCCGAAGATCCATGAGCGATAAAAAGACAAAATCTTTTCTTTCAGACGAAGAAAAAAGCCGATCCTCCGGAGAGGATCTTAAAGCCACAAAAACCATTCCGCCCTCATCCGCGAGCAGTCCAGAAGTCATAGACAACTACCGTATCATCCAGAAGCTGGGCGAAGGGGGAATGGGAGAGGTTTACGAGGCCGAACAGACTGTGCCCATTCGGCGCAGGGTCGCTCTCAAGATTATCAAGTGGGGGATGGACACCAATCAGGTGGTGGCTCGTTTCGAATCGGAGCGGCAGGCTCTGGCTTTGATGGATCATTCCAACATAGCCAAAGTCTTCGATGCCGGAGCGACAGAAAAAGGACGTCCGTACTTTGTAATGGAATGCGTGAAAGGTGTCCCGATCACAGATTACTGCGATACGAACCGCCTGAATAACCGCCAGAGGCTCGAGCTTTTTATCCAGGTCTGTGAGGGAATTCAGCATGCCCATCAGAAAGGGATCATCCACCGGGATATCAAAGCCTCCAATGTGCTGGTGACTATTCAAGATGACAGGCCAGTTCCCAAAATCATCGACTTTGGAGTCGCCAAAGCGATATCGCAGAGATTGACAGAGAGAACGATGTTCACAGAGTTAGGGCAGCTCATCGGAACGCCCGAGTACATGAGTCCGGAACAGGCCGAGATGACAGGGCTGGACGTAGACACCCGCACGGATGTGTATTCTCTGGGGGTGCTTTTGTATGAGCTGATTGTCGGCGTGCTTCCATTCGAATCCGAAGAGCTTCGCAGTGCTGGGTTTGACGAAATTCGCAAAAGAATCCGAGAGCAAGAGCCCCCCAAGCCGAGCACGAGGCTGACCACTCCTGGATTTGACACGGATCATGCGATAAAAAGCCGTCAGACGGATTTGTCTGCACTTGCCAAACAGCTCAAAGGAGAGCTGGATTGGATCACCATGAAGGCTATGGCCAAGGATAGAACGCTGCGTTACGCTTCTGCCTCTGAGCTTGCCGCGGATGTCAAGAGGTATCTGAAGCACGAACCTGTTACGGCAGGTCCCCCGAGCGCAGTGTATCGTCTGAGGAAGTATGCCAGAAGACATAAGGCAGGAGTAGCGGCGGCAGCGGTCGTTGTGCTCGCTTTGGTTATAGGAATAACGGGAACCACTATCGGCTTATTGAAGGCCGTAAAGGCAGAACAAAAAGCAAAAGAAGAGGCCGTCACAGCGCAGCAGGTGACGGATTTTTTAGTAGATCTTTTCGAGGTCACCGATCCAAGTGAGTCCAAAGGGAATACGATTACCGCGCGGGAAATTTTGGATAAAGGCTCAGAAAAAATCGAAGAGGAGCTCCAGGATCAGCCCCGGATTCAATCCCGTCTGATGGAGACAATGGGAAGAGTCTACAGGAACTTGGGGCTTTATACTCTGGCTGCTCCCATATTGGAGAAATCCCTTTCCCTTAAACGCAAAATATACGGGGAGGAACATCTGGAAGTCGCTGCCGGCCTTCACACCCTGGCGGTGCTCTATGACACTCAGGGAAAATACCAGGAAGCGGAATCTTTCTTTCGTCAATCCCTGGAGATCAAGGAAAAGATTTTCGGCCAGGATCACCCGGAGGTGGCAAGAGGTCTTAACAGCATGGCTGTAGTATACTGGAATCAGGGGAAATATGCGGAGGCGGAGCCGCTTTTTCAAAGGGCTCTTGCCATTAAAGAGAAGGCCTTGGGGCCGGGCGACCCCGATGTCGGCAACACTCTCACCAACCTTGGAGTGCTCTATCACCTCCAGGATAAGTTCGGAGAAGCAGAGCCTCTTTTCAAACGGGCATTAGCGATTTCAGAGAAAACTCTGGGGGAAGACCATCCAGATGTGGCCGCCAGTCTGAATAATTTGGGCTCTCTTTATGAAGACATGGGAAGGCCAGAAGAGGCAGAGCCTCGTTATGAGCGTGCACTGGAGATTTGGGAAAAAACCCTTGGTCCTGATCATTCGGATGTAGGGATTGCATTGCACAATCTGGCGAATCTCTACAGGGACCAGGAGAAATACGAAAAAGCAGAACCTTTTTATCTCCGCTCTCAGTCTATTTTCGAAAATGCCTTGGGAGAGGATCACCCTTATATGGCTTACAGCTTTCGAGAACAGGCAAATCTGTACAGAAATCAGGAGCAATATGACAAGGCAGAGGTCCTGTATAAAAGGTCGCTTGAGATTTTCGAGAGGAGCATGGGGCCGGATCATCTGAACGTGGCGGAGACTCTGGAGAATTATGCCCTGCTGCTGCGGATGATCGACCACAGCGGCGAAGCAGATAGTCTTGAAGAGCGTGCCAAAGCCATCCGTGATAAATCTAACTTCAAGCAATAAAAAATGGGGGAAAACGGAAATTTTATAACTTGAGGTTCTAAAGAGATTTATTCCTTGAGGTTAACAAAAAGAGCTGCTACTATTTAGCAAGATGGATAAAGATGAAATTATCGCACTTATCAGGCAGACAGAATCCCCGCTAAAAAAACAACTTTTAGCAGTCGCCCTGATTTCGCATCTTCTTCGAGAAAGAGGGAAAGAGGTGCCTATCATAATCGGTGGGTTAGCCCTTTCTTATTACACTAGAGAGGTCTATTTCACGGCAGATATAGACCTAGCATATTCGGATCGGGAAGCCCTTGATGAAGTTTTGAAAGAATTAGATTTTAGCAAAAGCGGAATATATTGGGTAAACGAGGATTTGAAAATTGCCATCGAAGTTCCTGTGGGTGTTTTGGTCGAGGAAGATTCACCGCTGGAAATTGTCGAACTCGGCCCTGAACTCAAATGCAAGATCATCGGGATCGAAGACTTGATCATCGACCGGTTAAATGCCTGTAAACATTGGAAATCGGAAATCGATTGCGAGATGGCAGAGCTCCTGGTCATAAGAGATGGCGATGAGATGGATTGGGATTATCTTGAAAAAAGAGCTGAGAAACCGGAAAATGATCTTGTTCAGGAATTAGACGAATTGAAAACAAAAGCAGGTATATGAAAGAAAGAAGGCGCAAATACCGGGATCGATCCGCAGTGGATATTCTCCTTTTGAGGGAAAAACTTGGCCTGAGAAGGTACAGAAAGCCGAAAAAGAGAGATGAGGAGGAAAAAAAGATTTTGATCGATCTAGGGCTGAAGAAAATCAAAGAAAAGGAAGAAAGAGACTTCATTTTGATAAAATACAGAAGGCGAAAACTCATAATCTAGCTTTTATGCTCTCTTTGGGATCTTTTGGTAGTCCAACCAAGGGGTAAGAAAGAAACTATTAGGTGATGAACACCTTGATGTGGCCCAAAGTTTGAATAATCTGGGGATGTTTCTCTACAGGCAGGGAGAATATCAGGAAGCCGAAAGATTATTCAGAGAAACTTTGAATATGAATTGGAAGCTGCTCCGGATGGAGCATCCAGAAATCTCCACAAACCTGAATAATTTGGTTCTTGTGCTGAGGGATAGCGGGAAAATTGCCGAGGCCTTGTTGCTGAGAAGCTATCGCCTCATCGAACAACAGTTTGGAGAGAAACACCGTTTTGCGACATAGGTTTCTCTTGATTGACCGATACTCAGGAATATCTTCTGCTTTCACTTCTCTGTACCGTGGTTTCATCATCTTGTGGTCTGCAGGAAGATTGAACCAAACGAGGCGTATATCCGTATTTAGTAATTGAAAACGATAATACTGTAATTTCGATTGACGTAATTTAGAATTATGTTACAATAATGAAATATACGAAATTAGGAAGGAGGGACTATATGAAAGCAGCAAGAAAAATCATCGCTTTACTTATTATTATTTTCATAGGAATTCCTATACTTTTTGGAGTTATCTGGATTGTCGGTCTGACCAAAGCGACGGTATCTTCTGAATTTGTATCTGACCTGCCCCGGGAGATTATTGAAGAGATCCCGGATATAGCAGAGGAGGTTTTCCGAGAAGCTCAGGATAGAAGGGTGATCAGGGACGATAACACCAGAGCATGGTTTGAGGCGGCAGCCAAAGCGGGAGTGACCCCCAGGCAGCTCATGGAAGAGATAGGCCTGCTGGATTGGCTGGAAAATGAGCTGTCCGAATCGCTAGAGGAGGTTGGAGAAGTCATGAGAGGAGAGAGAAGACCGAGGCCGATAACTCTGGACCTACGGCCCTTGAAGGATATCCTTCTCCAAGGAGAAATCGACCAGTACCTTCTGAGAGTGCTGGACAACCTGCCTCCATGCGACGAGGAAGAGAGCAATGCTTGGCTTCGAATATCTCGACGAGGATTTGATCATCGTGAATTGCCTGCCTGTCGGCCTGACCTTGAGATTGCCAGAGAAGCACTCACAGAATGGCGCATCGATGCTGTAGATGATATGGACAATGAAATCGAAATCTTCGAAGATGTTCATTTCCTTCCCTTCGGAATATCCCGAACGATCCCACTACTATCTTATTCCTTATTCGTGATTCCAGCCATCTTTATCTTAATCGGAGCTTTGATAGCCGCTACTTCGCCTGCCAGTTTCTTCCGCTGGAGCGGCATTTCGATTTTTTTAGGTGCTCTCCCCGCACTCCTCCTGTCGTTTTTTGCCAAGCATGTCTCCCTGTGGGCATTGAGCTTTGCCCCTTATTCCTACCAAAATGACTGGTCTTCGGAGCTGAACGACCTGATCTTGGAAAAGACAAGCTGGATTCCTATGAGGATTATCGATCAGCTTTTCTCCCCCGTTATTTCTGTCGCCGCCATAGTCTGCGTCATCGGTATCGTGCTTTTTGTCATATCCCTGATGGTTCGAGGGCGAGCTCAAACAAGAACTGTGACAAAAGCTCAAGCCCCGCCGTCTGCACCGGTACAGAAAGAGGAACCACCCAAAGCAGAGGAATCAGAGAAAGAAGAATCAGTCGAGGCTGAATCCAAAAAAGCTGAAACTCAAGAGCCAGAGAAGGAAAAGCCAAAACCAGAGTCTTCAGATGTAGAACCAGAGACAGAACCTGAAGAGATTGAATCCGAAGAGCCCGAACCTGAATCGAGTGAGCCTAAGAAATCAGAAGAGAGATAAGGCCGAGCAATAATTGACTGAGCCTTACGGTTGTGATATCAATGGGGGAGTAGATCTTGGCGGAATCGGTGATGCGGATGACAAATATTTTTTTATAGAAATTCTTATCCGACTTATCCCCGGCATCCGGTAGGATTTGAGAAAAAGCTCATGACACAGAACCGAAGGGAGTTTTTGCGAACTCTGGGATGGGCTGCTTCTGTATTGGCGCTGGACCAATTTCTGGGGTGCAGAAGCCGGGTTAAAAATTATCCCAATATCGTCTATATCATAGCCGATGATATGGGATACGGAGATGTGTCTTGCCTCAATCCGGAAAGCAAAATCATAACACCTCACATAGATCAGCTGGCATCGGAGGGCATGCTTTTCACAGACGCTCATGCTGGTTCTGCAGTTTGCACCCCCACCAGATATGGGATTCTCACCGGCCGCTATTGCTGGAGATCACGACTACAAGAAGGCGTCCTGTGGGGATATTCTCCTCATTTGATTGAGATTGAGCGTTTGACCGTCGCATCTCTATTGAAGCAGAAAGGTTATGCCACGGCTTGCGTGGGAAAATGGCATTTGGGTTTGGATTGGGTGACTCATGATGGATACAGATTCACAGACAGCAGCGATGAGACAGGTGAACATGTTGATTACAACCAACCGATTTCAAATGGCCCCCTCGATCTTGGGTTCGATTATTTCTTTGGCATTCCTGCGTCCTTGGATATGGTTCCTTATGTCTATGTTGCGAACGACCGAGTGCTTGAAGCCCCCACTGAATTCATCGTGGGAGAGATGGGTCTAAGGTTCTACAGAAGCGGTCCTATTGCTCCAGGATTGGAGCTTGAAAAGGTGATGCCAACTTTCACGCAGAAAGCAGTGGATTTCATAGAGAATCATGCGAAGTCCGTACCTATGGATCCCTTTTTTCTCTACTTTCCTCTGAGCGCGCCCCATACACCCATCCTGCCCACCAAAGAATGTCAGGGAGAATCCGGCATCGGGCCCTACGGTGACTTTGTCGTCCAATGCGATTGGACCGTCGGAGAGATCATGAAGGCTCTGGATCGAAACGGACTCGTGGAGAATACGCTCTTCATCGTCACCAGCGATAACGGATGTTCTCCGGCAGCAGATCTTAACGATTTGGAACGGAAAGGCCATCATCCGAGCTACCATTTTCGGGGATACAAGGCAGATATCTTTGAGGGTGGACATCGAATCCCACATATCGTCCGCTGGCCAGGCAAGGTGAAGGAAGGCAGCTCCTGTGATGACACCATTTGTTTGACCGATCTTCTGGCTACTGTGGCGGATATTCTAGGTTGCGATCTTCCTGCGAACGCCGGAGAAGACAGTGTGAGCATCCTGCCGGATTTGCTAGGTAGGGCATCCGGTCCAGTGCGAGAAGCCACGGTGCATCATTCTTTAAACGGCTCCTTCTCCATCCGCCAGGAGAAATGGAAGCTTGAACTGTGTCCAGGTTCTGGAGGCTGGAGCTATCCACAGCCAGGCGAGGCGAGAGTACTTGGCCTGCCTGGTGTCCAGCTTTACGACTTGACTCGAGATGTCGGGGAGCGCGAGAACCTCCAGAGCAAACATCCCGAAGTTATAGAGCATCTGCTGCGACTTTTGGAAAAATATGTGGCTGACGGACGAAGCACACCAGGCCGACCGCAAGCCAATGATGTGCCAGTCAACATCTGGAAATAGAGAGGATGTCGATGACAAAATCAATCCCTGTTTCCATTTGCCTTTTCAAGAGGAATGAGATATGTTTTTTTAGGGAGATAATTAAGTGATTGCGCATACTGTCCCCCAATAATTTTATAGATAATATTCATAAGAGCAAAGGAGGTGTCTATTGAAAAACTCACTAATGCGTGTTTTTACAGGGACGGTTTTAGCAGTCTTTCTGTTGAGCTTCGGTGTGAATGCACAGGATCTCGAGAAAAAGTATGCCCCGATCTTGGGAGATTATGAGTTCGATCTGACGGATTTCGGAATGGGAATTGTGACAGTTAATGTTTATATCGAGGACGGTGCCCTCTGGGCGTATCCTGACAACTCTGACGAGCCTGGCGAGATGGTGCCCGTCGAAGGAGAGGAATTTGCCTTCACCATCGATGCGGGGGATCAGGGCGTGTACGAAATGACATTTAAGAAGGATGAGAACGGGGAATACACCAAGTGCCATGTCATAAACGAAGCCATGGACATGGATGTTACAGGAGAAAAAATTAAGGAGTAAACCTACTTCTTTTCTGCTTTTGCAGTGCGGTTCTGATAGGCTGGCCTCACTGGTTCCTTCGGCGGATCAGTTCGGAGAAGATTCAGAACCTCCTCTATGGCTCGTTCAAGCTGGGGGTCTATCCCTTTAGCGAGTTGACCCGGATCGTCGACCACTTTGATATCCGGCTCCACACCGTGACCTTCGGCAAACCACACACCGTCAGTCCCGTAGATTCGACCTTCTGGAACCGTGTAGTACCCGCCATCCACAGTCATATGGCCTATGGCCGGGCCGATAAGGGCTCCCACTGTCCGCAGCCCGATGATGGGGCCTACTTCTTGGCCCTTAAAGGTGTAGGGCAAAGCATCGCCTCCTGATCCGCTCCAACCGTTGATCAGCATGACTTTGGGTCCAGGATTCGCCCGGGCAGGCTGCTGCGTGTCTTTCCCATACCGCCAGGCGAGATAGTGGACTCTGGGCCGGCTCAGAAGCTCGACGAACCGGTCAGCGAGCTGCCCGCCGCTGTTGAACCGTTCGTCGATGATGAATCCATCCTTGTCGATCTGGGCGTAATACTGCCGGATCAGTTCGGTCTGTCCGTTTGTACCGGTGTCGGGCATATAGATGTAACCGATCCGTCCATTGGAAGCTTCTGCCACCCTGCTTCTGGAGGCTTCGATCCATTCCAGGTTGCGCAACCGGACTTCGCTCCTTAGGGTCTCGACAAGAACTTCCCGTGCGCCCTCCTTGGTCGGTTTATCGTTTATGGTCAGGGCTACAGTTTTTCCAGCCAGACCTTGAAATGCAGCCCACGGATCCTTCGCTGTATCCAGCGGGATGCCGTTGACTGCCAAGATATAGTCTCCTTCCTTGACTTCCACTCCCGGGAGCTTGAACGGAGAGCGAACCTCGCTGTCCCAAACCGCTCCATCCACAGCACGGGCAATGCGGTAAGCCCCCTCCTCCAGAGCCCAGTCGATACCGAGCATGCCTACAGACTGGCGCTTTCCAGATTCGAGGTCACCTCCGCCGACATAGGTGTGAGAGGCGTTGAGTTCGCCGATGACTTCGCCGAAGATAAAGTTTGCATCCCATCGGGTGACAGCATCCTTAAGAAGGGCTCCATATTTGCGTTTCACCTCTTCCCAATCCACTCCGTGCAGGTTCGGATCGTAGAAGAAATCGCGGTATTTCCGCCAAATATCCATAAAGATTTGCGTCCATTCGGCTCGTGGATCGACCATTGTTTCCAATTCGTTCGTTCTCAGGCTCTTGGTGAGTTTTTGCTTGGGTTTGATGTCGACGATATAAAAGGATCGGCGCTGGGCGGCCAGCATCTTCTTGCCGTCGGCTGAGATTTCATATCCGCTGGCATCATCCAAGATGGTTTCTTCTTCGCGTTTCTCCAGATTATAGGCCACAACAGGGCTCTGTCTATCACCAGAGCCGGTTCGGGGCCGCCGATGGTAGATGATCCGTCCTTTAATGGCCCTCAAGGTGGTGTAGTTTCCTGCGGCTGTAGGCAGGACTACCAGCCTGTTCTCGAAACCGTCGATGTCGATCTTGAGCTCCTCAGGTTTTTTTTCTTTAGCTTCTTCCGAGGGATCTTCTTTTTCCCCTTCAATTTTCTCTGCTTCCTTTTTGGCCTTTTCTTCTGGGGATTTTTTCTCTTCCGTTTTTTCCTGTTCGGCTTTTTCTTCTTTAACAGGTTCTGCATCGTTCCGTGGAGCCAAGGGCGAAGGGATATCTTTACGCAGGGAAACAGCGGCGATTTGCGTTGTGTTCGGGTAGATCCAGGTTCCGTCCAGGTCGCTGTAGACCGGCCTGAGCGACCGATTGGTAAAGAAATACAGATATTTTCCTTCCGGGTCGAAAACAGGAGCGTAATCACTGTAATACCCGGATGTGACCCGGTGACGCTTCTGGGCCTTCACGTCATACAACATGATGACATTTTGAAAGTTTTCAAGTACCTGGGTGTAGGCGATCCAGTTACCATCGGCAGACCAGCTCAGCTCCACTCCGCTCAAGCTGGGGTGGCTGTGCCAATCGATATTATCGACTACGGTCATCTGGCTGGTCTCCATGTCAAAGATCTGTAAGTCATGAGCATGATCGATATAGGCGACCTTCTTGCTGTCCGGGGACCAGAAAATATGGTAACGGAAACCTTTCCCCAGCTTGGTCAGCATTTTTTCCTCGCCCGTGCCATCAGCCGGGCAGATCATGAGTTCATACTCTCCAGAACTGTCACTCCAGTAGGCAATGTGTTTTCCGTCAGGCGACCAGGAGGGATACCTTTCTGCAGAACCGGAACTCTGAGTGAGGTTACGGATGTATCCATGTTCTGCCGGAACGGTGAAAAGATCGCCCCTCGCCTCGAACACAGCTCTTTTTCCCGATGGAGAGATGTTTCCGTTCTGTATGAGATTTCCTACGCTGACCAAACGGGGCTTGAGCGTCGCCAGATCGGTGACCACATCGATTTCCACTTTGCCGTATTTCTCGGTCTCGAGATTCAAGAGATAGAGGCTGCCGCCGGCTTCGAAAACCATGTCTTCGGGGCCGATGGCAGGGACGGTGACGTCGTAATCCGTGAACCTGGTAACCTGAGTGAATTCTTCAGTCTTCAAGTCGTGTTTCCAGACGTTCTGACGCTGGTTCGTCCCGCGGTCGGAGAGGAAGTAGAGCGCATCACCGTGCCACATCGGGTAGTCCTCGTTTGCATCGCTCTGCGTCAGGTTGCGGGCAGATTTTGTCTGCAGTTCGAAAAGCCAGATATCCGGAGCCATGCCGCCCCTGTAGCGCTTCCAGGTTCTGCGGAAAGCTTCGGTTTTGGTGGTGAAAGCCAAAAATTTCTCATCGGGAGAGAGTGCGGCTGATTCACCATAAGCGACCGGCATCTTATCCGGCAGCCCTCCAGAAGGGGACACACTGTAGAATTGGCTGAACCGCTGACGCCCGCTTTCTCTCGTCGATGCAAAGAGAAGGCCTTTTCCGCTCGGGCGCCAGTCGATCAAACGATCGGACAGAGGATGGTAAGTGACTCTCACCGGAGTCCCTCCCAGCGCGGGTATGACATAGATGTCAGTATTACCGTCATAGTTGCCGCTGAAAGCGATATGTGATCCATCCGGAGAAAATCTGGGGAAAGATTCCTCCCCCATAGGTGAGCTCAGATGGTGGGCCACTCCGCCTTCTTTGGGTACGACCCAGATATCACCGGCATAAACAAAGGTGATATGGGTAGCTGAGACATCGGGCTGGCGGAACATTCTGGCATCCACCTGGGCCCGGGCTGAAAGAGCGATAAACGCGGTTAAAAGCAGGGCAAGAAGAGTGCGTTTGAAAATCATGACTGACTCCTTTCGGAAAAAGATTTCATGAGATATTTATATAAGGGCAAAGGATGATACGCCTCTTTTCATCTATTCTAATTTGAATGTCTGGGAAGAGGAATAAATGAGGATGACCTTCCTTTCATCTTCAGGATCTGGTTTTTCTCCCAGGTAGAATTTAACGGACAGACTCTGGTCGTCGGTATCATACTGGGCATACCAAAGAGTGCGTCCAGGTGCATATTCTTTGTTGCCGGGAATATAGGGGGGGACAGCGACCCGGGCATTGATCGCAGCGATCTCTTCGAGCGAGAATTTTTTTTCTGCACCTACGGTTTCCTGTAAAGTCTTGAACCTGGAAAAGCTAGCGCCAAGGTTTTCTTTCGGGAGATCTTCTAATGATTTATGGTGAAAGACTAGATGATTGGTGATGCATTGGGGCCCATCCCCGTCAATGATATAGCTTCTGTTGCGGTTGGGCGAGAACTCGAAGATAAACGATCTTCCGCTCTGGTCGCCGACGATGTAATGACAGGGGATAAAGGAGTAGTAGTGTTTCGAGGAGAGGAGAGCTTCCTTGGCTTCTTCCACATTCCGGCAGGTGTCCAAAAGATACCGCATGGACATCAGCTCGTGAAGCCCGACTTCGTCACCAGGTTCCCGGCCGACTTTCCGAAGAGATTCCTCTTCAGCCAGGATGGATACGACCAAACCTGCGGAATTTATTCCATCCAAAACTCCTCCAAGATAATCGAAGGCACACAGAGACAGGGAGGAGTATCCACGGTCAGGGTGAATCTCGAAAAGAATGGGCCGGGCCATCATGGGCAACTCTCCGTCTGGAGGATATTTCCCTTGAATATTGCCAGTGGTGAAGTCATAGTTGCGGCTGAGGATGTTGTGACCGTTCGATGTGTATTCCCCGGGATAGAACACAACGGAACAGCCTGGAGGTACTCGATAGGATTGAAAGAGCCCGGTTAGGTCGTAAGAGTCATCCTCGATATCCAATCCATAGACAGAAGCGATCCCCTTCATCCGATCGTAAAGGATCGGGAAGTTCCTTTCCATATATTTCCGCTTCGCTCTGTTCAAGATCTTACTTTCCGAAGGGCTTATCTCTGTTCCATCCTTTTTTGCAATCTCGCCGATTTTCTGACCGATGGAAAAGTTCGATCCTTTGAGAATCACGTGCCGTACTTTTACGAACTGGTCAAGACCTCCTGCAATGACCGACTCTTTATATTCCAGTTCTGCAGTATTTGGTTGTTGGGAACCGCAGGCTGAAAGAAAAAAGGCCAGTGCTGTCCCTATCAAAACCGAAAGATGATATCTTCTTATGGTGCTGGAAAACATTGTCTCTCCCTCACTTTTTTTATGATAAATGCAGCGGATTCTTTGTTGTTGCAGGAATTTACCATATATATCACATATTTATACGGGATAGTAGATTAAAAAGTTCCGAATTCGGGAAATGTCTAGCCCAGTCAAAATGAGATTCTTATATATTATGGAGAAATGGATCCGGATATAAACTCCTGCCAGAAAGCTTTGGGGGCAGTCCCTAGAGATACCGCTCCAGATAGAGACTTGTTAGAGAGGGTCTCGATGAATTGCGTTACATTATCAGGGCAAGCAGCCAACAAGAACCATATTTCTTCCCCTAGATTGCAGAGCTTTGGCTGCGATGAGCTCTTCATTCTGACTCTTCTTAAGACAGAAGAGCCGCTGGGATTATATTGCTGGGTTTATGTTAGTTCGACTCTCCTCTCTACTTATACATGCCGAGAATGGGGATTCGAAGCAGCGCCGCAACACCTGCGTGGTCCGAAGGCCACAGCCAGGGATAAAGCTCGTTCCCCATGTAGTCTGTATATTCAAAGTAGAAACGGTCTTCCATCTCATCTCCAACAACGTAAGCGAATACAGGACCAATGTTGTGCATCCCCATGGTTCCGACATCGCTCCTGACCATAATGAGATCGATTCGCTTATCAAGATCGACGGCTGTATTTCTCAGGTCTGAATCATGGCCGGCCGTGTAGCCAGGGATTCTGGGCCTTGCATTATTCCTGGCCCAGGCGTCCACGTATCCCTGACTGACCAGATACATATAAGTATCTCCCAAGGGAGCGGGAGTGTTGAGATCCCCTACCAGAATCACGGGCGGCTGAATTCCTGCCAGATAACTCGTGAGCACACCTGCCTGTGCGAGCTGGATGAGGATACTGAAGGGTTCCAGATGAGTATTGACAAAGGTATAGGTTTTGTGTCCCACCTGAGCATTTACTGCGACATATCCTCTTTTGACCTCAATATCGCCATAGGTGGTACCAGTTGGAACAACCAGGAAATAGGGAGCAGGATAATTTTCCTCCACTTCACCCCACGTCGTAACATCCCCTCGGGCCAGAATCATATCATAGTCGGTCAAACGAACATCAGCGGCAATTGTCGGACTTGAAAGATCGTCGAGCATTGGCAGTTCCACGTCAGCGTTCTCCACTTTGGCCGCAACATAATAATTGAGACCCATACCAGTTAGAGTCGAAAGTAGGATTTGCTCAAAATCGAAGAGCTCAGTATTGGCGTTACGCGGAATTCCATCCATAGAGCCTATACGGAGGAGAGACACCTCCTGAAGACCGATGAGATGGGGCCGAGCCCGCTTGATCTCATCAGCGAGTGCCTGGGCACGTACCTCAAAATTGGTGGAAAAGACTTCCAAATAGGTTTCGTAGACTCGGATGGGTACCAAGAACGGGTTTGTCTCTTCTAAAATACGGTCCACATTGCCGCCGACGTAGATGTTTCTGGTCATCACGACGATGGAGTTCGGATCCTTGCTGAGCTGACGAAGCTTCCTGAGTTCGTCTTTGGGTGGCTTTTCTGCCCAAGTGGTGAGGACAAAAGCAAGGCAGACCAAAAGAACAATAAAGGTACGTTTAGTCATTTCACGCCTCCTTAGCAATGAATTGCTGACAGAAAGAATATTACACCTATTGCATATTTTGTCAATAGGAATTTTTTAGAAGAAAGATTTATCCTTTTGGAGGAGAAAAGACCTGCCTCTATCCAGAGGGATTCAGGCGCTGTGGATTCGTTTCCAGTCGGAGAGGGCCCGGTTGGCATATTCAATGAATCTGTCACGCTGGCTGGGCGAGAGCCTGATGTTCATCTTTCCCTTCCTGACGATCTCTATTTGGCTTCGGTAGGATGTGACCGAGCTGTTGCTCACAAGAGGAGGAATTCCTTTGGCTGGCTTCACGGCCTCAATCGTGTCAAAACGGATATTCCAGTAGAACTGGCCGTATTTTATTCGTATTCGATCCTGAAGGATAAAGATCTTTGTCGGAAGAACGAGCCAGTAGACGAGAAGAATAAATGGGGCGGTGAGGAAGAGTACGATAGAGGCGGTATGAAAAGCGATTTCCACTTCGTTGGGTACAGCATCTCTATAGTGAGCAGAGTAATAGAAAAAAGCCCCCATGGCTAACAGCAGGATGACAGGGAGCGAAAGAAGGATTTTGGCCCAGAATTCATACTTGATAGTGTCTTCGAAAAGGGCGGAATTCATATTCTATCTCCTCATAAAATGTCTCTTTGACTCATGCAGAGATACGATGTTTTCGTTTTGTGGATTGATCCAGCGGAAACATTCTCATATGATTCCTTTTTGAGGGGCGTTTTTCCGCTTGACCAGCAGGACTTTTCCTTCTTTCATTACAACAGCCCCGACAGCGGTACGCGGATTCAAAATGCCTTTTGGTTCGTTCACCTCACTGTCCAGCTATAATGAATAGAAAGTAAACGAGATGACCTCGCTCTGTCAAGCTGTGGACACCAAGTTGGGGTCAATTCGGGGATAGGATACGCAATCACTTATCTATGATCAGTTTTTATATGCAAGGCCATTCTGAGAGAGTTGATCCCAATTACTTGTCTATGCCGGGACTTAACCCCTCATTAAAAGGAAACTTTTCTTGAGTTTTAGCCGTATACAACTGCGGAAGGAAATATGCTTATAAAATTCATGCTTTGGCTTCTTCTGCTGCTTCTCTGTTGGCCCTTGGCTCTCCTCGCCCTTTTGCTCTATCCCCTGGTTTGGCTCCTCTTGCTTCCTTTCCGATTGATCGGCATAACAGTGAATGCGTTCTTCAGGTTCATCAAAGCTCTCTTCCTGCTGCCTGCCCGGGTTTTGGGTGGGTGAGGTCCGGCCCTAAAGCAAACATTAATTTGATGACAGTATCAGTTTGGGGTATGAGTTTGGGGCAGGATATCCAATGACTTATTTATCAAGAAACAAAGCGGTTATCCTGAGAAAGCATACTCGAAATAAGTAATTGCGTATACTGTCTCTGAATTAAGAGGATTGGATGATGGGAAAGGGGTGATTCTAGGAATCACCCCCCGAATTTTACCCTTTTCCCCCGTAGGGAAAAAGGAGGAAAATATTATCAGCAAGAAGAATGCCAAATCCATTTCCAGGCGCCCTTGAACACTTTTTCCAGTAAAACTTGTCCACATCCGGACAAATGGTGTCCGTAAGCGGATATTTTTGTGAAAACTCAGATTTTCGATGTGTTGAATTTTTTTACGAAAAAAGTCCATAAATCCTCTTTTTAGCAACCAGCATTTCATGCCCTTATCTCTCTATAATCAATATACGTATGGTGAATCAAAAAGATTGCCATAGAATTCATCCCTCCTGAAGATGTAGCCATAGGGGATTATGAGCCAAAGGCAAAAACAAAATGTATCGCCGACAATCGCCAGGTCGAATCGGAAGAAAAGATTGTCAGCATTCACATCAGCGCCAAATTCAATGTCATCGGGATAACACTGCTCGTTTTTCTCCTTGTCTGTCTGCTCGTGGGCATCGTTATCTTCGGCGTTAAATTGACCAGAAGATAAAGCCTTTCCATATAGACTTCGGATCAGGCTTTGTAATGGCATCTCTGCCCTACAGAAAGAAAGAATGATCCAATGGACAGACTCGCGGCCCGTCAGAACATTCGGCCCTCTGGAAAATCTTAACGAACTCTTTACAAAATCTTCACAAATCTCTGACAACTTTTTCCTGAAGGAGGCTAAATTATGCATGGAAGATGAAAAAGAGGAGGTTTGAGATGAAAAAAGAAAAAAAGGTGGCAAACGGATTCAAGGTTTTGGCTGCTGTCTTGGTATGGAGCCTGATTTCCTTTGCAGGTGAGCTTGAAGCGCAGAATTTCAGTTTCAGGCTTTCGGGATCCATAGGTTACCTCCAGAACGGAGCAGGAGACCTGGATAAACTGAGGAGAGGGATGCTGGCTTATATTCCTGCCTTGGCCGAGGACAGCAGGTACGGCACATCCATTGATTGGGAAAAGCCCTCCAGGACCTCAGACTTCAGGGCAGAGCTCCTGTTCAAGGTCTCGCGGAATTTCGGATTCAGTGTAGGCTCCGGCTACATCGTGGGAAAAAACCAGGGAAGGTATTCCATCGGCTTCGATTCCCAGGGATATGTTTGGGGCGACTCCTGGTACGTAGAAGACAGTGACTATACGGATTACACCAGAAAATATAAGATTGCGGCAATCCCGATCACTCTGGACGCTTATTTCTTCTTGCCCATAGGAAAAAAACAGACATTCACCATCTTCGCTCATGGGGGTGTGGGCTATTATTTCGGAAAACTTCGTCATACCATGGATATCGACAATACCTATGATTACAGATCCTATTCCTATGGCTATCTCGACTATCAAAGCGATGGAGTGCTCGAGGCTAGTGTGACGGAAAAGACAAATTCCAATTCCTTCGGCGTTCATGGAGGCCTGGGTTTCGAGATCAAGATGGCCCGGTTTGTTTCTTTGGGTGCAGAGGCCTATGGAAGACACGTGGAATTTAGTGATTGGGAAGGAAGCCTCGTCATATCTGCCCAACAGCGCGGCAACTACTGGTCTTACTGGTATGGACAGAGAAACATCAACGAAACCAATACAGAATCCCAGTATGGGAAGCTGTGGATCTATGAATCAAAGGATTCGGATTCGTCCGCAAACAATGTGCTGATGTGGGTCTTGGATGAGGAGCCGGATGAGGAGTATTTTCAGAATGCCAGCAAGGCGTCCCTGAATCTCAACTCCTATGGAATTTCCGTGTCTCTCAAATTAAGCTTTAACCTGTTCTGAAACCCTGATAAAGTCAGCAAAAGGGGGGATGTTCTTTTCCAAGGATATCCCCTTTTTTTATTCACCAGATGGGATTTTGTAAAACTTAAACTTAGTCTTTCAGGTTAAACATGTTTTCCCGATGTCCGATATTGTCCTTGAAACTGTAGATAAACGATATATCTTTGTGCATGTTCTCCCATCTGTCATATCTTTCTGCTTTGTGGAGGCGGTAGCCAGAGACTCCGGCTTCTTTGAAAATCTGAATCGTAAGAACTGATTTCATAGAGAGATTGACATGCACAGCTCTTTCTCCCCTGTCGGGAAAGCGGAATGAGAAAAAGAGGGAGAGTCTCCTGCATCATCAGTAATGTGATGAAAAGAACAAATATTGTGGTTCATTTTTTCAGGATTATGGTATATTCATATGATCGTTTTTATTAAGGAGGCATCATGAGCGACGATCCTTTGAAGACGGCCTCTCATTGCCGCCACTACGCCATGTGTAAAATCGACTATCTGGAAACGGGCCTTTGTCCTTCTGGGCCGGAAAGGCACTACGTCGCCTATTATCCCCAGGGACGCATGGACATTTATGTGGGCCTGAAGCGAAACTTGATCCCCCTTACGGAGGGGCTGGTCGATATAGCAGACACCTGCACACTCTGCGGAATATGCGACAAGCAGTGCCATTTCGCAACCGGCCTGAGGCCACTGTCGGTGATGGAAGCCCTCAAAGCCGAAGTGAAGGCCCGTCGTGAAAACGGAGAGAACATCCAGTCCCCACCCCGAGAAAATATTCTCGAGGAACTGCGACAGATCGTAGGCTCTGCCAACGCTACCAATGACCCTGCTGTGCTCATCGCCTATGCTGATGATCCCTTCCCCTTGAAAGACATGCAGATGCCCCGCTGCGTCGTCCTCCCCTCATCGACAGCCGAAGTCTCATCCATAGTCAAATTGGCCAGACGCGAAAGCGTCCCCACGGTGGTCAGAGGGAGCGGCGCAAGCGTCTATGGAATGGTCTTTACCGACGGCATCGTCATAGATACCGTCCGGATGAAGGAGATCCATATCGATCCCGTAAACTGGACAGCAACCGTGGGGGCCGGGGTGACGGCTTTCGATCTCCAGCGCGAAGCCTCCCGCCGCGGCTTCCGTGTTAATGCCGCCGAGCCAGCGGCTACGGTCTGCGGCAACCTCATATGCACCGGCCTCTTCTCCACATGGGGAGCCACCTACGGCACCTTTTCCGACAATTTCATCGATATGGAATTCGTCGATGACCAAGGCCGTATCATCTATTTGAGCGATCCTTCGTCACCCAATCTCTATGCCTACCAACACCGTGTCATGTCTCCGCCTGCTACCTGCACTCGGGCCATCGTCCCCCTCCATCCCGTCACCCCTGATGAAGAAAGCCTCCTCGTCCCTTTTTCGAGCTTCGATGTTGCCGTCCTGTTCGCCCGCGAGCTGAACCTCCGCCGCATCGGCCTGTCCATAGCCGTGCTTGGTCCTCACTATATAGCCACGTTTCTCTCTCCTACTTTGGAGCTTTCAAACCGACTCAAACAGAACCTGGGAGATGTGTTCGGTATCGAATATGCCGTGCTTGTCATCGCCGATTCTTACGGCCGGGATGCCGTTAAAAAAATGAGCAGCTCTGTGATTGACGGCCCACTCCTCCGCAAGCTCATGCTCGGTCTTCCCCGCTTTCTGGATAAAGATTGGATCGATCTTGTCCGCTCCTATGAAGGGAACCGCCCCCCTTATGAGATCCTGAGTGATCCTTCCGCAGCCCCTTTGATCGAAGCCGCACTCCAGCCATCACCCGAGACCGCCGCCAAGGCTGTCGATGAGGATCTCCGCCCGTTCTACATCTCTCTCTTCGATAAGCCCCAGTACACCGATGGTGTCTGGCTGAGTATGAACAGGATTGTCAGCTGCCGGATGGGCCGGCACAAGCATATATTTGCTTTCCTTGTCTATCTTCCTGCCGATGACGTCGAAATGTTCAACACCTTGAATACAACCTTCGGAAGTGCCGCCGAAGAACTGGGCATCGACCATGATTTCGGCTTCGTCACTCCTATGGATATGGGCAAGAGAGCTGTCTATGAGTACGACTACTACCTCGACCAGACTTCGGCCGAGGATAAGAAAAAAGCCGCCGCTGTCATGCAGAGGATCGTTCCCTGGCTGGATGAGCTGGCCATGACCAGAAAAGGCGTCACCTGGATCAAGACCTTCTTTTCCCAGGGATGTGCGCGCAAGGAAGGTTTTTTCTATGAAGGGTTTCGCAAGAGGACCGAAGAGTAATGCGGAAAAAATCCACGGGAACCTTCCTGACAGGCGGAACAGGATTCCTGGGCAGCCACATCGGAGCCCAACTTCTCCGAAGAGGGGAGGAGGTTTTTTATTTGGTCCGGGGAAATCACCTGGTTTCTGCGGATGTACGCCTGGCGAGTATCCTGGACTGGCACGGAATCGACCGGACACTCAGAGCCAGGGCCCAACTTATCGAAGGGGAACTTGGAAAGTCCGGACCGGGGATAGACCGCCTAATGCTGAGCGATATCCGCCGAATCATCCACTGCGCCTCTGACACCTCGTTTTCCGAACGGAACCGGAGACGTGTTTGGGCCGCCAATGTCGAAGGACTGAGCGGCCTTTTGGATTTCGCTGTCCGCTGCCGCATCCCATCCTTCATCGATATCAGTACAGCCTATGTGGCCGGCCGCCGAACCGGCCCCTGCCCCGAAGAAGCGGTCAATGAGAAAGAGTTTTTTAATGTTTACGAGGAGTCAAAAGCCGCTGCCGAGCACATGATTCTTGAAAAATGCCGGAAGAACGGAATCCGCTCGACTATCCTGAGGCCTAGCATCGTCTATGGAGATTCACGCACAGGGAGGACGTTCCGCTTCAACGCTCTTTATTATCCGGTCAAAACAGCACTTTTTCTGAGGAAGATTTTCACGGAGGATATCAAAGAGAGAGGAGCAAAGAAGGCTTCGGAAGCGGAGGTTGTGGTAGAACCAGACGGCACGACCCGGCTGCCTCTTCGAATCGAGGTGTGTGAAAACGGCGGAGTGAACCTGATCCCCATCGATTTTTTCGTCGATGCCTTTTTCGCCGTCATAGAAGATTCTCCTGAGGGAGGGATATACCATATCATCAATCCGAAGCAGACAAAAATCGAAGACATCATCGGATACGCCCAGAACCAGTTCAAATTGAGCGGCATCCGGGCATGCAAGCCGGAGGAGTTCCAAAAGAGGCACCGGAACTCTCTGGAACGGCTCTTTGAACGCTTTCTGGAGGCTTATTCACCCTATATGAGAGACACACGGATATTTCTTGCTGAGAAAACAAATCGCATATTGAAGCGCCGAGGAATAGAGTGCCCGGCATTTGACGAAAACATGTTCCGGAGGTGTATGGCTTACGCCGTCGGAAAGGATTGGGTTGGCCTCTCCGTCTAATCCCTCACTGGTCATTTCTATTTTTATTTGAGGGAGCGCAATTTTAACTTTGATCTTTTGTCAGTATGAGACCCGGAGGGCGGAAGCTGCTCTATTCGAATCGAAGGCGCCTTGAACAAGGTCATCCTTCAGAATCGGTGTGGGCGATAACCCGAGCAACTTTCCAGGATCCGTCTTTTTGTTTCTTCAATACCCTGAATAATTTCCCTTTCTGCTCGACGACTTCACCACTGACGTTCATTTCTGCCACAGCATCGAAATACCCCCATTCAAAGGCCCAATCACCGATTACTTTGATTTCTTCCCATCGATGCTCATATTTTTTTATCACATAGGCCTCGCTGGCTTCTTTTTGCTCTTGCATGTAGGCCTTTATGGCATCTATTCCCCTAGTGGGCTGTTTGCCCGGCTCGAGAAGAACGCCGTCTTCGGTCCACAGGGACAGCAGAGTTTCGAAGTCTCTTGCTTTAGAGGCCTCTATATCTTTTGCATGCAGTTCCAGGATGGCTGCTAATTCACCCTCTTCGTTCTTTATCATTTGTTCAATTTATACATATTCCTGGCATATGATGCAACTCTGCAGTCATTTTGAGAAGCATTATGAACAAGGCGCGGTTGATCGACCACCGGTAAACTTTTGAAGAAGGAACCGTCTGGACATCGTTGTGAGGCGGTTTTTAAATAAAATCAAGGGAGAGTCCAATAAGTCTGTTACCGAAAGCGGATGGCCACTCCGACGATGAGTCTCTCACGATAAATCATCATTCCTCGTCTGTAGCGGCGGACTGCCACACGGTCACGGAAGTACTCATCCACAGTGATAATCAGGGCGTCGGCTCCCATTCGAGCCGCTTTTTCACGCAGCTTGTTTTCGACAAAATAACGGCTCATCCTGGGTTTCGGCCTGATCCAGACCTCCCCTAACTCGATGTGATTCCTTCGGGGCCGGCTTCTGAGAAGAATTACACGATCCGGATGGGTCCGCTCGAAACGCGGTGTTCCGGGATAAAAATCGAACCCCACATATGGACGGCAGGAGGAAAACCAGGCTGTTATAACGAGGAAGGCACATAAAAAATTCAGCTTCTTTCTCATTTTCGACCTCCATTCACCATGTCCTGTCTCACTCCACACTTCTGAAAAGCAAAAAACATACCAGGATTCGGTCGTGCGTGCAAAAGTTATAAATTATTGTTATTAAAGGAATTATAGAACAGACTTCACGATCACAGTCATCACGCAGGGATTTCTGTACGATAGGATGGTATCTATTGTCCTCAATTAAGGACAGAGGAGAGCCTGCTAGGATGCCGTAATGATAACGATTTAAAGTGTCTAAAAAGTTTCTGAGCAGGAAAAACACAGAAGTGGATGCCTATGCTTCCCTCATCCCGGAATGGGGATTGACGACCCTGCTCTTTAGGGACCCGAAGGTGATGGACAATGACTGATTCCATAAAGTCTCTTCCATTTTATAAAAAGAGGGAAATTTTCAGATCATGCGTTACTGGGAATGATAGAATCAACAAATCCTTTACTTTAGCTAAGTGCCACAATCAGAACAAAACCGTGCGGTATCAGTGTTTTTAGAATCGTATTTAGGACAGTTCGCTGGTATTCGTCCCCTTATTTTGCGGGGCTTGGGATATGGATTTATGAGAAAAGAGTCAAATGGATGAGTGCGTTGTTCGAGATCTCAGATTCAGGAGATGATTATTCCGATTCTTTCCTAAAGAGATAATGGAAAGGGATTGCGATCAGGTCTCCGATGATATAAGACGCAAAGATTACAATAAACACAATGACATAAGTCTGTGGTTCATTCGTAAGCAAGAAGGGAAGCAGAATCCCTGCGAACCAGATCGTCTTGTAACAGAGCTGGAACAACAGGAGAGGCACGAATTCTAAAATCCTTTGGCATTGTTTCTTCTCCTTTGCTTTAAGAAAAAAGATAGTGGTCTTGGGATTGCAGCAAAGCATACTTTTTAAAGTAAGCCCGATGATTTCTTGAGCTTCTTTTAGGGAGATTTTCAGCGATGATCAAGAGATCGATGTCAGAGTCATATCGAAATGCTTCTCTGGCGACCGAGCCGAAGACGGCGAACGAGACAAGCCGATCTCCGTAGAATGATTTGGTCTCTTCCAGGAGTTTGTTTTGAAGTTCTTTGAATTTTGCTTTCAGCATTTCAGTCAAAGCATCTGTATGAGCTTCAGTTATCGGAATAACTTTTTCCCAACCTGATAGCCTGATGCGATCTTCTCTCCTAGTCGGAAGTAGGCATACTCGACTCCTGTAGTAAATACCAGGGGACGGATTTTCTCCACGTCTGGTTTTCCGTCGGTGAGGCAGTCTTCGTTTACATGGACTTCTTCGATCTGTCCGATACAAAGAACATGGGTCTTGAAATCCACTTTCTGCGCCAGGCGGCACTCCAGGTTGACCGGATACTGCTCTATCAAAGGAGCGGTTTTCAATTTGGCGTAGAAGACAGAGAAACCACAGGCCGCCACTTTGTCGCTTTTCGCCCCTGACACCAGCCCACAGTAATCCGTTTCTGTGACCAGATCTTCTGAGGGGATGTTTACCGAAAAGGTCCGGTTCTCTTTTATGCCCTGGAAGGTGTAGCGTTCACGGCGAATGGCGACGCTCAACATGGGTGGAGCAAGATTGGCGATCCCTGCCCAAGCAGCGGTCATAAAGTTGGGCTTTCCGTTGACATTGGCACCGATCAACAGAGCAGGCTTTGGATAGAGTAGGGTCATGGGTCCTAAGGTGGCCTTTTTCATCTCGGGTTCCCCTCCTTCGGTTTAAGTTCCATACCGAGCTGCCGAGCAAGGCCCAGTTGGTCGTCTTCTTGCCATTCTTCGACGACCTTTCCTTTTTCCATACGCATGATTGTTATCAGGCTGAATCCGACCTCTTTCTCAGTGGCTGGGATACCCGGAAATCCTCCCTTGTATGTGCCTCTGACCATAGTCCTGCATATGACGTAGTCTTTCGCAGCTATCATATCTTGGATATTCCAGATGAATTCAGAGAAAGCTTTCTGGACCTCTTTATGATTTTCTATGAGCTTCTCTCGGGATGTGGGTTCAGGATAT
>JABAOH010001304.1_pt1 | contig 78277 bp, 79 predicted proteins | sample 7062181 | NCBI WGS metagenome assembly JABAOH01 (sample SAMN14538630, study PRJNA623070) | marine sediment metagenome | biome: marine biome [ENVO:00000428]; feature: marine pelagic biome [ENVO:01000023]; material: deep marine sediment [ENVO:00002113]; isolation source: pool of 5 deep marine... | reverse complement strand
ATAATGTGTCATGAGAAAAAAAGAGAAAGAGGCTCTTCCATGACAGAATTATCATAGAAGAGTTTTACCTATCTACGACTATTAAATCCAGCAATTTTGATTGATATATTTCCACTGATGATCTCTCCAATATTAAATGTCTGAGTATCCATCTGAAAGTCAATGCGATCAAAATCATCTGTAGATGCTTTATCATGTAATTTCACTACAATATATTCATCACCGATATAACCCATGTCTGCATCAGTGATACTTGCCATTCCCTCAAGCTTACATTGATAACCATAAATCCATTCTGGGATAATAGAATAACCAAAATTAATAATATCAATATCTGTTAAACTTATGATAGTATCTACTATTCCATCATTTTCCATATCTATTTCAATTTCTATAAATCCATAAACCGGACCATGTTTTGGGTGAATCTTCTCAGAGACTCTAAAGTTAAAAGAAATTGTTCCGACAGAATTATTTTCACTATCAAGCAGTTGACATAAACCTTTACCACGTCCAGAATCGAATTGTGGAGCAGCATTTACTATAAAACTAGATGCAAGGAAAAAAATAGCTGGTATTACCACTATCTTTATAATTTTAATTTACATCCCTCCTTTTTATCTTTACCATTCCTTTTAAATATATTTATTTTTCATACTAATATTATTTAAATTTATTGAGTTAAAATATCAAAATGAAAAATTGTTTTTAAAATATTATTTTAATTTCTTTATTAAAATTGGAATGATTTTATCATTAAGCATTATTAATAATTGAAGAATTCTAACAAGAAAACAAGCGATTAAAAATTGAACAAGAAGATTATTGCTCTCTTGTTACATCTGTTAAGTTAATGCTTTCTAGCAAAAACTTTATTTTTAGTAATTTAATTCCACCCCCCATGAAATTAGAACTAAACGAACAACAAAAAATGATACAAAAAATGATACGAGAGTTCGCTGAAAAAGAAGTTGGACCAATTGCTGCAGATCTTGATAAAACGGAGGAATATCCAACAAAAACTCTTGAAAAGTTAGCAAAACTTGGGATTTTAGGAAGTATTATTCCAACTGAATATGGTGGGGCAGGTCTTGATACAATAAGCTATACTATTATTGTCGAAGAGTTATCAAGAAAATGTGCTTCAACAGGAGTTATTATTTCTGTTCATAATTCTCTTGCATCATGGCCTATTATCAAATATGGAAATGAAGAACAGAAAAAGAAATATCTACCCATACTTGCTAAAGGAGAAAAAATAGGTGCATTTGCGGGTACCGAACCAAATGCTGGTTCAGATCTTGGAGCAATGCAAACCACAGCTGTTCTTAAGGGTAATAAATTTATAATAAATGGTGATAAGACATTTATTACAAGTGGATCAAACGCAGGAATCTTCATTGTTTTTGCTGTTACTGATAAAAGTGCTGGCTCAAAAGGTATTAGTGCATTTATCGTTGAAAATACATTTAAAGGATTTAAGGTTGGAAGTATTTATGAAAAATTGGGAATAAATGCTTCTGGAACTTCAGAGTTGATTTTTGAGAATATGGAGGTTCCTAAAGAAAATCTTCTTGGAAAAGAAGGTGACGGTTTTAAAATTGCCCTAAGTGCTCTCGATGGTGGAAGAATTGGTATTGCTGCTCAAGCAGTTGGTATTGCTCAAGCATCTCTTGACGAAAGTATTGAGTATTCAAAACAAAGACAACAATTTGGAAAATCTCTTGCCCAATTCCAAGCTATACAATGGATGATTGCTGATATTGCTACAAGAATCGAAGCAGCACGTTATTTAGTTTATAATGCAGCTTACAAAAAGGATTCAGGAGAAAGAATAAGTAAAGAAGCGGCTATGGCAAAACTTTTTGCCTCTGAAACAGCAGTAGATTCAGCAATAAAAGCAGTTCAGATTCATGGTGGCTATGGTTATACCAAGGAATATACTGTTGAGCGTTTATTTAGAGATTCGAAAATAACTGAAATCTATGAAGGAACTTCTGAGGTTCAACGCCTTGTCATTTCTAGTAGTCTGTTAAGATAATAATTGATCAGGTGGACTATAATGGGGGAGTTCAATTATAAAAAAGAATACGATAATTGGAAATGGGATATCCCTAAAAAATATAATATCGGTTTTGATTGTGTTGATAAACATACTCTTACCGATAAGAAAAATAAAATAGCTTTATATTGGGAAAATTCTGACGGTGAATCAGATAAATTTACTTATAATGAAATGAAAAGACTTACTAATAAATTTGGAAATGCCTTGAAAAATATTGGATTTAAAAAGGGTGATAGATTTTTAATTCGTCTTCCTAACCTTCCAGAGTTTCAAATTTCATTTTTAGGAGGAACAAAAATTGGTGCTGTTCCTATTCCTTCGTCTGTAATGTTTAGAGCCCATGAAATTGAATATAGAATTAATGATAGCGAATCCAGAGCTGTTATTACCACTTCAAAATATGTTAAAGAAATTAATGAAATTAAGGATGATTGTCCCTCTTTAGAATATATTATTGTTCTTGATGATGCCTATAGTGATCAACTTTCATATGATGAATTAATGAAAGAAGCTTCTGGCAATTTGGACCTTGAACCAACAAATAAGGATGATATTGCCTTTTTTTGTTATACATCTGGAACAACCGGTAATCCTAAAGGTGCTGTGCATTTGCATCGATGGGTTCCAGGAAATGATCCTAGTGTGCTTTTTTGGCAGCAAGGAAGAGATGATGACTTACTTGCTCATACTGGTGATCTTAATTGGATTTTTCCACTTGGAAATGGCTTTCTATATCCATGGAGATGGGGATTTTCTACCCTTATTTATGATGGTCGATTTAATCCTGAAAATTGGTTAAAATTATTAGAAAAATACAAAGTTACTAATCTTGCATCTGTTCCAACTGCATATAGATTGTTTTTAGCAGTTAAGGATGCTGAAAAAAAATATGATTTATCTTCACTCAGACATTGTATATCTGCTGGAGAACCGCTAAATCCAGAGATAATAAAAAAATGGAAACAACGTTTTGGTCTTGATATATATGATGGTATAGGTATGACAGAAATCATGGTTTTTCTTTCCAACTTTGAGGGTTTGAAAATAAAACCAGGTTCATGTGGTAAACCTCAACCTGGAAAAATTTGTGCAATTGTTGATCACAATGGAAAAACTCTTCCTTTTGGTGAACATGGAATTTTAGGCATTAAAGAAACTGATCCAGGTCTATTTAGAGAATATTGGAACAAACCAGATAAAACAAAAAAGAGTTTTAAAAATGGCTGGTTTTTAAGTGGTGATGTTTTATATCAGGATAAGGATGGTTATTTTTGGTACAGTGGTAGAGATGATAATTTAATCATATCTGAGGGTTATAAAATATCATCTTTTGAAGTTGAATCAGCAATTATTTCACATCCCGAAGTTCTTGAATGTGCAGTTGTTGCAAGTCCTGATAAAGTTCTTGGTGTTATTATTAAGGCATTTGTTATTCTTCATGATAATTCAAAGGCTTCTGAAGATCTTGTAAAGGAGATTCAAGATCATGTCAAAATGGTTGCGGCTCCTTATAAGTATCCTAAAGAGGTTGAATTTGTTGATAAGCTTCCTAAAACTCAAAGTGGCAAAATAAAAAGAAAGGAATTAAGGGAGTTAGAATTTGAAAAAAAAGGAGTTGTGATAAAATGAATATAATTGTTTGTGCAAAACAAGTTGTTGATGTATCTGAAATGAAAATTGATACAAATACAAAAAAGCCAATTTTTCAAGGAGTTCCACAGAAAATAAGTGACATTGATAAGAACGCACTGGAGGAGGCAATAAAAATCAAGGATAAACATGGTGGTAAGATAACAGTTGTAACTATCGGACCGGCTGATGCTAAAGAACGAATAAAGGAACTTTTGGCTATGGGTGCAGATGAAGGGGTACTTGTAATTCCTCCAGAAAAACATGATTATCATATTGTATCAAATCTATTAGCAGGGGCTATTAAAAAAATAGGCGAATACGACCTTATCTTATGTGGTGAAGCATCTATTGATATGTTTTCTGGTCAAATTGGTCCTCGTCTTGCAGGCCTTTTAAATATTCCACAAATCACTTATGCACAAAGTGTTAATGCTGAAAAGACCAAACTTACAGCTGAAAGAAATATGGGTGATACAGCAGTAACAGAGGAGTCAACATATCCTGTTCTTATTACTGTTACTAAAGAAATAAATGAGCCAAGACTTCCTAGTCTTATGCAAATATTAGGTGCTGCAAATAAACCAATTAACGAGTGGACTGCTGATTCTATTGAAAGTGGAATGAAACCACTTGTTGAAACTATTGAATTAAAAGGAGTTCCTATGGAAAGAAAAAATATTATTTATCAAGATGATTTAGATGAATCTGTAAATAAACTTATCGATAGTCTTGCTAAAGAGGGAGTTTTGAGGTGATTTCAAATGGTTCTGGTTTATTCTGATGATAAAAAATTGACTTTTGAGCTTTTAAATAAGGGTAGTGAACTTGCAAAAGAACTTAAAACAAAGCTCACAGCAATAATAATTGGAAAAAGCGATGATGCTCTAGCAAAAGAATATATTTCCTATGGAGCAGAAAATGTGCTTGTTGCAGAAACAAATCTTAATTCATTCAAAGCAGAGGAATTTGCAGATATTTTAGAAAATATTGTCAAAGAAACTAAAATTGATACAATTTTAATTGGGTCTAATAAAAATGGTAAAGAACTTGCCTCAAGACTAGCAGGTAAACTTAATGCAGGTTGTGAAATTGATTGTATAAATGTATATTTAAAAGATAAAAAACTCACTGTCGAACGTGTTGTATATAGTGGTAATGCTATAGCTGTTAAACAATTCAATTCCAAACCTGAAATTATCACAATTCCACCAAAAGTATTTGATCCTCTTCCAAAAGATGATAAACGCAAAGGCGACATTACCAAAAAGAAATTTGATATTGAAAAATCTGATTCTAAAATATTAAAGGTTCAAGAGATGAAAACAGGTGAAGTTAATGTTGAAGATGCGGAAATAATTGTATCCTGTGGTCGAGGATTTAAAAACAAGGACGATATAAAATTGGTACAGGAACTTGCTGACGTTCTAAAAGGAAAAACTGTTGGTTGCAGTAGGCCTATTGCAGCTGACCTTAAATGGCTATCTGAGGATCATTGGATTGGACTATCCGGTCATAAAGTTAAGCCCAAACTATATATTGCTGCAGGAATATCTGGTCAGATTCAACATATAGCTGGTATGAGAGACTCAGGAATAATTGTTGCAATTAATAAAGATCCTGAGGCACTTATATTCAAATCCGCAGATTATGGGATAGTTGGAGATCTTTATCAGGTTCTTCCAAAACTTACAAATGCTGTTAAAGAAAAATTGGTATAATATCCTGATTTTTATTTATTAATAAATTAAAATCTTGATGAGGTGTTTAATTATTAGTCGAGTTAAGGATAAAAAGTTAATAGAAGAAATTCCTAGTGATAAACTTGCTGATTTTATCTTTATGCATTTAAGGAATCTGTGGACAGTTGATGGGCTTTATTATCTTGGAATTGAAGAAAAATTTGGAACTAATGCTGCAACCGAAATTGATAAAAAAGTATGGGAAGTAATGGGAAAGATTGAATCTCGTAGAATTAAAGAATTATTCGAAATTAAAAAAAATGATATTCCTTCTCTAATAAAAGCACTTAGTTATTCTGGTTGGGCTCTTGATCTTGAAGATAAAGAAATAATTGTTGAAACTAACAGGGCAATAATTAGAAATGTTAAATGTCGTGTTCAAAATACAAGGATTAAAAAAGGCCTTGTTGAGTTTGGATGTAAACCTGTTAGATATGGTTTTTTAAAGGCATTTGCCAAAGAGTTTAATCCTGATATAAAAGTTAGATGTAATGTTTGTCCTCCTGATATGCATCCTAATAATTTGTGGTGCGAATGGGAATTTACAATATAATCATTCAGTTTAATTAGGTTTATCCTCATCATATAAAGTGCATATTTACTGGCAATATGAACAAGTAAAGAGTTTTGAATATAATATTTTTTTAAAATTATATTTATTTGTGTTTAAAATAATCTCTAAGATAATGTTCAATAAATGAATATCATTGTTCTATTTTTGTGCAAAATAGTAAATTATTTTATTTTTTTCAAGATTTGACTATAAATATCTTAATAAATCTTATATATTGCAATTTTAATATATAATAAGAAAAGGGAGGAACAATATGAAGAAAAAAATTGCTTATATGATTATATTATTGTTTATTGGGACTAGTTTATCTCCAACAATAATGGGGCTGGTAAAGAATAATCCAATATCTATTAATCACATCATAACTGAAACAAAATATCTTAATATTGAAGAGCAAAAAAACTTACGACCTATAGAAGAAGTATGTAAATTTTATGATTTAAAAATAAAAGACACACTTTTTTATGAAAATTCCAATGAACCTATTTTTTATCAAGGTTATTTTGATTATACACTAAAAGGTTTTATCACAGATGAAAATAACGGTTTACCTATTGAAGATGCAACTATTTTAATAATTTCAATTGGTAAACATTTAAGTTTTGATAGAGATGAAACAACTACTGATTCAACAGGATATTATGAAATAAATTTAGAAAAAATCTTTTATGGTGAGGTAATTTATTTTGTTAGTGCTGAAGGTTACTATGGCTTTCGTGATATTCTTCATTTACATGACGAGGAGATTAATTGGATAAATAAAACATTAACACCTGGAGCTCCTGCAAAGAATTCTGTTGTTAATGGATATGTATATCATGCTGATAACGCAGATCCTATTGAAGGCGCTGTTGTTGATATAACCTGGAGTGATAACAATGATCATGGAGAATGGTTATATACAGTTACTGATGATAATGGTTTTTTCAGTGTAAACGTTGCTGCAGGAGAGGCAATGCCATGGGTTTATGCAGAGGATTATTATGAAACATATAAAAGAGAAAAACTAGTTGGAGATGGAGAGACGACAGAGTTTATCATCCACCTTTATCCTAGATATCCAGATTCCGCGATGATATGTGGATATGTAACAGAAGAACAATCAGGTGAACCAATAGAAAATGTCTTAATAGAAGTAATGTCAGATAATTATGAAATTCCTCATTTTGATTGGAATTTCACTTTTACAGATGCAGATGGATACTATGAAATAATGGTTGCAGAATCTGATTTTTGGATTGATGCATTTACATATCACCATACTTCCTCTTATGGCCTTCACGATCATATAAATGAAGGTGAAACATATTATTGGGACCAAACACTATATGAAATTCCTCCCCAAACAGCAAAAATAACGGGATATATTACTGACAATAATACAAATGATCCAATAGAAGAGGCTCATATAAGGTGTATTTGGTTTGATGGACAAGGTCATCACTTTAGTAAAAATACTTTGGCAGATAATCTAGGATTTTACGAAATGAATATTGCACCTGGGAATATCTCAATTTATGTTTCTGCTTCAAGTGGAGAATATTATAGTTTTAGATCTGATACCTACATGATAGGAGAAGATGAAACCATATTGCTGAATATCTCATTAGACCCATATCCTCCTAAAAATTCAGTTGTAAAAGGTTATATTAAAAGCGATACTACTACTCATCCAGAAATTAAAGGTGCCTATGTTTCAGCTTCTTCATATGATGAAAATGGAGATTATTGCGGAGGAAATCACACAGAAACAGATAATTCAGGATATTATGAGATGAATGTTGCCGCTGGAGAAGTAAGACTTCATGCTACTGCAGATGGACACTATCCTTCAGGAACTGAAAAATATCCAATTCAAGATGGTGAAACCTTACAAATTGATTTTGTAATGCAACCTGTTTTATTGAACATCAGTGTCGAAAAACCAAAACCTGGAATATATTTGAATAATAAAAAATTAATTCCGTTTATCTTCCCGATAATAATAGGTAAAATAAATATTGAGGTCAATGGATCTGAAAATCTAGCCGAAGTAGAGTTTTACATTGATGAGAAATTTAAACGAGCAGATAGATTTTCATTATACACCTATTCATGGGATGAAGTAAAATTTGGATTTCATAATATTAAGCTGATATGCAATGGAATATATGATAAAACTATAATAAAAAACATAAGGGTACTGAAACTCTTTTAAAATTTCAAAGAATGAATCATTTGATTATATAACGAGGAAATATTTAACAACCTAAATTAGAATAATAGGAGAACAATTTTGATTCTTAATTAACTCCCATAACCAAAATCATCAACATATCTATCCAAATACTGACTCATATCACTAAATAAATCATTGGATTTACTATATCCACTAATACCAATAAGAACCCAATCAGATACAATTTTAGATTTTTTTATCTTCGTTGAAAAACGATGCATCTGAAGTTTATAAACAGCTTGAGCATACTCAAAGAAAGCCAATTTATTTGGAAAAAAAGGTGTTTTAGAAGCATATTTTGAAACATAACGAGAAAGCTGCTTAGGACTAATTGCCACTTGATATCTAATCATATATTTCCACTTTTTTTTAATAAACCTAAGATTAGTAATACCACCACTAACAATATGAAAATGTAAAAACCAACTATTAACACTAGACTTAATCTCCATATGAACTGAAAATAAAGAACTAGATCCAAAACTTGAATGTTTATCCTTCGATAAGAGATAAAAAAGAAATTTTAGTTTATTCATACAATATTTCCTATCAATAGGATATTTTTTATGAGGAACAGTAAAAATCCAAGCCTTAGGCTTCCTCATATCTTTCTGAATATCAAATATCTGATACATATGCTCCTTCATAAACTTTAAAAGACGATGTTTCTGACATTCAGGATTTTTACACACACGATTATCACAAAAAGCCTTAATATTAATTGTATCCAAGGTTTTAATATTTAGAAACTCTGGATAAATAATACCACACCTAGAGATCTTATCAAAAATTCTTTTAACAACAGGATACGTTTCAAAAATATATTCTAAATTTACAAAAGTTCCTAAAGGAGAACATAATGAACTTTTATCATAAGAATCTGAGAAGGAATCCTGTTCAATGGTGGCTCCGCCCACACATTGAACACCATCCCCACCATCCACCAATGAATCAGGGATTAATTGCTGCTTATAGAATAAATTTTCAAAAGATTGACTCATCAATTTTTTAGGCTTACAACCCTATATAATTTGATAAAAAAACAAGAAAAAAAATTATCATAAATTAAAAAGTTAAATAATAGGACTTGATTGACATCTTAAAAAAATATAAAATAATAATGAGAAAACACTAGTAAATCAAAAAAATTAAATCAAGTTAACTTTTCCAAAATGGGAATTTAAAGTGAAAGGGAAAAAATAAATATGAAAACAGGTAAGGATTACAAAGAAAGCCTTCGAAAAATGAAACCAAATATTTACAAATTTGGTGAACTTATAAAAGATGTAACAATTCACCCTGCAACTAAGAGAACAGTTGCAGGACATGCCCAGATTTTTGATGCATCTTTTAAAGATGAGTATAAAGATATTCTAACTACTAAATCAAGTATAAGTGGTAAACAGGTATCAAGATATCTTTCTATTATTACTAGTGCTCAAGATATGATTGCAAATCTGCATATGAAAAGATTGATGTTTAATCTTACTGGTACTTGTACTGGAGGTAGATGTGCAGGGTTTAATGCATTTAATTCAATGTGGGCAACAACCTTTGATATGGATAAAGATCTTGGAACTGTGTATCATAAAAGAATTCATAATTGGCTGAAATCTGCCCAAGATCGCGATATTACTATTTCGGGTGCACTTACTGATCCAAAGGGAAATCGAACTAAATCTCCGTCCAATCAAAAAGATCCTGATTTGTGTTTACATGTTATTGAAAAAAAAGATAATGGAATTATTGTCCGCGGTGCAAAGGTCATGATCTGTGGGGTTGCTGCAGCAAATGAGATTTTTATAATGCCGGGATCTGGATATAAAGAAGTTGATAAAGATTATGCAATTTCTTTTGTTATTCCTCGAGATATTAAAAACCTAACAATCGTGGAAACCAGAAGACCAAGTGATAATAGAGAACTAGAAAATGGTTTTGATATCCCTGTTGATATTGGTGGTATAACTCAAGCATATCTATTGTTTGAAGATGTATTTATTCCAAATGAAAGAGTTTTTATGTGTGGTGAATTTGATTATTCAACAAAAGCTATAATGAATTTTATTGCTCCATATAGAGCTGCAATTGGCGGTTGCGTAGCAGGTCAAGGAGATGTAATGGTTGGTGCAGCCGTTCTTATGGCTCGAGCAAATGGTCTTTCTGAAAAAGTGTTTAGAGAAAAAATTACTCAAATGATAATTAACAATGAAACAACCTTTGGTATGGGAATTGCAGCAGGCGTTCTTGGGAAAAAACATCCCTCTGGTGTCTGGATTCCAGATCAACTTCTTTCAAACATTAATAAGGTTCATGTGGCAAAACTTCCCTATGAAACAAAAAGAATTACTCAGGATATTGCAGGAGGAATTGCTGAAACTGGTTGTTTACCTTCATGTAAAGATATTAATGATCCAAAATATGGAAAGTTATTAAAGAAATATTTACAGGCAAACTGTTCAGGGGAAACCCGAGCAAAAATAGCAAGGTTAGTAGAGTGGCTTACCTTGGGTGCAGGAGTTCCGGGATGCATGCATGGAGGTGGTTCTCCAGATAGTGCAAAGTTAGTAATAAATGCAAAAACAGATATTAATCATTATATAAAACTTGCAAAACGTCTTGCCAATATTACTGAAGATATCAATATTGAAAAAAACAAAAAATAAAAAAATTTTAGATAATATGTATCTTCAACTTGAGTTAAATAATATATATTTAATGGACTGCATAAAAGGAATTGGCCTTATGAAAGAGCAGTCTTTATTTTCAGATGTAATTGTTACTTCACCACCCTATAATATTGGTAAAAAATATAGTAATTATTATGATGAAAAACCAAGAGAAGAGTATCTTAATTGGTTGGAACATTTGGCAAAAGAATGTAAAGATGTAATGAATGACAATTCTTCATTTTTTTTAAATGTTGGCGGGAAACCAACTGACCTTTGGATTCCATTTGATATTGCTCAGCGTTTTAGAAAATATTTTATTTTACAAAATGTAATTCATTGGATAAAATCAATTTCTATTTCAAAACAAGATGTTGGAAATTATACAAATATAAATAATGATATTTCTGTTGGTCATTACCAACCAGTAAATAGTGAAAGATATTTGAGTGGCTGTCATGAGTATGTTTTTCATTTTACATTAAGTGGAGATGTAAAATTAAATAAAATGGCGATAGGCGTTTGTTACCAAGATAAAAGTAACATTGGTCGATGGAAAAAAGCAATTGATGATTTACGTCCTCGTGGAAATACGTGGTTTATTCCTTATGAAACAATTCAAGTATCCCGCCCGCATCCCTCTGTTTTTCCTATAAGATTACCTGAGACATGTTTAAAATTGCATGGTGTTGAAAAAGTAAAACTTGTATTAGATCCATTCATGGGGATTGGTTCAACTGCTATTGCATGTAAAAGATTAAGGTTGGATTTTATTGGCTTTGAAATAGATGAATCTTATGTAAAAATTGCAAGGAATAAACTGTCTGAACTATAGATTTTATTCCTAAATTTTTTTTCATTTTGACATTTTTCCACATTAGCTTTATATATAAATAAATTCAAAAGGTAAGCGTGTTATTAAATAGCATGAGAAGAAGTTAGGAGGAAAAAAATGAAACATAAATATAGTAAAATCGGAGAGTATGGAATAAAATGGCAACCAGTAGAAGGTTTTAGAAAAAAGAATGGTAAAAAGGTTCCCCCTCACCTGAAAAAATTAGAATATAAGTGGAAAAACGGTTCTAATTAAACTATCAAATAAATAAAAAATATCTTTGAAAAAATAAATATATCAAAATTCATATTTAATTCAATGATATTTATCTTTTATATTTAGATTCTTTAATTAGATTGACTCTTTAAAAATTCAAAATTTCAAAATTTTAAAACAAATAAAAAAATGTAAAAAAATTAATATAACAGATATATTTTTAAACTGCCTATATTATATTCTTTACACGGGGGCTTCAAATTGAAAAAAGAAAATTGTCCATTTTGTGGACATAGATGGGTGAGAAGTTCAGAGGAATCCCCAATTACATGCCCAAATTGTAGAAGCAAATATTACAGTGAGGAAATATTGGCAGAAAGACAAGAAATGAGAGAGCAATTTCAAGATGAGTAATACATGTTTTTTATGTTTTTTTGTAATGTTTTTTAAATAATATTAAAAAAATTATATATCTTTTTTTAATAAAGATGAAATTATTTCTCTTCCAAAAGGAGTTAAACAATATAATTTAATATTTTTTCCAGTGCTTTTTTCTTCAATAATTTTTAAATTTAAAAGTGATTCATCAACCTTATACCTTGATCCCATTCCTCTAATTGCACCAATTACATTTGTTGGGGTGGTTTTAACATTATAAGCAATTTCAGAGGTATAGCTACTACTAGGACTAATTTCAAATAAATATTCTGCTATTTTCTTTCTTACATTGCTTCGCCTTAAAGCTCTAATAACCAAGGGTCTTCTGATATTGATAGAAGACTCTAATTGATTATCTTCCTGCATCCCGTCCATATGTAGATGTGAGTCCCTATTTATATTATTATTCTTCTATGTATAAATACCTGCATATGCAATTGCATATGCATCTGCATAATTATGTATTAAATAAAAATGCAAAACCAATAGTAAAAAGGTTATCAAATGTATATTTATATGTATATATAGATATCGTCGTATAGTTTTTAAAACAAATATGTATTATAGTATTTTGTGAGGGGAAAAAATGGATTTTCCTAAAGGAACAATATTTCGAGATGAAGTTGATCCAAAAACAGGAGAAAAAGTAAAAATTGCAATTCTTCCAGATGGGACAGAATTAAAATTTTTCACAGAAGAAGACTTAGAAACCATCTAAAAACATTTTCAAAAAAAGGGTCAATAAGAAATCAATATAAAACCAACCTGATTTTTTATTGATAATTCGTATTTTGTAATAATTCTATATTTAACTTTTAATACTTCATAATATAAAAAATTTAATTACTTGATAAGCTGATTTAACTATACTTTTCAATTTTTAATTTATAATCGAATTTTTTATTTATTTTAAGTGCAAAACTAGGATTTTAAATATTAAATATCGGTATTTTATCAAAAAATTCATGCATAAATTTAAACATTTACAAATAATTGTAAATATCTAAGATAAGAGGAGGTATGTATATAAAACAAAATCTATTAAGTAAAACCCTTACTCTGGGTATCATTATATTATTTATTGGAGTTAGTTATTCTTCTGCTATATCTATTGAAACTGAATTATTTATAGTTAATAATAAAAGTGAAGAGGATTTTGATTGTCAAGAAATAAGCAACAGTTATCTTGTTAAATTGGATAGGATGTTTAATAGATTAGAGGTTTATACAAAGATATTAAAGTTTTTCTATATAAACAATCCTGATTTATTAGAGAAATGGGAAAAATTATCTATTAGAATTTCTGCATTAAAAGATTTAAATAACGATAGACCAATTTGTGATATTTTAAAAAATATTTATTTTTCATTTAAAGACACTTTGTATTATTTGAAAGATGTATACAATAATTTATTGGGAGAAGAACCTTTAAAGGCTTTTATACTTACTTTACTTGCTGTTCCTTTTGCTGAGATTTGGTTATTAACTTGGGTAATTGGCTATGAGTTTAATTGTTGGGATGAACCTTTTTAATAAATCTAAAATTATTATTACAAAATAGATTTTTCACTTTTTATTTACAAGATTAAAGATTAACCCAGAGATAATCATCTTGAAGTTTCAAATATTTTAGATCTGTAAAAATTATTGAGGAGGTTAGAACGTTGAGTAAAAAGTCTATCTCATTTAAATTATGCCTTCTGTTGATGTGTTTGATTTTTAATCCTATGAATTTAGGGTATATTGGTTCAAAATAAAAAAGAGATTACCACGGCCAGAGATGATACCAACTATCTATTAAGTATATATCAATGGAACTTATTTCAGATGCAATAACCCAGCCTGTTATTGTTAAATCCCATTCCTGAGGTGGCCATAAAGTCCAAGAAATTTTTGCATCCTCAGATTTAAACGATTCTCCAATAATACGAAGACCTATTAAAGGTCCTTTAACAGTTAAATCCATAATACTAAATGGCTCTCCATTTGTATCAATTGTCAAATAACCGGATATATCTATAAACCAGGATGTTGAAATGTTTTTTGCAATTGGTTCAACATCAAGGTTTGCAACCCATTCTCCAATTGAAAAATCTAAGTCAACATGAATATCTGTATCTTTGTAAACTGTAAAATCCCCTGGATTTGTAAGATTCCAATATGCATCTACCTCAATTGTTTTAAGGCTTTTTACTTCAAGATTAATATATGGATTAACTAATGTATCCTTAATACCAAAATCTGTCCCATTTGAATCTATATCTATATGGTATTCTCCATTAAGGAAAGTAGGAATCCATTCTGCAAAAATTCTTTTTGGAGTATTTTTTAGATATGAATAACCACAGATTCCTAGTTCACTGCTTATAATTTGTAATTCAATATCGTATTTATCACTACTTTCATATAAAAACTGGCCACCTCCTTGAGAAAGAGGTGTTAATCCTAGCGAAAATTTTAATTCTTTCGGCAATTTATCTATTGTAATTGTTGTATCTTTTGACGCACCGTTTTCTATTGATTTAAAATTAGATGTAAGTTGACAATCATCTGAGGATTTACGATAGAAATTATAGTTCCAAACGCCCTTTATCTTTGTTGATTCAAAACCTATTTCAGTTTGTATAGCAGGGTCAAATAATAACGAGAATTCCCGTTTTGGTTCTTCACCAGAATATTCTGCAAAAAGTTCAATCTTTTTATTATCATTTCCACTAGAATATTCAGGAGTCAATGCCAAACCAAATCCACGAGTTCTCTTAAGCAAATAAAAATATAAATTAAATGATACTCGAGTGGAAAAAGGGATTTCATTTCCAATTTCAGCAGGGGATTTGAATCCTAAAACAATAGTCTTCTGAGCAATTTCTAAACTTGCACTGAAATCGCTATCTTTTATTTCTGCACCAATACGCTCAATATAAAACGTAAATGTTAATCCTAATCCAATACCAAAGTCAAATTTAATATAAGGTAAAATAAAATAATTAACTTTAATGTCTTTACCATTAACACCAGTATCTAAATTATTATCAATATCTATTTCTTTTGTTCTACCAAATATTATCTCTGTTGATAGTTCAATACCATCACAATTTGTGTTAAGAGTACTTTTTAATATTCCTACTGGTTGAAATCTATTAGAAAGTGTTTTAATTAATAAGTTTCTAAAAAGTGATCTAAAACTAGCCAAATTTTTAATTTCTTTTTCTTCAGCTTTTTTTGAATCAACATAAGATTGACCAACCACATTCGGAATAATAGTAGCACATGCTAATATTAAAACTGCAAATATTACAAAAAATCTTCTCCTAAAACCTATTTTTCCTTGCATATTACCCCCAATAATTATCTATATTTGTTTAAGTATTTAAATATATACCATTATTAATAGCATAATTTTGAATCTGTTAAAATTGTTCTGTTTTCTTACTAATAATTTTGATTCCCTTAATTAAGTAAAAAATCAAAGCTTTTTTATAAAGATAAAATCTTTACATTTTACTATAAAAAAAAGAATTCTAAAAAAGAATTTAGATAAGTTGAAATATTTACAATGTTATAAATAGATTAACTAGAATTTAGGGATTTTTAATTGGATTAAGAAATCGATGTAATTTCATCTGCATTAATATATACATAAACTGAATAACCTATGATACCATATAGAAATTCACCTAAAACAGCAAAACTAAGGCCAAGACCAACAAAACCTAAAGCAATACCGTATTGAGTGCCTTTTGCTTGAAATCCACTTGCAATCACTAGCTGACCTACATTAGTTAGGGATTCTTTTGGAGCATACCATAAAGCTATACCACGAGGTCTAGGAAGCATAAACAAAGGGATAGGTACCCCAACACCCCAACTAATTATATTACATAAAAATGCATCAGCGGCAGCAGAAGATGGCTCAGGATATCTTACCAACGACTCAATGATATCAGAAGAAACAAAAAACCTTTGAAGATTTCCCAATACATTAAAGATGTTGAAAAAACCTGTTTTTAAGGCTTTACTTGTTTTAAAATATGGTCTTTTTTCAAACCAACTAAGCCAGGACGGATTCAACAAAGAAAGCACCTTATTTTTGGACATCCCAGCAGGAAACAAGTCATACGACTCTAATAGATCAACAAAATCAGATTTTAAAGCTTTAGTTTCCGAACTAAAAGGTTCATTAATAATTTTATGTTCTAAATCTTCGAACATGGAAGAGATTTCTTCAACAGCATTATAAGATAGCTCAACACCACACTTTTTTGAACCAGATTTATCAAAAGTATGAAATGTTATAAAAGAAGTATCTTGATTTTCATTATTTACCCTTATTTTATATGAATCTGTTTTAAGATTTGATCCTTGAATTACTGGTGAAACAGAAACACCAATAAATATTACTATAATTCCAATAACCAGCGCCCTTTTGGATAATTCTTTTTTCATTTTCTATCCCCCTCTTATATTTTATCATATGACAATTAGTGTATATAACTTTTACCTCTATATATCATATATAAATCTTATTATTAAAAATTAAATTTTATCTTCAAATAAATATAATTACTATTTATTAAAAATAACTAGAAAATAAACTTTTTTAAAATATTTTTTTAATTTTTTCAACAAAAATTATATTATTTTTGAAAATATAATAAGAGAAACTCCAATTGGAACGCATAATGTAGCAGTAACTGCATTATCAAAAAATAATGCAATAATGCCAACCAATAATATTACAATACCAATTATAATTTTATATTTCTTTTTCATGATTTCTACTACCAATGGAATTTCTATGTGATTTCATGTCGTCCTATGTATCAAGATTCGAATAAGAAGCATTTTTATAGTTTATATATTATACTACTATGTTCGGAAAAAACCAAACAAAAATGTTGTTAAAAAAATTTGTTTTAAAAAAAATTAAATATATAAAATTTAAAAAAAAATAGATTTTTTTAATTGAGCTCTTGATAATTTTTATGTAATAATTATTTAGATAATATGATCACAATCCATTAAATCAAATACTAATGCAATGATACCTGCTATACGCCAATTTTTATACCATAGCAAATCAAATAATTTTGATAAAATTGAGCCTTCGAAGAAATTACCTATTATTTTTGATATCCCAGTTCTAATAATATATACAAACCAAAGTATAAATAAAAGTACACAGATAGATGAATCATTCTGGAAAGGTGCATCAGGTTTTAACTCTTCATTCATCTCCGATAGAATTGAAATCCTATTAGACAATTCTTCATCATTTGTAATGATGTCATTTAATTCAATGAAAAATTCAGGATTAGTAATCTCAGTTGATTCAACTATATTACTTACTTTTTCTTCTCCAAGTATTTTTGTTATTTCACAACCTCTGTTAAAATTATTATTAAGATAAGAATGTGTTATACTAGGTATAGAAAATATCAAAGAAATGATAAGTATGGGTTTTCTAAATAATAATTTTTGAAAAACACTTTTAAAATCACAATCCCAACTGATACATTCACCATTATTTTTTGTTTGTTCAAATAAATCCTTTACTTCAGGATTGTTTGCTATATCAATAATAGTTTGAAATAAATATTCTTTTGGTTCTGTATTTTTTCCTTGCTTGATATTTTTATCCAAGAAAATATCAGAAGATTTGTCAGGGAATATCGCAATAGCAGGGTAAATACCAACTCCAATAAATAAAATAATTATAGATACTACTAAGCCTTTTTTCCTAAAACTTGTTTTTTTCAAATTTTCCACCTCCGCCGTATTTAATACATAATAAATAGATTTTAGGTATATAAATTAGTATGTCTAATTTTAATAAAATTTGTAATATATAATAAAAGATTATTTTATTATGGATTTTGAAATATTAAAATAAAAAAAGCTTAAAGTCTTTATTTAATTAAAAGATGTAATAACATCTGAAGAAACGTAAATATCTGTAAATTTCTATTTTTAAAAATAGAAAGTGGCATATTAATGGCTCTGTTTCTTGGAGTATTTAAAACAACGTCTATTTCACAGTAATCTCCAACATCTTCCGGATTGTATATTTTAATTTTTTCTCTGAATTCTGTTTGTGGATCAGATGGAGCCACAACTTCAACATTTATCGTAACTGGTCCATCTTGAGGCTTTAAGTCGATACCAAACTCAGGATTGAAAATCCATGAGCCCCAACTTGTGGGAATTTCAATATTCCAACTCAAAAGTGAATCAGGATCACCTGAGTTTTCAACTGTAAAAGAACCTGTAACCGTTTCTTCTGGTTGCACCCTATTCCAATTAAGATTTCCACTACAACTTAGCTGAGGCATTGGAGGATTATTACATTCGTGGATATAAATATGGAATGCATCAATTCCTGCTTCAACAACTGATCCTGCATTTAAGTCTGATGCTTCAAAGCGAACCTTTACCTCATTATTGGGTGTAACATAATCGCTAACTACAAAACTATGTTCTTTCCAACCTGAAGAAGATGCAGGTCCAATGGTTTCTGCTAAAACCCAGTTTGAGCCATCATCATTTGAAACATACACGTTAAATAAATCATTATTTGGATCATTCCCATAGTTATTGGTATACCATAAGGCATATTCAATAATATGATCTAAACCATAACTAAGATCAAAAGTTGGAGATATAAGCCAAGTAATTCCATCATCAATATCAGAGTCTCCATCTTGATTACATGTTAGATAACATTGTCCTGAGCCATCATAGTCTGCTGGCGGATCGCCTCGGTCACCACCGCCAATTGGCACTCCTCGTTCCCAAGCACCAATCGTTAAATATGGATCATTTTCAACAGTCCAACCTTTATCTATTTCAAAATCATCAGAAAACACTGTGATAAATTCTCCTACAAGTGCAGAATATAAATTGTCTGGAGCACCATATGGTTTGAATATTGTTCCAGCCTTTTCTCCTTCTGCGCTAAAATAATACTCAGGTATATCGCCACAATATGCTGGTGGTAATGTAGCCTCATATAGCTCACCATTAACATGCTCTAAAGGTGATTCAATAAATGTTGCACTGTCATATCTGTAATAAAGCTTACCTGATCCAGGAATATAGTTATCTGTATTTTCTTCAATTTCAACAGAAATGGATGTTGAGACTCCTGGTTCTATCAACTTAGGTAATTCATCTTGTAGCTTAATTTTTAAGAGAGGTGGTTCCATAGCTAGATTAGGATGCCCCCATAAAGCTCCCCATTCAAATGTTTCATATTTATTATAATACCAAAGTCCATTTGTATACATCTCAAGTAATGCCCATTGATGAGCCTGACCCTGTGAATATTCACCAGATGTTACACATGTCGTGAAGAAATAATCCATTGATTGACTTGAGCCATCATATGGGTTATTCCAGCCAGGCATACCATAAGCAACCTTTGTTGCGCCTACAAATCCAACAGCACCATTCCTTAACATAGACTGACCAAGGTTGAGATGGTCTGTATCTGAATTACTGCAAGCATCAGCAAAGATAATAGCAGGATAGTTATCATTTAAAGAATTACATGTTTGTGTATCAACAAAAGGTCCTGATGAATAGTAAATATAACAGCCAGTAGGAGAGCCATGACCTGCCCAGTTCACAAAAGCATATTTACCTGATGACCATACTGATTCAACATTTGAATAAGTAAGGTCGTAATCAGATGGATAAGAGGAATGACCTTGTTCATAAATTCGAGTCATAGTCCAATCAACCATCCATTCTTGATCAACCTTTTCCTCCATCAATACTGCATTGTCAGTATCTGGCCAAAAATAGGCACCTAAAAGGAGAATATTTTTCTTAAAAGATACATCATTATTCTGTTCATAATCAACAGATTTTTCGCAAATATCTTCAACAGTTGAAGTACTACTCCAGGGAATCCTTCCAACATTTACCTCGGTATAAAAATCAATAGGATCTGAATCCTCACCATATTGATGATCACCATCTGCATCCCAAGATTGACTATCAGGAAGGGAAAGCTCTGCATAATAATAGTCAGTCTCAGGTCTTCCATAACCTGTATCCTGGGCAGTACGTCGCATTGGAACATCATCATAATCACCTACAATTAAAACATCTTCAATACCCCATTTATTTGAAGGATATTTATCTCTAAGAAAGTTTCTCATCTTTTCTGCTAAGTCATACCCATCATAGTTGGAACTAATCCAAGAAGTAGTAACAACTTTTACACTTTTTCCCTTTTCTTCTTCCCAATCTACTAAATCTGTAACTTTTGAAGTTAATGTACTGGTTGTAATTATTACCAAATCATAAGATTCTCTTCCACTTAAACTGGTTTTATACCAGTTTTTCGCTTGATCATAATTAAAAATGATTTTTTCTGCAATTTTATTGACATTTATGTTATCGTCAATCATTAAATTATTATCTGGATAACCATCAGGAAATTTATATGTTATTTGTATATCAATATTTGAAAAAAATTCTAATATTCCAGATAGTGGATTATATGAAAAAGGATTAACTCTAACATCAACAAGATTAAAATTTCTATAACCTGCAGTCCTTACAAATTCAACAGCAGAAGAAGGATACGGTTCTTTGCTATAATAGACCTTGTTGTAATTGTCCTCATATACTTTTTGTTCTTGCATATAAACTTCAGGTTTTTCCTGACCTATTACCCGTGGTAAAGTAGTAGGTTGAACATAATAATTACCTGGAAGAATTTCGCGTTCCAATATTTTATAGTTGATATCAACAAACTCAGAACCAGGTGGAATAGCAAATGAAAATATCTTTGATGGTAAATTAGGTTTACCAGGTATCAATAAACGACCAAAATTATTAACACAAATTTTTACGCCTTGCTCAGTGCTTTCTATTTGATAAGCTCCAACAGAGATAGTTTCTTTTATAATATTTTCTTTTTCACCTAACATATTTGCTTCTATGTTAATATTTACAGAAGCACTTGCAAGAACACTGCAGATCATTAACAATATAATAAAAATCCCAATTATTTTTTTCTTCATATATGTCTCCCCAGAATACAAATCCATAATCTCTTAATAGGTATTAAGTTTTTATCCTTATAACTTTTAAAAATAACAATAGCTGACCCATATTACTTGAAAAAATATTAAAGTTTATTTAAAGAAAATATTTCTTTATTTGTTTTTCCAAACAGGCTGCCTTTTTTCAAGAAATGCAGCAAGACCTTCATTTGCATCATTGGTCTTCATAAGCTCATTTAAGTAAATATCCTCGATTTTTTTAATAGATTCAGAATAATTATTAGTTACACCTTCAAAAAAAGCTCTCTTTGTTAATTGAAGAATTTTTGCACTATTACTTGCAAGTTTTTCTTTGATAAGTAAATCCGCAGCTTCTTCAAAATTTTCAACTGGAAGTATATGATTTACAAGGCCAAGTTCTTTTGCTTCATTTGCACCAATAATATCTCCGGTCATAATAAGCTCTAGAGCTTTTTTATTCCACATAATTTTTGGAAAGAACGCAGCAGCAACTGGTGGAAAAACTCCTACTTTTATTTCTGGTTGTCCAAATTTAGATTTTTCTGATGCAATTACTATATCACAAAAAGTTGCTACTTCACATCCACCTCCAAGTGCTGATCCATTTACAATTGCAACAGTTGGAGCATTGATTTTATTTAGATTTCTGAAAATATCATGAAAGACCTGTATCATATCTTTTACTTTATCCTTTGTATGATCTAAAACATCAACACCTGCAGAAAAAGCCTTTCCATTGGCAGCGAATATTAAAACTTTTAGATTTTTACCTTGAAAATCTTTTAATGCCTGATTTATCTCTTTCATCATTTCAATATTCAAAACATTTAAAGGTTGTCTATTGAATATGATTTTTCCGATCATATCTTTTTCATCAACAATAATTGTCTTATAATCCATAACAAAATCCCCTTATATCTATTCAACACAAATGGTTGCTCGTCCAAGAATTTTTCCTGCTTCTAAATCATGAATTGCAGTTTCTAATTTGTCTAAAGAATAATCTTTGTTTGTTACAAGTAAATTTAAATCAACTGTTTCTTCTTCAACTGCTTTCACAATTTCTTCCATTTCATCCATTGGACATGCCCATGTTCCGTTAATTGTAAGATATTTATCCATGATTTTTTGGTTTAAAAACTCACTAACTGGTTTTGGTGGCCATCCGACTTGAATAACAGTTCTATTTTTACTTACAGTTTCAACGGCTACTGGAAATGTATCGGGTACACCGGAGCAGTCAAGAACGCAATCAACCTGGAATTTATCCTCTGAAAAATTGGAAGAAATATTTCTTGCAAGACCAGAAATTGCCTTTGCTTTTTCTCTTCCAGTTAGTTCATTTATTTGAATATTATTTTCTTTAAAATAGGTGTAAGAATTAACTACATGGGTTGCACCAAGTTTTTTTGCATACTCAAGTTTATTATCAAAAATATCAACAGCAAGAATATTTTTTGCTTGAAAATAACGCTTAGCAAGGTTTACTGCTGGACCTCCAACACCACCTACACCAAAAATTACAATATTTTTTCCTTTTAACCAATGGGTTTGTCTTTCAAATAACCTTTTAGAATTTGGTATATTTTGAATTATATGTGGTGGAATAGATCTACTTTTTAATGCATGAAATGGTGTTGACACGGCATCTGGTATAATACAAGCCTCATCCAATGAAACACCCTCTTTAATTTTAAATGTATATTTTGATGGGACTGCAATTAATTCAGCATCACCACCATGTACTCCATGGCCTATAAAAATAGAATTTTTACATCTGTTTGTAAGTCCCTCTCTGCATGCTTGGCAATTTTCATTATCACATCCTGGATAAACTGGAGGGACAATTACATGATCACCAACATCTAAACCTTTAGCAGATTTACCAACATCTTCTACAACTCCTGCGATTTCATGACCTATTATTAATGGTGGTGTAAATGGAACAAAACCACGATACAGTGTTCTATCTGTACTACATAAACCAGTATATTTCGAGTTTATTAAAACATCCGATTCTTTCATAACAGGATCATCAAAATCAGGAACTATTTTTAATTCTTCTTTTCCATATAAAACTGCTGCTTTCATAACTTTCTCCCCGGATTTTGTGAAATAGTGGAGAGTATATAATCTTATTTATTTTATTTTACTAAATTATAACAACTATTTTTTGAAAAGTTAAAATAAACTTCTATTAAACTTAAATATATAAGAAAATTGAATTTATGATTTTATTATAAAATATTGTTAAATTTTTAGTTAGGAATTAAAAAAGATATAAATAATGTAATATCATTCTGCTCTAAGCTTTCTATCATGAGGGAGGGTTAAAATGCCTTTAGATTGGTTACCAAAAGATGATGAAATTAAAAATCATAACCTATGGGGAGATGAATACTTTAGTAAAGAACCTCCAAGTATAATTTATGAATTAAAGCCAATTGTAGATTCTGAGGGAAAAAAAGTAAAAGGACTGAATTCAGCATGGATTATACTTAACAATCCTAAGCAATATAATTCATACACTACAAAAATGGTAAAAGGAGTTATTGCAGGTTTTCATAAAGCGTCAATGGATCGTAGTGTTGTTGCAGCAATATTTACTGCAGTTGGTGATAGAGCCTTTTGCACTGGAGGAAATACCAAGGAATATGCTGAATATTATTCTGGAAGACCAAATGAATATGGAGAATACATGGATTTATTCAATGCCATGGTTGATGCTATATTAAATTGTAAAAAACCAATAATTTGTAGGGTAAATGGCATGAGAGTTGCAGGCGGTCAAGAAATAGGGATGGCTTGTGATATTTCTGTTTCTTCAGATACAGCAATTTTCGGTCAAGCTGGTCCTAGACATGGCTCTGCACCAGATGGTGGTTCAACAGATTTTCTTCCATGGTATTTAGGAATAGAAGACGCAATGTGGAACTGTATTTCCTGTGAACTTTGGTCTGCATATAAAATGAAAAGATTAGGACTTGTTAGTAAGGTAGTTCCTGTTTTAAAAAAGGGCGCGAAATTTGTAAGAAATCCAACAGTTATCATAGATAAATATATAGAAGACAGTGAAATTGTATATGGAGAATTTTTAAAAGGTGAAGATTTTAAAAAAGCAAGGGAGTTAATTAAATCTTATCCTACAGACTTTGAACTTTTGGATAAGACAATTGATAGGATACTTTGGACTTATACCAATTTAATGCCAGGATGTTTAATTAAATCCATTGATGGAATTAGAATGAAAAAGAAATTCTTCTGGGATCAAACAAAACTTGCAAATCGTCATTGGCTTGCTGCAAACATGGCAACAGAGGCGTTTCTTGGTTTTCATGCATTTAATAATAAAAAATTAACTGGTAAAGATGTTATTGATTTTGTGAAATATCGCCAGCTTTTAGCTGAAGGTCATCCCTTTAATGATAAACTAAAAGAAGCAGTTCTTCCAAAACCATTAAAGAAACCTGAATCCTAAGGTTTTTCAATTGTATAGTATAATTTGATTTCTTCAATTTCCTCAAATATTTTCGGAACAATCTTGATTGGCATGCCGATTTTTATATCTTTATCTGAGATATTTTCAATCCAGGCAATTACACGCCCACCTTCTTCAAGATCTGCAACTCCCAAGGTGTATGGAGCTATGTCTTCAAAGCCCTTAGGCGCGGCATATATTTTAGTAAAGCTATGAAGTGTTCCTTTTCCAGAGTATTCTATCCATTCAAAAGTATCATTCATACATTTGAGACAATCTGCACGGGGCGGGAAATATCTCTCATTGCATTTTTTACACCTAGTTCCCATGAGCTTTCCCTTGTGAAGATAGTCAGCAAATTTGTCTACTTTAGTATAAGGTGTGAAGTTTATTTTTCCAAAATATTTGAATGGCATTTAATTTACCTCCCTAATATTTGCACAAAGGTATATTGACCTATACCACCAACGTTGTGTGTAAGTCCTATTTCTACACCAGGAACCTGTCTTTTTCCAGCTTCACCTCTTAATTGTTTTACAATTTCCACAGTCATTGAAACACCTGTAGCACCAACTGGATGACCCTTTGCCTTTAGTCCCCCGTCAACATTGACTGGTGTTTTACCACCGATATATGATTGTTTTTCCTCTATAAACTTACCACCCTTGCCTTTTGGACAGAATCCCAGGTTTTCATATGCCATAATTTCTGCTATAGTAAAACAATCATGAACATCAGCAACCTGAATATCAGATGGCTTAAGTTTTGCATGGTTATAAGCTTGTTTTGCAGCCTCTACTGCACTTGGAATTTCAACAAGATTAGGTCTCCTTAAAAGTGACATCTGAGCAGAGGAAGATCCAAGACCATTAAACCATATTGGTGTATCATTGAATTTTTTTGCTAATTTATCATTAGTCATTATTACACATGCGGCGCCATCAGCGTTAGCACAACAGTCAAAGACACTTACGGGATAAGCAACATTTTCTGAACCAATTACACGATCTAATGTAACTTCTTTTTGAAAAAACGCATGTGGATTCATTGATCCATAATAATGATTTTTAACTGCAACAAGGGCCATTTGCTCTCTTGTAGTTCCAAATTCATGCATATGTCTATTGGCATATAGTGCATAGTAACCAGGAAATGTAGTTCCAAAAATTGACTCCCATTGAACATCTCCAACTCTACCCATTAATGCTAAGATTTCTTCAGTTGATAGTTCCCTCATCTTTTGAACGCCGATAACAGCAACGATATCATGCATTCCTGATTTAATGGACATATAAGCAGTTCTAATCGCAGCACTACCTGAGGCACATGCTGCTTCAGTAAGCCATGTTGATTTTGGATTCATTCCAACATACTCTGCAACAACACCTGGTAGTGATCGTTGCATGTGGTACTCTGGAACTGAACCTACGATTAATGCATCGATGTCTTTTCTTCGGAGGTTCTTGGCATCTTCAATTGCCTGTTTAAAGGGTTCAAATGCAAGTTCCTGAACAGTTGAATCGCTTCGATTACCAAATTTTCCATGTCCAATTCCAACAATACCTACTTTCACTTATTTCACCTACGTTTTATATATATTGACCTCCATCAACCTGTATAACAGTTCCTGTTATATGTCTTGATTTTTCACTACATAAAAAAACTACAACATTTGCGACATCTTTAGTTGTAGCAATCCGACCTAAAACAGTTTCGTCAATTGCTTTTTGGAGAAATTCAGGTGGTATGTTTTTTGCCATTTCAGTTATTACCATACCTGGAGCAACAGCATTGACATTGACATTAAATTTACCAACTTCCTTTGCCAAAGCTTTGGTAAGTGAAATAATGCCTCCTTTTGACGCAGAATAATTACATTGACCAAATTTTCCTCTAAGACCATTGATAGATGTAATGTTTACAATTTTACCTGATCTTTGTTCTTTAAAGTAAGCAGCTGCTAGTTTATTATAAATAAAATATCCTTTGAGATTTACATTTATTACATTATCCCAATCTTTTTCACTCATTTTCCAAATAACTCGATCTATGTTAATACCTGCATTGCAAACCAAAATATCTATTCCTCCAAATTTTTCTTTTACTTTATTAAACATTGTTTCAGCATCGGAATAACTTGTTACATCAGCTTTAACAACAAGACATTTTTTACCTAACTTCTCAATTTCTTTTGCAACTTCTTTTGCTTCTGCGTCATGTTTTCTATAATTAATGGCAATATTTGCTCCTTCACGGGCAAGTTCTATTGCTATAGTTGCACCAATTCCAATACTTCCACCTGTAACAATAGCTGTTTTTCCTTCTAATTCCATTTTTGCTCCTCCAATTCAATTTAATTTTAGAATTTTTATGGCCGCAAAACTGATTCAAATGAGTATGTTACACTATTATTTTACTTTTGTGTGAAAATTTTAAAAATTTATTAAGTTGAATAATTTTATATTTTTTATTAAAAATATTAGTAAAAAAACAATATTATGATAAAATTTAAATATAGTTATAATATAGCTATAATATAGCTATGGGGTTTTTATGGATAATTCAACCAAGTTTGAGGTATATGGTCAGGAAATGATTGAAAAAATAGTAAAAAAGTGTGGAAATAGTGGTCGAATTTATCTTCCTCCTGATTGGATTGAGAAGAAAGTCAAAATTATTCGGGTAGATTGAGGTATGCTTATATGTCAGAAATAACAATAAAAACAATGGTTAAAAATGACATAAGTCAGGCAGCTGATATTCACCGAAAAGTTATTAGAGAAGGATTAGGCCAAGTTACAGATTATGCAATTGAGGATTTATTTAAATCATTTATGAAAAAGAGTCCAAAAACATGTTTTGTTGCAGAAAAAGAACACAAAGTTGTAGGTTTTATTATTGGAAGTATTAAAGAATGGGGATTTGGAGTAGATCTTTCTGGTTGGATTGAGATGATAGAAGTTGATCCAAAATTTATGGGAGAAGGTATTGGTAAGACCTTAGGAGAATCGTTGATTAAATACTTTGTAAATGAAGGAATAAAAGAGGTGTATACCACAGTGAAATGGGATAGTGGAGACTTGATTACCTTCTTCAAATCAATTGGTTTTGAAAAAAGTAATTTCATTAATTTAAAACTAAAAAATAAATAATTATTAAAATAAAAGGGAGAATGATAGAATTGATAGAGCAATTTAAGCAATGGGATAAGAATCGGCATGATTATGCTAAAGAATGGAAGAATAAAACCGGTGGTAAGGTTTTAGGATATTTTTGTACATATGTACCTGAAGAAATATTGTATGCTGCAGGTGTTTTACCAGTACGTATTCTAGGTAGTCACGAACCACAGGATGTAACTGAACCTCATATCTTTGGTATGTTTTGTCCATTTTGCAGAGATTGTCTTGCTCAGGGACTTAAAAATAAATACAAATATCTTGATGGCCTGATGATAGCTCAATCCTGCCTTCATATTCGACAAGCTTATACCAGTTGGATAAAACATAGACCAGTTGAATTTGAAAAATTTCTCTGCATGCCGCATAAGGTTCAGAGTCCACATTCATATGAGTTTTTAACAGAAGAGTATAGAATTTTTAAAAAAGAAACTGAGGATTGGATAGGTAAAAAAATCACAGATAAGGATTTGGAAAAAGCAATAGACGTTTACAATGAAAATCGACGGTTAATGAGAAAGCTCTATGATCTAAGGAAACGTGATAATCCCCCAATTACAGGTGAAGAGGTAATGGAAGTTGTAATAGCTATGCAGATGACTGACAAAGCAGAACATAATAAAATCTTGAAGGATCTTATAAGCAAACTTGAAAAATATAAACCTAATCGCGAAGTTGGAAGTCGTTTAATGATTCTTGGTTCTGAGGATGATGATACTGTTTTTATGAACATGGTTGAAAACTGTGGTGCAACATTTGTAATAGATGACCACTGTACAGGGTCTAGATATTTTTGGAATGAAGTAGAAAACGGAAAAGATAAATTAGCATCTATTGCAGCACGATATATTGATAGGATTCCATGCCCTTCTAAAGATTGGGAAGAAAGAAAGAGAATCCCCCATATTTTGAACCTATGCAAAGATTGGAAGGTTGATGGAGCAATAATTATGCAACAGAAGTTCTGCGATCCCCATGAGCTAGATTTTGTCGCTATTAAAAAGGCGCTTGAAGATGCAGGAATACCAACTTTATTTTTAGAGTTTGATGTAACTGTTCCAATAGGTCAGTTCAAAATTCGTGTAGAAGCATTCCTTGAAATGATTGGTGAGGAGGATTTATTTTAAGAGGTGAACATAGATGGAATTAGAGACTAAATATCCAACTGAGAAATTAAAATGCTGGAACAAAGCAAAAAATATTCGAATGAAATTCTATCAGGACTATGCTGAAGCCCAGGACAAAGGAGGATTACGATGGGCAGGTGGAGCCTGGACATTTGATGCAATCCCAGCAGGATTGGGAGATGATGTTTATCCTATCACAAGTGAACCTTATAGTGCTACAATTGCATTTGACAAGGAGCTTTCATTGGAATGCATGGAAGCAACAGAGGTAAAGGGTTATCCGCGGGATCTATGTTCTTATATGCGGAATTATTGGGGTTCTATTATTACTGATAAATTTGCATTTGGGTATAAGGATGGAGAGTTTGTCCCAAGATTTGAAGGGGCAAAACCATTAGGATTTCCGAAACCTGATTTTATTTGGCAGGATCATATCTGTTGTTCGCATGCAAAGTGGTATCAGGTCGTATCAGACCTTGAAGGTGGAATTCCTATGTTTACTGTTGATAATGCTGTTGGACCTGCCAACGAGCTTACCGATAGTAAAATAAAATATGTAGTAGAGCAGTTGAAAGATGGAATTAAATTTTTAGAAAAGGTAACTCACAGGAATTACAATGATGAATTATTATTTAAAGCAATAAGAAACCATTTTATATCAACTTCAAAATGGGCAGAGATTTGTGTATTAAATAAGGCAATACCTGCACCACTTGATGAAAAATCTATTTACTCACTCTATGTCCTTGGAACTCTACAAAAATCAGGGAAACAAGTGGCAGATTTTTATGAAAAAGATCTTCTTCCAGAAGTAAAAGACAGAGTCAAAAGAGGTATTGCAGCAGTTCCCAACGAACGAGTTAGAGTTATGTCAGATACGCAACCTCCATGGAGTTTTTTAAGTATATTTCGATATTTGGAAAAATTTGGATGTATCTCAATTGGTTCACTTTATACTTTTGGACTTATTGGTCAATGGGAGGTTAAAAAAGATGGAACCTGGGGTGCAAAAACAATTCCAGATATAGAGTTTTCAAGTAGAGATCAAGCTCTTTATGAATATGTTAAATATGAATTACATAAACCTGAATGGCAGCATTTCTATTCATGTCACCTAAAAAGTGAAATGATGATAAGGATTGCAAAAGAGTGGAAACTTAATGGTGTAATGCTTCACTATAATAGAGGTTGTGAAGGATTAACTGTTGGCATAGCTGAAAATAGACTTGCACTTCTTAATGCAGGTTTTCCTGTTATGGCTTTTGAAGGAAACAACGCAGATGAAAGGGAGTTTGATGAAGCACGAACTAAGGCAAAGATTAACGCTTTTATGGAGACACTTGGCGTGAAATAACGGAGGAAATAATTATGATTACTATGGGCATAGATTTAGGTGCAAAAAATATTAAAGTAGTAATTTTGAAAGATAATAAAATTCTTGCAAAAACAAATGTTCTTGCAGGTTTTGAAGTGGAAAAAAGCGCAAAAGAAGCAGTTGAAAAGGCTTTAAAACAGGCAGGCATTAAAAAAGATGACATTGAAAAGACTATATCCACTGGAACAGGTGAAAAACTTGCTCCTTTTTACGATGAAACAAAATCTGTTGTAGGGTGTGATTCACTTGGTGGTGTATTTCTCCATCCAGCTACTCGAAGTGTTATAGATGTAGGTGCTGAAGAAGGAAGAGGTATGAGATGTGATGAGACTGGGAAAATAATAGATTTTGAGGTAAATGAAAAATGTGCAGCAGGTGCAGGAGCATTTACAGAAGCTATGTCTCGTGCACTAGAAGTCAATCTTGAAGAACTTGGATCTCTCTCTTTAAAGGCGACTGAGGATATTCCAATGAATGCTCAGTGTACTGTTTTTGCAGAATCAGAAGTTGTAACAATGGTGCATAATAAGGTTTCAAAAGCAAATATGGCAAAAGCGGTTCATGATGCTATGGCAAGTAGGATTTCATCTATGATAAGAAAGATTGGTTTTACTAAAGATGTGCTACTTGCAGGAGGTGTTGCAAAAAATATAGGTTTTGTTGATTCGCTTAATAAAGACCTTGGACTTGAAGTAGTTGTTCCAAAAGATCCTGAATATGTTGGAGCATTAGGTGCAGCACTTGCTGCAGCTGGTTGGAAAGGAGGCAAGTAAAATGGTTGAAAAACTTGAATTTTGGAGATGGACTGAATCCCGCTGGACAAATCCTAATCTAGATTGGAAAGGCAAACTGATTACTTCTGGAGTGGATGTAGGTTCTGTTAGCTCACAAGCAGTTATTCTTGCAGATAGTGAACTTTATGCGTATTCTAATATGAGAACTGGCTCTGACAGCCCTGATTCAGCAATGAAGGCGATAAACTGGGCAATGGAAGATACTGGACTTAAACTTGAGGATATAAAATATACCGTCGGAACAGGTTATGGCCGTGTAAATGTTCCTTTTAGCCAACGAGCAATAACAGAGATTGCATGTCATGCCCGTGGCGGTAACTTTATGTATGGACCTACAGTTAGAACAATTTTAGATATGGGTGGGCAGGATTGTAAAGCAATACATTGTGACGAACGTGGAAAGGTTACAAATTTTCTTATGAACGATAAATGTGCTGCTGGTACAGGTCGTGGAATGGAGGTGTTTGCTGATCTTCTGGGTGTGTCCATCAATGATGTTGGAGATCTTTCACTTGATGTTAAGGAAGAACCTCCACCAGTTAGTAGCACTTGTGTTGTATATGCAAAAACTGAGGCTACTGGTCTACTAAGGGAGGGATGGCCTAAAAATAAAGTCCTTGCTGCCTATTGTTCTGCTATGGCTCATAGAATTATGACACTTCTTGAAAGAATAGGAATTGAGGAAGATTTTGCCATAACCGGTGGAATTGCAAAAAACAAGGGGGTAGTTGTAAGACTTGAAAAGGAAGTTGGAATTCCTATAATGAAAACAGATTATGATACACAGCTCGCTGGTGCAATAGGTGCCGCTCTCTTTGCAAAGGCATTACTGGAGAAAGGCAAAAAGTAGCTTGGGGGAATTTATTTGATAGCAAATTATGGATATAAGGATGGTTCTGGGGATTATTTTATAGCAATAGACACAGATAAATGCAATGGTTGTAAGGATTGCATTAACGCATGTCCATATGGTGTTTTGGATGTGGGACCTGATGAAAACGACCCATTTTCTGATGACGAAGTAGCATTTGTTACTGAAGCAGAGCGAAAAAAGATTAAATATACCTGTGCTCCCTGTAAACCAATGACCAACAGACCACCTTTACCCTGTACAACTGCATGTAAACAAGACGCAATCTCGCATTCATGGTGAGACTATTTGGGAATATCTCTTCCCATTTTACCTGAAAATAAGAGGAATTTCATGAGTATTACATTAAATATTAATGGTAATAGTGTCAAATGTAAAGAAGGAATGACAATTTTAGAGGCTGCTCAAGATAATGATATATATATCCCAAGATTATGTTATCATCCTAGTCTAGGTAGTTCACATGGTCAAAAACCAGTTGAAAAAATATTCAGAGAAAACAGTGAATATAGAAATGATGGTTCAGGTCCTAAAGAAGGGTTTTCTGGTTGTCAGTTATGTCTTGTTGAAATGAAGGGTAGAGAAGATCTAGTAACCGCATGTGATACTATTGCTGAAGAAGGAATGGAGGTAAACTCCGAAACTGATATAGTAAAAGAGGCACGTAGGGACAACCTTGCTGAGATATTAAGAGATCATCCACATGCTTGTCTTCAATGTGCCCAACAGGATGGTTGCTCAAGGACTCAATGTTCAACTAACGTTCCAGAAGATGAGCGATGCTGTCCACTTCTTGGCTACTGCGAGTTACAGAAGATTGCTCAATACATTGGTATTAGACAGGATTTATCCAAATATATTTTTAAAAACCTTCCAAAACATAATAATGAACCACTTTTCGAAAGTGATTATAATTTCTGTGTTTCTTGCTTGAGATGTGTTAGGGCCTGCCGTGATTTAAGGGGTATTGATGCTTTGGGATTTGTCTTTAATGAGGATAAGGTAATCGTTGGTCTTACAAAGAGTTCTATGTATGATGATTCTGATTGTAGGTTCTGTGGTAATTGTGTTGAGGTTTGTCCAACTGGAGCTTTAACTGACAAAGACCTACCTCGTGAAGAAAGAGAAGACGTTCTTGTTCCCTGCATTGCGAATTGTCCTGCAGGTGTAGATATTCCTAGATATATACATCTTATCAATAAGGGAAATTATTCTGAAGCAATAGCAGTAATAAGAGAAAGGATACCCTTCCCAGATATTCTAGGACGTGTCTGTTTTCATCCATGCGAGGATGTTTGTCGTAGAGGGGAACTAAATGAACCAATGTCCATATGTGCTTTGAAATGGTTTGCAACAGATAATGACAATGGTTCTTTAAAACTAAAACCTAAAAAATCTACTGGAAAAAAGGTTGCTATTGTTGGAAGTGGTCCCTCTGGTCTTTCAGCTGCATATTACCTTTCTTTATCAGGTCATAGTGTAACTATCTTTGAATCAGAAGGAAATATTGGTGGTATGCTCAGATATGCAATTCCTGATTACCGTCTATCTCCAGCTGTCCTTGATAAAGAAATTGGAAAGTTAAAAGATTTAAAGGTAGAGTTTAAAACCAATACTTCAGTTGGAAATAAGATAAAATTATCAGATCTTCGTAAGGATTTTGATGCTATATTTATTGGTAGTGGAGCATGGCTTAGCAAGAAAATCCCACTTGAAGGTTCAGAGCTGAAAGGAGTAGAATGGGGCCTAGATTTTCTAAGAGATGTAAAAAAGAAAAATGTAAAAACCATGAGTGATCGGTTGGTTGTTATTGGTGGTGGCAATGTTGCAATAGATGTTGCAAGGACCGCAATCCGTTTGGGCGCCAGTGATGTCAAGCTTGCTTGTCTAGAATGTGAAAAAGATATGCCTGCACATGACTGGGAAATCAAAGATGCAAAGGATGAAGGTGTTGTGATGCATCCTTCTTGGGGCCCAAATAAAATATTAAGCAAAAATGGAAAGATCACCGGTATTGAGCTAATAAAATGCACCTCTGTTTTTGATGAGAAGGGTAAATTTTCTCCAAAATTTAACACTTGTGTAACTAAAATAATTGAAGCAGATAAGGCAATACTTGCCATTGGTCAAAGTTCAGATCTTTCATGGATAGAAGGAATTGATAGTAAGAATGAGATGATTTCTGTAAATAAAGATATGGAAACAAATCTTCCTGGTGTTTTTGCAGGTGGTGAGGTTGTAAGGGGACCAGCTTCAGTAATAGAAGCTGTTGCAGATGGAGCATCAGCAGCAACTTCAATTGATAAGTTCCTTGGTGGAGATGGAAATATATATCCTACACTTGCTCCATCCATAAAGGTAGATCCGTATATTGGACCTCTAGAAGGTTTTGCAGATATGAACAGAATAGATCCTCCAAAACTTTCTCCAAATATAAGGAAAAATAATTTTGAAATAGTGGAGAATTGTTACAATGAAGATCAAGCCAAAAAGGAATCAATACGTTGTTTAAGGTGTGATTTACGTTTGAATATACGTCCAGTTACATTTCCACCTGATAAGTGGCTGGAGCTCAACAATGAAAATGTTTTAGCGGTTCCTGCTGAAGAAGGAGTGTATCAATTAAAAGATGAAAACAAGGTAATAATTGTAATAAAAGGCACACAAAATATTCAAGCTGATCTTAAGGAAAAGTTGAATTCAGATACTAAAGCAAGATATTTTTGGTATGAAACAGATCCTATGTATACCAAACGAGAAAGTGAGCTAATACAACAGTTTCTCCAGCAATTTGGAAAAATGCCAGCAGGTGATGGAGAAGGTGATGAACTCGATGACCTCTTCTAAACCACAAGTGGAACCCCTCGTTGTTGGTCCCTTATTTTCAAATTGTTATATTTTATGGGACGAGGATTCAAACCAGGGAGTAATAATTGATCCTGGTGATGATGCAGAAACTATTTTAAAAGTGGTAAAAAATCTTGGAATAGAAATTAAATTTATACTTGCTACACATGGTCATTTTGATCATGTAGGGGCTGTTGCTCCACTTAAAAAAGAATTAAAAGCAGAGTTTTTAGCACATAAAGATGATTTCTTTTTTATTGAAGATGGAGAAAATGCTGCTAGACGTTGGGGAATTGAAATTGCTCAACCTCCCAAACCAGATCGATATATTGAGGATGGAGAGAAGATTAAAGTTGGTAATTATGAACTCACAGTTATTCATACACCAGGACATTCACCTGGCGGAGTAAGTTTCCATTATAATCGAATGTTGTTTGGCGGTGATACCCTTTTTCAGGGAAGTATCGGGAGAACCGATTTTCGAAAAGGTTCATTTGAAGATTTAGCTAATTCAATTAAAACCCGCCTTTACACATTACCTGATGATACCATTGTTTATACAGGTCATGGACCTCTCACAACCATAGGAGATGAAAAGAGATTTAATGCATTTGTAAGAGGATAAGAGTCACAATTGAGGTGAAAATAAATCTTTAATAAAAAACTTGGAATCGTTGATTTATCTAAAGAAAAAATTAGTATCAGTAAAACTCCAGATTCATTAAAGAAATTATTTTTAGGAGGGCGAGGACTTAATAGTTACTATCTTTATAAGATGTTAAAGCCTGGAATTGATCCTTTTTCACCTGAAAATGTGTTAATATTTGGAACAGGTTTTTTAACTGGAACGCTTGTTCCAAACTCCAGTCGTTTTAATGTTTCTGCAAAATCACCTGAAACAGGCATTCTTGGAGATGCAAACTCTGGAGGCTACTTTGCAGCTGAACTACGCTACGCAGGTTTTGATAGACTTATTATTACTGGAAGGGCAAAGAAACCTTGTATTTTATATGTTTCAGATGGAAAAATTGAAATTAAGGATGCAGGTGTATATTGGGGAATGGATACAACTGATGTTCAACAATCTTTAAAAAAGGATTTTGGGCAAGTTGAAGCTGCTGTTTGTGGTGTTGCAGGTGAAAACCTTGTAAGGTTTGCATGTGTCAGAACTGGAGTTAAAAATGCAGCAGGGCGTTGTGGACTTGGAGCTGTAATGGGTTCAAAAAATTTAAAGGCAATTGCTGCAAGGGGAACACAAGGTATTAAAATTGCTTATCCTGAAGAAATGCTTGAAACTGTAGAGCAACTCAAGGATTACTTGATGAGTTCAAAAATTACTTCTATTTTGGGTAGTGTTGGAACTCCACTTCTCTATGAAGTTAGCAATACCCTTGGTGCTATTAGAACTAAAAACAGTCAGCTTAATGCTTGGTCAGATTCATTAAACGCTGAGGTAATTGAAACCTTTGTTGAAAAAATGATTAGTTGTTCCTCATGTATGGTACATTGTCGCCATAGAAATAAATTAGGCGGCGAGGGTCCTGAATATACAGCTGTTGGTCTTCTTGGTGCAAACTTAGGGCTAGAAAATACTGCTCATGTAATTGAACTTAACAATGTTTGTAATGAACTGGGTCTTGATATATCATCATCTGGAACTATTCTTGCATGGGCCTTTGAACTCTATGAACGGGGAATTATTGATAAAAAGATGACTGGTGAGGACCTACATTTCGGGGATTTTGAATTAGCAAAAGAATTACTTTATAAAATATCTAGAAGGGAAGGATTTGGAGATATTTTAGCAGATAGTACCAAAAACGTTAAGCGATTTGGTAAAAAATCTGAAGACTTTCTAATTGCTATTAAAGGTTTACCTCAAAGCGATCCACATGATTGTAGATACATAAAGGCATTTGCATTAGGCATTGCAACTTCATCTAGAGGTGCAGATCATTTAAGAAGCAGACCTACACTTGAAATATTTCTTCGATTACCATTAGAGGTCAAAGAAAAAATATATGGTAAAGGAGTAAATAACGATCCTACATCATATAAAGCCAAAGAAAAATCTGTTTATTTTTCAGATAATATCTTTGCTGTAATTGATAGTTTAGGTGTATGCAAATTTATATGTCATGGTTTTAACAGCCCACATTTTATCGATTATACATGGATGAAAAAACTGATTCATTGTGCATCTGGTTGGAATTTTAGAGAAAAAGAGCTTCAAGAAGTTGGAAAAAGAATAATTGATGTTGAAAGAATGTTCAATAACAGAGAGGGAATTTCTAGAACTGATGATACACTTCCAAAACGTTATTTTGATGAGCCTATGCCCCTTGGTTTATCAAAAGGTCATCATATAGATAGAAAAGAATTTGATAGTCTTCTTATGCGTTACTATAAACTCAGAGGTTGGGACAGTAACGGACTTGTTGAAGAAAAACGTGTTAGAGAACTGGAGGAATTGTTGTGAAACATCTCTATGTGTATCCTGAGAAATGTACTGGTTGCAGGGAATGCTCGATTGCTTGTTCACTTAATAAGTTTGGGGAATGCAATCCAAAGAAAGCGGCTATTTATATTGTTAGAGATGAATTCAATAGATATGAGTTTCCCATTGTTTGTTTCCAATGCGATGATCCAGTTTGTTTAAAGTTTTGCCATCAAAACGCTTACACTATCAAAGATGGTATTATCTTTAGAGACGAAGATAGATGCATAGGTTGTAGACTCTGTGCAGTTCTTTGTCCATATAATGCAGTAACAACAATTGATAATGAAATTATCAAATGCGATTTGTGTGATGGAGAACCAAAATGTGTTAAATACTGTTCAACTGGAGCGATTCAATATCTGGATGAAACAGAGGAACTTGAAAAGCGACGTAAAAAAATGGCTGAAAGGTTTTTAGAAATTTCAAAGAAATAGGCAATAGTATTATAAAAAATTCTTATTTACTGGTTTTACTATGGAGCTTTTAGGTTTTGTTGCATCAATTATTATAATTTCTGCCTCTGGTGCACTTGCACCAGGTCCATTATTTATTGCAACAATCTCGCATGGAACCAAACATGGTGCCAAATCTGGTCTTATTTTTGCTATTGCCCACACACTTGTAGAATTTTCACTTATCATGCTTTTTGCTTTAGGACTACTAACCATTGCCAGTGAACCAGTTGTAAAAATTGTAATAGGTGTCACAGGGGGAATTGTTCTAATAATATTTGGTGTTATTCAAATCAGAAAAATAATTGTTTCAAAACCAGATGAATTAATAAAGCCAAAATCCTCTTACAAATATCTATTTTTTATTGGAATTGCCTTTACTGGTCTTAATCCTTATTTTATTATATGGTGGTTAACCGTTGGAGGTATATTAATTTTTAATGCTCTTTTATTTGCAGGGTTACTTGGAGTAATTTTTATGTTTATTTGCCATGTCTGGATGGATTATGCATGGCTTACAAGTGTTGCGTATTTTTCAAAAAAAGGGACAAATATTATGGGATTAAAATGGTACAAACCGTTAATGCTGATATTTAGTGCAATTCTAATCTTTTTTGGTTTCTATTTTATTTTAGGAGCAGCAGGAATTTATATCTAGATATCAGGAGCAATTATTAAATTATCATCTAGCAGTCTATCCTTAATATCTCTGACATCAGTTCCTTTTTTCATAAGGCTATAAAAAACTCCAGTATTTCTTATTGTACCAATAAATTGAAGGCCAATTATTCTATTATTTTTTATGAGAATTTTTTTAGATGAATGAGGGGTAAATCGTGATATCATTTCACATTTTCCAATTTCTTTAGATATTTGGCCCATTGCAACAACTGGGATATCATAGATATCAAGAACATTTACCACTTCTGCACCATCATATTTTGTTGGTTTACCAGCTATATTTAAACCTGCAATTCGTCCTTGTTCTATTGCATTTGGCCATATTGCAAAAGAGCCTTTTCTTCCCTCAATTTGCTCTTTTACCTCTGCAATGTCACCTGCTGCAAAAATATTTTTTTTATTTGTCTGCATTTTTGAATCAACTATTATGCCTAGATTTACATTTATCCCTGAACCTTGAATAAGCTCAATATTGGGCTTAACACCTATTGCAAGAACAACCATATCACAATTTATTGTTTTTTTATTCAAAGTAACACTTTTTACTTTTTTGTTTCCATTTACAGCTTTTACTGTATCATTTAAAACAAGGTTTATGCCATTTTCTTTTAGTATTTCTGTTATCTTTTCAGCCATATCTGAATCAAGCATTCTAGCTAGAATTTGTGGTAACATCTCCACAATTGTTACATTTATACCTCTTTTTTTTAGCATGGTAGCGGTTTCAATACCCATAAAACCTCCACCAATTACTATTGCATGTTTTACACCTTGCTTAATATGTTCAATAATACCTAGGGCAGAATCAAGTGAGCCCATTATATGAACTCCAACTAGATTTAATCCATCAATATTTTTTGGTGTTATTGGATTTGCACCTGCAGAAATTAACAACTTATCAAACTTTAAAACCTTACCATTTGAAAACTCTATTGATTTATTATCAGGGTGAATCTTTATTACTTGTGTATTTTTTATAAAACCTGCGTTTAATCTTTTATAGAATTCTTTATCAAATCGAAAAATGGTAGGTTTATCAATTTCACCACCAATTAAATTTGGTAGTGAACATGGTGAATAAGCTGGATACTTCTCTTTAGATATAATTGTTACATCTGAAACTTTATCAACTTCACGAATGACTTGAAGTGCGCTAACCCCTGCACCACCATTACCTATTATTACATAATGCAACAAGACCCCATCCACAAATTTACCATTTTATGCCCCAATATATTCAGGAAGTTCTGAGCCCTTAATAAGGGAAACAATCGTTGAGTTAAAAGGAGTGGGAATTCCCTTTTTTTCTCCATATTTTACAATTTTTTCATTAATAAATCCTATCTCAGTTGGACTCTTTCTTTCAATATCAACATGCATGGAAGTTCTATGATGGCCTGCTTTGTCCAAATAATTCATACAGAACTCTAAAAAATCTGGCTTAAAATGAAACCCATTTGCTGCAGCAACTTCAATTCCCTCTTTAAGAATAGCTTCTGTTAGATCTCTTGTATAATTAAATTCCATCATTTGTCTCATTGTTTTTCGAGTCAACGCACACACAGGACTAAGTGCTGCATTAAGTATGATTTTTTCCCATTCATATTTCTTGATTTCTTTTGTAAATGAAGTTTCCAGGTCTGCTGCAGAAATAACCTTTGCAAGAGCTTTTGACTTTTTTTCAGCCCTTGGATCAATCATGCCAATATAATTTGGAGCATTAAAAAATGACATTCTTATCTTTCCATTATCAATAAGGTTTCCTGCATAATTTACAACAATTCTTAATGTGTTAGCCTTTCCAAAAACATCTGCAATTAATTCCTCATTATCAAGGCCATTTTGTAGGCTGATAAAATTAATACCTGGCTTTACAACTTTTTTAACTATAGGTAAAATCTGAGGAAGAACAGATGCTTTAACAGAGATAAAAATATAATCAAAATCCTTTCCACTTATCTCGTCAATACCATAGCAAATATTATCATCAGGAAATTTTACATTCATTTTCCTAAAGCCAGTAATAGAAAGGCCATTTCTCTTTATTTCATCCATATGTGCTTTTAAGATATCAATTAAGATAACATTATGGCCTGCTTTTGCAAGATGAGCAGCCATTATACTTCCTACTGGTCCAGCACCAATTATTCCAAATCTATATTTATCCATATTTATTCCTCGCATTTATTAAAACGTTCTCTAAGTTTCCTATGAAGTATTTTTCCAGTTGGAGTTCGTGGCATTTCCTCATCTTTGATAAATATTACTTGTTTTGGACGTTTATATCCAGCCATTTTATCCTTACAATATTCAATAATTTTCTTTTCATTAATTTTGACATTATCTCTTGGCACAACAATAGCGGTTACTTGTTCTCCCCATTTTTCATGATGAAGACCAATTACTGCAGCATCAAAAACATCAGGATGCAGGGTAATAACCTCCTGTACTTCACTTGGATAAACATGTTCCCCACCTGTAATAATCATATTATCCTTTCTATCAACAATATAATAAAAACCATCTTCATCACGCATAGCCATATCTCTAGCACTAAACCATTCTCCTCTAAATGAGCTCTCTGTTTTCTCAGGCATTTTATAGTACTTCTCAAACATCATAGGTCCACGTGAAAATAGTTCACCTACTTCACCAATGCCTACTTCATGACCGTTTTCATCTAAAAGTTTAATTGTATCAGTTCCAACAGCTTCATAACCAATGGATCCAAGTTTTTTTAATTGATCCTCAGGTTTAAGAATTGTTACTAAACCTGCTTCAGTTGAGCCATATGCTTCATAAAGCTCAACACCTGGAAAAAATTTCATAATCTCTTTTTTCATATTTTTTGTAACTGGTGCTGAGGAACAAAGAAGCTTTTTTATTGATTTGACATTACGTTTTTTTGCCTTTTCTGATGCATTTAAAATTAAATTATAGTGTGTAGGAATTAAAGATATATAGGTAATTTTTTCTCTTTCGATAATTTCTAATATTTCATCAGCTCTAAAATGACGTGCTGGATGAATGTATGCTGTTCCACCTAAATACAAGAATAAAAAGGTATAGAAAGTTGAATTAACATGATACAAAGGCATTACATTTATACATATATCACGATTGGTAAATCCAAAATCAACGGCATTGATTAAGAAGAATGCAATGTATGATTCATGAGACCGAACTACTCCTTTAGGGACACCTGTTGTTCCAGATGTATATAGAATTATCCATGGATCTTTACAATCTATGTTTATATTAGATTCGTCATCACTTGAGTTTTGAATAAATTCTTCGTACTCTTTGTATCCCTTAACTTTCGTTCCTACAACAATATATCTATCTTCTCTTACATTTGTTAGGTCTTTTTTAATTGGATTGACAACAGGCACAAACTCATCATGAACGATAAATGCTTCAGCATCTGAGTTTTCCATTAAATTAAGTATTTCTTTGCCAACAAAACGAAAGTGAACTGGAACAATTACAAGCCCTGTTTTTGCAGCAGCCAAATATGCTTCAACAATTTCAACACAATTTTCAAGAAGTACAGCAAATTTATCTCCTTTTTTCAATCCCAGTGAAAGAAGACTATGTGAAAGTTTATTGACCCTTCTATTTAATTCAGAATAAGTAAAACTTCGTTTGCTATCCTTTAATGCAATGGTATTTGGAAACTTTTTTGCATTCATTTTAACCATTTCTGCTAAGTTCAACCAGCAAGCCATAATTTTTTCCTCCATTTCTATTTCACGTCTTTTATCTTTTATCTTCAAGCTGCTCAATAAATGCCTCAACATTTGTTCTGAACTGTTCATCAGATAGGCATCTTAAATCATTTAAATCTCCATTTACAACAAGATTTGGAATCCCTGTTTCTTTTTCAAGTCGTTGTGGCATTCCATATCTACTATTTGTATTATTTGGACATGTTTTTGCATCATGAAAAATTAAACCGTCAATTTTAAAGAAATCTATCATTTTTTTCAAGTATTTTTCTTTTTCTTCATCTGACCGCACTATAAACAATTCAGTATAAGCTCTTGCCATACTTTTAAAGGGATCTTCCTCATTAAAACTCGAAAAAATCCAACTATTACAATAGGTTGAAGCAACAACACATGCATTTTGTTTGTAGAATAATTCAGAATGTGCTCTTAATCTTCCCCATATTGGCATTCCATCCCAATATAATCTAAAGCGTTCATTATCAACTGCACTAATATTATTTTGTATTCTTTCCTGTAACTCAGATAGTAGTAATTTGTAATAATCTACTGCTTTTTGTGTTCCCCTCAAAACCACTGCAGGTCCCATCTGTATGGTTCCATCAAAAAATGTTATAGGAGAAGGAATAGTTGATGCAGTATCTAAAACTTTTTTCCATAAATCAGAACATTTTCGTGATAAAGAAAGCACTTTTTTAAGATTATTTAAATCAAAAGTGTCTCCTGAAATCTTTTCTAAAGGTTCGATTAGATCTTTGAACTGCTGAGAGATAGATTGAATGTGACTATCGGTAATTTCATTTACACCTCTATGAGTGTAAATTCCAAGAATAGGAACTCTAAATTCTTTAGCGAACCAGTTAAACCAGTCTTGTACATCTCTACATTGATTTGTATTAAAAACTATTACATCAGGTTTAGGAATACCCTTTATACCAACATATGCTTTTGAAAGAGGTGTGATCTTTTTTAAATAGGAGCCAATATCAGCTGTTAAATAGGAGCAAATTTCAGGTGAATACCCAACAGCATTTGCATAGGGAATCAAATCTGTTGCCATTCTGCTTGATCCTAGCATTGCACTATGATTTTCTGGAAAATATACATAAAAACCTAGGCTTCTAAGAATCTCAGCAGGTCCAACACTTGAACACCATGCAACCTTTTTTGTTTTATCTTTAACAGCAGAATCTAGTTCATAATAATAATCAGCCATAATCTGTTTCAAATCTGTACTTGCACTGAACTTTTTTCGAAGTTTTTTTTCCTCATTTGAGATTATATCTCCCCCGGCTCACTAAAACGATAGGCTGATGTCAATTTCCATATTATAGAAGAACTTATTATTATTTTTTATTTTTTACTCTGATTCTTATAAATTAATGCTAACAATGATATATTATTAATTATTTCATATTTGATTATTTTAATTATTCACGGTGAATTCATGTCAAAAAAATATTTTGCAGGAATTGATGTCGGCACATCTTACATTAAAATAGTAATCATTGATGGAAATTGCGAAATTGCTGGATCCTTTATAGAAAAAACAGATGCAGATTTACAAAAATCAATTAATAACGCTTTCAAAGGAGCAATTGCTTCAGCAAATACATCTAAGGATAATATTTGCCATGTTACTGCTACAGGTTTTGGAAGAAATAATGTAACTCATGCAAATAGTATTAAAACAGAAATTAGTACTTATGCAAAAGGAGCTTTTTATTATTTTCCAAAAAAAATTACAATCATTGATATCGGTGGTCAAGACACAAAAATCATTAAAATCGATAAAAAAGGAAGAATTATTGGATTCAAAATGAACAGAAAATGTGCTGCAGGAACTGGTTCATTTCTTGAAGAAATTGCATATAAATTAAATATACCAATAAATGAAATGAATAATCTTGCAGAAAAATCTTTGAAAGATACTGCTCTTAGCAGTTTTTGTACAGTATTTGCTTCAACCGAAATTCTTACACGTATCAAAGAAGGCGAAAAAAAAGAGGACATGATTAAAAGTGCCTTTGAATCAGTTGCAAGACGTGTAATTGAGATGGACACATTAAAGGGAACTGTAGCTGTTACTGGTGGTGTTATTGCTTATAATGATATTCTACTAAAGATCTTATCTAAATTTGTTAGAAATGAAATATTAATTCCTCCAAATCCTCAACTTTGTGGCGCTTTTGGTGCTGCTTTATATGCAAAAGAATTTGGGTAGATCTTATGTTTGATTATGATTATCCACCTTATAGACCTCCAAATGAAGCAACTTCTGCTTTGATACGTGCTTCTAGAGGTTGTCCATGGAATAGATGTTTGTTTTGTACGATGTATAAGACCTTTAAATTCCAACCGAAATCTGTTGATGAAATTAAAAGAGATATTGACATTGCAGCAAAAATTTATGAGGGAGCAAAAACTGTTTTTATTGCTGACTCTGACAGTCTTGTTATGAAAGATATAGTTGAAATAATTAAGTATATCAAACTCCGCTTTCCTGATGCTGACAGAATAACATCTTACGCCAGAGCAAAATCATTAATGAAAATAGGTTCTGAAAAGTTAAGGAAGATTAAAAAGGCAGGTCTTACTAGAGTCCATGTCGGTCTTGAATCTGGAGATGAAGAGACTTTAAAATTCATGCAGAAAGGTGTTACTCCCGAAGAAATAAAATCTGGAGGAAAGGCTGCGAAAGATGCAGGTCTTGAGCTTTCTTTTTATATTTTAATTGGTGCTGGTGGTAAGAGACGTCTTGAAAAACATGCAATTGAATCTGCAAAGATTTGTAATATGGTAAATCCTGATTTTATTAGGCTTAGAACTCTTGTTGTTCAGCATGGCTCACTTCTTGAAAAAGAGATGAATTATGGAAATTATAAACCTACATCCCCTGTCGAAAAGTTAAAGGAAGTAAAATTATTTATTGAAAATCTAAATGTCAAACAATGTGAACTTGCTTCAGATCATTTTACCAATTATATTTGGGCAGGTGGCAATATCATTTATAGAGGTGTTTATGGTATTTTACCTCAGGAAAAGCAAGATATGCTTGATATAATTGTTCAGACACTTGATTTTCTTTCCTCTATTGATGAGGAAATACTTGATGCAACGATACTTTATAAAAGAGGTATGATCCATTCCCTTTAAATTTTAAAATTTTTAAAAACAGAAAACAATATAAAAATAATCTTTTTCGATGAAAAAAAATGATTCCCTCTTCCATGACCAATAAATGATCATAAAGGAGGGCTTATAATTTATTTATCAATTATGATGGATTTCTAGAGTACAATAACCCAAAAATCGTAATATTCATCTTGCCATAATAAGTCTTTATACTCTGGATATGTGTCAAGGAAATATACAGTACCTCTTAATTGACAATGACCGGTATGTTCACACCAATATGTTTCAATATTAAAATTTCCCTGGCACCATTGATAATTTTGACTTGGATTTCTTCTACCTAACTCATCGATAGTTGAATCTATTAACTTTTCATCTTCTTGTGCAAATGGTGGATTAACATTGATAAACACAGATATATTTACCTTAACTTCAGGTGTTTTTCTAAATGTAGGAATTCCTTGTGGTTCAGTAATAGAAGGATAAACATAATAGGTTCCGCGAAACCATGCTGGCTGATTATGTAAAAATGTATCTCCGTATCTCCAATGATAAACATCTAGTTCCATCCAAAACCAATTAGAATAAATAAGAACATCATTCTCTATTGTATTTTCATCTTCCCAATACTCATTCCGTTCTTCGTCACCCCAAATGACTTTATATTTTAAGGTTATATCAAATAAAGCATCATCATCACCTGTCATATTTACATCATGCATTTTTTCACATTCCCAGTCACCATCAAGGTATGGACCTCCTTCGAATTTCCAACTTATTTCCTCCGTAAAACCAGAATACTGATAGAGATCATCAATTTCTCCAGATCCTTTTAAGCGTACAGGTACCCCATATTTTTCAGGGTAAAAACCATCTGGCAAATTTAACCAATCATAGGTGCAATTAGAGATACCAACGTAATTTCTATCTTCACTATTAGCGTTAACATTTAAATCGATATATGTATAATTATCAGCTGGGATGAGCTGTGGCCAAGATGCTTGTTTTCCTGTATCGTTATAAACTTTTATTTTTACAGTATAAGTACTAACAAAATTAAATCCATATGTAAAAAACCATGTAGGATTCATTCTATTGTATTCCAAATCATTATCACTTTCTACAAAGATAGGATTATCAGGTGCACCTAGTTGTCCTTCCACAAAAGTAAATTCATATATCCAATGAAATGGTCCTTCCATATAATCTACTGTTGCAGTAAAATAAATATTTTTATCCCCAGGCACTGTTGGACGTCCATGCCAATCATCTTTATTAACATTTTTAATCATTGGCATTGGTTGATATGGAGGGCTAGGTTCCCATTCAGCAGAAACGGTGGTCATTGAAAATATTGCAGTTGCAATCATTAATCCAACTGTTATTAAAGAGTATATTTTTTTCATATTTTTTCACCTCGATATCTTTTTTGACCTCCCGAGATAAAGGTTCCTTTAGGCATAAATAATCCGTCTCGGCCGTCAAAACAATATAAATCATTTACTTGAAAATTTACAAAAAAGAAAACCTTCTGTCTAACAGAATCAATAAATGATATTAAGATAGTTATTAATAATAAAATCAATGGATTCTTTTTTCCCAAAACTTGCCTCCCCGTAAAATATTGTAAATGGAAATGTTTTAGTGCTATATATACTTTATACAGACTATTAAAGCATCTGTTTCATAAAAAGACTAATATTTTGATTTCTTTTTTTAAAAAAAAATCTCTATCCACCACTAACAGGCATGAAAAATAAAAGTTCATTGCCGTCTTTTAAAATTGTATCCAATCCATCTAATGCAGTAATCGGTTTATCATTTACAAAAATACACACAAACTCAGATAATTCTTTTGTCTCTTTATAAAATTCATTTTCTAACTTTGGATACTTTTTTACTAAAGTTTTTATTAGATCTGAAATATTTTGTCCTTTAAAATCTAGGTAAAATTCTTTTCTACCAACAACATCTGAAAATGGCCTAAGTAGTTTTATTTTTATTTTCATTTATTTATTTCCTATCAATTCGATTTTTAAAAATATAAATAGAAAAAAATAGATAAATTTTATTCTTCAAAAGGTTCATCTGTCGAATCACTAGGAACACATTTTTCTTTTATTTCTTTTAATTTTAGGTATAGGTAATATTCAGGTGAAATTACAAATGGATGCTTTAGATTTCCCTTATTAAACTCTTCTTTGAATCCATCTTTTATTTCTTCAAATAAAACATCGGCAGTTTTTGATATAACAATATCTACAAAATCTTCAAAAAATACTTCGTTTTTTTCTTCATGTTCGTCATACCACGCTTGAACCTCTTTTAATATTTTATCTTTCATAGAGTTTCCCAATCCTTTAAGCAATATAATTTTCTTATTTATAAAGGCTATTATGTTGTAAATAATTTTTGTTAATAATAGTTCTAAATCTTAAATTATTACAAAAATTTTGGAATAATTTTTTATTTTAATACAATTTTTATATAAATAGTTATTGGTGTAACAATTTGTTATAATATATTACATTTAAATTACAGATTAATGATATATTTTACATAAAATTTATATATATTTTTTAATATATATTTGGCAGGGTTCTATGGTTACCATCAGTCATGTGGTAAATAAATTGATTAATGATAGCGTTTATTTACAAGAGGCGATAGGAAGGGGCATAGCATCTTATGGGTCTGTTGCAAAAAAATTAAAACCTGATATAGAGGATATTCTAGGAAAAGAAGCGGCACACTATGCAATAGTTGCAGCAATACGAAGACATGCAGAAAAAATGCAAATAAAATTCAAAGATATAATATTTGATAAATATACTTGTGAAGTAAACCTTAAGACCAATGTAATCTATATAAATGTTTTAAGATCACCGACTCTTTTTGATAAACTTAAAAAAATATATGATATAATCAATTTTGAAAATGGAGATATATTGCATATAATCTATGGTAGAAACTCAGCAAGTATTGTAACAAACGAGCGATACAACAAAGAAATATGCAATTTTTTAAACAGTGAGAGAATATTAAATATTAAAAAAAACCTAGTCTCTCTATCTTTATTAATCAGTAAGAAATTAACAGAAACAGCTGGCGTATTATTTCAAATTGTAAGAAATTTTGCATGGGACGATATTAATATAATTAAGTTAATCACAATCGACCTTGAGATAATATTTATTGTAACAGAAAAAGATGCCATAAGAGGATACAAAGTACTAGAAAAATTAATCAAAGAAATAGAATAAAAAATTTATTTTCTTTACATTCTAAATACTCCAGGCTTCCAATCAGGAATTGGAGCGTTAAGAGAGGCAGAAATTCCTAGACCCAGAACCATTCTTGTATCAATAGGATCAATGATACCCTCGTCCCAGATTCTAGCTGTACTATAATATGGATTCCCCTCTTTTTCATACTTTTTTAAAATGGGCTCTGTGATTTCCTTTTCCTCCTTTTTGGTAAGCTCTTTTCCTTTCCTCCAAAGCTGATCACGTTTTACAGTTAAAAGAACATTAGCTGCTTGCTCACCACCCATCACTGATATTCGGGCATTGGGCCACATCCATAACTGTCTAGGTTGATAGGCCCTACCACACATTCCATAGTTTCCAGCACCAAAAGACCCACCAATAATAACAGTAAACTTTGGAACATTTGCAGTTGCAACTGCATTAACCATCTTTGCACCATCCTTTGCAATGCCACCTGCTTCATATTTTCTACCAACCATAAAACCAGTGATATTTTGGAAAAAAACAAGTGGTATCTTTCGTTGGCAACATACCTCAATAAAGTGTGATCCCTTCAAAGCAGATTCAGAAAAAAGAACTCCGTTATTAGCCAAAATCCCTACAGGATAACCCATAATTCGTGCAAAACCACAAACAATTGTTTTACCATAAAGAGACTTAAACTCATGAAACTTTGAACCGTCAATAACTCTAGCAAGTATCTCTCGTACATCAAAAGGTTTTCTCAAGTCTTTTGGAATAACACCATAAATTTCTTTAATATCATAATTAGGCTCTTCAGGTTTTCTAACATCAAGTTGAGTTTTTTCTGGGCGATTAAGATTTTCAACAATATTTCTAAGCATGCGAATTGCCTCTGTATCATTATGGGCATAATGATCAGACACACCACTTTCTCTACAATGAACATCTGCTCCACCTAAATCTTCAGAAGAAACCTCTTCACCAGTAGCTGCCTTTACAAGAGGAGGACCACCTAAAAAAATTGTTCCAGTTCCCTTTACAATAATTGTTTCATCTGACATTGCTGGAACATACGCACCTCCAGCAGTGCAAGAACCCATAACGGAAGAGATTTGTGGAATACCTTTTGCTGACATTACAGCTTGATTATAAAAAATTCTACCAAAATGCTCTCTATCAGGAAAAACTTCATCTTGCATCGGTAAAAATGCTCCACCAGAATCTACCAAATATATACAAGGTAAATTGTTAGTTAGGGCAATTTCTTGAGCTCTAAGATGTTTTTTAACAGTCATTGGATAATACGTTCCACCAGAAACAGTTGCATCATTTGCAATAATTACTACCTCACGGCCATGTATTAAACCAATACCTGTAACAATGCCTGCACATGGTGCTTTATTATTATACATATCAAAACCAGCAAGGGGATTAAATTCCATAAAGGGTGTATTATGATCAACTAATGCTTCAATTCTTTCACGGGCAAGCATTTTATTTCTTGATTTATGAAGCCTTATTTTTTCTTCACCACCACCCATTTGAAACTGTGAAATTTTTTGCTTTAAATCTTTAACTAAAAGTTCATAATGTTTGTAATTATCAATAAACTCCTTACTAGATGAATCAATATTACTTTCAATAACATCCATTTACCTATCCTCCCTTTTTAAAGAGTTCTAATGTAACCTGTCCAATTTCAATTTGTTCATTTTCTTTAAAATTTATCTTTTTTATAACTCCAGGATAAGGGGCTCTTATAAGATACTCCATTTTCATGGCCTCAATAATCATTAAAACATCACCTTTTTTGACAGAATCACCATTTTTTACCTTAACACTTACAACCTTTCCAGATATTGGTGAACCAAGATCGCCTTTATCTTTTTTCTTTTGTTTTTTAAGGCCAGTAAGTTCCACAGGTTTTACTTTGAAAACTGCTCCATCGATAAAAATATATTTTTCTTTATTACCTTCTGTAATAATTGATTTAACTGTTCTATCACCAATCTTTATTTTCAATTGCCCTGGTTTTATTTCCTCAGCTTCTACCTTGTATTCTGTATTATCATAAATAACAAAATAATAATTATCCTTGTGTTCAATTGTAACATTGAAAACATGGTTTTCATGCTCGTAATTTATAAACAACTATTTACACCTCCCTTCCACCAACTCGCCATCTACCTACATGCTTCCATGGTGAATGAGGATCAGCTTCTTTGTATCTTACAATTTCTTGGGATTTTGAGTGCATAGAATCGTATACTGCAAGTGCAATAATCGCATCGATAGGTAAACCATTTTTTGTAACTGTCCAATCTTGAAAATAATTGTCTATGAAATGTGTTGTAATGTTTGCTTTTTTAAATTCAACATGGCCAAGAACTTCTTTTAGAAAGGATATATTTGTGGTAACTCCAAGAATGATATAATGAGAAAGAGCCCATATCATCTTGTTAATATTATCAAGTCTATTTTCTGCATATGTTATAAGTTTTGCAAGCATCGGATCATAGTATGAGGTAACCTCCATACCAGAATATATTCCTGTATCATTTCTGATATTAGGTCCAGTTGTAGCTTCAACTTTTCCAATAGTTCCAACACTAGGAAGAAAACCATTAGAAGGATCTTCTGCATAAATTCGACATTCAATTGCATGACCTCTTTGAAATAAATCATTTTGTTTTATAGTTAATTTTTCTCCACTGGCAATTTTCAATTGCCACTTGGCAAGATCAATACCTGTAGTCATTTCAGTAATGGGATGCTCCACTTGAAGACGAGTATTCATCTCCATAAAATAGAAGTTCAGATTACCATCAACCATAAATTCGACAGTTCCAGCATTTGTATAGCCTACTGCTTTTGCAGCAGCTACTGCCGCATCTCCCATTTTTTTACGAAGTTCAGATGTAACAACAGGAGATGGTGTTTCTTCGATTATCTTTTGATGCCTTCTTTGAATAGAGCATTCTCTTTCAAAGAGATGAATAGTATTGCCATATTCATCTGCAAGAATTTGAAACTCAATATGTCTGGGTTTATCAATATATTTTTCAAGAAAAACTGTGTCATTACCAAATGAAGATTTTGATTCACGCTTTGCACTTTCAATTGATTCTTCTAAAAGGTCCTGAGAATATATAATTCTCATCCCTTTTCCACCACCACCTGCTGCAGCTTTAACTAGAAGTGGAAAACCAATTTTTTTACCTACATTTATTAAGGACGAGCTATCTTGAGCATCACCATGATATCCTGGAATTACTGGAACACCTGCATTTTCCATTTTTGTTTTTGCAACAATTTTATCGCCCATGAGACTAATAACCTCAGGGCTTGGACCAATAAACTTGATATCTATATCATTACAGGATTTGGCAAAATCAGGATTTTCAGCAAGAAAACCATAACCCGGATGAATTGCTTCTGCTCCAGCATCTTGGGCAATCTTAATAATTTTTGAAATATTTAAATAACTTTCAATAGGAGTTGGATCGCCTAAATTTATAGTTTCATCAGCAAGTTGAACATGAGGAGCATTATTATCAACATTAGAATAAATTGCAACAGTTTTAATACCCATTTCCTGGCATGCTTTAATGATTCTGACGGCAATTTCTCCACGGTTGGCAATAAGGATTTTTTTGAAAATAACTATCCACTCCAATCGGGTTTTCTTTTTTCAAGAAAAGCATTTATACCTTCTTGTCCTTCTTTAGATACTCTAAGTTCTGCAATCTTGTTTATTGTATACTCGATATAATCTTTTCTATTCATATTTTCACATGCATCTACTAATTTTTTTACTTCTTTAATTGCAATTTGACCAGAAGATCGTAATAATTCAATATATTTCTTGACTTTATCATTTAATTCATCTTCGGAAACAACAAAATCTATTAGACCAATATTTTGCGCATAATCTGAGTTGAATCTCTCTCCTGTTACAAAAAGCCTTCTCATATTAGCAAGACCTATCCTTCTTACAATATATGTTGAGATTACAGAAGGAATGATTCCAAGTTTTACCTCACTAAACGCAAACTTACAATTTGATATAGCAATTACTATATCACATACAACAAATAAACCTAATCCACCACCAAAAGCATGACCATTTACTCTGGCAATAACAGGTTTTGGACAATTATAAATTGATTCAAAAAGATTTGATAAAAGCCGACTATCCTTAATATTTTCATTTTTATCATATTTAGCCATGCTTTTCATCCAGTTTAGATCGGCACCAGCGCAGAATGATTTACCTTTACCAGTTAAAATTATAATTCTAATACTTTGATCAATGGTAAATTTTTTAAAACATGCAGTTAATTCTTTCATTAATTTTTCATTCATTGCATTGTGAACTTCTGGTCTATTAAGAAACACTGTTGCAACATCTTTTTCTATTTGTATTTCAAGGGTTTCATATTTCATTATTGCTCCCCCAGATAAGCAATTAATGATTGCCAAACCTAAGATGGCGATGTTAGGCTAAATAGATAAATGTTTCTAAAGTTTTACAGTCATTTGTTTTAACCAATTTTTTTATCATTTTAAACTAGTTTTTTCAACAAAGGCGGCAACACTTTCTATGAAATATTTTATAGCTGCAGATTTTAAATAATCTACCAATTTAAAAGAAAGAGTAATAGAAGTTTGCAGCGAAGCAGAGAATCGTGGTAAATAGATGACTTGTGATCGTATAATGTTTAGAGTTAAATAGTACTTCCTATTCTCACAGCTTCTAGATTTTTCATTATTAATTTTTCTGGTATATTTTGTTTTATTGCTTTTTCAACAATCTCTAATGGTATAATTTGAGTGGTTGACAAAAATTTCCCCAGCATCACAAAATTTGCTCCAATAGGGTTTCCTATTTCTTTTGCAATTTCTGATGCGGGTAATGAAATAATTTTTCCTGGGTAATTCAATTTAAAGTCATTCATACGATCCAAATTAATAAAAACTAATGTATCTTCACCCATCCTTTTACTGAACTCATTAAATCCTTGAGGAGTCATGACTATAAAGAAATCTGGTTTATTTACAAAAGCAAACTTAACAGGTTCATTTGAAATAATTATATCAGTATGAACAAGCATGCCACGCTGTGAAGCATCATAGGTACTAACTTGGGTTGCAAACAACCCATGGAGAGTAGCGGCTGTACCAATTATATTTCCCATAAGAATTATTCCTTGCCCTCCATTACCAGCGATTAAAATTTTGATCCTTATAGTTTCACCCCCATTGAATGATTATCTCAAATACTTTTTCGAAATTTCTCTGCAAAACCGTCCCGTTCAACATCAATGAACTCTCCAAAATTTAGTTGATTTTTTATTGTCTGAAAGGCTTTAAGATTCCGACGTGTGAATTGTGTAGGGCACGGTGAGATTACTTCAATAAAAGCAAATCCTTTTTGCCCTTTTTTCAATGCCTTTTCAATAGAACTTTGGAGTTCTGTTTTATGAACGGTAGTCCATCTAGCAGCATATGAGGCTCCTGCATTTGCTACCAATCTTGCTAGATCAAAAGGATACTCTAGGTTACCCTTTAATGTTGTTTTTGTAATAGCCCCACGAGGTGTTGTAGGACTAAATTGACCACCAGTCATACCATAGACTAGGTTATTTACGCAAATCACCGTAATCTCAAGGTTTCTCCTAGCTGCATGAATAAGGTGATTACCACCTATTCCAGCAAGGTCTCCATCTCCACTTATGACCACTACTTTTAAATTAGGATTTGCTAGTTTAATCCCAGTTGCAAAAGTTATTGGACGCCCATGTGTTGTATGTATAGTATCTGCTTTAAAATGAGGACTTGGTATCCATGCTGCACAACCAATACCACTTAGAAATACAAAACCTTCCATTGAACCATATAAATTATCAATAGCAAGGATCAAAGAATCAACTACTTTTTCATTTCCACAACCCATGCAGAATTTTGGAGTCACCCGCAAAAATTTGTCATATATTTCCTCGATCATGATAAACTCACTACTAAATCCAATAATTCACTAGGGGTAATGGGTTCTCCTCCACCAATTTTTGATAATGAATGAACATCTGTATTTCCATTCGTACATCTCTCAATTTCTCTAACAATTAAACCAGAATTTTGCTCAGGGACGATCACATGTTTTAGTCCGCTTAAAAATGATTTTACTTTTTCATCTGGGAAAGGCCAGAGAGTAATTAGCCTTAAGTGAGCCAGCTTTATATTCTCCTTTTCAGCTAATTCTTGCATCTCCCAGACAGCTCTTGAAACAGATCCATAACTAATAATTCCAATTATTGTGTCTTCAGGTTTATTTTCCTCGATTTTAATGATTTTCTCTCTATTATGAATTATTTTTTTGACAAGACGATGCATTAGTTTTCTATGGATTTCTCCATTTAAAGTGTCTCTAAATCCCCTAATATCATGCGTGCTACCTGTGACCAAAACATTATATCCTTCGCCTAAAGAAGGCATAGGTGGAACAAGCTCGCTGTCATAAATAGACCCAAAAATAGATTCGCCTTTATGTGTTGGTTTTTTTCTATTTATAATAAGCTGTTTCTCTTGTATTTCAAATGTTTCACTCATGCGTGATAAATGTCCATCAGAAAGAAAAATAACTGGTGTACGATATTGCTCAGCAAGATTAAAAGCTTGTATAATTAGCTCATAGCTTTCTTTTACAGAACTTGGAACCACTGTGATAATTTCATAATCTGCACAATGCGATCCATACCGTGCTTGATATACATCTCCCTGACTAGCTAGAGTTGCCTGTCCTGTGCTCGGTCCGACACGCATCACATCAACAATCACACAAGGTGTCTCTGTCATAACAGCATAACCAATGTTTTCCTGCATCAATGAAAAACCAGGACCAGATGTTGCAGTCATTGCTTTTACTCCGGCCCAACTAGCTCCAATAACAGCACCCAGAGATGCGATTTCATCTTCCATTTGAACACATACACCGCCAATTTGAGGCAATCTATTAGAAAGATGATGTAAAATCTCAGATGAAGGAGTAATTGGATAACCTGCAAAGAAACGGCAACCAGCATCAATAGCACCTTCAGCTGTTGCTATATTTCCCTGCCAAAATTTCCGTTTTGCAGGATCACTGTCCTCAAAATTGTATTCCATGTTATTCTTATACTCCTATATCTTATATGATTCTGTTTCATTGTGTAACTATTTAGACCCCGTATATTATCACTATATGTTAAATTTGCTATTCTTTTTTTCATTTAAATGTTATTCTTAAAACCTGAGATTCATATATGTTTTGTAGCAATAGCTATATCTGCTGGCTTTGAAAGTTGTACAAATTCACGGAAGATAAAAATATATTAAATATTCTGAAATCGCGGAGATTTATGATTAAGCATCTGATCGTATTTAGTAATACTAGAATTTTATTAAAATAAGCATATAACCCATACATAATGTACATCAAATATCAATCATTCTTGCGATTGTCTCATTTCGCCGATAATCTGGTAAGAGCATAGGTGACGTTATATCCTCTGCTATATTTGCCATTTTTAATTCTATATGATATTTCTGGATATGCTGAAGTGTAAGTTTTCTAAACTCGATTTCTTTTGCTTTCTGAGCAGCGTTCTTACCTGCGCGTCTCCCAAATACGATGCATTCCAATAACGAGTTACCCATTAATCTGTTACGTCCGTGAACACCGCCTTCGACTTCTCCAGCCCCATACAAGTTTGCAACCTTTGTCTCAGCCTTTTCATTGACAATTATCCCACCATTCTGAAAGTGTTGGGTCGGATAAACAAGGAGTGGTTCTTTACTCATATCTATATTGAAACGTTGATATTGTCTGTACATGGCTGGTAGTTTCTTTTGGATTGTACCTTTCCCATGAATGATCTCGATCATGGGCGTATCGAGCCAAACACCTAATATGCCAGTTGGTGTTTTAATTCCTTTTTTTCTCTCGATACATTCTTTAATTATGGCTGCAGATTCAATATCTCTTGTTTCGAGTTCATAAATGAATCTATCTCCATCGTTATTTACCAATTGTGCACCCAGTCCCCTACATTTCTCAGTGACGAGAAGACCGACGATTTGTTCGGGAAAGGCTGCTCCTGTTGGATGGTATTGAATGTTATCCATGAAGATGACAGGATTGCCTGCGCGATATGCTATAACTAATCCATCAGCTGTTGCGCCGTAATGGTTGGATGTTGGAAAATCTTGGACATGTAATCTGCCTGCACCACCCGTAGCAAGAATAGTTGTTTTTGCTTGAACTATAATATATTCATTAGTCTCAAGATTATATAATATTGCACCTGTACATTTCCCATCATCAGTTAAAAGTTCGATTGCAGGTGAAAACTCAATAACATCTATGCCCCGATTTTTGACCTCATCCCGTAAAGTTTTCATTATCTCGCCACCTGTGTAATCTCTAGCAGAATGCATTCTCTTTCTAGAAGTGCCGCCACCATGGATCGTGATCATAGTTCCATCACTCTTTTTATCAAACATAACGCCAAGGTCCTCGAGCCATGCAATAGCCTCAGGTGCATCTCGAACCAAAGCATTTACTAATTCTGGCGTATTATCGAATCCACCACCACCAACCACGTCTAAGTAATGTATGGATGGAGAGTCGTTCGGTTTATCTGCAGCCTGAATTCCACCTTGGGCCATCATTGTATTCGAATCACCAAATCGAAGTTTGGTAGCTAACAAAACATTCGCACCATTCTCTTGAGCAATCAAAGCCGCTGAAGCACCAGCACCGCCCCCTCCGATTACAAGAACATCAGCGTCATAATCTATTTTTGAAATATCGAAATTATTTGGATCGATTTTGCTATAGGCTTCAAATAAGTTGGCGATTTCTTGTATCACTCTCTCTCCTTTATTAGGACCGATTTTTAGCTCTCTTAAAGTCCCTTTTCTATAATCAGGATGGAATCTATTTAATAAATCATATTTCTCTTCAGAAGTTAAAAAAGGTAACTCTTGCTTCATCCTTTTACTACGAGTTTCCTTCAGGCGATTTATTGAATCTATCATATCTTTGGTGTACATGTTCGTTACCTCTTACTCTCCTCAGGTTCTATTTTACGTTCATTATACAATTTTTTAAGTGTCTTAATATCGGATTTCATAAGTTTTTTTAGTTCTTTATCGAATTTTTCCTCAGAAATTTCAGCTGCTTTTATCTTAACATGCTCTGCTTTTGGTGTCATATATTTGCCATACAAACGACGACAAAGTATCGCAATGTTATACTGCACAATCTCAGCGGGACATCGAGCTGCACATAACCCGCACATTATGCAATCGAATGATACATCCGCGGCGCTTGTGATGTCACCTTTAAGTGCGGCCTGCATATAGTCCATTACCTCTATATCTTGTGGGCAAACTTTAGTACAAGTATTGCAACTAATACATCTAGCTAGCTCAGGGTATAATTTAAGGAGTGTGCTACCTACTGGCTTAAGTTCATCTAAATTATAATTAGCTTTATTTGCAGGAAAAAACGGAATCTGGACCAAATACATGTTCTCCTCTGCTATGGTCTGACATGCAAGACCTGATTGAAGCTTGTAGTCGCCCTTATATCTATAAACAGTCCCGCATCCGCCACAGAAACCACCTCGACAGCCACAGCCTCTTATATACCGATAACCTGCATATTCCATTGCTTTCATAATGGTTAGGCCATATGGGACTAGATATTTTTTTCCGGTAATATATATTGGAATCATTTTTTTGTCTTTAGGCATGTTTTATCCTCCTTTAGTTAAAAATACATCTATCATCGCATGAAGTTGATTGCTTTTGAATCCTTTCTGTTCCATTGCACCTGCTGGGCATGCTCCTGCACAAGAACCGCAACCCTCGCATAGTACGTCATTGACTCTAGCTATTTTCTTTTTTGGATGGTTCGGATCATCTATTATTTCAATAGCGTCATACCCGCATATGGATTCACACATTCCACATCCACTACACATATCTTCATTTACAGTACAGGTTTGGGGATCAAGTTCAATCTTTCCCTGCAGAAGCGGTATCGACGCCTTAGCAGCTGCTCCTGATGCCTGGGCAACAGTATCTGGAATATCCTTTGGAGCTTGATTGCAACCAGCCAGGAATATACCTCGGGTGGCAGTGTCGATGGGCCTCAGTTTGGGATGTGCTTCAGTAATAAATCCAAATGTGTCCATTGAAATCTTCAATTTTTTAGTAAGCTCCTTAATACCCTCGCTTGGAACCAATGCCATTGCAAGAACCACCATATCTGCTGCGATTTCTATCTTCTTGCCTGTAAGGGTATCTACACCCCAGACAATCATTTTATCTTCCTTTTCATCACGGAAGACTCTTGAGACCTTGCCCCTCAAATATATGACCCCTTCCTCTTCGATGGTCTGTTGCACAAATTCTTCATAGCCCTTCCCAGCAGAGCGGATGTCGATATAAAAAACATATGCCTGACCATCAGGAACCGCATGTTTGTAGAGCTTTGCGTGTTTGGCAGTATACATGCAACAGATCTTGGAACAATAAGGCATACTATGTTCTGGGTCCCGAGAACCAACACATTGTACGAACACAACTTCTTTAGGGATCCTACCATCAGAAGGCCTCCTAATCTCGCCAAACGTTGGGCCAGAAGCAGATAATAACCGCTCAAATTGCAATCCATTGACTACGTCTTTGTATGTTCCATACCCGTACTCACCTATATTCTCCTTTGGTAGAAGTTCGTATCCAGTAGCAACAATAATCGTGCCGACCTCAACTTCCAAATATTCAGGATGTTGATCTAGATCTATCGCACCGGGCTCGCAGACATCCATACACTTACTACATGCTAATGGAAGCAAGCCGAGGCAGGCTTGATCATCCAAAACATAAGCTTGAGGCACTGCTTGTGGAAAGGGGAGATATATTGCCTTTCTCAAACCAAGCCCTTCGTCGAATTCACTAGGGACTACAGCGGGGCAGACGTTGGTACATTCATTACAGCCAGTACATTTATCGATATCCACATATCTTTGTTTCTTTTTCACCTTGACATTGAAATTACCAATATATCCGTTGACCTCTACGACTTCAGAATAAGTTAATAACTCGATATTTGGGTGGTTTCCAACCTCCATCATCTTGGGTGTGAGTATACATTGCGAGCAATCGAGAGTAGGGAAGGTTTCGGAAAGTTGTGCCATGTGCCCTCCAATCGATGAGTTCTTTTCAACTAGGATAACCTTAAAACCCGCGTCAGCTATATCGAGTGCAGCTTGCATCCCGCTTATCCCAGCTCCAATGACCAGGCATTTTTTGATAACAGGGATGCTAATCGGTGTGAGGACGTCGTTGAGTTTAACCTTTTCCACTAATGATCTAGTTATCTTAATAGCCTTTTTCGTCGCCTTTTCTTTATCCTTATGCACCCAGCTGCATTGCTCACGGATATTAGCTATCTCACATAGATATGGATTTAAATCTGCTGCAGCTACGGTCTGCTGAAAAGTAACTTCATGGAGGCGAGGTGAACATGCGGCGATTACAACCCCTGTCAATCGCTTATCGCGAATCGTATCGCGTATCAATTTTTGACCTGGTTCGGAACACATATACTTATAATTCTCGGCAAATACTACACCTTCAAGCCCTGCCACGTTCTGTGTTACCTCATCAACATCGACGGTAGTTGCGATGTTCTTTCCGCAGTGACATATGAATATACCAATTGCCGGCTCGGATTTAGGGGGATTCATTAACCACCACCTTCGTCAATTTCGGTTTTATATACCCCTCTAATGTAGACCAAATAGCAAATTCTGGACAAATTAGTTCACAGAGACCACAGTTAAGGCAGGTATCTTCATCTTTCACTTGAGGAAAATAATATCCTTTATTATTTAGCTTGTCTGAAACCTCCAAAACCTCTCTTGGACAATATTTTATACAGTAACCACACCCTTTACACCTATCCTTAACTATATGGACTTTACCTAAAGGTATCTCGATTTTATCTGCACCAAATGCGGCTTGTAATGACGTCATTTATCATCCCCCTTTGATAAGTATTTATGGATAGATTTTGCTGCTGCTCTTCCTTCTCCAAGTGCGAGAATTACGGTAGCACCACCACTTATCGCATCACCACCCGCAGAGACTCCTCCTATATTCGTATTAAGATCCTTGTCGACTACCAACACACCCCATTTGTTTCTTTCCAATTCAGGTGTTCTATCCAGAAAGAGCCTGTTTGGTCTGGATCCTAGAGCCTCTATAACTGTATCTAATTTCATGGTAAACTCACTATTCTCGATCTTTATGGGTCTGGGGCGGCCGCTTTTATCAGGTTCACCAAGCTTCATTTTAGCCAGTTTTATCCCTATCACCCAACCCTCTTTGTTGCCCAAAACCCTTGTTGGTGCAATTAATTCCTTGAAAATTATTCCCTCTTCAAGTGCGTGTTGTAATTCTTCATCCCTAGCTGGTGATTCTCGTTTCGTTCTTCTATATAAAATATACACATTCTTTGCACCAAGTCTAAGGGCGCATCTGGCAGCATCCATTGCAACGTTTCCTGCCCCGATAACACCCACTTCATCTCCGCAAACGATAGGTGTATCATGTTTAGGGAAATTATAGGCTTTCATCAGATTTACCCGTATGAGAAACTCGTTGGCCGAATAAACACCATTGAGTTTCTCTCCATCCATACCTACAAACAGGGGGGCACCTGCACCTGTACCAATGAAAATTGCATCAAAGTTATCACGCAATTCACTAAACTTTATGTTTTGTCCTATTATATTATTAAGCTGTATATCTACTCCTATTTCCTTTAGATACGATAACTCATAGTCCACAATATCCTTAGGCAAACGAAAAGCTGGGATGCCGTATTGGAGTACTCCGCCTGCTTTGTGAAGTGCCTCGAATATCTTTACCTGATAACCGAATTTACGGAGGTCCACGGCACAACTAATGCCTGCAGGTCCAGAACCTATTACTGCAACCTTTTCTGCTCTATTCTTGATGTGAAATTTCTCGGTAATCCCTTGTTCCATGGCCCAATCGGCTATGAATGCTTCCAACTTACCAATGTTTATGCCGTTTTTTGTCTCTGCCAATGGACAAACACCTTCGCACTGATCTTCCTGCGGACAAACCCGTCCTGTGATTGCAGGGATTGGATTATCCTGCTTAGCAATTAGAAACGCTTCCTTAAAATTGCGTTCGGCAATCTTTCTTATCATAGCCTTGATCTTCAGATGGACTGGGCAGCTAATCTCACACGGGGCATGCTTACACATCATACATCTCTGTGCCTCTTCTACCACCTCTTCCTTGTTGTAGCCGAACGGCACGGAGTGAAAATTTTTTATCCGATCTTGAACCGGCTGCTCTCGCATTGGAATACGAGTTCCACCTATATCTACCATTATTTTGTACCTCTTTTGTAATGTTCTATTGCTTGTTTCTCTTTTTCTTTAAACATGTCTAGTCGATTCATTAATTCATCAAAGTTTAACTTATGTCCGTCAAATTCCGGTCCATCTATACACGTGAATTTCATTTTGCCATCGACAAATACACGACATCCGCCGCACATACCTGTACCATCTATCATTATAGTGTTTAAACTGACCACCGTTTTTACACCATATGACTTGGTCATCTTAGCAACAAATTTCATCATAATCATTGGGCCTATTGCTATTACCCTGTCGACAGTTTTACTCTTTAGTATCTCCTCCAATGATTCTGTTACAATGCCTTTATGACCATATGATCCGTCATCAGTAGTTACAATCATATCATCGCAAATTGTCTTTATTTCATCCTCCCAAATCAATTTATCTTTGGTTCTAGCACCGATTATAGTAATTACATAATTGCCAGCCGCTTTTAGGGCTTTGATGATGGGATAGAGACAGGCGATTCCGGTTCCGCCACCGACACAAACGACAGTTCCGAATTGCTCGATTTCGGAAGGATTGCCTAAAGGACCGACAATATCTAATACAGAGTTGCCTCTATCCAGCTTTCTCAATTCAAATGTGGTCTTTCCGACTGCCTTAACAATCATGCTTACCAATCCTTTTTCTGGATTACAATCAGTGATAGTCAGTGGGACCCTTTCGCCTTTTTCATGAATTCTCAAAATCAAAAATTGGCCGGCTTTAAACTTTTTTGATACTAAGGGTGCTTTGACTTCGACTAAAAAATCCTCTGAGTTTAGAGCTTCTTTACGGGTTATCGTATGCTTCATAGATTATCTTCTTCCTCTATATAAGAGACTTGGATAGCAAAGTCTGGGCAAAGCATTTCGCAAAGTCCACAAATGGTGCAATCTTCAAGGTTTTTAACATAGGGAGGATTATATCCACTAGGATTGGGCTCTTTGGTTATATCTAACACTTTTGTCTGACAAACTTCCACGCAGATTTTGCATCCTTTGCATCGTTCATTTATTATGTGAATCTCGGCTGTCATAAGATTATTCAACCCTCATTTTTATCTACAAACTTACCTATAATGACCTTGCTTTGAGACCTGAGATCAAGGTGTTTAGTAGGTTCGTATTGTTTCATTACTGAATTATCACTATAGAACTTTAATCGATCAGCTGCATCTCCAATTTTATTTGTAAATGTATAATACTCTATACAAGGCGATACCACTTCAATTACTGATAGGGCTCGCATTGAAAGGGCCTCAATAATTGAATACTTCAACCATCCTGCGCGGAGTGGTGTCCATCGTGCAACATACCCCGCCCCACTCGATTTCGCTAAATGAGGAATGTTGAATGGCAACTCAAAATTATTATCGGAAGATGCTCTTAGGAATGGTGATGTTGGAATAGCTTTGTTTTCTGTAATGCAATATATAATATTGTTAATATGTATCACAAGAAGATTCGTCCTTTTCTTTCCAATGTCAAGAAAATCTTTTTTACTGGATAAAAGAAAGTCAGCATTATTTGTAAAGACAATTATCTTTATATCCTTTTTTTTAGCCGCCAAGTCTGCGGCATAAGCAATTACATTGCCCTCAGTTGTTTCATGTGAACCAAAATTCAAGTACATGGCAATTTTTCCTGTGCAACCGATGCCAGATACTATACATATTTTGTCTGGATCAGCGTTTATCTCTTCGACTGCCTGAACGAATGTATATATAATTGTACCTATTCCACAACCTGGACACCAAACAGATGGCATTAAATCTGGTGAAAAAAAAGAATTGATTGGGTGTTGTCCTTTGCGACTTACTGTTGTTATATTAGTTCCACTCAATTCTCTTCCCTCCACACAAATCTTCCAACTATGATCTCTTTCTGATTTCTAAGATCAAGATTCTCTGTCGGTTCGCGATGTTTTATAATCGAAGTTTCCTCAAAAAACCCCATTCTATCAATCGTTTTCCCTAAATTTATAGTGTTAATATAATACATCAAGCAGGGTGCTATAACCTCGATCACAGAAAAGCCCTCTGTTGAAAGCGCATCTTTTATTGAAAACATGAGTCTACGAATATGTAATTGCGTCCATCTTGCAATATAATCGGCACCACTCAATTTAGCTAAGTGTGGTATATTGAATGGGGATACGATTTTATCTTTAGATGATTCTTTTAAAAATGGGGTTTGTGACAGGCCTTTACATTCCATAAAAATCCGATAGATGTAGTTGTTTATGTATATCACAACGATTCTTGCTCCTTTCTTTCCAGCTTTTATAAAATCGTCTATATTTGATGCAATGAAATCGGTGTCGTTTAAGAAGAGAACCGCTTTTATATATGGTTTTTTAGCTGCTAAATCTGTTGCGTAGGCAATTACGTTACTATCGGTTATCTTATCTGATTTAAAGCTTAAATGCTGGTCAATCTTTCCTGTGCAACCGATACCCGACGAAACTATATGTATATTTTTAGCATCAAGATCCATTTTATTGACTGCCTGAACAAAGGTATTGACCACCATGCCAATTCCACAGCCTGAACACCATCCAGATGGTATTGATTCTGTGTTAAGCAGAGGATCCACCGGATGTCCTTCTTTAGTAAGACCTGTTTTATTCATTTTTCATCATTTCTCTTTTTAAATCAATCTCTTTTTAACTAAAAGAGGTCGTGGATCTACATAATTAAGGTCGAAATCACAGACATCGTCGCCTAATCCCAACGCGACTGCCAAAAGTTGAGTAAAATAAAAAACCGGAATCCTAGTGAAAACTCTGTTTTTCAACTCCACATTTTTTTGGCGATAATCTAGATTGAAAAAGCATAATGGGCAAGCAACAACAATGGCTTCTGCTCCCCTAGAACTAATAGCGTCGATTATAATTTTTGTTCGCTCGACTACAGGTTCGATATCATCAACAGTGTGGTATGAGCCGCAACATTCGATCTTAAATGGACTTTCAACCACCTCGCCGCCCAAAGCCTCGAGAAGGTTCTCCATTACCCTTGGAGCTTCAATGTCATCTATTCCTATGCCGTCTGGTCGCAACAAAAGGCAACCATAGTAAGAGGACAACTTCAAGCCATTTAATGGCCTCTTAACCTTGTCTTTGACCTTATCGAATCCAATTTCGTCCCGTAAAAATTCCAGAAGATGTAATACGGAGATGTTTCCACTATAATCTCTTTCCTCATCCAAGAAATTGTTAATACGCTCTCTTTTATCAGGCTCTTCTAACATTATCTTATTGATCTGTTTGAGTGTGTTATAGCACATTGCACATAACGTTACAACCTTATCTGCACCAGTCTCCAAAACCCTAATGAGGGTTCTCACTGGTGCTAGCTGGTGCATCAAATCGTCAGTTGCCAATGAATGTACAGTTCCACAGCAATTCCAGCGGGATAGCTCAACCATCTTGTGACCAAGGTTTTCCATTGAGGCAATGGCTGGGGTTTCGAAATTTTTAGCCGTTGTCTTCAATGTACAACCAGGATAATAACATAACTTCATTTTTTCACTATCCCGTCATCTTCCTAAAGTTACTAACCAGTGCTATTTGAGGCAGGTTTTCATCAATATCTATTTCCGATAATTCAACATAGTTAGTGCTCTTCCTAAGAAGTAATAACCTTAATGCCTCCATCACCTTTGCCAAATCTACTCCTTTTGGGCATCTAGTAGTGCACGAAAAACAAGAAGCACACAGCCATATAGTTTTAGAACCAAGAACATCTGTTATCTGCCCTAGCTGAACTAGCCTTATAATCTGATTTGGCAATAAATCCATTAAAGAAACCATAGGACAGCCAGCAGAACATTTTCCGCATTGATAGCATGCCAAAACATTTTGCCCACTGATATCTTCAACCTTCTTAATAATCGCGTTTTGAACATCATTTCTGGATAGACTTATTCTCGTAATCAGGGATGGGATAGAGTCGCTGACAGATATAGCCTTCTCTTCAACAGCTACTAACTCCTGACCTTTTTCAGTTTCCAGTTTCATCTTTAGATGGTCAATGCCCTCCTCACCAAAAAGGAGATTTACATCACCCAGAAGGCCATCAATCAACTCATCTTTGATGTCCTGGTATTCATATGTATATCTGAATGTACCACGAAACTGCTCTGTTGTTCTTTTGACCAAACCTCTCTTATATAAACGTGAGAGTACAGTATTAACAGTCACATATGTAATTGCTATTCCCTCTTTTCTGAGTTCTTTAAAGATTTCTCTGGCAGTAGTTTTTTTCTCTTTGTATAACACAGATAATATTCTTTTTTCAAGAGAGCCGAGCATAAATATCCTCCCTGCTTTTACAATTGTAATATTACAATTGTCTTATAAGCATTTCGACAAAAATAACTAGATTGTAGAGAATTTAATGATACCTAGCTTTACAATTTAATTTCCTATTACAACTAGAACATCTCCAGATTCGACCGAGTCACCCTCTGAAACCCTAATCTCATGAACAACTCCATCTATGTTAGAGATTATTTCGTTCTGCATCTTCATAGCCTCTAGCACCAGAATTGGGGATCCTATTTTAACGGTATCACCTTCTTTTACCTTGATGGAGACTACTCTCCCTGGCATTGGAGGGAGAACCATACCTTCTCCGCCAGACATCTTGTGAGGTAGCTTTCCAACCTCTAGGTCCTCTGTTTCTGCAGTACTGGAATACCAGGAGGGCTTTCCACGTCTCAGATTGCGAACCTCGATTGTGTGTTTATGACCATTGATTAATATATGTGCTTCCTCAAATTGCACCAGAAATTCCTTTTTATCTACATGAACAGTTATTCCTTTGCTGGTCTTTTTTGCCTCTGCTTGAAAAATTTTTCCTTCCACCTCGATAGTTATAGTCTTGCCCATACCAAGTTCTACGTGGTAGATCTTCCCATCAATTAAAAGGTCGAATCTCATCTCTTTGGTCTCCTAGCGATTTGGGTATATCTTCCAGCCATCTTCCATTTACTGACTGGTTGGAGTTTATTAGCTTTTTTATTAAAGTTTAGATAATTAGTTATTCCCTTCTCCGACATCGTAATAGCTGCTGAAACCACAGCGGCCGTTCTTGTCATTTCGATTTTATGTTTCTCGCCTTCTTTTCTCAGTTTATCAATAATTCTTTTTCTAGTAATAAAAGTAGTATCAATATCTCCCATCTTAAAGGATTTATCTTCAAGTACCTTCAAATGGAATGGAATATTCGTTTCAATGCCCTCTATCTCCATCTCTCTTAATGCCCTTTTCATCCTCCCTACAACTGTTCCTCTTGTATCTCCCCACACAATGATTTTAGCAAATAGAGGATCGTAATAGGTAGAAATCTCAGATCTCACCTCCAGGCCTGAATCGATTCTAACTCCAATCGAACCAGGTGGTTTATAGTGGGATATTATGCCTGGAGAAGGCAGAAAGTTATTGTAAGGATCTTCTGCATTTATCCTGCATTCCATTGCCCAGCCCTTGTATTGAATGTCTTTCTGTGAATAATCAAGTGTCTCTCCTGAAGCTATTTTTATTTGATTCTTGACCAGGTCAATAGCTGTTATCATCTCTGTAACTGGATGCTCAACTTGCAATCTCGCGTTCACCTCATTAAAATAAAATTCTTTTCCATCGTAGAGGAACTCTATAGTTCCTGCGTTTGTATATTCGGCTAGTCTTGCAATCTGTACTGCTCTTTCACCTATTTTCATTCTTGTTTTTTCATCAACTACGACGCTGGGTGCCTCTTCTATCAGCTTCTGAAATCTTCTTTGAATGGAGCATTCTCTTTCTCCAAGGTGAATAATATTACCATGTCTATCTGCTAATATTTGAAATTCTATGTGTCTTGGTTTGATAAGGTATTTTTCGATAAAGATGTTGGGATTACCAAAGGCTGAAAGTGAGGATGAACGAGCGAATTCGAGATTCTTCAGTAGATCCTCTTTTTTCTCCACAACGCCCATGCTTATCCCGCCACCTCCAGCTGAAGATTTTAGAATCACCGGGAAACCTATTTCCTTGGCAATTTCTAATGCATCATCATCTTCCACAGCTCCGTCGCTGCCTGGAGTAATGGGGATGCCTTCTTTTTTCACAAAATTACGTGAAGCGATCTTATCGCCCGCCTTTGCCATTGCCCAAAAATCTGGCCCTATAAAAATGATGTTGTTTTCCTCACATTTAAAAGCGAACTCCGAATTTTCTGCTAAAAAACCATAACCCGGATGAATCGCCTCTGCCTCTGTTTCTTTTGATATTTCTATGATTTTATCAACGTTCAAATAGCTTTGAAGGGATGGGCTTGGACCGACGTGGTACGCCTCATCTGCATATCGTGTATGAAGCGCGTTCTTATCCACATCAGAATAAATTGCGACGGTTGCAATTCCCATCTCTCTACAAGTCCTCATGATCCGAAGCGCAATTTCGCCTCTGTTTGCAATAAGTATCTTTTCGAACATATTTTTCACAATGGTATATTCCCATGTTTCTTAGCGGGTCTATCTTCTCTTTTATTTAGAAGTGTGTGCAGGGCATTTATTATTCTTGGTCTCGTCTCTTGCGGTTCTATTATATCATCGATATATCCCATTTCTGCTGCAATATAGGGATTTGCGAACTTTTTCCGATATTCTGTAACAAGTTCTTTTGCCTTTTTCTTGGCGTCTTTAGCCACCTGAATCTCCTTCCTGAAAATGATGTTTACTGCACCATCAGGGCCCATAACTGCAAGCTCTGCAGATGGCCAAGCAAAGTTTATGTCTGCTCGTATATGCTTCGAGCACATAACATCGTATGCTCCACCATATGCCTTTCTTGTGATAACAGTCATTTTTGGGACAGTGGCTTCACAGTACGCATACAATAATTTCGCACCGTTTTTTATGATTCCGCCATATTCCTGTGCTGTTCCTGGGAGAAATCCAGGGACATCTACAAATGTTAAAAGTGGAATGTTAAAAGCATCACAGAACCTTACGAACCTTGCTCCTTTGGTGGAAGAAGCTATGTCAAGGGTGCCCGCCAAGATCTTTGGTTGATTTCCAATAATGCCTACCGGGTAACCGTCAAGCCTGGCAAAACCAACAACTATATTTCTTGCCCAATGCTCATGAACCTCAAGGAATTCACCAAGATCGACAATATGTTGGATCACTTCTTTCATATCATAGGGTTTATCTGCCTCTTTGGGGAGTATATTTACGAGCTCTTCATCCATTCTGTTGGGATCATCGTCGGTGTCTACTCTTGGTGGGTCATCTAAGTTATTGGATGGTAGATAGGACAGAAGGGTTTTGATGTATTCTATGCAATGCTCTTCGTTTTCTGCTGCAAAGTGCGCCACTCCACTTTTTTGGTTATGTGACATCGCTCCGCCCAGTTTCTCAAATGTTACCTTTTCGCCAGTGACTGCTTTTATGACATTTGGTCCAGTAATAAACATATGGCTAGTACCTTTGACCATAAAAATAAAATCTGTCATAGCAGGTGAGTAAACCGCACCCCCTGCGCAAGGTCCCATGATTGCAGATATCTGGGGGATAACACCAGATGCCATCACGTTTCTAAAGAATATCTCGGCATATCCACCAAGAGAGATAACTCCTTCTTGTATCCTCGCCCCACCAGAATCATTCAAACCAATCAAAGGTGCACCATTCTTTAAAGCCAAATCCATTACCTTACAAATCTTTTCAGCAAATTTCCACCCTAAAGAGCCACCAAATACTGTGAAATCCTGTGAGAATACATATACCAAGCGTCCATCAATTCTCCCATAACCTGTAACAACCCCATCACCAAATATCCTCTTCTTCTCCATTCCGAAATCTGTACAATGATGGAGCGCGAATGCATCTAACTCCACGAAACTATCTTTGTCAAGCAACAAATCAATTCTTTCTCTTGCAGTTAGCTTGCCTTTCTCGTGCTGAGCAGTAATTCTCTCTTTTCCACCGCCCAAACTGGCTTGTTTTTTCTTTTCCCTTAACTCCTTTATTTTTTCTTCCATAGGCATGTGATCACCATCATGCGTTTAGCTGAACAATGATGTCCTAAATAAGGTTAAGGCTTTTAATATTTATAGTTTTAAGGAGGTAGATATATCTATCAATGTGTATTGTCAAGTAACATAGGTAACATTTCTCTAAGGAGAGTACATGTTACCTTTTTTGGATAATTATAGATATTCATTAATGTTTTTCGACAAATCACACATATACAACTAATGTTACCGATCTCAGTTGACATTACACAATGTAAAAATTTAAAAATAGGTGTTGACTATCAGAGAACAATGACAAAGGTCTATATCTCCGACGTTGGTATGACCAAGTTTGGTAAGCGGAAAGAGTCATTACAAACCTTAATGTACGAAGCTTATGCACATGCTACAACAACCCAGGATCCAGAATTTGATGCAGTCTTTATAGGTTGTATGAACCCAGATGAATTTATAGGGGAGAGTAATTTTGCTACACTGATCGTTGACTTCCTAGGGTTATACCAAACACCTAGCGTGAGAATTGATAATGCACCCGCTTCAGGTTCAGCAGCGTTTGAACAGGCGTTTTTTTCTGTGGCATCAGGTCATTACAAAAAGGTTTTAGTGTTAGCTGGTGAGAAAATGAGCACCCTTCCAACAAAGATAGTCACTAGAATTCTCTCCAAACTTATTGACAAATATGAGAGGACTACTGGAGCAACTATGCCAGCACTGGCAGCATTGGTAACTAGACGTTATATGCACGACTATGGTTTGAGTAGGGAGGAGCTTGCTCTGGCTGCAGTAAAAAACCATCATAACGGTGCATTAAACCCATATGCACAATTCCAAAAAAAAATTACAATGGAAGAGGTTTTAAAAAGTAAGATGATCTCAGATCCTCTACGTTTATTTGATTGTGCTTCAATCAGTGATGGCGCTTGCGCAGTTATCCTGACGTCTAGTAAAACGGATGTAAAAGTTGCAGGTATCGGACATGCTACTGATTATCTTTCATTACAGTATAGAGATTCACTAACATCTTTTAATGCAACTAAAATTGCTGCTAAGCGTGCATATGAGAAAGCACACATGCAACCAAAAGACATAGATGTTGCTGAGGTTCATGACGCTTTTACAATACTTGAGATTGTGAATCCTGAGGACTTAGGATTTTTTAAACCAGGGGAGGGTGCAAAAGCTTTGGTTGATGGTAAAACAAGATTGAGTGGAGAGCTACCAATTAATCCCTCGGGTGGTTTAAAAGCAAGAGGGCATCCTGTAGGTGCTACTGGTCTTGCACAGATATGTGAAATAGTTTGGCAGTTGAGGGGAGAGGCAGGTAAGAGACAAGTTCCAGCAAAAATAGGTTTGTGTCATAATATCGGGGGATTTGTCAACAACAATATTGTCACTATATTGGGGAGTTGTTAATGCTAGCGTCTACTTGTAGTTGTGGAAAAATCGTTGTGTTGAATAGAGAATTATGTCCCAATTGTGGTAATTCAATGACTTCTTTTGAGCTTGGGAATGATGCCGTTTTATTAACACATACCACTTTATACACAGTTCCAGAAGGATTTAATGCTCCTATTCATTTGGTTCTGGTAAAACTTGGTCAAGGAACAAAACTACTTTGTAGATGTAAAAGCAAAAATGATTTAGAAATAGGTAAGAAAGGAAAAATCGTTGTTGAACAAGAAAAATATTATTTTGTTGGTAATAAAGAGTGATTTTTATTCTTCCTCGACCTGTTCCACAAGTTCTATTAAAACACCTTTCATATCTTTTGGATGAATAAAAGCTATTCTTGTGCCACCTACACCGATTCTTGCTTTTTTATCAATCAAATTTACTCCTTTTGCGCTAAGCTCTCTTAAGGATTTATCAATGTTATCAACCCTAAAAGCGATGTGATGAATTCCTTCTCCTTTTCTCAAAATGAATTTTCCTATTGGTCCATCTGGTTGTGTTGATTGCACCAGCTCAATTTTGACTCCACCTACCAAAAATGTTGCATTAATTATCTTTTGATCTTCAATTTCCCCCTTATCTTTGATTTCTAAGCAAAGAAGGTCTCTATAAATCTTCATTGCCTCTTCCAAGTCATTGACTGCTATACCAATGTGATCAATTTCTAGAATCATATCATCACATCACCTTAAGCTTTTACACTTTATAACCTCTGTACTGGTCTATATTCTCCAAACACATCCCTTAATACATCACATATCTCACCCAATGTTGCATAACTCTTTACTGCATTTAGAATCACTGGCATGAGATTCTCTCCATTCCCTGCAACCCTTTTTATCTCAGCCAGGTCTCTTTTAACCTCTTTACCATTTCTCTCTTTTCTTAACTGTACCAACCTTCTTTTTTGTTTATCCTCGACTTCTGGATTTACCTTCAAGAGCTCAATGCTCGCTTTATCACTGTCGGAGTACTTGTTTATTCCAACCACGATTTTTTTGCCCATGTCCACGGCTTTCTGATACCTATAAGCACTTTCAGCGATTTCGTTTTGAACGTAACCTCTCTCGATAGCTGTCAAAATTCCACCCATGTCATCTATTTTTTTAATGTATTTTAAGGCTGCATCCTCGATCTGATTTGTTAGTGATTCTATAAAATAAGAACCTGCTAGTGGATCTATTGTATTTGTTACTCCACTTTCGTGAGCAATTATCTGTTGTGTTCTTAACGCAATTCTCACTGCTTTCTCTGTTGGTAATGCATATGCTTCGTCCATAGAATTTGTATGAAGAGATTGAGTGCCACCAAGAACAGCAGCAAGGGCTTGGATTGTTACCCTTACTATATTGTTTTCAGGTTGTTGTGCTGTTAGTGAACATCCCGCTGTTTGGGTATGAAATCTTAGTTTCATACTTTTTGGAGATTTAGCATGAAAACGTTCTTTCATGATCCTTGCCCATAACCGGCGGGCGGCTCGAAACTTAGCTATTTCTTCAAACAAATCATTATGTGATCCAAAAAAGAATGCCAACCTAGGTGCAAATTTATCAGGTTCTAATCCGCTATTAATTGCAGCTTCTACATAAGCTATCGCATTAGCAAGAGTAAATGCAACCTCTTGTATTGCAGTCGAACCAGCTTCCCTAATATGATATCCACTAACGTTTATAGTATTCCACTTGGGCATGTTACTTGAACAGTATTCGAATATATCGGTTATCAATCGCATCGATTCTCTTGGGGGATATATGTATGTTCCCCTTGCTATGTATTCCTTTAGGATATCATTTTGAATCGTACCCTCCAATTCTCTTTGGTTGACTCCTTGTTTTTCTGCCACGGCAATATACATTGCAAGCAAGATCATTGCTGTAGAGTTTATAGTCATAGATGTACTTACCTTGTTAAGTGGTATACCATCAAAAAGGACCTCCATATCTTTAAGTGATGAAATTACCACCCCACATTTGCCTACCTCACCACGACACATCTTATGATCGGAATCATATCCCATCTGTGTTGGTAAATCAAATGCTACACTCAACCCGGTTTGTCCTTGGTCAAGCAAGTATTTGTATCTTTTGTTAGAGTCCTCAGCAGTACCGAAACCAGCATACTGTCTCATCGTCCAGAATCGACCGCGATACATTGTTGGCTGCACACCTCTTGTATACGGCCACTCTCCTGGGAAACCAATGTCCTTAAGATAATCTATCGTAGCCGAATCCTCGGGTGTATATAATCTATCAATGTTCATATCAGAGATTGTAGTAAAGTCGGTTTTTCGCTCTGGGTGACTATTTAATACCTTTTTTAACGTATTTTTTTCCCACTGTTTTTTCTCTTTTTTAAGATCGTCTAACATGAGATCACCATCACGCATTTACTTGAATAATGCCATATGCTAAAGTACGTAAAAGTCCTATACCAAATGCTGTATTATTGACAGAGGCTATCATAAGTTTTTCCATGTTTCTCATTTTTATTTCACATTTATGGAATGGCTTAGTTAGATCTCTTAGAAATTGTGATTTATCCTCTGCAGTATGTATTTCCTTAATATCTCTACCACCACAAAATACTATCCCTGCGTCATTGATTACAACTATTCTGATCTCTTTGTTTCTGTTGATTTTATGAAAAAACCTATAGAGCTCCTCTCCAAGCTTCCTGCCAAACAAATTAAGTTGTTCAGGTCTATTTGGTATAATATAAATAACGTCTTCATCGATGTCAGTTGTTATAGTTTCATAGTTCATAACTACCAACTTATGAGAACAAAGGTTCCAATATAAATCTTAGGGATGAGTTAGAAAATAATTATACATTTTTTTGTATCAATGTCGACAATTTTGAAATAGTATCAACTTAAAAGTTTGTAAAAAAAAAGATTTTCCTACCTTTAATATATCTAAAGATTCTACATTTTTTAAAATATAAAAAAAATTTAAATGTTAGAATGCAGAGAAAATCTGAACAATTTTCATTTATTTTTATCAATTTTAGAATAATTATTTAGATAATTTTAAATATTTAAAATTATATATTTGTTTTATAATTTATTGATGATAAAAGAGAGGTTTATCCATGGACACAATATTGAAAGTACTAATCGGTTTTATTTTTGCCATTACTCTGCACGAATTGACACATTTGTTTGTAATATTTTATTATAAAATACCAATCAAATCAATGGTACTTACAAAATGGACTGCTTTTGGTTTTCTTGTTGAAAATGAAAAATATGTTAATAATAAAAAAATACTATTTTTATTGCATTTCTCACCTCTGATTTGGTGTTTATTTATTTTTATCAACCCTAGTGATCCTGGCATTTTAATGTTCCCGCTAGTAAATATATTTGGGGGAATTGGTGATATGTATTATTTCTTTAGGATTATTATATTATCACCTGAAAAAAGAGTTGCATGGACTAATCAAAGTGATGAAAAAATTCTTAAATCAATTATTTGGAAAAAAGAATTCAGTCGACACTAAGTGATATATTAATATACCAACCATATTTTAGAGAGGATATTGATTTATTATTTAAAATTTCATTTCTAATTCTTATAAAAATAATAACTAAACTTGCACTTATTAATAAATATTTATTAATTTTTTTTAAATATTATTTATTATTTTTTTAATATTTATAAAAAAAGAGAAGAAATAGGAAAAATGTTAAATCTTTTTTTTGGTAGGTTTTATTGCTTCTACTGTTTTTATATTAAGACATCCTACCCCTTGGCTTGATGAAATTATTATTATATTTGCATCATGGTCGATACCAATAATTAAACCAAAAATAATATGAGTTTTTGTATCACCGGGTTCCTTGGTAATAATTTTGCAGTATTTGTCTATCATTCTATCCAAACATCTTTCTTCCATTTTCTTTCCTTCTAAAATTCGCCCAGCCAGAGAAAATGGTAGATACCAAATATCCCCATCGTCTCTATCCAGGCATGCTATTTTTTGACACTGGCAATATATAAATTTATTGTGTTAAAATGTCAAAATGATAATGATGTCCTATTAAAAACAAAAATAGAAATTATTGAATTTTGCATTTTTTAAGGAGAGTAAGAATAAAATATAGAACAGATTAATTAAAAATAAAAGATTTGAAGATTGAATGATCATTGTTTTATTTTCTTTTTTAATGTACCCAAGTGGAGAATAATAAAAGTAATAATCGCTGCAATTATTGGTAATATATAAATTCCGAAGCCGACCATTAAACCAATAGCAGCAACTACCCATAAGCTGGCTGCTGTTGTTATTCCTCTTACATCTCCTTTACTAGCAATAATACTACCTGCTCCAATGAAGCTGATACCAGTTACAATGCCTGCTGCTATCCTAGTTGAATCAAACGAACCTAACGTTCCATTTTCAAGAAGATAAAATGATGATACAGTAAAAAGACAAGCACCCATACATACAAAAATATGAGTTCTTAGTCCAGCAGGTTTATGTGTAATTTCACGTTCATAACCAATTAAAGCCCCTAAACCAACAGATATTATGATTCTAGCCACCATCTCTAAATCTGTCCAACTAAATGAGATTTCCATGTGCATCCACCCTTTTAATAATATAATGATAACTATTTAAAAAATTCGCTTCTGCAAAAAAACATCGCTAACATACAGCTCATATGGAAATTTTTTTAGATAAAATAAAATTATTACAAACTTCCATTATTTTAGGGAAAAACATAAATAAACATTTCACAATTCAAGCGGCGATATACAGAAGGAGCAAAAACAGTGGAAGTTGAAATTAACTTAGATAAATACAAAACCTTAAGATACAGCTTCTTCAAATGGAGATATGAACTAAATTTTGTTTATAAAATATCTCTAGCTCTTTTCTTTGCTTGTTTTACAGGACTCTTAGCGCAAATTAGATTTTATCTTCCTGGAACTCCTGTACCCGTTACCGGACAAGTATTTGGTGTTTTTTTAGCTGGAATCTTACTTGGCACCTGGGGAGGCGTTAGTCAATTAATCTACTTTGGTATCGGAGTTGCTGGTATTCCCTGGTTTGCAGGTTACAATAGTGGATTTGCTTATATTACAGGCCCTACTGGAGGGTATATAATAGGTTTTATTATGGCTGCCTTTTTTATTGGATACATTATCGACAGATATATTCGGTTTAGAAAATTATATCCCATGATTGCATTAATGCTATTCTCAACGTTTGTTTTAATATATATACCTGGCTTAATCCAATTTTATATATGGAGTGGTACCTCACTTGGTTTAGGGGAATTATTTATAATGTGTGTTTTTCCTTTTATTGCTGCAGATTTTATAAAAGCGGTTATAGCTGCTTTAATAGCAACAAGTATCATACCAAAAAGGGCTTATGGTCGAGAAGTTGATTTTCAATGATATCTCGATCTGATATTGCCTATACCAATGAAGTTATTCAAGGACTAAATACTGAGATAATTGGGAAAAATATTTATCATTTTAAGACCTTAGATTCTACAAATTTATATTCAAAAAAATTTATAAAAAAAGGGATTCAAGAAGGGGCAGTTGTAATTGCTGATACCCAAACATGTGGACGAGGTAGAAAAAAAAGAAGTTGGTCCTCACCACTAGGTGGATTATGGTTTTCTGTTATTTTATATCCAAATATTCATCCAAAACAAGGAATGTTTTTAACAATGATAGCCTCAGTTTCTGTTGCACAAGCGATAAAAAAATGTATTGGTATAAATCCTACAATAAAATGGCCAAATGATATAATAATTAAAGAAAAAAAATTATGCGGGATTCTTACTGAACTTGAATCTGAAAAAGATAAAATAAAAAATGCAATCGTCGGTATTGGTATAAACGTTAATAATAAAATAGATCGTGATTTAAAAGATGTTGCTATTTCACTTAAACAAGTAAAAGGAATTGATATTTCCCTTATTAATCTCTTAAGTAAAATATTGAAAAAATTCGATTATTATTATCAACAATTTTTAACAAAAAAATATGATAATATTCGTAAAACATGGTTTTCCTTTTCTGAAATTATCGGTAAAAAGGTTGAAGTGTATGATAATAATAAAATTATTAATGGAATAGTATCTGATGTTGATGAAAATGGTTGTTTAATATTAGATACCCCTAAAGGAAAAGTGCAAATATTTAGCGGGGATGTTAAATATTTATGATATTTTTTTTAAAAAGCTTTTGATTTCTTTTTTTATTATTACAGATTTTTATAAAATAATATCTAAGAGATATTTTTATAAACTTTGAAGTGTTATTAATTATTAACTCTTAACTATGGGGGCAAGATATGAAGAACGTATTATCAAAAAAAATGACGATTTTTTATATAATACTTATCTTGACCTTTAGTTTTTTTATTTCAACTAGTAATGCATCATTAAAAGAAACTAACCTTACTTTTGTTGTAGTAAATGTAGATCAAGATGGAGATCAAATTGAAATCACCTATGAAATAAA
>JABAOH010155021.1_pt1 | contig 78544 bp, 66 predicted proteins | sample 7062181 | NCBI WGS metagenome assembly JABAOH01 (sample SAMN14538630, study PRJNA623070) | marine sediment metagenome | biome: marine biome [ENVO:00000428]; feature: marine pelagic biome [ENVO:01000023]; material: deep marine sediment [ENVO:00002113]; isolation source: pool of 5 deep marine... | reverse complement strand
CTGGGCGCGCTCCTGCAACCGCTTATCGACCTAGAGGGAAATCGCGCGCTGGGCGCGCTCCTACCGCTTGTCGCGGACCCGGATCAGTACCTCGACGCTTTCCTGCTCGGTGCCAGTCGGCAACGGCGGCAGGTCCATTATGCGGACCCTGTCCTCGGGAATGTCGGTCAGTTCGCCGGATTCCACGTGGTAAAAGTGATGGTGCGCGAGCGTGGTGGAATCATAAATCTTGCGTGTGCCGTCGACATTGATTTCCTTGATCAGACCCGTTTCGCTAAATACTTTCAAACAGTTATAAACGGTCGCCTTGGAAACGCCGCTGCCGTTACGCTGCAGCTGGTCGATAATCTCGTCGGCACACAGGTGCTGCGGCTTGCTGAGCATCAGCTCGGCCACGTCGATGCGCTGTGCAGTCGGCAACACGCCATGCGCGCGCAATTTTCCTTGAATCTCTGAGCGTGACATCAAACGAGTTCCCTGCTTCAAATTTCCAGTGCGAGTATAGACGAAGACTCATCCGGCCCGTCAAATCTCCGCAATTCTAGCGGAAATCCGCACTGCCCTGTCCAGTACACGATTATAAGCTGATTCTGCCTGAACAGGGAGGTTCGGCATGGAAAGTTTCGTCAATCGCCGGGCATACAGCCTTTACGAGCTGCTCATGACGCTGGCGCTGTTTGCCGTGACGCTGACCCTCGGGATTCCGTCTTTCGGCGCCATCGTCGCGAATCACCGGCTGCGGGTCGAGGTCGACCAGCTTTTTCACGCGATTCACCACGCGCGAAAGGAGTCCGTCGTGCGGCGTCGGGTAGTGACCCTCTGCCCGACGCTAGACGGCGAGAACTGCGGCGACGACTGGTCCGTAGGCTGGATGATGTTCGTCAATATCGACCGGGACTGGCCGGCCAGGCGCGAGCCCGACGAGCCGGTCATCCGCTGGCTCACAGTCGCACCGGAAAACCGGATCGTCGCCAATCGGAAGAGCTTCTCGCTGCGCTCGGTCGATCTGCGTGCGACGAACGGCACCCTGATCTTCTGCGATCGCGCCGGGAGGGCCCGGCCGAGAGCACTCGTTATCAGCTACACGGGCCGGCCCAGGGTGGCATACGAAGACCGGCGCGGCAGGCCCTATTCCTGTCCGGATTAAGTTAAATAATGGCGAGAAAATCGACCGTTCATCGGAGCCCAGAGCCCGCTTGTCGGATACTTCTAAATGACTGTTTTTGCGCTTGTATATTGCTCCCATGGATACCAAGCGACAAACCGGTTTCACGCTTTACGAGCTGCTGATCACCGTGCTCGTCATCGGCGTCATCCTGACGATCGGCGTGCCGAACATGGCCGAATTTACCCAGAACAGCCGACTCACAAGCGCGTCGAACGACCTGCTGTCTAGCTTCCAGCTGGCAAGGTCGGAGGCCGCCCGGTCCAAGACGAACATCACGATCTGCGCCAGCGACAATTCGCTGGACGCGGCCGCAAATTGTGGCGGCGCTTTCAACGACGGCTGGATCATCTTCATGGACATCGATGGCGACCTGAACCGTGCCGGCGCCGGCGAGAACGTGCTCCGCGCGCACCCTGCTCCGCCGTCTGGTGTCACCGTCACGCCGGATAACGGCGCCACGTATTTCTCATTCGCGGGCACCGGGCTGGGTCGCGGCAATGTCGGCGGGCAGCCGGCGCTGTCCACGGTCATGATCTGCGACGATCGCGGCGTCGACGTCGCGCCTGGCGGGCGTGCGACGGCCCGCAGACTCGTCGCCACGGCGATCGGCCGGGCGACCATCATCAGTGACAGGAACCAGATTCTGGCAGCCGGCGGCGCCTGCCCGTAAGGAATTGACATGACCTTCGTTTCCCGAAAAGGCAAGCACGGCATAGGACGCAGGGTCCGCGGCTTCACGCTGATCGAGGTGTTGATCGCATTGGTCATCATGTCGGTCGGCATGCTCGGCATCGCCGGTCTCTATGTTCACAGCATGCAGGCCGGCCGTACGTCGGTGCTGCGGCACAACGCGGTGACCCTGGCCGGCGACATCGCCGACCGGATTCGCGCCAACCCACGCGCCGGCGCTGCTTACGCGCTGGCAGGCGCAAATAACAACTGCGTCGCCGGCGGCGTGGACTGCACGATCGGCGAGATGGCGGCCCACGACATCTTCCTCTGGGACCAGCAGGCTGCGGCGACGCTGCCGAACGGCCAGGTCAACATCGTGTTCAACAATGGCGTCGTCCCGCCCACCTACCAGATCACGATCACCTGGACCGAGCCCGGCGAGGTCCTGAATTACACGATCACGATTCCGGTACTGGGGATTTAAGAACATGAAGAATCAGTACGGACAGATGAAAGGTATGACGCTCGTCGAGCTGCTGGTCGCACTGGCGATCGGATCTTTCCTGATGGTTGGAGCAGTGCAGGTCTATAACCAGAGCCGCCAGGCCTTCGTCATCAATGAGTCGATTGCCCGAGTCCAGGAAACGGCGCAGTTCGCGATGGACACAATCGAGGCCGATCTGCGCATGGCCAGCAACTTCGGCATGCAGAGTCGCGGCCTGGCGATCGACGGCCGTTCGGTCGTCGGTGATCCGAACCCGAACCTGTTGCCGGCCCCGGGTGGCTGCGGCGCCGACTGGGCGCTCGAGCTGAACCGACCGGTCGAGGGCGACAACAATGCCTACGGTCTGCCCTGTGCGCCGGCGGGCGGCGCGCAAGCCAACTCGGATACGATCACGACACGGCGCGCGACTGTGGCCGCAACCCCGCTGGCGGCGGGCAGGCTGCAGATCCAGTCGAGCCGCATCCAGGGAACCCTGTTCGCGGACGGCGCGATACCGACAGGCTACACGGTCGCCGATTCCGAGACGCATGACCTGATGGTCAGCACCTACTACGTGTCGCCGAATTCGGCGCTGATTCCTGGTGTGCCGACGCTCCGCCGGCAGACGCTGGTGCCCGGACCCGGCATCGTCGACCAGGAGATCGCGCCGGGCGTCGAGAACATCCAGCTGCAACTCGGCGTCGACGTCGACGAAGACAATACGGTCGATCGCTACATCAACCCGGGCGATCCGATCCTCGATCCGCTGAATGCCGCATTCATCCCGGGCGCGAAGGTCATTACCGCGCGTCTGTGGATGGTCGTCCGCGGCGTCTCGCCGGAGACAGGCATCCAGGACAACGTGAATTACGCGCCGGGCGACGTAAACCTTGGCCAGTACAACGACCAGTTCCGCCGCATGATGGTCTCGAAGACCATCCTTCTCCGGAATGCTCGGTCTTAAGGGGTAGAAGAATGACACGCTTTCAATTGCAAAGACATCAGGACGGTGCGGCGCTGGTTGTCGGCCTCGTCCTGCTTGTCGTCGTGACCGTGCTCGCCGTTTCGGGCATGAACACGGCCACCACCGAGCTCGCAATGGCGCGCAACGACCAGAACTACGAAAACGCCTTCCAGGCGGCGGAAACGGGCCTCGAGCAGGCGCTGTCCCAGGGACGTTTCGACACGCTGAATAATGTCGCCCTGGTGCAGAACGTCAATGCGAACGACACCGTGACGGCATCCATTCAATTCGTGAACGCGACACTGGTTCCTGATCGCGCGTTCAGCCTCGGCGTGGGCAGCGGCATCTCGGCCTATCACTTTATTGCCACTGCCACCGCGGAATCCAAGCGTGAGGGCGTTGCCGGTGCGGCAACGGATCGCGATGCCTCGGCGACGCACACACAGGCGTTTTATATTGTCGGGCCGGAACAGCCGACCCTTTGATCGATGAGCCGTAACCCAGGGAAAGAGGGACATCTCATGAAGATTCGACATTTTCTCAGCGCAGCGCTGCTCAGCGTCAGCCTGCCAGCAGCAGCCGATTTCACGACGGTCGCAGAAGCCTACGAGCTCGCGCTCAGCAATGTGCGTGTTCCGGCCACTCCGTCCAGCGGCATCATCTTTCGCAAATGCGACGACTGCGAACTGGAGACGATTCGCGTCACGCCGGGCACGCAATACCTTGTAAATCGCAAGCCGGTGACCCTGAAGGAATTCAGGGAGCACGTTTTCCGGGTGCGCGACCGAGTTGGCACTACTGTCATCGTCAAACACGATTTTGCATCCGATACGGTCGTTACCGTGTCGGTGATTCTCTAATGCGGAATGACTCAGAGAGCTGAGGTAAGGATCATGAAGATCTCATCACGGAAGAACACATGGATCGTTGTTGGCTGCGGCATCGCAATGCTGTCAGGTGCGCCGGCAATGGCGGACGATACCGAGCTCCTGCTCATTTCGCCGGACCCCCGCCTCAACCCGAAGCCGAACGTGATGTTCATCCTGGATACGTCAGGTTCGATGGGTACCGAGGAGCAGACCATTAAGCCCTACGACAGCTCCGTGACCTATGGCGGCGCATGCGATACGAACGCGATTTACTGGACGGAGGTCGACGTGCTGCCGGTATGCGACCCGACGAATCTGCGGTGGGTCTGGAAGACGCACTTTCAGTGCGATTTCGCCTCCAATCAAATCCTGGGAATCGGCTCATTCACAAACACGATGGTCCAGTTCCGCGACGGCGGCTCGGATGGCACCAGTAGCGGCGGATGGAAATGGCAGTATATCGCTCCCGGCTACCATGACTATTTCGTCGAGTGCCAGGCTGACTCCGGCGTGCATGGAGACGGCCGCCCGACGTACTTGTGGGCCGATACCGGCACAAACCCACCGGATCCGTGGACAGACGATCCGAAATCAGAAGTGTCCTGGGGCAGCGCGCCGCGTAACCTCGGTTACACCTTCTACGACGGCAATTACCTGAACTGGAAGGCGTCGCCTTTGTCGGTCACCTTGAGCCGGCTCGTTATCATGAAGGAAGTCACCAAAAAGGTATTGAATTCGGTCAACAACCTGAACGTCGGCCTGATGCGCTTCAATGACAGAGACGGCGGGCCGGTCATCCTCGGCATCACGGATCTCGACGCCAATCGTTCGTCGGTCATTAGCGCGATCGACAGCTTGCAGGCTGGCGGACGCACGCCGCTGTCGGAGGCGCTTTATGAATCGGCGCTGTACTGGCGCGGCATGCCGGCGCACTACGGGGAGCTGATCAACGAACACGCTACCGATCCAGGCGCGCTGTCATCGAGCAACCCGGAGGTTTACCAGCAGCCTACGTGGGACTCGTGCACAAAGAATTACAATGTATTGCTGACCGACGGTGTGCCGGTCGACGACGACGACACGCCGGTCCTGGCGCCGACTCTGCCGAATTTCGCGGCGGCGCTGGGACGCAGCACCTGCACGTTCAGTACCATGGGCGATTGCCTCGACGATGTCGCCGAGTACCTGTCGGTCGAGGACATCGATCCGGGCACAACCGGCGACCAGATTGTGACGACGCACACGATCGGTTTCACGATCGACCTGCCGATCCTCAAGGATGCGGCCGTCGCATCCGGTGGACAGTACTTCCTGGCCGACGACGTCGAGTCGCTGACCAAGACCCTGCTTTCGATCATCGCCAACATCAACGACCGCTCGCTGTCGTTTTCGGCGCCGGCGGTGTCCGTCAACACGTTTAATCGCACGCAGAACCTGAGCGATCTGTACCTGACGATGTTTGGCGCACGCGCGAAAGCGCACTGGCCCGGCAATCTCAAGAAATACAAGATCACGAACCGTGTCATCACCGACGCCAATGGCGTCGCCGCGGTCGACCCGGCCACCGGTTTCTTCTACAACACGGCGAGAAGCTTCTGGACGGTCGGCGGCAACGACGGCAATGACGTCCGCCTCGGCGGCGCGGCGAACCGGTTGCCCGATCCGGCGGTCCGGAATCTTTATACGAACAACAGCGGTGGCGCAGACCTTACGTCGGCAGCCAACCTGTTGACACCTTCGAATGCCGCCGCATTCCAGATGTCCGACTTTGGTCTCCTGGGCGCATCCGGCGAACCGACCGTGGACCAGCTTATCCGCTGGATGCGCGGCGAAGACATTCGGGATGAAGACAACAATGCGGCGACGTCGATTCGTTACGCGATGGGTGACCCGTTGCATTCGCAGCCGGCTGCGATCGTGTACGGCGGTACGGCAGCAAACCCGGATGTCGTGGTATATACCGCGACCAATGATGGCTACCTGCACGCGATCAACGGAACAACAGGCGTGGAGCTATGGTCGTTCGTGCCGAAAGAGCTGCTGATGAACATGACACGCCTGTACTTCGACCCCAATGCCAAATACAAGCAATATGGCATTGACGGCAATGTCGTGCCGGTCGTCAAGGACGCTAACCGCAACGGCATCGTGGACGGTACGGATTTCGTTTACCTGATCTTCGGCTTGCGTCGTGGCGGCAACAGCTACTACGCACTGGACGTAACGAACAAAAATGCACCGCGCCTGATGTGGCAGGTCAACTACCCGGAGATGGGCGAAAGCTGGTCATCACCGGTCATCACGAAGATGTTCATTGCCGGCGCGAGCCAGAATGCCGACAAGGCGGTTGTGGTGCTGGGTGGCGGCTATGATTCGGCGCACGATACGCGGACGCATCCAATTATTCCTGACGGCGGCGGCGCCGGTATCCATGTCCTGGACCTTCTCACGGGCGCGCAGCTCTGGCGCGCCGGCATGGACGGGGCAGCAGACTTGCAGCTGCCCCTGATGACGCGCTCGATCGCGACGGACGTCCGCGTGATCGATTTCTCCGGCAATGGTTATGCCGACCGGATGTATGCGTCCGACATGGGTGGCCAGATCTGGCGATTTGACGTCAACAATGGCCAGAATGCGGCAAATGTGGTCACCGGCGGCGTTATAGCGCGGGTGGGCGCCGAAGGCCTGGCAGCGCCTACCGACGCGGATACCCGTCGCTTCTATACGTCGCCCGACATCTCGCTGTTCAAGGACAATGTGCAGGAGCGGCAGTTCCTCGCGATCAGCATCGGCTCCGGCTACCGCGCACATCCGTTCGACCTCGGCGCGCAGGATCATTTCTTCTCGTTCCGCGACGGCGATGTGTTCAACAAGCTGACCCAGGCCGACTACAACGGCTACCCGATCGCCACGATCAATGATCTCGTCGAGGTGGGCGGCGCCAAGCAGGTGACGATCAACCCGACTGATCGCGGCTGGAAGTTCATGCTGCCGTCCAACCAGAAGGTCTTGTCGGACTCGATCACGTTCAATAATGAGGTAATCTTCGTCGCCTTCTCGCCGGACACCAACGCTGCACAGCTGTGCGCAGCCGGCAGGGGTACAAACTTCCTGTACCGGGTAAGCGTCGTCAATGGCGATCCGATCGTGAACAACCTCGATACGCTGGATCCGGCGGATGCGGATGATGCGCGTAGCCAGACTCTGCAGCAGGGCGGTATTGCGCCGACGCCGACGATACTGTTCCCGGGACCGGACGATCCGAACTGTCAGGGCGCAGACTGCAATCCGCCGCCAATCGGCTGCGTTGGCGTCGAGTGCTTCGAACCGGGCTTCGTCAACAACCCGGTCCGCACCCTGTGGACGCAGGATGGCATCCAGTAGCGCCTGGCCTGAATTCGCTTGGAGAAGATGAGAAATATGAACAGCAAGTACATGCGCGGCGTTACGCTCATGGAGCTGATGATCGTCGTCGTGATCGTCAGCATCCTGACGGCCATCGCCTATCCCAATTACCGTGAATTCGTGGCAAGGGCCAAACGCAACGAGGCAAAGTCCTGCCTGTTGCAGGTATCGACTTTGCAGGAGCGGTTTTATCTGCAGAACAACGTCTATACGACGGATATGACAAACCTGGGCTTCGCGAATGCCGGAAATAATTTGACGGACTCGGGTTCCTATGCCTGTACCGTCAATAACGCTGACGCGAATACGTTCACCGCAACGGCGACGTACCAGAACGCCGACGCCGAAGCGGGCAAATGCCTGACATTCAGCATCGACGGTCGAGGCCAGAAGACATCTGCGCCGGCGCCCGACTGCTGGACGAATACGCGACTGTAATTGTCAAAAAGATGACCGTCTTTGCGAGGAGGCGAAGCCGACGAAGCAATCTCGTCGGGGCAATGCCAACAAGATTGCTTCGCGACGCTCGCAATGACGAGAAATAATTGAGGCCGGTCATTGACCGGCCTTTTTTTCGCCTGCAGCGCAGGTTTGTCCCCGGAGGGGGCTCCTAAGATTCCTCTTTCCCGGACAGGAACAGCGCGTCGATAATCAGGAACGCGGCGCCAACCGTAATCGCAGAGTCCGCAATATTGAATGACGGGAATGGCCAGCTGCCGATAAATACCTGGATAAAATCGACAACGCTGCCGAGCATGAGCCGGTCGATTACATTGCCGATCGCACCGCCCAGCACGAGGGCGAGCCCCGCCGACAGGATGACCTGGCTCTCTGCACGTATCCGCCATAGCCACCATGCAATGTAGCTGCTTACCGCGGCGGCGAGGACAATGAAGAACCACCGTTGCCAGCCGGACGCATCCGCGAGAAAGCTGAATGCCGCGCCGGTGTTCCGCTGGTGCGTGATATTAATGAAGCTGTTGACCGGAATCTTGTCATAGAGGCCGACCCACTTGATGATCATTGCCTTCGTTGCCTGGTCGAGGATAACGACGACGGCAGCCAAGGACATCCACAGGGCGAACGATCGGTAACCAGAGGGCTGCGTGTCGGTTTTTTCAGTCAAAAGACAATCCTCGAAGTTCAGGCAGCAAGTATCTGCCGGGCCATTTCCGAATCACGATGCATTTGTTTGACCAGCGCATCGACGTCGTCGAATTTCTCTTCGCTGCGCAAGCGCGCGATGAAGTCCACGTGAATATACTCACCGTAGATGTCGCGATCAAAGTCGAATATGTGGACTTCCAGTAATGGTTTGTTGTCGCCGAAGGTCGGCCGGGTGCCGACGCTGGCGACAGCGTCGAGCGGCCCCCATCCCTGGCCACTCACCCTGACGGCGAAGATCCCCATGACCGGGCTCTGCTTCCGATTAAGGTTGACGTTCGCTGTCGGATAGCCGAGCTGGCGTCCAACGCGCTCGCCGAGGATGACCTTGCCTGACATGCGATAGTGCCGCCCCAGTAAGGTTGCAGCCCGCTGGAGATTGCCTTCCCAGAGCGCCTCGCGGATCGACGAACTGCTGACGCGCTCGCCCGATTCGACGATGCTTGATACTTCCCTTACCGAGAAGCCGATGGCGTTGCCGGCTCTTTGCAAGGTTGCCAGGTGTCCCTGCCTGTCCTGCGCGAAGCGGAAGTCGTCTCCGATCACGAGGTGACGAACGTTCATTGCGTGCACGAGGATCTGCCGGATAAACGCAGCGGCCGAGATATCCTTCATCGCATGATTGAAGCGCGGGCAGAAGAAGATATCTATGCCCGCGTTCTGCAGTGCCTCGAATTTCTCCCTGAAACGCATGAGCCGGGCTGGCGGGCTGTCTGCGAGGAAAAATTCTTTCGGCGTCGGCTCGAAACTCATTACCACCGACGGAACACCCGTTTGCCTGGCCTCGACCAGAACGTGGTCAAGCAGCACCCGGTGGCCGAGATGCAGGCCGTCAAACGAACCGATGGTGACGACACTGCCGTCAGCGACCTGTTCGAAGGGGAATTCCCTGGTATTTCGGGCTAGCAGCATGAAATGAGGACTTTAGAGAATGGCACGATTGTACAGCCCTAGGCACGATGCCTGAACTGCACCGGCCTCGCGCCAATGACGAGCAGCGTCACGAAATAGCTCGCCGCGCCTGCTGTAACGACGATACCGAGCCAACCCACGCGCTCCCAGGCGCCGGCCGCCAGCCACCATTCAAGGGGACGATCCAGGAGTCGAAGGCAAACGATCATGACGCCATTGGCGATGGCAACCCGCGCCAGCAGCGCGGGCCATCCTTTACCGGGTCTCATTACTCCATCCCTGTTCAGACCGCGGTAGAGGAGCCAGGCATTGAGCAATGCGGCGATCGATATCGCCAGCGCCAGCCCCGCGTGCGTCCCGGCATAGCCCGCCCGGGTGAGCGTCCAGGCCAGGACGACGCTCAGCCCGAAGTTAACGGCGAGCGCGATGAGGCCGATCTTGACCGGCGTCTTCGTATCCTCCCGGGCGAAATAAGCGGGCGCGAGTATTTTCACGAACGAGAAACCGATCAGGCCCGCGGCGAAAGCCTGCAGGCTCAAGGCGGTCATCTCGACGTCGAACGGGGTAAATACGCCGCCATAGAAGATAGTGGCGACCAGCGGCACGGCCAGCACGATCAGGCCGACCGCCGCGGGCGCAGCGATCAGGACGACAAGTCGCATCGACCAATCGATGGTTGCCGAGAATTCGTCCATGGATTTATTCGCCGCCTGCCTGGACAGGTACGGCAATGTGACTGTCGCCAGCGCGATGCTGAACAACCCGAGCGGGAATTCCATCAACCTATCCGAGTAGTAGAGCAGGCTGATCTTGCCGACGCCGAGCAGCGAGGCGATGATGCCGCCAAGCAGCACGTTAACCTGCGCTACCGATGAGCCGAATATCGCCGGCAACATGAGTTTGATCACTCGCCGGACTCCGTCGTGCCGCGGACGCCAGCGCGGTCTCGGAATCGCGTGAATCTTTGCGAGGAACGGCAACTGGAACAGGAGCTGAGCGACACCGGCAATGAATACCCCGTATGCCAGCGCCATGCCCGGCTCATCCAGTTGCGGCGCTAACCAAAGCGCGCTCGCAATCAGTGCAACGTTAAGAATGACCGGGGTGAACGCCGGCGCGGCGAAATTCCCGTAGGTATTCAGTACGCCGCCGGCAAACGCCGTGAGCGATACGAACAACAGGTAGGGAAAGGTGAACCTGAGCATGGCGGTCGCCAGGTCGAAGCGGCCGTCTTCACCGATAAATCCCGGCGCGACGATCAACACCAGCAACGGCGCAGCAAGTACGCCGATCAATGTGATCGCAAAGAGCACGACGCCGAGCGTACCGGCCACCGCGTCGACGAATGCGCGTGCATCCTGATGGTCTTGATGCTCCCTGTACCGCGCCATGACCGGCACGAAACCCTGCGAAAAGGCGCCCTCCGCGAAGAAGCGGCGCAACATGTTCGGAATCCTGTTCGCCACGATAAACGCGTCCATCACGATCGTGGCGCCAAAAAAGCGGGCAAAAACGAGGTCGCGGACCAGCCCGAGAACGCGCGACAGCAGGGTCATGAAGCTGACGACGGAGGTCGATTTCAGCAGACGAAGCCCAAAACCGCCTTCCTGGGGCGATTGCGCGCTCTCTTGAGAGCCGTTTCCGGCGCTGTGATGCTCTGACATTCCGGCGGCTATCGCGGCTTCAGGAGCCGCTAGTTTAGCCTCAAATGCGACTAAAAATCAGGCATTTAGCGCGCTCAGGGCATGGCTCGAGAGGCGCCATTGACATTTCCAGGGCGGATGCGAATAATACGCGGCTCTTTGGGGCCCGGCCCCAGTTCCAGTTGGATTACAGGTACAGTGGCAAACATCAAATCAGCCCAGAAACGGGCCCGCCAGGCGGCTAAAACGCGGCTCCACAAGATGGGGCTTCGCTCGAAAATGCGCACGCACATCAAGGCAGTCATTGCCGCTGTCGAGAAAGGCGACAAGGACGCTGCCAGCGCCGCCTACAAAGCCGCTGTTCCGGTCATCGATACGATGATCACCAAGGGTATCGTCAACAAGAACAAAGCCGCACGGCACAAGAGCCGCCTGAACAAGATGGTCAAGTCGCTGGCTGCCTGAGCGCGCCAGCTCGTCCGAATCCTCAGTCCCGATCTTGCGGCTACCAGCAGTTGCCGCCGGATCCGCTGTAGCCCTTCTCGCCGGTATTGGTCAACGTCAGGTTGCCGCAGTCGGTGTCTTTCTCCGCCTGCTTGAGCTGTGGCGTCGCCGTCAGCTCGTAGGTGACGATGTTTGACGCCGATATCTCGACGTTGTAAAGGCGACCGTCGTCAGCCGTGGTCACCACTGCGCCTTCCTCGTCGATCATGATCGAATCGCTCGCATAACCGAGGCTCGTCAGGCTGCCGGCATAGCGCTTGTTGTCCATGAAGAACTGCTGCTGGCGATCCGCGATCTGCATCAGCATGCCGGTGGCAACCGCTCGCTTCGAACGCACGACGAACTGCGTGTAGGAAGGATAGGCCACCGACGCGATAATCGAGATGATCGCGACGACGATCAGCAGCTCCATCAGGGTCACGCCGCGCTGCCTTGAGAGCTTCCGTAAATTTTGCATCGAATATCCTTTGTTGTTCATCGGATTACTGCAGATCCGTGTCTTCGGAGACGAACCAGTAGGTGCGCCAGCGCGTCGCTACGTCAATCGAATCGACCTGCAAATCAGGGCGGAGAATCTTGTTCGGCGGGATCGTGACGACTTCGGCCGGGATGCCGGCAGAATTCAATTCGACGCTGCGATCGCTCTTAGAGGTTGCATCGTCGCCGTCCGGATCTTCATCGGTCGGCATATCGTCCGAAGTGTCGTAGTTGATCACCGATTCTGCCGTCTGCAGGGACACGGCGTACAGGCGTCCGGAGCCCTCGGAAGGAGAACACGCGGAGGCCCGGCTGCCGCCCTGCGGCATGTACGAGGTGAAGAAGACTTTGCCGGACATTGTCAGCGGCGTCGCCAACACTTTCTCGCCGGAACTCTCCATCCTGAGTTTCCAGCCGTGCTTCAGCTCCAGTTTGCAGCTGCCGTCCTGCAGGCAGTTGCTGGTAACGTCGTCCAGGATGGCGTTACTGATGGCCGTATCCAGCCCGGCGCCGATGCCGGTATTCCGGTCCTTTATCATGTAGAAGTAATTCACCGCCGTGCCGCCGCCGTCGAGGGGGTCAGCCCGGTCGCCCGAGCCGATCAGGACCGCATCGAAATTGCCGTCGACGTCCTTGGTCTGCACGATGTCAGGCCGATGGAAGAATCGACGGTCGTCTGCCTTGCCGAGACCGCCGGCATGCCGGCCCAGGGACGCCAGCAGGGTGAGTTTCCAGTCACTCGTATCGCTGCCGGCGAGGTCAGCGCGCCAGACGTTGCCGCCCGTGTCGCCGACGACTATGCGATCTGTGAGTCCGTCGCCGTCAGTGTCCGCAGCCGTCAGGGAAGACGGGATGCTGTCAACGAGGCCCGGATGCTGAAATTCCTTTGTGGACGCGCCGCCGTTGCCGCCGGTCGCCTTCCAGATCAACTGGCCGGTCTCCGCGTTCACGACATAGATTGCGTTGCCCATCGTATCGTCGCTGCCGACGCCGCCTCGCGAGTCCTTGTTCATGTCGTAACCGCCACCGAACATGATCACAGGCGTAGCCCCGCTGCCCGTCTTGACGAGACCGACGCGCGGCGTCGAAAACGTATAGCCAAGCTCCTTGAAGTCACCCGAATCGTCGATGGTCCACATCAGGCGCGGCATCTCGGGGTTGGTGACGTCGAGCGCGTAGTAGGCTTTGCCGCCCCGTCGCATACCCGTGTACAGGTAGACCTTGTCGCCCGACTCGATCGAGCCGTTGCGATTCTGGTCCTGTATAAATGCGACCGGCGCGCCGTCGAAGGTATACGGATGCTTGGTGCCCGGTATGTTGTCGCGAAGCGTTTTTTGCGCGGCGAGCGAACGCCTCGGGATGAAGGCCCATGCTTCGCGCCCGCTTTCCGCGCCGCCCGGCGTCGTATTCCGGATCATGCGCAGCATGCCGTCGTTGGAAGCTACTGCCAGGTAAATTGCCGGATTGCCGCTGCTGTATCCGCCGGTTGTGCCGTAGTTCAACGGCATCGGGCGGGAGTGCAGCGCGTCGCCGAATATCCAGTCACGTGCTTCGTTCCTGGTGCCGTCGCGATCGAGGTCGTCGATGTCGACACCGCGCGCGAAGGCAATCAGCTGACCGGCCTCGTCGGTCGTCGACACGCCAAAGTCCGCCCGAAGGTTCGATGCAGTGGTCGCGTCGACGTTGAATTCCGCCAGCGAGTTCGGCGTCCGGTCGTAGTAGATCGTGCGCCCGCCAAGGCCGTTGGCGAACTGCGGACTGCCGCTCAGCACCCCGGGGATCTTCTGGCCGGCGCCGCCGCGCGCGACGGAGCGGCCGTCGCGTCCCTCGACCTCGCCTGTATCCTCGTCAGCCGGCGGAAGTTCGCCGGGGACGGTCCAGTGAGTAAGCGCGTCGAAGCGGATGCGCCCGTCGCCCGCAATCGCACCATAGCCGGTCGCATCGACGAGCGCCGCGCCGCCAGAGGTGTTGTTGGCGCCGAGAAGTTTAAGTTTCTTGACATTGCCGACCCAGCTCGGCCGACCATCGCCTTCCACCTGGAACAGCGCGATGTAGACGTTATCCGTTATCTCGGCGCGATTGAAGACGTTGACCGGCACAGATGCAGCCACGAATGTGGTGCTGACGCTCAGGATCTGTTTGAAGATTTCCTGCAGCGTGGCAACGAGTTCGTCCGGATTCTCGCTGAGTTCGAGCGGCAATCCGGTGCCGCCGGCTTTCGCGTAGCCGAGCGTGGTCGTATTGATAAACCGCGGGTCGACGAGGAAGTAGGAGATCACGTTCTGCTTGTCATCGAGATCGGGAACGGTACCGTATTCCCCATTCGCGATGTCGGCATCGTTCAGGTACTGGAGGACATCGGGGAATTCCTTCTGCGGTGAGCCGAAGCCACCCATCGAGACGGGATCTTCGATCGCCGCGTCCGAATCCGTCTCCTGGTTCGCGACTTGGAACAATGCATTGACCGTGTAGATCTTGGAGCAGGCGCCGGCATCCTGCAGCGGGGACGCATATTTCGGCTTACTCACTGGCGGAACTTCGATGGAGCGATCCCAGGCGGCCAGCGGATAGTCAGCGTCCAGGTTGAACTTGTTGGTGGTCCCGTAATCAGTGTATCCGTTATGCGCGTTATAGACGCCCTGCCCGGTCAGGTAGCGGAAGAATTCGAAAAACAGCTCCTTGCCCTGGTAGGAATGACTCTGGTTACCCAGGGGGGTCGGTATGTTCTGAAGAACGTTGTGGAACCTGGCCTTGGCGCCGTTCGCGTCGCTTTCCATGAACTCCTGGAAGCCCATCGCGATGTAGCCGCCGTTGCTGCAGCCGGTGCGTCCGAACCCGGCGCAGTTTGTCTGATTATCGTGATTGAGCATCAGGCCGACCTTGATGCCCTTCAGCGGATCGAAGACTTTGCGCAACGCACCGCGCAGCACGTCAAAGAACGTGTAGGGACCGGTCGGCTTCATGTAACCCTCTGCGATCAGCGTATCGCACTGACCCTGCCCGCAGGCGGTGGATCCCAGGTTCGGCCGATAGTCCAGCGAGAACATGACCATCGGCATGCTGTCGTATGGCAAGGACGCGCCACGATTAATGTAAACGTCCGTATCGTCAGCCTTCGCGACCCCGATGGTCGCGATCAGGATCGCGAACGAGACGAAGAGATAATATTTGGCTTTCATGGCATCCATACCTGGTTTCATAAATTGGTTCACGCTCAGAACTTGGGCACGAGGACCAGCACGCCTTCCGTAATCTGCTGTCGGCCGAGTTGCTCGTCCGTTCGGTCATAGGTTGTAATGACCTCGAACGAAGCGCTGTTGAATTTGTCGATGCTCGATTCGACGCTGCGCGGCGGCGGCCGGAACAGCGGTCCGTCGCGCTGCACCCTGGCCGTGATGTGGCCCTGTGCAATCGCCTTTGCAAGGATCGCGTTGTTGATCGGCAAATCGCTCCGATCGCAATTGGCCTCACCCGGCGTGCAGATCGTAAAACCGCTGCTGCCCGTCACCGGCGTAGCGGCGGGATTGGCGACGATCGCATCGGCAAGCGCCTGCGCGCCCTGCGCTGCGGCGATTCGGGACTCCTCGTTCTGCGCCATGTAGAGCCCGATATTGCCGGACTGCATCGACGTGACGGCGAGCACCGATATCGCGATCAGGAACAACATGGTTACGACGAGCACTGCGCCGCGCTGATGCTGTCTGGTTCTCAATTCATTCGTTCGCATGTCAAAGACCCATCGCGTTCAAACTGCGTATGTTCTGAATACCGACGGTCATCGACACGACGCGCCGGTGGAAACTATCGTCCGGTGTGTAGGGCTGCGCATTGCTCAAGGTGAACGTCTTTTCGCTCTGGTAACGAACATCGATGTCCGTCGTGCGCGCCAGCAAGGAGACGCGCGCAGAGACGACGTTCTGCATCTCGAGGAGCGTCGGCGACGGCATGTAAAGATTCGCGAAGCCATCGCCATTGGCATCGATGCCGTACTCGATCTGCAGATCTTCTATGCCGGCCGCGAGACACTCGGTCGCCATGCCGGGAGCGGCGCCCCGCAACACTTTCTTGCAAAGCGTCGGTATGCCGTCGCCCGCCTGGTAAGCGAAGTTGCGGATATAGTAGATGCTCGGCCGGTACTCCCAGTCGGCGCGCGGCGCGGGCACGGCAATCGCCGGAGCCGCCGCCGGCTCCTTGTACAGGAGACCGACAGTGCCATTCGTCCGCAGGTATACTCGCCCGGCCATCAGCGCACCGGCTCGCGCACCTGCGACACGCTTGATGGCGACGACATCGGTGCCATCGCGGAACTCGCCGCCGCCGATGCATGAGAAATTCGCGGCGGCCTCGGCTGCGGTCGCATTGTCGAGGCCGACGATCGACAGGGAATTGCCGGTGCCGGCTTGCGTCGTCTGGTACATCCACTCGGGCGCGCCGACCGGACCACAATCGGTCGTCAAGGTCAGTCCGCCATCCGGCGTCACCGAGCCCGGCACGAGCAGGTCGCCGTAATGTCCCGCCATGCTCAGATCGAAAATGATCTCGCGCATTGCATGACGGGCGTCATCCTGCATGCGCTGGATGTTCTCGTCCTGCGTGAACGCATGACGATTGTTCGCGAATACCGTGATGACGGCGGCGGTAAGCACCAGCGCCAGCACCATCGCAATCATCAACTCGATCAGGCTGAGACCGCGCTGCCGTCGAATCGCAAAATGTCGATCAAAGTGGCTCATATTCTCAGATATTCGGGTCGATAAAAGTTGCAACCTGGACGACGCGACGGTAGCGATCACCGTCGCCATAGTTGCCCGACCCCGCGCCGCACTGGCTGGTCTCGGGACTGATGAGTTCAACGTTGCCACGCCAGGCGACCGAGACCGCATAGACGCCTGCGATGCCGCCGCCGGGACCGTCTACGCAGACGGTCGGAAACAGGACGCCGCCGGCCTGCCCCTCCACGCCGATTGCCTGCGCGCCGTCAACGACCTGCTCCCAGAACCACAGGTCGTGAACGGCCTTCTGCGCGGGACTGCAGGGCGTATTCGGATCGCGGCAGGTGGATACCGGCAGGCCACTCAGTGAACCGCCGCCCAGGTCGTTGGCGGCGACATACACACTGATGCCGGAGCCGTTCGTGCGCATATCCTCGAGCAGGCCGTACGCCACCTGGGAAGCGATCGTTCGCTGCAAGCTCTCGTGAGCGGACTGCTTCGACAGCATCTGCAATCCGGCGATGCCGAGCAGGCCGATGCTGAACACGACGAGAGATACGAGCAGTTCGAGCAGAGAGAAGCCACGTTGTCTGGTCGCGTATGCCATCCCGGTCGATCCCCGACTAGCCACAACTCAGGGAGAAGCCGCCGCTTTCGGCATCGAAGACCCGCGGACGACCTGACAGGTCGAGGCGAATGCCCTTCGCGTACTTGCTGCCACGTTCGTCACAGATCATGAACTGACCGGCGTTCTCGCCGACATTGGTAAACATCACGCGGCCATTCGGCCGGTAGACAAGGAACGTGGAGAACTGGCCAGACCGGATGTCGATGCCGTCGGTCTCGGACCCGGAGCGGATAACGGTCTCGTTATTGTCGAGCGAACGATCCGCATCGTCGTCGACAAACGCGATCCAGCCCCGGTCCCAGGCGACATTCTCACAGCGGTTGCCGCTGCTGCTGGCACAAACCGTTACCCGGGTATTCGTCGTAATCGCGGTATTGCGGGCCATCCGCATACCGTTCAGGAGATCGTTGACACTGCCTGACTGGCGGGCGTTCATCTGGAACTGCTGCATGCCGGGAATGGCGACCGCAATCAGGATCGTCGCGACCCCGAGCGCCGTCAGCAATTCAATCAACGTAAATCCCTTCGCGTTCGTCATGGGGCAGTTCCTCGATCCTTCGTAAAACGGCGAAGCTCACATATGGGAGATTCGAAACACGCCGTTTGACGCCCTTTTTTGCCGTTCCATGGAATTATCCGTGCAGGCGTCGTACCCCGGTGTGCGACGCGTCTCACTGTCGCCAGCTGGCTACGGTTTCGCCGACAAGCGGCATGTTTGCAGGGATAAGCGGCATCTTTTCTGGCCCGAGAAAAATATTATGTTCAGTCGAATATCAGCTTGTTGCCGGAAATGCGCAGGCCGCAGCGAGCCGCTCTCTGCGCCGGGTTGCAGGCAGATTTTGTAAAATTGCCAGCCAGTTGAAGCTTGGCTCGGTGAATTACTGTGACAGCCGTCAAGGGCGGCGCGAACCGGCCCGGCGATAATGCGTCGATGGACTCACGCCTCTTCAAGAACCTGCTGATTGCGACGCTACTGACTGTCGGATTCGCGCACACGGCCAGTGCAGACATCTGGAAGTGGACCGACGTGCACGGCAAGATCCACTTCGTCAACACGCTGAAGCCGATATACACCTGGGTGGAAGACGGCAAGGTGTTCTTTGCCGACACGCCAGGCCATGAAGACGCGGTGAGCGTGGAACTGGTGTGGCACTCGACCGGCGACGACGTCGAGGCCGCTGCCGAAGAAGAGCAACGCAAGGCGCACGACAAGTGGGCCTACGTCGGCGAGACGCCCGAAGAGCGCCTCGAACGCGAGAACGCCGAAAAGTACTACTGCAACCGGGCCAAAGAGATCTACGAGTCCTACAAGCAGGCGCCGCGACTCTACAAAACCAACGAGGCGGGCGTCCGCGAATACCTGAGCGACGAGGAAGCTGCCCAGACCCTGGCCGAAACCGAGGCGCGCGTCGCGGAACTCTGCGACTACTGACGCCGCCGGCGAAGCGCAGTCAGCCGGTTCCTTCCTCGTCCATCGCTTCCAGCTCACGCATGACTGCCTGACCCAGCGCTTCGGTCCCGTCGCCCGTCTCAGCGCTGACCTGGAACACCGGTCCTTGCCAGTTCAGCGCAGCGACCAGCTCCGCCTGAGCGTTGTCGCGTTCGTCCGCCGGCAGCAGATCGATCTTGTTGATGACGAGCCAGCGCGGCTTGTCCATCAGCTCATTGGAGAACTTGGCCAGCTCCGCCTCGATCGAGCGAAATGCCGCGGCCGGATCTTCGCCAGCGTCGATCGGCGCGATATCGACGAGATGCAGCAGCAGCCGGGTTCGCTGAATGTGCTTCAGGAAGCGGATACCGAGCCCGGCGCCCTCCGCCGCGCCTTCGATCAGGCCGGGGATATCGGCCATGACGAAACTCTGCAGGCGCCCGACAGACACGACGCCGAGATTCGGATGCAGGGTCGTGAACGGATAGTCGGCCACCTTCGGCCGTGCCGCCGACATCGCCCGGATCAGCGTCGACTTGCCGGCATTGGGCATGCCGACGAGGCCCACATCGGCAAGCACTTTCAGTTCGAGCGCCAGGTGTCGCGCCTCTCCGGGCGTCCCGTTCGTGGTTTTGCGCGGTGCCCGGTTGGTGCTGCTTTTGAATCGGGTATTGCCCAGCCCGCCCTTGCCGCCTTCGGCGACTTTCAGGCGCTGCCCCGGTTCGGTCAGGTCGCCGATCAGTTCACCCGTATCCACGTCGTGGATGACGGTCCCGCGGGGGATGCGCACATCGAGATCCTCGCCCGACTTGCCGGTCATGTTGCGGCCGGCGCCGCCCTGCCCGCTCTGCGCGCGAAATTTCCTGGCTACCCGAAAGTCGACCAGCGTGTTCAGCGCGTCATCGGCGACCAGGTAAACGCTTCCGCCATCACCGCCATCGCCGCCATCCGGACCGCCTTTTTCGACATACTTTTCACGCCGAAAACTCAGGCAACCATGGCCGCCATTCCCAGCCTGCACACGAATTGTGGCTTCATCGACGAATTTCATAATCGGTTCCGGATACGAAAAACCCCGCATATGCGCGGGGTCTTGAAGGCTTTAACCATTGAGAGCCCGCCCTGCGGGCGATGACGGTCAGTTGCTGACGACGCTCACGAACTGGCGGTTCTTCGGTCCCTTCTTTTCGAATTTCACATGACCATCCGCCTTCGCGAATAGCGTGTGATCACGGCCGACACCGACGTTGGTACCGGCGTGGAAACGTGTGCCGCGCTGGCGGACCAGGATGTTGCCGGCGACAACCTTTTCGCCGCCGAAAATCTTCACGCCAAGACGTTTACTTTCTGAATCGCGACCGTTCTTACTACTGCCGCCTGCTTTCTTGTGTGCCATCGTTTCGTACCTGTTCCGCTGGGTGCCGCGCGCTTGGTTACCGGGGCCCCAAGATTACCCTGTCAGTCAGCCTTTTTCTTGGCTGCCTTCTTAGCCGCTTTCTTAGCGGTTTTCTTGGCCGCCTTCTTGGCGGCAGGCTTCCTGGCAGCCGCTTTCTTGGCCGTCTTTTTAGCCGCCTTTTTCTTCGTGGCCTTCTTGGCCACCGGCTTCGCCTCAGCGTCCGCCTTTTTCGGGGCCGCTTTGCCGCCGCTGGAAATATCGGTGATTTCGACTTCCGTAAAACACTGGCGATGCGAGTGCTGGCGGAGGTAGTTCTGCCGGCGGCGGAATTTCACCACGCTGACTTTCCTGCCCCTGCCCTGCCGCAATACTTTGGCGCTGACGCTCGTGCCGGACAGCAGCGGGCTGCCGACCTTGATGTCTTTACCTTCGCCGACCAGCAGGACCTCGTCGAAACTGACCTTGGCGCCTTCATCGGCGTCAAGCTTCTCGAGCTTGAGGACCTCGCCTTTGCTTGCACGGTACTGTTTGCCGCCAGCGCGAAAAACCGCGTACATTGCTGTTGCTCCATTACGCGAGTCGCAAAAACGTGCAACTCACTGAGAATTATGAGATTTTCGGGTGCCGGCCGACCGGAGTTCGGCCTCTGCGAGACCAGCGCCCACGAAAAAGAGCCGGAATTCTATAGTCTCGGGCCCCTCGGGTCAACGAATGGCCGGATTAAATTTCACCCTATTTCAATAGCTTGCGCACGCGAGCCCGTCAATTTCCAGCCACCATGTCGGTATCCAATAAGCGGCGATTCAGGCATTATCCGGGGGCTATGCAAGCCGCCGAGAACAAGTCCGAAAAGCCTGCAGACCTGCCCAGTTTCGAAGCTGTCAGCCGCCTGGCCCGCGAGGACATGCAGGCCGTGGATGCCGTCATCCGTCGAAGCCTGCAAAGCGACGTCTTGCTCGTATCGCAGGTGGCTGAGTACATCGTCACGAGCGGCGGCAAGCGCCTTCGGCCGCTCATCGTCCTGCTGGCTGCACGCGCGCTGGGCTATGCCGGCGATCAGCAGACGAGCGCGGCGGCCATCATCGAATTCATTCATACCGCAACCTTGCTGCATGATGACGTTGTCGACTCGTCTGACCGTCGCCGCGGTCGCGACACGGCGAATACCGTCTTCGGCAACCAGGCCAGCGTCCTGGTCGGCGATTTCCTGTACTCGCGGGCGTTCCAGATGATGGTCGACATCGGCCGCATGCGCGTCATGCAGATACTCGCCGATTCAACGAACACGATTGCCGCCGGCGAAGTCATGCAATTGATGAATGTGCACGACCCGGACGTGACCGAGGCCGCGTATCGCAAGGTGATCTATCGCAAGACGGCGCGACTTTTCGAAGCGGGCGCCCAGATCGCCGCAGTGCTGGCCGATCGTGACCCGGACGACGAATCCGCGATGATCTGCTACGGGCAAAACCTCGGTACAGCGTTCCAACTGGTCGATGACGCGCTGGATTACGACGCGTCACCCGAGGAGCTCGGCAAGAATCTCGGCGACGACCTCGCCGAGGGCAAGCCGACTTTGCCGCTGATCCATGCCATGGAGAAAGGCAGTGCCGCCGAGCGAAAGATGATCCGGCAAGCAATCGAGGAAGGCGGTCTCGCGCGGCTCGACGATATCCAGGCCGTCGTGGAATCGACCGGGGCGCTCCAGTACACTTCAGCCCGCGCCCGGGAGGCAGCCGACATGGCAATTAACGCGCTGAGCGGTATCCCGGACTCAGAGTACAAGCAGGCGATGATTGCCATCGCCGATTTCGCCGTCAGGCGACGTTCATAACCCCAGTAATTTCCCAGGATTGATCATGAAGAAAGCGATTCTCGTCATTCTGTCGGCGTGCCTGCCCATTGCGGCAACCGTGGCGCTGGCCGACGAAGGCATGTGGACGATCGATAATTTTCCGGCCGACGCGGTCGCCGACAAGTACGGAGTGCGGATCGGCGATCAATGGCTGAGCGACGCGCAGCTCGCAACGACCAGGCTGGAGAATGGCTGCACAGGCTCGTTCGCCTCGGCCGACGGCCTCGTACTCACGAACAATCACTGTACCTGGGGCTGCATCCGTAACCTCAGCACGGCGGACAGGAACCTGTCCGACGAGGGCTTCATGGCCACGGAGCGCGGCGAGGAGCTGCGCTGCCCGAGTCAGCAGGTATCGGTGCTGGTAGACATGGACGACGTGACCGGGGACATCGCCGATGCGACCGCCGACCTGCCTGACGCCGAAGCAAACGATGCGAGAAAAGCAGAACTGACGCGCCTCGAATCGGCCTGTGAGGAGGAATCCGGTGGCGAATTCCGCTGCGAGGCGGTGACCCTCTATAACGGTGGTCAGTACTTTATATATAAGTACAAGCGTTACGACGACGTGCGCCTGGTGTTCGCGCCCGAGCTCGATATCGCGGCTTTCGGTGGCGACCCCGATAATTTCAATTTCCCCCGCTGGTGCCTCGACATGACCTTCTTGCGTGTCTACGAGGACGGCCAGCCGGCGAGCACACCGAACTATTTCAAATGGCGCCGTTCCGGCCCGATGCCGGGCGATCCCGTTTTCATCACCGGGCATCCGGGCTCGACCAACCGGTCGCTCACCGTGTCGCAGCTGAAGATGCAGCGCGACGTCTCGATTCCGCTTTACCTGTACCGGATGAACGAATTCCGCGGTCGCCTGCTGGCCTGGCAGAACACCAGCGATGAAGCCGCCCGCGAGGTACAGCAACGAATCCTCAGCATCGAGAACGGCATCAAGGTACGCCGCAACCAGCTCAAGGCCTTGCAGAACGACGAGATGATGGCGCAGAAGATGGTCGACGAGCAGGCGCTACGTGAACTCGTCATGGGCGACGACGAAATGCGCGCGGCATATGGCGAAGCCTGGGACGTCATCGACGAAGCGATGCGCAACTACCGCAACATGTACGAGGATTACCTGTTCGTCGAAGGCGGCGCGGGCTTCGGCGGCAGCCTGTTCACTTACGCGAGGACGATCGTCCGCGGCACGGCGGAACGCGAGAAACCCAACGAGGAACGGCTCCGGCTGTATACCGACGCGGCGCTTCCGCAGCGCGAGCAGCGACTGTTCGCTGCGCGACCGATCAACAGGGAATATGAAGAGCTCAGCCTGACGTTTTCCCTGGAGAAGATGCGGGAGTGGCTCGGCCCGGACAGCCAGTACGTGCACAAGGTACTGGGCAATGACTCGCCTGCGTCCCTGGCTGCCCGGCTGGTTTCGGAAAGCAAGCTCGACGACCCCGAGGTCCGGAAGGCGCTCTGGAACGGTGGCGTCGATGCGGTGAATGCCAGTGAAGACCCGATGATCCGGCTGGCGCTGGCAATCGATCCGGACGCGCGCGCGCTGCGCGATCGCTACGAGACGGAAGTCGAGGCGCCCCGTATTCGCGGCGAGGAGATGATCGCCGATGCGCGGTTCGCGGTGCACGGCACGGATATTTATCCCGACGCAACCTTCACCCTGCGCGTCACCTACGGCGCCGTCAAAGGCTGGGAAGAAAAAGGCGCGATGGTCGAGCCGTTCACGAAGACCAGCCGCCTGTTCGAGCGCACCACCGGCGAGCGGCCGTTCAAGTTACCGGACAGCTGGGCGGCGTCGCGGGAGCAGCTCGACCCGGACACACGCTTCAATTTTTCGGCAACGACCGACATTACCGGCGGCAATTCAGGCAGCCCGATCGTTGCCGATGACGGCAGCCTGGTTGGCCTCGCCTTCGACGGCAACATCCACTCGATCGCGGGCGACTACTGGTTTGACGAGAGCACGAACCGCACGGTTGGGGTCAATACGGCGATCATCCTCGAAGCGCTCGAAACCGTTTACGGCGCCGATCACCTGCTGGACGAATTGACGATAATCGACTGATTTGACACGGGGAAACGCCGTGTGGCGCTTACCGCCCGCTTACTATATGATGCGCCGCTTCGGGGTGTAGCTCAGCCTGGTAGAGCACCACGTTCGGGACGTGGGGGTCGTTGGTTCAAATCCAGTCACCCCGACCAGGCAAAAGAAAAAGGCCGCTTTCGCAAGAAGTGAAGCGGCCTTTTTTCGTTGCCTTAGCGGGGACTGGATGGAACCAACCTGGTGGTTCACGGAAACGCAGGACGCGTTTCCGGGCGGACGAGCGAAGCGAGACCGGTCCAAAGGACCAAGGGCAGGATGCCCGCAGCCCAATCCAGTCACCCCGACCAATGCAAACAAAAAATATCGGCGCCCTCACCCGAAGGGGGCGCCGATTTTTTGTTTGCGTGGGCGGTAACGATTGGAACCAACCTGATGGTTCACGGAAACGCAGGACGCGTTTCCGGGCGGACGAGCGAAGCGAGACCGGTCCAATGGACCAAGGGCAGGATGCCCGCAGCCCAATCCAGTCACCCCCCTTTCTGATACCGCGCCAATCCAACCAGATTGCCGCGTCGGCTTCGCCTCCTCGCAATGACGTTGGTTTTTCCTGCGGTTTATGACTCCCGTCATCGCGAGCGCAGCGACGCGATCTCCCCGATTCCCCGCCAAATCTCGATACTGGTACCATATCCGTCCGGATCGAGGAGACGTCGCAGCACCCATGTCATTCTTCTCCGAACTCAAGCGCCGCAACGTCTTTCGCGTGGCGGCCGCCTACATCGTTTCTTCCTGGCTCCTTATCCAGGTCGCGGAAACGATTTTTCCGCTGTTCGGATTCGGCGACGACCCGGCCCGCATGGTCGTCATCATTCTCGCGTTCGGCTTCATCCCTGCACTGATCATTTCCTGGGCATTCGAACTCACGCCGGGTGGTTGGCAACGGGAATCCGACGTCGATCACAAGGGCGAGGTCGCGAGCGACCGTACACGGCGATTCGATCGGATCGTTATCGCCGTCCTTGCGCTCGGAATCGCGTATTTTGCGTTCGACAAGTTTGTCCTCTCCGGATCTCGCGAAGCGATGATCGCCGAGAGTGCGCGAGATGCCGCGCTTGCAGAAGCACGGCAGATCATCGACGCCAACCCGTCTATTGCTGTTTTGCCTTTCGTCGATATGAGCCCCGGGCAAGATCAGGGCTATTTCGTTGATGGCGTCTCCGAAGAAATCCTGAATATCCTGGGAAGCCTCGACGGTCTGAACACCATCGGACGAACCTCCTCATTTCGTTTTAGAAATCCGCAACAGGACCTGAAAGAGATCGGGGAACAACTGGGCGTGTCCTATATCCTCGAGGGCACCATCCGAAAATATGCAGAAGAGGTCGAAGTAACCGCGCGCCTCGTCGACGCACAGACCGGTCTGCAGATATTTCCTTACGAAAGGCGCGACGGGTTGCATGATCTGTTCGACATCCAGGAACAGATTGCGCGAGACGTCGCTGGCGCGCTGAGCATCAGACTCGATATCGAAGGCCGTGGATCGTTACCGGGTGCCCGGACAGACAACATCGATGCGTACGACATTTATCTGCGAGCGACCTCCCGACGCCCGGACGCTCGGAAAGATGTAACCAGAAAGGAACTCTTGGAGCTGGCGCTGGAGATCGATCCAAATTATGTCGAGGCAATGTCCGGGCTCGGCGGCTGGTATGGCGCTGTGTATTCCTGGACGCTACCACCCGATGAGGCGCGCGAAGCGCAGGAATATGGCCGAAGCCTGGTTCAGCAAGCTCACGAGATCGACCCGACCTATCCCGGGGCGGTCGGTAACCTGGCCCGATATCAATGGGCTCGCGGAGACTGGATCGGCGCGACCGAATTGTGGGAACAATACAGTGCACTGGTTCCTGCAAATATTCCCGGCCGATTAGGTTCCGCAAATATCCTGGGTAAAGTTGGACGGACCCGTGCTGCCCTGCAGATTGACGAACTGCAACGCGATCTGGATCCACTCAATTTCTTTGCGGCATCCAATCGTGTTGAACACTATGCCCAGGCTGGCCGGTTTGTCGAAGCAGAAGCGGAGCTGGATCTCATGGTGAGGCTGACGAGCGAATCCGACCAGGCAGTCAGGTTACGACGGATGCTGATTGCATTTGGTCGAAATGACCGTCAGGAGATTCGTGACGCACTCGCTCTCTACGCAGAAGAAAACTTCACCGGCAGAGAGGACAATGCTATTCGGGAGGTCATTCGGAAGTTTGATAGTGCCGCCGGCCCGGAATTTCTCGACGTTCTCCGATCGTCGTCTGTCGGCAATCCGGGGTTGCCCGGAGAAGCGAAGTTAATCCTAGCAAGCATGGCGGTTCATCTCGGGGACTCGCAACTGGCGCTCGACATATTCGGTCCGGAAGTTCGCGGCAACAAGGTCAGGATCGGGCGACTCTGGTATCCACACTTCAGCGACATGCGCAGGCTCGACGGATTCAAGGAATTGGCGAGAGACGTTGGTTTCGTCGACTACTGGCGCAAATACGAATGGGCGGATCATTGCAGACCGCTCGGCGACGACGATTTCGAGTGCGAGTAGGCCCGCAGCGCCTTTCCGCGTCGAAAATACCGTTATAATCAGAGGGTTCGACCCAGTCGTTCGAGGGCCGACAACTTGAAAACAAATAACAAGAACAAACTGTTTTTCACGGTATCGGCGGCCGCCGTCGCTGCTATCTTGTCTATCACACCGGAACGGACTGCATTTTCCCAGGAAATAACCGAGTCCATTCTCGAGGAAGTGATTGTCATTGGTACCCGTCGCTCGGGGAGAACCGTTGCCGATGCGCCTGTGCCGATTGACGTGCTGACGAGCGAGGACCTTGGGAGCGTTTCCTCTCCCGATTTGCTCGACGTGATCCAGACGCTCGTGCCGTCCTTCCAGGTCGAGCGTTTTGCGATTGGGGACGGCCGCGCATTTGTGCGCCCGCCCGAGATCCGCGGTATGGCTGGCGACAAAGTGCTTGTACTGGTCAACGGCAAGCGTCGCCACCGCTCCGCACTCGTCAGAACGGACAGCACCGGTGCGAATGGACCCGACCTTGCAACGATTCCCGGTGTCGCGATCCGGTCCGTAGAGGTTCTTCGGGACGGCGCCTCCGCGATGTACGGTTCGGACGCGATCGCTGGCGTCTTCAACTTCAATCTCAGGGATGCAGCGGAAGGTGGCGAACTTGCCGTACTGGCGGGACAGTACGCCGAAGACGACGAGAATAGCTATGTCGTTTCGCTCAACCAGGGATTTGCGATCGGCAGCAGCGGCTTCTTGAACGTCAGCGCCGAGTTGTCGGATAGCGAACCGACCAGTCGCGGCACCTACTTCGACCGGCCAATTGGCTCTTCCGGCCTGACGCCGCGGGAATCCGCCCTGGTGAGCGGCTTCTACGATCATGACTTGAACCCGGCGACGCCTGACATCGAGCGTTTTGGACCGGACGCGATGACGGAAGAATACGATCCCGTTACCGGCGAGTTCGTTACAATTTATCGGGGCAGCGATGGGATTCCTGACGATTCCGATCCGCGCTATGCCGACAACCTGCGCTTCGCCGAGATCAGCGACTCGGAACTCGTCATGATCTGGGGCGCCCCGGAAATCGAGGCCATTCGCTCGTTCATCAATGCAGGCTACGAGTTCGACGACGGCACCGAACTCTATGGCTGGGCGAACTATTCGGACAGCGATACGAATGGCAGCTTCTTCCATCGGCGCCCGAGCGATTCGCCATTCCTGCCCCTGCGCACGCCGACCGGCGAAATTTACAACCCGAGGATACGATTCCCTTCCGGATTCACGCCGCGATTCGCTGGCAACGTGCGAGACATGGGCATGACGGGAGGTCTGCGCAGCGAAAGCGACAGCGGATTGCAGTACGACGTCAGCGGCAGCTGGGGCAAGAGCGTCATCAATTACACAATGTTCAACTCGATGAACCCGTCGCTTGGCCCGGCAACGCCAACGACGTTCCGGCCCGGCGGGCTGATCTCGGAGGAATCCGCACTAAACGCAGACTTCGCGAAGCCGATCGATGTCGGATTCGCCAGCGACCTGAACGTCGCGTTCGGCGTCGAGTATCGCGACGAGAACTATGATCTGCGCCAGGGCGATCAGGCCTCCTGGGAAGTCGGTCCCTACGCGTTTCCGGATCCGTTCAATTTCGAGATCGATGCTGATGAAGCAGCCGCTGGCCAGAACGGTGGGAGCGTCGGCTGCTTCATCCCCGGACCGCAGTATGATCCGACCAGCCTTTGCCACCCGAATGACCCGATCCACAACGTCGCTTCGGCGGGGTCCAATGGATTTACCGGATGGGGGCCCAATGGCGTATCGAGCTACAGCCGCGACAGCTGGGCAGCGTACGTCGATCTCGAAGCCGATATCACCGATCGGTTTCTCGCGACCATCGCAGGTCGATTCGAGGACTTTTCGGACTTCGGCTCGAATTTCAGCTGGCGTGCCGCCGCGCTCTGGCGACTCAACGACACGTTCCGACTGCGCGCGTCGGCGGGCACCGGCTTCCGCGCACCGACGCCCGGCCAGATCTCGACGATCAATATCCGGACGAGCGTTAGTTCTGGCGGGCCATTGACGATTGGTCTGTTCCCGCCCGAACACCCGGCGTCAACGCTGTACGGCGCGGTACCGCTGGATGCCGAAACCTCGACACAGTTCACTCTTGGCATCACTGCCGAACCCTGGGACTCAACGACGATTACGCTTGATTACTATTTCATTGCGCTCGACGACCAGATCTGGCGGTCGTCAGAGTTTCCCGTGAGCGATGCCGATCGCGCGTACCTGCAGTCGATCAACGTACCTGGCGCCGAGACACTCGCAGGCGTGCGCTTCTTTATGAATGATATCGATACCGAGTCGAGCGGGGTCGACCTGATCATTGCGCACGATATCGACTCGCAAATCGGAACGACTACATTATCGCTGGCGGCCAACGTGAACCGGGTCGAGATTACGCGACGCACAAACAGGCAGACGGATCCCGGCAACCCCGATCCCGTGTATTTCGTGAATGACGCGGACAAATTCCGGGTCGAAGAAGGCCGTCCCGACTATCGCCTTGTTCTGTCCGCACGCCATCTCTGGGACAATAGCGTCTCGCTGGGTATTCGCGCCAATGCTTACGGTGACTACTACCAGGTCAACAGGTCAGCGACCCAAACAGCGAAACGCAGCGGAGAGACATACTGGGACATGGATGTGAGGTGGGCGATCAACGACAATGCCAGTATCACCATCGGCGGCAGCAATATATTTGATGCCTATCCGGATCCGCCGATCCTCACCGGTGATTGCTGTGGCCGGCTGTATGACTCGAGCACTGTCATGAGCTGGCAAGGCGCGTTCTACTATCTCCGCGCCAACCTCAACTGGCAGTAAGCTTTGGACATCTACACCACCACAATTGCGATCAGCATCCTTGTCTACATTGCCGTGGGCAACTACGCCGGCCGCGGTATCAAGAAGCTGGACGACTACTACGTCGCCGGCCGTCGCGCGCCGACGCTGATCATCCTCGGCACGCTGGTCGCCAGCGTCATGAGCTCGACGATGTTCCTCGGCGAGGCCGGCTTCGCTTACGCCGGCCAGGCGGGTCCCTATGTGATCTTTCCGCAGTGGGCGACGACGGGCTACGTGATCGGGGCGATATTCTTTGGCCGCTACCTGCGTCGGAGTCGCGCAACGACGGTCGCCGCATTTTTCGGCGAGAGATTCAACAGTCCTCGTGTGCAGGCCCTTGCCGGCTTCACGATCATCCTGGCACTTGGCGGCTACCTGCTCGCGGTGACACAGGGCGCCGGCATCCTGCTGTCGCAGCTGACGGATCTCACGTACGTGCAGGCGCTGGTGTTCGCCTGGTTCAGCTACACGACGTTCACGATGTACTCCGGGTCGCGCGGCGTCATCCTCACCGACACCCTGATGTTCCTGCTGTTTACCTTTGCCAGTGCCGGCGCGATCGTTTTCATCGTCGGCGACCTCGGCGGCGTGTCGAAGGTGATGGGCGACCTCGCCGTCCTGGAGGGCAAAGAAGACCTGATGTCCTGGCACGGCATCGTGGGCCCCGGCACGGAGTGGCCGGAGCCGATGGACTACCTGATCTGGACGATCGCCATCGACATGAGCTGGGCGCTCGTCTACTGCGTCAGCCCCTGGCAATCGAGTCGCCACCTGATGGCAAGGAACGAACACGTTGTTTTGCGGGCAGCGATCCTCGCCTGCCTGTTCGTCGGCCTGCTGCAGGTGATGGTCTACGGCCTCGGCGCCGTCATCAACCTGGGCGATCCGAACCTGGAACCGCCGGAGAGCGCATCGATCTGGGCATCCCTGACGATGATGCCGGAGTGGCTCGGCGCGTTGATGCTCGCCGGCATCATGGCCGCCATCCTGTCGTCTGCGTCCACCTTCCTGTCACTGGTCGGCTTCAGCGCCAGCAACGATATCGGCATCCACAAGACCGGAGACGAGCTGAAGACCCTGCGTTTCAGCCGCCTGATGATGCTGGCGATCGGTTCGGTCGCACTGATTCTTGCGCTGATCTTTCCACCCAATATTTTCTGGCTGACGACGTTCATCGCGACCGTGTTCGCTTCGTCCTGGGGACCGGTCGGCCTGATGAGCATCTGGAGCAAGCGCATCACCGAGCAGGCAGCGTTCTGGGGGATGCTGACCGGCCTCGTCTTCAACGTCGTGCCCAAGTTCTTCGAATTCATCGGCATGGTCGATTATCCGTCCTACCTGAACCCGGTCATCATCGGTACGTTTGCGAGCCTGATCGTCACGCTTGGGGTCTCGCGAATGACGACAGTGACCGACATAGAAGCCGAGCAACTGGCGAAACTGCATGTCGCGCCGGAAGAAGACGTGAGCGAAAAGCGGACCCGCATGTCGCTGATCGTCGCCGGCGTGCTCGTCGTATGGGGCTGCATCATGCCGTTCCTGATGATCAACTTCTACGTAAAGCCGTTTCAGACGGCCCGGGGTGAGCTCATGCCCGACGGATCGATCAACTGGTTCGCGGGTGAGGCCATCCTGGCGCTCAGCTGGTTTGTCGTATTTGTCGGGCTCGGCTGGTTCGCGACGAAAGTCATACGCGACGGATATTCACCGGTCCGATAGGCTATATTGAGCGGAAGAAGAATCGAGTCCCGGGGAGTAACATGATTCGAACAGCGGCGGCCGTCCTCGTCCTTGTGGCGACCACCTTAATTGGCATGGCCCTGGCACAGGACGCGGATTCGAGGCGGTTCCAGCCGGAAGACGTGCACCGGATGCAGGACGTCGGCGACATCGCGATTTCGCCGGACGGCGATTGGGTCGCCTACACCGTCGAAACGACGAACGTCGAAGACGACAGTTACTCGACTGACCTCTACATGGTCAGCTGGGACGGCGCCACGAGAATCCAGTTGACGCATACGGCCGACGGTAGCGAAGGTAGCCCGCGCTTCAGCCCGGACGGCAAATATTTGTCATTCATCACCACACGCCCTGACGACAGCGAAGAAGACGATGATCCGGCCGGCAAGTCCCAGGTCTGGTTGCTGAACCGTGCGGGCGGCGAAGCGCGGCGACTCACGTCAATGCCGGGCGGCGTTTCGGGCTATGAGTGGTCGCCGGACAGTGCGCGCCTCGTACTGACGTCAAGGGATCCGGAAGCGGAGAAAGACGAAGAAGCCACGCACGAAACGCCCGAGCCGATCGTGGTCGACCGGTACGCATTCAAGCGGGACTACGTCGGCTACCTGGGCGATCGCTATACGCGCCTCTATGTCTTCGATATCGCCGCTGAAGAGGCAACGCTGCTCACGCCCGGCCCGTATGACAGCACGCAACCGGCATGGGGACCCGGCAGCGACCTGATTGCGTTCACCAGCAAGCGACAGGGTGATCCCGACCGCCACAGCAACACCGACATCTATGTCATCGCCGCGGAAGACGGCGCGGAACCGCGGCAGTTGACGACGTGGGCCGGACCGGATTCGAACCCGGCATTCAGTCCCGACGGAAAACGGATTGCCTATCTCCAGGATGGACCGCCCAAGTATGCAGGCTATGACCCGAGCAACGTCGCGGTCATCTCCGTCGATGGCGGCGACGCGACTTTGCTGACCGCCGAGCTCGACAACTATATCTACTCGCCGGCGTGGTCGCGCGACGGTAAAAGCATTTACTTTCATTTCGAGAACGACCGTATTCGCTCGATCGCATCCGTACCCGCAGACGGTGGCGATGCATCAGTGATCTATCCCACTCGGGAAGCACCGGGCGTCGCCCGCCAGTATGTTGTCGGCGCAAATGGCATCGCCGCAGTCATCGGCTTCGGCCAGAAGCCGCCGGAGATATACCGCCTCGCCGATGCGCAGCCATTGACCGATCACAACGCGGAATTTGTCACCGCATTCGACTGGGCCAGCGTCGAAGCTTACGACGCGGTCAGTGACGACGGCGTCATGGTCGGCTCGATGCTCCTCAAGCCGCCCGGCTACGAAGAAGGCAAAGCGTACCCGACGATCGCCTACGTCCATGGCGGCCCGGTCGGACAGGACGCCTTCGAATTCGATTACATGTCGCAGGCGCTGGCGGCGCAGGGTTACCTGGTCGTCAACCCGAACTACCGCGGCAGCTCGGGTCGCGGCCGCGATTTTTCGCGAGCCATCTACGCCGACTGGGGCGGACTGGAGATCGTCGACATCCACGCGGTGATGGACACGCTTGTCGCGGATGGCCTCGCGGATCCGGACCGCCTCGGTATCGGCGGCTGGAGCTACGGTGGCATCAATACGAACTTCGCGATCGCCCGCGACACCCGGTTCTCGGCCGCGGTCTCCGGTGCGTCGGCGTCCAACTACATCGCCGGGTATGGCACCGACCAGTACATCCGTCAGTATGAGGACGAAATCGGTCTGCCCTGGGAATCGCCGGACAACTACTTCAGGATGTCCTACCCGTTCCTGAAGGCGGATCGGATCAAGACTCCGACCCTCTTTATGGTCGGCGAGCTCGACTGGAACGTGCCCCTGATCAATTCAGAGCAAATGTACCAGGCGCTGCGCAGTCTCAACGTGCCGACGCAGCTCGTTGTTTACCCGGGTGAGCATCACGGCCTGTCGAAGCCGAGCTACGTACAGGACCGGCTGGATCGGATGATCGACTGGTACGGCAAGTACCTCGGCATGAACCCGGAGCAAGTCACACAGACCAACTGACAAAGCTGTCAGCCGACGCGACTGCCTGAGCGGCATCGGCTGATTCGCCAGGATTAATAAGAACAACAACAGAACGAGGGAATGCCGCAGTACCATTCAATCATCATCGGCGCCGGCCATAACGGGCTGACCTGCGCCGCCTACCTTGCCAAGGCTGGCCAACGGGTGCTCGTGCTCGAAGCCGGGCAGTCACCCGGCGGCATGGCCGCCGATCGTGAGTTTCACCCGGGCTTTCATGCGCCTGTCGCGCATTCGATCTGCCATTTCCCTGGCCGCATCGCGCAGGACCTCGATCTCGCCCGCCACGGCTTCGCGCCTGCGTCGAAGCCGATGCCGCTGATCGGCATCGGCGAAGACGGCCGGGTCGTCATCGATGACGACGCAACTGGCGTCGGCGATGACGATGCCGCCGCCTACCGTGACTACCTGGAATTACTGCGGAAGTTCGCGGCAACACTCGAACCGTTCTGGATGCAGACCATCCCGCGCATCGGTAGCGATTCGCTCGCCGATACCTGGATCTTTGCGAAGATGGGGCTGGGTCTCCGGCGACTCGGCAAGAAAGACATGGGCGAATTCCTGCGCATCGCGTCGCTACCGATGCGCGACCTCGTCGACGAATACTTTGCCAACGATGTGCTCAAAGCGATGCTCTGCTGGGATGGCCTGGTGGGCTCGAAGATGGCGCCGCGCTCGCCGAACAGTGCGGTCCTCGCCCTGCTCTATCGCATGAGCGGCGATTCAGGCGGACGCCACGTCATTCCGGCAGGCGGCGTCGCCGGCCTTGCCAATGCGCTCGCCAAGGCCGCCCGATCGGCAGGCGCCGAGATCCGTTACGACAGCACGGTGGGACGGGTGCTGATCGACGAGAGCAGCGCCGGCCTCAAGGCTGCGGGCGTGCGGCTCGCCGATGGCGAGCTGATCGAGGCCGGCCGGATCATCTCCGCAGCCGATCCGAAGCGTACTTTGCTGAGCCTGGTGGGCGTCGAGCACCTCGATATCGGCTTCACGAATCGCATCCGAAGGATCCGCAGCGATGGCTATGTCGGCAAACTGCATCTCGCGCTCGACGGCCTGCCGGATTTCGCGGGGACCGACGATGCAAATGGCCGGATGATCCTGGCCTCGTCAATGGACGAGATCGAGTTCTGTTACGACGATGCGAAGTACGGCGACTGTCCGGACAATCTCGTCATGGAAGCCGTCGTGCCGAGCGTTCACGACGACTCGCTCGCGCCAGCGGGCAAACACGTGCTCTCCGCCCACGTCATGTATGTGCCTTTCGATCTCGATGGCGGATGGACGGATGAAGCGCGCGAGCGCGCAAAAGAGCGCGCCGTAACCAAACTGGCAAGGGTCGCGCCCGGAATCCGCGAGCAGATCCTGCATGCCGAGTTCCTGACGCCCGCAGACATCGAGGCTCAATGCCACGTTTCCGGCGGCCACTGGCATCACGGCGATCTCGCGATGGACCAGATGCTCATGATGCGGCCGACCTACGAGGCCGCGCAGCACGCCACGCCGATACCGGGGCTGTTCCTGTGCAGCGCCGGCTGCCACCCGGGCGGGGACATCACCGGCATGGCGGGCCACAACGCGGCGAGGGAGATACTGCGATGAGCCGTTACGACGCGATCGTCATCGGCGCAGGCCACAACGGCCTGACGAACGCCGCGTATCTGGCCAAAGCGGGCCTCGACGTCCTCGTTGTCGAGAAGAACGACTACATCGGCGGCGCCGCGGTGTCCCGCGAGCTGCACGAGGGCTGGACCTATTCGAACTGCTCCTACGTCTGCAGCATGATGCGCCAGGCGCTGCATCGCGACCTCGACCTCGGCCGCCACGGCCTGATCCTCGTGCCCTACCTCGGCACCATCAACTTCGGCAACGGCGACGAACGCCTGATCTCGTATCACGACGCAGAGGCGATGAACCTCGAACTCAAGCGTCATTCTCCCCATGACGCCGACGCCATGCATCGCTTCGAGGCCGACCTGACGCGTTATTCGCAGCTGATCCGCAAGACCCTGCTGCGCACGCCGCCCGAACCGACGCGAATGCGGCCGCGGGATATCCGCGAACTGCTGTTCCTCGCCAGGCAGTTCTGGAAACTGGGTGAACGCGAACTCTACGAGTACGTGCGTTTCTTCACGATGAGCGCCGCCGACTTCCTCGACGACTATTTCGAGAACGACCTGATCAAGGGGATGATGGCGAGCCCCGGAATCATCGGCACGGCGCTCGGCGTCTATTCGCCCGGCTCGGCTTACATCCTGCTGCACCACGTCATGGGCGACGTCGACGGCAGCATCGGCGCCTGGGGCCTGGCGCGCGGCGGCATGGGCGCAATCTCGAAAGCGGTGGCAAGCGCATGCGAGGAACACGGCGGCGAGATCCGCACGCATGCCGGCGTTCAGAGGATCGCCGTGCAGAATGGCAAGGCGACGGGCGTCGTCCTCGAGAACGGCGACGAGCTGAGCGCGCGCATCGTCGTATCGAACCTCGACGCACGCCGTACCTTCACCAGGATCATGGACAAGGACGACCTGCCGGACGGCATCTACGAGAAGGCGAAGAACTTCAAGATCCGCGGCTCGTCCGGCAAGGTCAACATCGCGCTGTCAGGGCTGCCGAAGTTTACGCACGTCCCCGACAACCGCTACGTCAATCGCGGCGGCCAGGCATTCACCGGCGACCTGGAAACGATGGAGCGCGCCTACGACTGCTGGAAACGCGGGCGCTGGTCGGACGACCCGTTCGTCGAGTCCGTCATCCCGTCGGCGTGGGACCCGACGGTCGCGCCGCCCGGCAAACACTGGATGTCGAACTTCATCCAGTACTGCCCGCCGCAACTCGCGGACGGACCGTGGACGCCGGAGAAGCGCGACGCCTTCGGGCAGACGGTGATCGACAAGATCGAGCGCTACAGCCCGGGCTTCAAGGACCTGATCGTCCACATGGAAGTGCGCACGCCGCACGAGATCGAGAACGAGATCGGCCTCACCGAGGGCAACATCTTCCAGGGCGAGCTGACGATCGACCAGCTGTTCTTCAATCGCCCCTTCCCGGGATACGGGCAGTACCGGATGCCGGTGAAGAACCTGTACATGTGCGGCTCGTCGACCCACCCCGGCGGCGGCGTCTCATCCGCCTGCGGCGCCAACGCCGCCCGCGAGATCCTGCTGGACCTCAAACGGCCGAACACTGTCCCCGAGGATGATTTCTACGATGAGTGAGGTAGCGGCAGTCGACCCATACGCCGGCGAGCGCCTGAAGCTGTCGCCGTTCCACCCGCGCCTGGAAGTCCTGAACCTCCGCGACGCGTGGTCGGCGTGGAACGGCTACAAGTTCGCGGACTGTTACTACGACGCCGAGTACGAGTACTTCTGCATCCGCAACAAGTGCGGCACCTACGACATCTGCCCGATGCAGAAATACGAGATCGCCGGACCGGATGCCGAGACGATGATCAATCGTCTCGTGACCCGCGACGTCCGCAAGCTCGGACTGAACCGCGTTGCCTACACGGTGTGGTGCACGGACGAGGGCCGGATCATCGACGACGGCACCGTATTCAGGCTGGCGAGCGACCGCTTCATGCTGGTCTGCGGCAGTTCCTGTGTCGCCTGGCTCGAAAAAGCGGCATACGGTTTCGACGACCTTACGATCAGGGACGTCAGTGACGAAATCGCCGCGCTTTCCCTGCAGGGCCCCACTTCTTACGCGCTGCTCAAACGCATGGGTCTCGACGGTATCGAGACGGCGAAGCCCTTCGACATCCAGCATTTCCCGTACCACGGCGAGACGCTCATGGTCTCGCGGACGGGTTTCACGGGCGACCTCGGCTACGAACTGTGGATTCCCAATGCGCTTGCGCTGACGATGTGGGACGAGGTCTACGCCGCCGGCGAGGACTTCGGCATCCAACCTTACGGCGAAGCGGCGACGAACATGGCCAGGCTCGAGGCCGGCTTCATCATGCCTTACCTCGATTTCACAGAAGCGCTGAAGACCGTGCACTTCGAGCACGACCAGACGCCTTACGAACTGAATCTCGGCTGGCTGGTCGATCTCGACAAACCGCACTTCAGCGGCAAACAGGCGCTGCTGGAAGAAAAAGCGCGCGGCCCGAAGTGGCGGTTGTTGAGGCTCGACATCGAAGGCAACTGGCCGGCCATCGAATCGAATATCTACAATGACGAGGCCTGCAGCCGGGACATCGGCTACGTCACCTCCGCCATGTGGTCGCCCGCGGTCAAGTCGAACATCGCGCTGGCGATGGTCCGCTCGGAACACCTGGACGGTGAGTTCTGGGCCGAGATTTATCGCAGCAAGGACCTGCGGCCCTATCGCCGCATGGCCCGCTGTAGCGTACAGAAAAAACCGTTCTGGCAACACGCGCGGGCGCGCGCGACGCCGCCGGCCGAATACTGATCATAAACGTTGTGGCAATGAACGCGATAAACCGGAGAGGAACATGCTGACAGGACACTGCGAATGCGGACGGGTCACTTTCGAAATCGACAGCGAGGTCGAGGACTTCAGCCATTGCCACTGTTCGCAATGCCGCCGTCTGCACGGCGCAGCCTACGGCACGTTCGCGGGGGTGCCGAGAAGCGCTTTCCGCTACCTGTCCGGCGACGACGACCGCAAGTCCTACTGGTCGTCAGAAAAGAACGAACGGGTTTTCTGCGGCAACTGCGGCTCGAACATCATGGTGATCTCGAACACCGAGCCCGGCAGGTACTACGTCAGCATGAGCGCAATCGACGGCAACCCGCCGCTGCCGAGGGGCTATCACATCTGGGTAGGGTCGAAGGCGCCTTGGCACGAGATCCTCGACGACCTGCCGCAATTCGACGAGGGTGAATCGGCTTAGTCGACCCGGAGTTTGTCCAGGTACGCCGCAATCAGCCGTTTCTGCGTGTCGGGCGAGATGCGCTCGGGATCGAGCAGCCCGACCTGGCCGATGCCCGCCGAGTAGGCCCACAGCGCTTTCGCCTCGAAGTCGATGTCCAGGTCGGCGCCGATTTCCCCCATCAGCTGTGCGTCCGCGAGTAACCTGCGGAAGCGGCCCAGCCAGCCGTCGATCAGTTCGGTGTGCAGCCTGGCATAGTCAGGTTGCATCGCTGCTTTATAGAGGAAGGTCATCCAGACCAGCCAGGCGTCGCGCGAAGACTCGTCGGTGATGGCGTCATCGCACAACAGCTGCTCCAGCGCGGCGAGTCCCGCGTAGCGTTCCTGGAACTCGTTGACCCGGCGCGTCTGCTGCTCCGCGGAATGCCGGACGGCATGCATCAGCAGATCGTCCTTCGAGTCGAAATAGTGAAACAGCGAGCCGTAGGACAGGCCGGCCTCCCCGGCTACCGCCCGCATCTTCACCCCTTCCAGCCCGTCGCGGGCGATCACGCGCATCGTCGCCTCGGCAAACAGCCGCCGCTGCTGGTCGTGATCGACAATCTTCGGCATAGCCGCCTTCCAGCCTTGACCCCTGTGGCCTCGCCCCTTTAGAATCTTATTATATCGATCAATTGATATAAATAAAACCAACAACACCGGGAATTTTTGGGATGCTGGCGATCAACCAGAAACAGGAACACACGGCTTCGTATTACGCAGCCACGCGGAACGAGCGTACCGACTTCCCGGCCCTCGAGGGCGCGCATTCGGCCGACGTCTGCGTCGTCGGCGCCGGATTCACGGGCGTCGCCACTGCCCTCACCCTGGCCGAGCGGGGTTATTCCGTCGCGGTCGTCGAGGCGAACCGGGTCGGCTGGGGCGCATCCGGCCGCAACGGCGGCCAGCTGATCAACGGCATCAGCGGCCTTGCGAAGCTGCAGAAACGGCACGGCGACGGCATCGCCGACATGCTCTGGAAACTGAAATGGCGCGGCAACGACATCGTCTACGAACGGGTCGAAAAGTACGGCATCGAATGCGACCTGAAGATGGGTTTCGTCGAAGTCGCGACCAGGAAGCGCCATCTCGAGTACATCGATGAGTACTTCGACGACCGACAGAAACACAATCATCCCTACGAGTACGAGATCTGGGATCGTGAGAAGACCTGCGAGCTGCTCGGCACCGACGAATTCATCGGCGCCTTCGCCGACTACCGCGACGGCCACCTGCACCCCCTGAATCTTTGCATCGGCGAAGCTCGCGCAGCTGAGCGCCTCGGCACCCGGTTCTTCGAACAGTCGCCGGTGACCGGCATCGAGCACGGCGCGCGACCGAAAGTGAAGACTGACACCGGTTACGTCGAAGCCGACGCCGTCGTGCTGGCGGGCAACGCCTACGGCCGCTTCGAGCCGAAGTATTTATCGAACCTGGTCTTCCCGGCCGGCAGCTACATCATCGCCACGGAACCGCTTGCCGACGACGTCGCAGAGGAGATCAACAGGAAGGACGTCGCCGTTTGCGACCTGAACCAGATCGTCAATTACTACCGGCTGTCCGCCGACAAACGCCTGCTTTACGGCGGCGCGTGCAACTACTCCGGCCGCGATCCGAAGAGTATCCGCTCGTTCATCGAACCGCGGATGCTGAAAACCTACCCGCAGCTCGCGGGCACGAAGATCGAATTCGAGTGGGGCGGCAAGATCGGCATCGTGCTGAACCGCATTCCGGCGCTCGGCCGCATCCACGACAACGTCTACTACTGCCAGGGCTACTCGGGCCACGGCGTCAACGTATCGCACATCATGGGCGAGATCATGGCCGACGCTCTCGGCGAGACGATGGAAACCTTCGACCTGTTCGCCAGGGTGAAGCACTTCCGGATCCCCGGCTCCCAGTGGCTGGGCAACCAGCTCATCGCGCTCGGCATGCTGTATTACCGGCTGAAGGACATGCTGTAGCCGGCCTGGCTCAATGCTCGTCGCTGGCAAGCCAGGGTTGCAGCTCGGTTATCGGCCGGAAATCGCCGCCCGATTCCACGAGAGACTTGAGGTAGGCGAGCGCCGATTCGGGCATTGGCATCGTGTCCTCCGCGAACCTGAGCCACTCGCGACCACCTGGCGTGACCAGGATGCCGGCGAGGAAGCGTTGATTCGTCTCGAGTGCCGCCTGATCGACCAGCCCCGACATCGCGAGATTGCGAACGATCTCGAAATAGAAGGCGATGTCCACGACGATCGAATGAAACAGCGCTTTATCCCGTGGCTCTAGATCGTCGAAGCTGCGCACTGCCCGGCGGAACACGTCGAGCGCGCGCTCGTCACGATGATAGAGCCAGTTGCTGTCCAGGGTTCCCCGCACAGTCTGGCGCAGGTTGTCCTGGCGGAGTTGCTGCGTGTTCTGGCGCACCTGGAAGCCGACGTAGACCAGGCTGATCACGACCGCGACGACGCCGACGACTTCCGTTACCGCAATGACCGCGTCCCAATTCATGGCGTCGATCTAACTACACTTCGACCGCCCCGACAATCTGCGCGCCGCGGCCGCCTGGTTGCAAAAGCAGGCTCGGCCCAGTGCACAAATCAACAGCTCCCTCAGCAGGGAGCGGTACTTCTAGTTCGGGGCCAGCAACATTCTGGCCTGCCTGACGGCCGCTTCCACCTTCATTTCGATCCCTTTCTGTCCCCGACTGCGGGACGCGCGAGTCGGATCCCCCCTGACGCCACTGTTCTCGAATCCCCCGTCGAAAGCCAGCTTGTCAGTGCGGATATGCTGCGGACTGACATACAGTAACTGCGAAGTATCTGTGATGCCCGCGTGCGTTCCGATCGAGTCAGGTGACTCGCCCTCTGCTTCCAGCCATTCCCGGAAACCGTTATTGGCGTAGTAGTCGGACACATCATGCACCCGCGCAGGACTGCCGCGCCATTCACCGTTCAGCGCTTCCGTGACTTCCGCGATGCCGCGCATGTTGCTGCCGCTGTCGCTGATAAACAGGATCTCGGTAAAGCCATGAGCGGCCAGGCTGCGCGCCGTGTATTCGAGCACTTTTACGAAATGCTCGTTGGGAAGACTGATGGTGCCGGGGAAACGCATATGACCGGAAGGAGGATCGATGTCCCCTTCCGGAACATACGTCATGGCCGGGGCCACGAGCGTCTGGCCCAAGTCTCGCGCAATAAGATCAGCAGCGTGTTCGACGATGTAACGGTGCTTCCCCAACACCATGTGGGGGCCGTTCTGTTCGGTTCCTGCCGTCGGTATGAGTGCACGGGTGGTACCGCCATCGATCAGGTCCCGAACTTCGGTCCAGGTGAGCTCTTCCAGGAAGACGCTGTCCTGGGCGATCGCGGACGAGTGAATCAGCCAGAGTGAGACGCAGGCAAGCAGGGTGGGCATTTTCATGGCGATCTCCAGGAATGGGGCAGGCGGAATTCATTCTGAAGCTAGGAAATTTCCGGCGGGAAAACAACCGTCGCTCAGCCGCCTGAACGGGAGTAAGGAAAAGCAACGCGAGCGCACCGCAAACTGGCCGGGAAAAAGTCGTGTAAGTCCCTTATTTAATTGGGATTTAGTGCTCATAGGAATCCCGTGGCCGATACCGTAAAATCGGGGGTAACTGTACGTTCGCGATATTGCATTTCGGCACTGTCGCGGCGCGGCCGGGGTAAGACCCAGGGGTGTTGACAGAATTCATACGCAAGAAGAAAAGCGACGGCTGTCCAGGTTCGCAACGCCTGATCGACAGCGATTGCACGCAAAGGTATAGGACGAGAGAGAACGGAATATGAGGGTTGTACGCACAATTGCCGCTGCGACCTTGCTTGGCCTCGGGTTAAGCAGCTCGCTCACGGCTGCGGCAAACGACCGGTCTCCGGCCGACCTTACCAAAGTCATCCAGACCACATGCACTGCTTGTCATAACGATATAACCAAAGATCAGTTTGCAGGACTGACTCTGCAGCATTACGACGTTGCCGAAGCCGCGGCGTTAGCGCCCACCACTGAGAAGATGATTGTCAAGCTGCGCGCCGGCATGATGCCGCCGCCAGGCATGCCCAGGCCGCCCGCGCCCGTGATGGAGGCGCTGGTAGAGACACTGGAGGATCAAGTGGACCTGGCGGCTGCTGGGAAACCAAATCCTGGCCATCGCAGCTTTCAACGTTTGAACCAGGCGGAGTACGAGGCCGCCATCAAGGACTTGCTGGCGCTCGACATCGACGCCACGGATTACTTGCCCCTGGATACCAAGAGCAGCAATTTCGACAACATTGCCGATGTGCAGCTTCTTTCGTCGACGCTGTTAACGTCTTATTTGAGCGCCGCTGCGCAAATCAGTCAGCTGGCGATCGGTGACGCTGACATAGCGCCGGCTTCACCGACCTACACCAACTCCGGTTACACCAGCCAGTGGGATCGCGTGGAAGGCGCACCATTCGGCACCCGCGGCGGCATAAGCGTGGTGCACAACTTCCCTGCCGACGGCGAGTATGTTTTCCGCATGGCGTTCGAGCATACAACGACCGGCGAATACTTCGGCATGACCACGCGGGACGAACAAATCGAAATCTCCATCGACGGCGAGCGCAAGGCGCTAATCGAGATGGATCAGTGGATGCATGTGTCCGATCCCAATGGCGTCAACATGAAGTCGGTGCCGATTTTTGTGACGGCCGGCCCGCATCGCGTTTCAGCCGCCTTCCTGAAACAGTACGAAGGACCCATGCAGGACATGCTGGCACCGCACAAATGGTCGCTGGTAGACAGGCAGATCGGGGTCAGGGCCTACGGCATCACAGCGCCGGCTCACCTGAAAGATCTGGCGATCGACGGGCCCTACAACGCCACCGGCGTTTCCACCACACCGAGCAGGCAGAAGATCTTCAGTTGCCGTCCGACTTCGCAAGCCGACGAATTGGCCTGCGTAGAAGAAATCCTCTCCCGAATTGCCGGGCAGGCCTATCGAGGCAAATTCGACGCGAGCATGCTCGAGGACCTGCTCTCTTTCTACTTCCAGGGCGCTGACATCGGCGGTTTCGAGAACGGCATCAAGACGGCTCTCCAGGCCATTCTGGCCAGTCCCGATTTCGTGTTTCGCCTGGAGGCGACACCGGAGGATGTGCAAGCCGGGGAAATGTTCCAACTCGCCGAACTCGACCTCGCTTCCCGCCTTTCCTACTTCCTGTGGGGAACGTCACCGGACGAAGCGCTAATTGACCTGGCACGGAGCGGTGAATTGTCTGCTCCCGCCAACTGGGACGCGCAGGTAGAACGGATGCTGGCAGACCAACGGGCCGAAGCCCTGGGTCCGCGTTTTGCGGGCCAGTGGCTGCGCCTGGAGGATCTGGAAAAAGTGAATCCGGATCGACAGCTTTATCCGGACTTCAACCAGCAGCTGGCGGACGCCATGCAGGTCGAAACGGAGATGTTCTTCAACCACCTGGTGAAGGAAGACAAGTCCGTCCTTGAGTTGTTTACCGCGAACTACACCTTCGCCAACGAGGCGCTTGCGGAACACTACGGCATCCCCGATGTCGCAGGCGACCATTTCCGCCTGGTGCAGCACGCCGACCCCAATAGAAAGGGTCTGCTGGGGCATGGCAGCATCCTCACGTTGACTTCTCACGCCAGCCGGACATCACCGGTCCTGCGCGGCAAGTGGGTCATGGAAGTGCTGTTGGGTACTCCACCGCCGCCCCCGCCTCCCGGTGTGCCGGACCTGGACGAAACCGAGGATGTGCAGGAAGGACGTTTCCTGACGACGCGGGAACGCATGGAAATGCATCGAACCAATCCGACCTGCAATTCCTGCCATCAGTTCATCGATCCAATTGGCCTGGCGCTGGACAACTTCGATGTCACCGGCAAGTGGCGCATCCGGGAAAACGGCATGCCATTGGACACGCTCGGCACGTTCTACAACGGCACTGACATTGCCAGTCCGGAAGAATTGCAATCCGCGCTGCTTAGCAGGCCCGTGCCCCTGGTACGCAACTTCGCCAGCAACCTGATGGCCTATGCGCTGGGTCGCAGGGTCGAATACTACGACATGCCATCGGTACGCAAAATCGTCAAAGAAGCAGAAGCCAATGACTATCGCGTATCTTCGTTTATCAAAGGCGTCGTGAATAGCGAGGCCTTCAGAATGAAACAAATTCCCGAAATGGAAACCCTGGTGAGCGTCGATGCCGCTCCCTGAACCGAGCGCAGATCAGTCTGCGAGTTAATCTAATAGACACAGCTATGAAATACATCACTGGAAAGCACCTCCCTCGGCGTACATTCCTGAAAGGCATGGGGACGACAGTCGCCTTGCCATTCCTTGGCGCCATGGTTCCTGCGGGCCATGCGGCATCGCGGGCCGAAAAGTTAATGAACCCGACTCGCCTCATTGCGATCGAGATGGTGCATGGCGCGGCGGGCAGTAACGAGTGGGGTGCGACGCAGTTCATGTGGGCGCCCGAGAAAACCGGCAGTGAATTCGATCTTACGCCCAGCGCATTATTGCCCATGGAGCCTTACCGGGATTACATGACGATCGTCAGCAATACCGATGTGGCCAATGCGGAAGCCAAGCAGCCCAGTGAGATCGGTGGCGACCACTTCCGTTCCAGCGCTGTATTCCTCACCCAGGCACATCCGAAACAAACTGAAGGCTCGGATGTATACGCGGGCACATCGCTGGATCAGATGTACGCGCATGAGTTTGGCCAGGACACGCCGATCCCCTCCATGCAGCTCTGTATCGAGAACATCAACCAGTCCGGCGGCTGCGCCTACGGCTACACCTGCGTTTACACCGATTCCATCAGCTGGGCGTCTCCCACCGAGCCGCTGCCGCTGATCCGCGATCCGCGCTTGGTGTTCGATCAGCTATTCGGCGCGGGAGGCAGTGCGGAAGAGCGGCAAATGCGCAGGCGCACCGACAAGAGCATCCTCGACTGGATCGGCACGCGCGCCAATGACCTCAAGAGACAATTAGGTCCGGCAGACCAGCGGCGTATGGACCACTACCTGACGAACGTCCGCGAAATCGAGCGCCGCATTCAACAGATAGAGAACCGTGCAAATAGCGGCGAACAGGGTGATATACCGGACGCACCTTCCGGGGTGCCGGAGTCCTTTGCCGAGCACGTGGAGCTGATGTTCGATCTGCAGGTACTGGCATTTGCGGCAGACATCACGCGTGTATTTTCGTTCAAGATGGGCCGCGACGCTTCAGCGCGCGTGTTCCCTGAATCCGGCACCGACAAACCCTTCCACCCCTGCTCCCATCACGGCGGCAGCGAAGAGGGCGTCACGGATTTTTACAAGATCAACAAGTACCACGTCAGCATGGTGCCGTACCTGCTGCAGAAACTGGAAGCCACGATGGAAGGGGATACTCACCTGCTGGACAAGAGCATGGTGATCTACGGATCCCCCATGGGTGACAGCAACCTGCACAATCACAAGCGTTGCCCGCTGTTTATCGCAGGCGGCGCCAATGGCACGCTGCCCGGCAACCTGCACATCAAGGCGGAAGATGGCACGCCAATGGCCAATGCGATGCTCAGTCTTCTGCATAAACTGGGCCTGGAAGACCTGGAAAGTTTCGGTGACAGCACTGGCACTCTGCTGAGCTAGTCCGCCTGACAGGACCGGCTTTTTTAATGCGCAATCTCATCCAGCAACTGGCGGTCGTCCTTACGCTGCTGACCTTGTCGCCAACATCGGTACTCGCCGACACGCTGGTCGCCGACGCTGCCATGGTGGACGACGTTGAGCGCATGGCCCGGCTGCTGCGCCAAGGTGAAGACGTAAACACCGCGCAAGGCGACGGCATGACGGCTGTTCACTGGGCAGCAGAAAACGGCAATGTCGTCATTGCCGACATGCTCATCGCTGCAGGGGCCAACCTGGCTTCGGTCACTCGCATGGGGGGATACTCCGCCCTGCACCTGGCCAGCAAGAATGGCGCTGTCGAAGTGGTAAGGGCCCTGCTTGCAGCCGGCAGTGAGGTGATGGCCGAAACCACTACCGGCGCCGTCACGCCGCTTCACTTCGCTGCCGCTTCGGGCGATGTGAACGTTATTGATGAATTGGTGAAAGCCGGCGCCGAGGTGAACGCCAGGGAGTCAGTGTGGAACCAGACGCCCTTGATGTTTGCCGCTGGCAGCAATCGACTCGGCGCGGTGAATGCCTTAATCGAACTTGGTGCTGACCTGGGAGCGACCAGTAAAGTGATCGACCTGGTCGCTCGCCATGCGGAAGACCTGGAGGCCAAGAAGCGCAGGGATGAAGTGCTCGATACATTTCGAGAGGAGAGTGGTTCCGAGGCGGGCGCGTGGGCGCCCGAACCCAGCGAAGTCACCGCGGCGATCCAGGCCGCCCGAGCATACCTGGCGCAGCAAGAAGTGGATGTCGAGGAAATTGAAGAGGACGAAAGCAACCGGCGGACGCTCAACTACACCAGGCTCGTCGCCACCCAGGGCGGGTTGACGCCTCTGCTGCTTGCGACCCGCGAAGGATTTGCAGATGTGTCGGTAGCCTTGTTGGATGCAGGGGCGGATATCAACGCAGCAGGCGCCGGCGACAAGACCAGTCCCATCCTGATGGCGATCATTAACGGTCACTTCGATCTGGCGCTGATCTTGTTGGAGCGCGGTGCAGATCCGACACTGGCCAGCGCCGCAGGCACCACGCCTCTTTATGCGGCGATCAACACCCAGTGGGCGCCCAAGGCCCGCTTTCCGCAACGGCAAGCCTATTTGCAGCAGCAGGCCACTTACCTGGAACTGATGAAGGCGCTGCTCGATGCCGGCGTGGACCCCAATGCGCGGCTCAACAAGCACCTGTGGTATATGGAATACACCAACGCCTACCTGGACCTGGATACCACCGGCGCAACGCCGTTCTGGCGCGCTGCCCATGCGCTCGATATCGAAGCAATGAAGCTGTTGATCGAATACGGCGCCGACCCGAACATAGCGACTATCAAGCCCACTGAAAGATCCGGCGTCAGCGGATTCGAAAAAGAACCTTGTGAACCGTTTTTTCACTTCACGCTGCACTGCTATGCCGCAGACTTTATCGATTGGTTCTATGGCGATCCTTCAGGACTGGCGCCGGTGAGAGAAGGCGGACCGGGCGTTTATCCGATCCATGCCGCGACAGGCCATGGCTACGGCGTTAATTTCGCCGCGAATTCCCACCGGCACGTGCCTGACGCCTGGTTAGCAGCGGTCAAATACCTGGTGGAAGAGCACGGCGCCGATGTGAATGAGCGGGATTACAATGCCTCAACGCCGCTGCATAACGCGGCTTCTCGGGGCGACAATGAGGTGATTCACTATCTCGTTGGGAAGGGCGCGGATGTAAGGGCGATAAATCGCAAGGGACAAAGCACGGCAGACATGGCCAATGGTCCATTCCAGCGCACACAGCCATACTTCGACACGGTGGAACTGCTGGAGAGCCTGGGCTCGATCAATAACGACAATTGTGTGTCCTGCTAAGCGAAGCTGACTGCCTGTCCTCACTTGTCAGAACAGTGACACGCCGAACAAGCGCTGAGCGATCAAGATCGCCGACATCCCGGTGAACACCAGCAGGCTGAACCAGCCGAACCAGGTCGCGAACGGCGACGGGTGGAATACCTTGTTGTCCTTCGGGATGATCGTCTTGCAGTAGTACAGGTTGAGGAAATAGATCACCGGGGCGACAAAATAGGCGAGCGCCGAGGCGACTAGGACAAGGTAGACGGGTCGGGGCAAGCCGGCGATGATCGCGACCGACGTCACCAGCGAGAACAGCATGGTTAGACGGTAGATGTTGTACTCGGAGTACCAGGTCTTCCGCTGCGCGTCGTCCAGTTCTTCACGTGAGGTACGCGGCAGCGCGGCAGTCTTGCGGAACAGGTTCCTGCAACAGGCGCCGACGACGCGCGGCCAGCCGTCGAAGTAATTGAACGCTGTCGAATAGGTAGCCGCAAGCGCGCCGGCCAGGAAGACCAGCATCAGGCTAGGACCCACGCTGTCCGTGAAGATTCGCGCGATCTCACCCATCACGGCATTGCCGCTCACGTCGCTCGGGTAGATCCAGACGGCAGCCAGCAGCATGAAGATTGCCGCGAGGATGAATGACACGACGTGGCCGACACGGAAGTCGATCAGCCCGATCTTGAACCAGCGGCGGCAGTACTCCTGCGCGTGATCGGGGAAGCTCGACGTATCGACGACCAGGTCCGCGCTCGTCCCGTCGAATGAATCGAACTTCTGGATCAGGCCCATCTTCTCGAGCTCCGGCCGGATGCGGCCGAGTCCGACCTTCTTCGCCTTGCCCCACTCCGATGCCTGCAGGGACACGTCGATGCCGGTTGGCAGCAGCCCCAGGAACGACGCGATGATCAGCCAGGAACCCTCGGGCGTGTCGAGCTGGAAGAAATGCACGAACGAACTGACGGGCGCCGGCTGGACGACGAAAACCGCAAACGTGCAGACGATCAGGATGCCGGCCGCGATCTTGGTCGCCAGCTCCACGACCGCGTAGCGTCCACGCAGGATGATCAACACCGACGAAACACCGAGCACCAATCCATAAATCGCGAGCTCCCCGTCGTCATCGACGCCGGGGATATCGACGCCGAGATACATGCGGAAGAAGTAGAAGACTACGGCCGCGGCTGCGATCAGCCTGCCCGCCTGGCCCACCGCTGACTGGATGATCGTCGTGATCAGCACATACCAGACCGGCAGCTTCTTCCACGCGGTGGCATAGGCATCGAGCATGCTGCGCCCGGTCGCATGCGTGAACCGGAACGCCATCTCGAAGCCGTAGTATTTGAAGATGTACGCGATCGGCAGGCACCAGAGCAACGCGTATTCGTAGCGACCGCCCGCGACCGGCGCGGTGACGAGATGACTCGTGCCGATGCCGGTCATCATCAGCATCAGGCCCGGACCGAACTTCCTGGCCAGTCCGGCCGCACTCATCGAAGGCAGTTCGAGCGAGTCGAACGGGTCTCTGGATTCTGTGTTTTCCTCGGCCATCTATACCCCCTGGTAAGTCCCGGCGACGCGGCCCCGCTGCTGGATCAGCGCAAGGACGACATCGATCGTCGGCGTCGGCACATCGACGAGCCGCCCGAGTTCCTGCACGACGGTAACGAGCGCATCGATCTCCATAGGCCGGCCGAGCTCGAGGTCCTGCAGCATCGAGGTCTTGTGCTCGCCGACCGCTGCGCCGCCCGCGATCCGCTTGTCGACCGAGACCCGGAATGTCGCGCCCAGCCGTTCGCCGATCGCCTGCGCTTCCAGCATCATCAGGCGACAGACGTTGCCGGTGCCCGCTTCGCCCGCGACCTTGTCGAGCGTCGCGTGGGTCAACGCGCTGATCGGGTTGAAACAGAGATTGCCCCACAGCTTGATCCAGATGTCATCGCGTATGTTGTTGCGCACCCGCGCGACGAAGCCCGCTTCCTTCATCGCGACACACAGCCTGTCGCATCGTTCCGACGACTGGCCGTCCGGCTCGCCCATCGTGTAACGATCGCCTTCGATATGACGGATGACGCCGGGCTCGGCGATCTCTGCCGCCGGGTAAACGACGAAGCCGATCGCGCGCTCCGGGCCGACCGCGTCCCAGAACCTGCCGCCCGGATCGATGCTCTCGAGCTTGTGATTCTCGTACGGACCGTCGAGTTTGTAGAAGTACCACCAGGGGATGCCGTTGACGCCCGTCACGACCGCCGTGTCCGGCCCGAGCAGGGGCCCCAGCCTGTCGGCGATGCCCGGCAGCGAATGTGCTTTCAGGGTGATGATCACGTAGTCCTGCGGACCGGCCTCGGCCGGGTCCTCGACGCACTTCGGGTGGGCGATCTTCTCCTCGCCGTCGATCAGCAGCTTGACGCCGTTCTTCTGCATCGCCTCGAGGTGCGGCCCGCGCGCGATCAGGGTGACGTCTTCGCCGGCGAGCGAGAGTTCGACGCCGAGCCAGGCGCCGATCGCTCCCGCGCCATAGATACAGATCTTCATCCGCCGAGCCCCAGCTTCTCGGCAAGGCCGATCCTCTGCAGCTTGCCGGTCGCGCCTTTCGGGATCTCGTCGAGAATCAGCACTTTCCTCGGCACCTTGAATGCGGCCAGGTGTTCCGCGGCGAATGCCCGGATCGACGCCTCATCGGCGCTCTCGCCTTCGCGCAGCACGACCGCAGCCGCGACCTCCTCGCCCAGCGACTTGTGCGGCATCGCGAAGGTGACGACTTGCTGCACCGCGGCGTGATCCATCAGGCAGTCGTCGACCTCGCGCGGCGAGATCTTCTCGCCGCCGCGATTGATGATCTCCTTGAGCCGGCCGGTGATCGTGAGGTAGCCGTCCTCGTCCATGACGCCCTGGTCGCCGGTGCGGAACCAGCCGTTGACAAAACATTCGGCGTTGGCGGTCGGGTTGTTCTCGTATCCGGCGGTGACATTGTCGCCGCGGATGACGACCTCGCCGGTCTCGCCCTGCGGCAGGAGGTCGGGCTCGGACTCGTGCATGATCGCGACCTCCGGGCCCGCAGCGCAGCCCACCGTGCCGGGCTTGCGGATGCCGGGCGGCAGCTGGTTACAGGTCATCTGGTGCGACGCCTCGGTCATGGCATAGGCCTCGACCACCGGCACCTCGAAGGTGTCCTCCAGTTCGTGCAGCACCTGCGGCGGCAGTGAAGAGGACGACGAGCGGATGAACCTGAGTCTCGCGCCGTCGACGGCAGGCTGGTTGCGTTTGGCTCGCGCGAGAATGGCCTGGTGCATCGTCGGCACGGCCGTGTACCAGGTCGGGTGCGCCTGCTCGAGCCACTGGTAGAAACGCAGCGCGTCGAAACCCGGGGAGCACCAGGCGCTGCCCCCTTTGCCGAGCGTGGCCAGGATCGCGGCCATCAGACCGTGGATGTGAAAGAGCGGCATGATGTTGAGACAGACGTCGTCCGCCGTCAGGCCGAGGGTCGCCTGGATGTTCCTCGCGGACGCGCAGACATTGGCCTGGCTCAGCGGCACGATCTTCGGCCGTGACGTCGTTCCCGAGGTGTGCAGGACCAGCGCAGTATCGTCCGCACCGGCGAAGCCGCCCTCGCTGGCGCCATCGAGCTTCGCATCGCCGAGGATCTCGAACACGCCTGCCGGATCGTCCGGCGCCGAGCTGATCTCCAGCACGGCGACGCCGAGCGCTGCGGCGGCGGCAACCGCGGGCGATTCGCTGCCCTGCTCCACGATCAGCGCTTTGGCGCCGAGATCGGACAGGTAGAAGTCGTACTCCTCTCGCTTGTAGGCCGGGTTCAGCGGGGCGGTCGTCGTGCAGGCGGACGCCGCGACAAAACTCATCGCCATTTGCGGCCCGTTCGGCAACACGATCGCGACGCGGTCGTTGCGGCCGACGCCCCGGTTATTCAGGGCCTCGGTGGTCCGCCGGACCAGGTCGCGCAGGCCGCGGTAATCGAGGTCGGGCCGATCGAGGCCGGAGACGGCGACATGCCCGTCGTCCCCGGCGGACAACAATTCGAATATCGTGGACGCTGCGCCCATCGGTCCCCCTTCTTATTGTTCTTGTCAGCCGATGCCGGCGGGTGCGGATCGACTGCGCTTCATTGTCAGGAATTCAGTCCTGCCGGTCAATTGATTCCCTTGTCAAAACCGGGACTTACGTCTTCAGTGATCGTCGCCGACAGTTTCCGGGCCAGCCTGCGAACGTGGCGTCAGTTGTCGGCAGGGTCGTCCCAGCAGGAGAAGATGCCGTTCTGCATTTTCGAACGCATCGCCGTGTGCAGGCTGGTGCAGGGCTCCTGCCCGCTCTTTATGTAGGCGTAGGACGCGTCGCACTGCGCCTTGTCGACGAACGTCGACACGAACATGTACTGCTGGCTACGGGTTTCGTCCGTGTCCATCGGCGTGTTCGTGGATCGTCTGCCGACCGGCCCCCAGGAGTGCAGCATGCCGACGTCGATCATGTGCTGACAGAAAGGCGCGAGCGCATCCTCGAATTCTGCAAGACCGGCATCGTCCGCAAGGTCGAAGAAGCTCAGCATTCGATACATCGCCGGCGATTCCTTTTGCCTCGAAAAGGCGCTCAGTGGGTGACGGTCTCGTCCCTAGTTTCCGTCGACGGATGGATGACGAAGACCTGCGCCATCTTGACGTCCAGCGACATCGATATCGCCGTATTCTTGCCGGTCTCCGGGTCCGGATAGGCGTCTGCAAGACGCCGCAACGCTTTGTACAGCGAGATGCCGGAGATCTGCCCGTTGCTCAGGTGATGCGTAGAGTCGTTGCGGATCAGCTGCCGGTAGTAGGCGTCGACGTCGGCCCAGCCGCCGATGATGCCGTTGGCGGCCGTCGGCGAAAGCGCGAGCTGGAATTGCAGATCTCTAATGATGTGCACCGACGGAACGCCCAGGTTCATCCACGGGATGACGACCTCGTCGATCGGTTCGGTCCTGAGTACGCCGTTACTGATCCTGCCCGTCGTCTCCCGGACCAGGCTTTCGCCCCAGCGGTAATCGACGCGTTGTGACCCTCCCGGCATTACTTTCAGCCCGGTCGCATCGGTCAGCAGGCGATCCGCACCGCGGTAGAGCATGACGGTGACTTCCTCATCGTCGACCAGGCTGTCGACGCCGCTCAGCTCGATCATCATGCGGTTGTACCGCTCGTCGATGATCGCCTTGTCCTGGAAAATGTACTCGACACCGTCCGGGCCACGGAAACCGATGATGCAGCCAACTGCCCGATAGACTTCGTTATCGATGCCCTCCTGACCGTTCTCGGGATGCGAAAAGTCATTGGCGCCGACTTCACCGTCGAGGTTGAGGCCATATCCGTAGGGTCCTTCGATCTCGAGAAACTCGAAGCCGTCGGGCTCGTCGGTCGGATGCCAGGTCTCGATCTCCTGTTTGAGTTGCGTCTCCTCGAGGGTCATCCCCTCGTGATCGGGAAACAGCTTGGCAAACTGTTCGCGCGGACCATCGTTGAAGCCGCGCGGACATTCCTCTTTCGCGTCGGCGGTCTGGTACACCGACCAGAACAGGTTGGTCATCACGTAGCCGATGCGACCAGCGGGCGGCGCCGTCTCATCCGCGACGACCGGTCCGCCGACCAACAAGGTCATTCCTGCCAGTAACGATGCCCGGATCAGTTTCATCAATGTTCCCCTCGCGGCGCTCACATCGTGCCGCCCATGTAGTCGTCGCGAAGCCAGAATGTGCGCAGCCCGTTACGCTGACCGCGCCACTCCCCGGTGCCGCCGCCATGCGTGTCGCCGGGCTCCTGGTCGCCGCCATAGGTGTAGACCGGCCGGTCACGGTAGGCCCAGACACGGAGCGCGTTTTCCTGCTCCGGGTCAGCCTTGCGACCCGAGTCCGGGTCGATGCTGATCACGTTCCAGGTCCGGCTGACGCCGATCTCGTCCTCACCCGCTTCCACATACGCCCAGTGTTCGCGGCATCTGGCCGGGTCCCCGCCACCGCACATCGCGAGCCTGTAGACCTGGGTGTCATCGGGGTGGTCGCAGGCCAGCTGGTCCTGCGAGTCATCGCCACAGATATAGCGGTAAATGGTCATGCCTCGGGAATCGGCGAGCACATCGCCGGCGATCGTGTGCTGCACTTTGAACGTGGCCGGGAATGCCGGCGCGCGCTGCGTGTACACGTTGCGCCAGCCGGGTTCGTCACTGCCTTCCTGGCTCCAGGAATACGTGTCGAGGACATGCGTGTAAAGCGGCTGCCCCCGGTAAACCCACTGCCGGACGCCCGGCGAACGCTCGAAGATCGACCACTCCTGTTGCGGCCTCGCCAGCGCCGGGGCCGTCACCGGACGCCACCTGCGCAGACAATCGCCGTAGCAGGCGGACGACGTCGGGGTGTCGCCCTCGAATGCATATATCGAATCGTTCTTGTCGGTCGTCAGGATGCGGCCGTTGACGGTCGTACGCACGGCGAATCCCGGCGGCACGGCCGGAGAAGGGCCGATCGGCATGCGGTTCGCCGGCGAGTCGCCACCCGAATTCCATTCGGCGTCGAAGCCGCGTTTCGTGCCGCCCAGAACGTCGCCGGGCTGATGGTCGCGAATCGACGTGTATACCGGCTGCTCGTGGAAGGCCCACTGCCGGGTACCGTCCGCCCGCTCGACGATCGACCAGACGCCGATCGGCTTCGCATCATCGTCCGCGAGCAATGGCGGCCAGAGGTCGGTGCAGCTCGGCCGGTTTTCGAGATCGGGTAATTCAATGCCCGGCGGATACGGACTCATCAGGCCGGCAGTAACTGTCAATACTTCGTCGTAGCAGGCGGGCGTGCCCGGGGACTCGCCGCTGTAGCCATTGCGCTGCCTGTGGAGTGGCCAGATGTACAGCGTTCGGCCCCGGCTATCGGCGAATACCGGGCCGTCGAGCTCGGTATTCTCCACGTGGATGCCGGGTGGCATCGGCGCCGCTCTCCAGCGCTCGTAGAGCGGTTCTTCGCCGAGCGCGGCAGATCCCGCCAGCCATGCGCCGGCGAGCATCAGCCAGCTTGCAGGTCTACACGAGGATTTCACTGATCTCGTCGGACGTGGTGTTGCTCTTGTCGCCCCACGAGGCGATGTCGAGCCCCATCAGCCGCTGCGCCGTATAACCGAGCCGGCACCCGGGACTGCCGCCGCCGTCGATGTGCAGGCCGGTCTTCACGCGGCCCCCGGCCGTGCCGGCGGAAAACATCGGGATGCCTTCGATGCCGTGGATCTTGGCGAACGACTGGTCGGTGGTCGCGTAGATGAAGCTGTTGTCGAGCAGAGTGCCGTCACCTTCCCTGAAATTGGCGAGCGCACCCACGTAATAGGCCCATTCGTCCATCGCCCGGCGGGTGTACCAGGATACGTTCGGCTGGCACTGCAGCGCTTCGTCGACCGCTTCCTCGTGGGTCGCGGTGTGGTGCGGCTTGTCGTAGCCCGGTTTGGTCGTCGCCGACAAAGCCGAAGCGTAGAACATGTTGAACACCCGGGTCTGGTCACAGGCGATCGCCATCAGCATCAGGTCGGTCATGAGGCGGTGGCGCTTGGCGACTAGGTAGGCGTCGAGCCCTGATTCGATATCGTCCGGCTGCGGCATGACGACACAGGCTTCCCGCGGATCCGGTTTCTTGAGCTGCAGGTCGAAACGCCGTTCGAGATCACGCAGGCCGGTGAAATACTGGTCGAGGCGCTGGCGGTCCTCGACGCCAATCTCCTTGTTCAGTTGCTTCGTCTCGTCGAGTACGACGGACAACGAACTCTTGCGAACCATGATCTTCGGATCGGGAGTAAACGTATCCGCATTCGGATCCTGGAAGTCGGTGCCGAACAGTCGCTGGTAGAAACGGACAGGCGACCATTCCGGCGCATTGACCGAATTGCCGTTTTCGTAACTGAAACTGTCGCGCACATCGCCCGTGGCGGTCGCGCTCAGCGACTTGAAGCGGGTCGCGTTGCCTATCTTCCTCGCAATGGATACGTCGATCGTTTCGCCCGGCTTGTTCTCACGCGTCAGCGGCGCGATGCCCGAGCGCAGCACGACCCAGCCGGAGTGGTGGCAGAGATTCGGCGCAGCGTCCTTGAAGACGTGGAAGTTCGTATACAGGTTAATGTGTTCCTGGATCGGCGCCAGTGCTGCTATCTCTTCCGGCAGGTCGAAATTCGGGCCCGTTTTCTTCGGCACGAAGATCGCCTCGCTCATGCCGAGACCCCACGACCAAGTTCCGAAGCGCATTGGAATCGGCGCGCCGTTCGCGAGCGCGGTGCCGTTCTCGTTCAGGAAACAGTCCAGGAATGGCAGTGCGACGGTCACGACACCCCCGTTAAGGGTGCCTCTCAGGAATCGGCGTCTGCTCAGCTTGCTCATCTGTCCTCTCCTTGCCGGCGACTTGCTAAAGTCCGGGGCTCGTTTCGAGCCAGTGTCGCGGGCTCCTGCTCCGGCCGGACTGTCGTGAATGCCCGGCTCAGCGCGATGTCGCGCAAAAGGTTGGGTAATTTGAATCCGTCCGCCGCGAATCGTTCCTCGAACCACGTCAGGGTATCGCGATCGTAGCGCAGCGATACCGGGCCGCCGGTACCGTAAGCATATAACCGATTGACCAGGCAATACGACAATTTCGGGTGGTTACGCATGGCGACGGTCAGGCCTGCGACGTCGTCGTAAAAGACGCCGTCGAGTTCTCCGCTGATGTCCAGCACGGCGCCATTTTCGGTCGCCCGGTAGGCGCCGGCGCCGTCGAAGTTCTCCAGCGACAGCCCCATCGGGTCGGTGATCAGGTGACAGCCGGCACAGGACGGGTTGGTGTTGTGAACATCCAGGCGCTCGCGGGCAGTCGGCACATCGCCGGCCTCCTCCAGCGCCGAGAAATCGACGTTCGGCGGCGGGTCCGGCACTTTCTGGCACAGGAACAGTTCCCGAAGCGCCCTGCCACGCAAGGTGGGCGAACTGCGCACGGCGTGTGAATTGGCGGCCAGGAAACTGATGTGGGTAAGGAGCCCGGCCCGCTGGCTGTCCTCGTCGAACTGGTAAGACGTCCAGCCGGGCTCGGCAGGCGTGCCATAAACCGCCGCCAGGTGCGGCGACATGAACGTGTCGCGGGTGACGAACAGGTCCCGATAGTCGCCTTGTTTGTCCAGCAGATGATCGATGATCGTAAGCAGCGTCTGTTCACGTGCGTCTGCCAGCGTGGCGCCGGTCACTGACGGATAAACGATCGGGTCTTTGGCGAGACTGTTGAAATCGTCGAAAGCCAGCATATCGTCGAAGAACGCCCGCATGCCGTGCTCGAGTCGAGCACTCGACAACATCCGCTCGACCTGCCGCCGCAGGCCTTGCGGATCATGCAACTCCCCCGCGGCCGCTGCGCGCAGTAACTCGTCGTCAGGCGCGGAATTCCACAAGAAGAAACTCAGTCGTGACGCCACAGACCAGGCATCGAGGCGCTCCGCGCCCGGGTTCTCCGGGTCTGGCTCGGAACGATCGATGATGAACAACGCTTCCGGGTTGATCAGCACCGATTCCAGCGCGATCGCGAGCCCCTCGTAGAATCCTCCGGCCCGTTCCGCCGCGTTACCCGCGATGGTCACCAGTTCGTCGACTTCGGTCTCGCTCAACGAGCGCCGGAAGAGGAGTCGCCCGGTCTCGCGCAGGAACAGCGCCGCGCAGGTATCGTCGGCTTCCGTCGCCGAAGCGGGCCGGCAGGGGATCAGGAAGTCCCGGTGGATCTCGTCGACGACCTTGGCAGCGACGAATTGCGCCGCCTGCTGTATCTGCTGGACCTGGTCCGACGTCACGCCGACGGATTCGGCGCCGGACGCCAGCAGGCCGTCGGTTCTCGCCAGCGGCGGCAGCGGCGGGATCACGCTTTCTGCGACATCTGCGCCAAAAACATGCCCAATCGTGTTCGAGTACTGCTCCGCCGTCAGGAGGCGGACGCGCAGCGGAGTGGCGCTCGATTCCGGTTCCGCCGCTTCCTGGGCGCAAGCGCCGCACAGCGCCAGGGCTGCAACCGCAGCGAGTCGAATTCGCAACTTGTTGAAATCTATCAACAAAATGGCAACCCTCGAACGCTATCCAATCGCCAATTATACCATCGCGCCAGGCCGGTTCCGTACCGAAATTCGCCGTCGTTACAACCTGCGATGCAAACGGCGGGCAATCGGTTCAGCGCTGTGCAGCAACCTGGTCCGTGGTGACGAGCCCGCCGGGATTCTCCCAGGAGTGCCGGATGTAATTGGCGACCGCCGCCACTTCCTCGTCGTCAAGCAGGTACTGGTGCTCGTCCATCGGCTCTCGCCATCTCGGCGCCAGCGGCGGGTCCGGCAACTCCGGACCGTAGAGGATCACGTTGATCATGGACGCGGGGTTTTCCGCCTGGACGACGAGACTGCCGCCATTCAGTTTCGGCCCCATCTCCGGGTCGCCGAGCCCGGTGGGCAAATGGCAGGTACCGCAATACAGGTTGTAGACCGTTCGACCACGGCCGAGGACTTGCCGGCCGGCCTGCGCTCGATCCGATTCCGTTGCTGCCGGCAATTCCTTGAGGTACGTCGCCATGGCGGCGACGTCATCTGATGACAGGTGGCGCGTACTGTTAATGATGACCTCGTTCATCGGTCCGAACGAATCGAGGAAGCTGTTCCGGCCGGCCTGGAGGTAGGACGCGAGATCGTCGTGTGACCACAGGCTCAATCCCGTCTCCGACGACGTGAGATTCGGCGCAGACCACGGTCGGTACTGCCCGTCGCCTACCTTGTCGAGATACTCGCCGCCGGCCATGAAGTGATCGTTGTTCTCCGCGCCGAGCGCATTGCGGGGCGTGTGGCAGGCGCCGCAGTGCGCCAGGCCCTCGACGAGATAGGCGCCGCGGTTCCAGTCATCCGGCTTCGACGCATCGACGACGAACGCGCCGTCGTCGAAGAACAAGGTTTTCCATACGGCCATCAGCGGGCGGATGTTGAACGGAAACGAGAGCTCGTTGGCCGGCGCCGGCTGGCGCACCGCCGGGATGCTTCTCAGGTAGGCGTAGATGGCGGAAACGTCCTCGTCCGAGACCCTGGTAAACGAGGTATACGGGAAAGCCGGGTAGAGATGCGTGCTGTCGGGCCGCACGCCGAGGCGCATCGAGGCCAGGAACTGCTCCGCCGTCCAGTCGCCGATTCCCGTTTCCGGGTCCGGCGTAATGTTGGTCGAGTAGAGGGTGCCGAACGGCGTCTCGAACGGCAGGCCGCCTGCCATCGGTTCGCCGCCTGCGGTCGTATGGCAGGTCGCGCAATTGCCGGCGATCGCGAGATACCGGCCGCGCCCGATCAATTCCTCCGAATCGAGGTCGATCGGCGGCAGCTCGTAGTCGATCGAAGTCGCCGGCCCGGCTTTACCGATGGCAACCAGCGCGAGCGCGATGGCGATCGCCAGTGCGACGATGATTCTCAATGTAGTGATCCGGCCGACAGGCTGTTGACCGCCCCGGCGTCGGGGCGTGCCGCCTGCAGAAATGGGGCGTCAGTCAGGCAGCGCAGGTCATGTCCTGGCCGCAGCAGAGCGGCGACTTGATCTTGCCATGGCCGTTCGGGCACTCGGAGATCTGCACCGAGTTGCCGTCGTCAAGCTCCAGCGAGCCATTCGCGAGCGGCGCATCGCAATGTCCGCAGGTTGCATTGACCTTCATGCCGCACTTGTCGCATTCGTAAGTTGCCATCTTGTTTCCTTATTCCTCAGGTTTCTTGCCGAAAGGCAGGTATCCGGTTTCCGCAAGCATTCTGCCACGGGAGAGCCTGAAATCGGCGGTATTTTTGACGCCGTAGCCATCCATGATGCGATTCATCATGTTGAACATCGCGCAGATCATGACAGCGTAGTGAAAACAGTCCTCGTCCCAGCCGGCCTCGAAGACGGCATCGGCGTCGGCCTGGACCATCAGCGACGGCGTCCTTGTCAGTTTTTGCACATACCTCAGTACAGGTTTCATTTTCTCGTCGACGCCGGCGGTCTCGAGGTCGTTGACCATGTCGTCGAGCAGCCCCTCCTCGACGCCGAAGGCTTCGGCGGTCGCCTTGTGGGTGTTGTAGCAGTATGTGCAGTTATTTAATCCCGAGGCAAAAGCGGCAATGAGCTCGCGCTCCTCGTGGGTGAAAGCGCAGTCTCCGGCGCGCAGGATCTCCTCCGAGAACTGCATCATTGGCATCGCCATCTTGGGATAGCGCCCCATGACGGCGGCAACGCTTTCTTCCACTTCCGGGATGGATTTGACGAACGCCATTGCTGGTTTCCTTAGACTTCAGCGATTTTGGAATATAGCACTCGCGCCGCTACTCGGCATCGAGATCAAAGTGTTCGCTGTGACTCCTGATCCACTCGGCGAGATCCTCTTGAGATAATTCTCCCGCTGCCAATTCCCTAATCGTGACTACCGCATCCGCCTCGTCCGCCGTCAGTTGGAAACCGTTGATCTGAAGAAAGACATCGATGCAGATCAACGAAATGCGTTTGTTGCCGTCCGGAAAACAGTGATTCCTCGCCAATCCGAATCCGTAACACGCTGCAAGTTCGAAGATCGAGGTATCGGGGTTATAGCCGATGAGATTCTGCGGGCGCGCCAATATTGACTCCAGGGTCCCTTGCCTGGGTTCCCCGTAGAGCCCGCCATGCTCTTCGATGCATTGCTGGTGAAAGAAGATAACGTCAGAGTAGTCGAACCAGATCGGCACGGTCACTTGCCGAGTTCATGGAGCGCATTTCGATACCGCTTCCGGGTGCGCTCAAACGCTTTCACTTTTCTTTCAAATTCCGGATTCAGTGGCGTCAGGTAAACTCCTCTCTCATCCGCAACGCCATAAAGCTCATCGCCTTCAGCGACGTTCATTCGCTGCAATTCTTCCTTCGGAATGATCACGCCCAGTGATCCACCGATCTTGCGCAGTTTCAGTTTCTTGCCCATTTCGAAAGCCAGCTATACTTGCCAGAACTCACAGAATTATAACTATTATTATAACTTTCTGCAATTGCTAAGTGGCTGATTTTCTTACTGAGCGCCCCCGCACCGGGCCGATTCGAAACACAGTTCGGCCCCGTTCAGGGGTATCTGCCCGGTTTTGTCGAGGATACCTTCCATCAGCAGGTTGGCAATGTCCACCCCGTTATTGTCCACCGTAACGAGCGTGACGTGGTCCATCGAGCGGCCGCCCGTTGCAGGCTGACCACCGCCGGTTGTCGCCAGCCGGATGTAGTCATTGCCGTTTCGCTGCTGATACGCGTAGGTATGAAAGTGGCCATGAAAGACGGTGTAGGGACGGACCGCGAGCGCGGCCTCGATCGCCGGGAACGTCGCCTGGTCTTCCCGCAGCCACGGCGTCTTGTGCATGAACAGGAAAGTCCAGCGCACGTCGGCATTGGCGTTGATCGCATCGATCATGTACTGCGCCTGCGCTGCCGTGATGTTGCCGGCCTGCCGTTCCGGCAGTCTCCCGTACTCAGAATCAACTGCAGCCGCCATGCCACCCTCGGCCATCAGCTTGAGCGCTTCCTGGCGCATTGCATCGATTTCCGCCACGCGTTCCGGCGTATTGTCTTCGGTGTCGAGGACGAGGAAGAGCACATCCTTGTAGCGGAAATGGTAGTAGGCGCGACCCTGGCGCCGATCCCAGATTGATTGTGCCAATATGCCGGTGCGGTCGTGATTGCCGGCGACATAGAAAACGGGCGCCCTGGCACGGCCCGCTCGCTCATCGAACCAGTCCCACTGCTGGTTGACGACCGCCTCATCAGTATCGCCGTCGATCAGGTCACCAACGTTGATAATGAATTCGGGCCGCAGGAGATTGAGTTGGGCGATTGCGACTTCGTAGATACCGTCACGCTCACCACCCGTCAGGTCGGAATGAATGGCAAAGGCGAACTTGTCGGCATCGGCGTCAAACGCATCGCTTGTCCAGGCGACGGCATCGTCGAAGCCGGGCGCATGGAATGCAGACCCTCCGCCTTGTTGCGAATCGACCTGGCATCCAGTCGCGAGAGCGATGAACACGATCGCGGCAAGAGTATTCCTCATAGCAGCGATCGTATCACCGAGGCATCGGTCACATGATGTTCTTATAGATATCGCCGTCTTTCATGACGAGGTGCAGCTTGCTTTCATCGAGGATCAGGTTGATGTCGGCAAGCGGGTCACCGTCCCAGAGCAGGATGTCGGCGTAGGAGTCCGGAGCGATCTGTCCCAGTTTATAGGTGGGATATGGATTCTTGGGTCCCGACCAGGTCAACACGATTCCGGCATTACCGGTCCAGTGTTTCAGTGCCTGCGCCGGCGTAAATCCGGCATCGACATTGCAGGTAATGTCCTCCTTGATGCGCTCCACCAGGCCTGTGCTGAACATGTCCGAGCCGCCGACGGTGAACACGTCGTATTCGTTCATCCATTTCGACATTGCTCGCACACCTTTTCCGACGGCGACGCCTTTCAGTTTCTGCTCGTGCGTGAAAAAGTCAGGCATCGTTTCGTACGAGCCGAAAGTCTGCATGCTCACGAAGCACTGGAACGACCAGACGATCTCCGCGCCGCGGCGCTGCATCCTGGCCATCCGCTTGACCGTGTCCTCGGAAATCAGGAAACCGTGTTCGAACGAACGAACGCCGAGGTCGAGCAACCGGTTATAGGACGCATCATGGTAGGCATGTGTTGCCACATAGGTGCCGTTGTCGGCCGCGATTTCGACAGCCCGCGCCACCTCGTCGGCAGCCAAACCCATAATCTCCAGTGGATCAAATTCACTCGCGACACCACCACCGCCCATGATCTTTATAAACGAAGCACCGCGCCGCAAGTTATAGCGGACGGCCTGGGTCACTTCGTCGGGTCCGGACACGGACCAGCTATTCTGGGTCCGCTGCGTCATGTCCATGTGATTGCTGAGCAGTTCCGGCGGCACATTACGGCCAGCCCAGTCCCCGTGTCCGCCTATCTGCGAGATGGCACCGCCCGCGCTGGACACACGCGGTCCCGGAATGAGACCCATGTCGATAGCCTTCGCGATGTCCAGGGGATCACCGGCAATATCCCGAACCGTCGTAATTCCTTTCTGCAGGATGTTGACGTTCATATGGTGTATTGCGATCGCCCCGCCTGCCGCGTCGTCCCAGCGCGCCTGGTACGACGCAGTCCCTTCTGGCGGATTGAGCATAACGTGCTGGTGCATGTCGATCAGGCCCGGCGTCATCGTACGGCCATTGCCGTCGATCACCGTTGCACCGTCGGCGCTAATTGGCTCCGCACTTACCTGGACAATGTGATTGTCCTCGACGAGCACGTTCATGCCCATCTCAAGCTCTGGGCCGAATCCGTCGAAGACGTTGACGTTGGTGAACAATGTGTGTTGCGGCGCCACATCCTGCGCAACTGCAGCAGAAATGGCCGTCAAAAGCCCTGCACAAATGGTGACCAGAAGTTTCGCTCTGTGTTTCATTGTTATCTCCGATTAAGGCCGGTTGTTTCGTCTGAATTGCTGCGGGGATTGCCCCGTCCAATTCTTAAAAGCGCGTGAAAATACGGTGGGATCGCCGAAGCCGACGGATAACGCGACATCGGACACCCGCTGGTCCGAAGAAAGGAGCAGCTGCCGCGCTTTGTCCGCGCGCAGCATCGCGACTTCGCGGGCGATCGTCGTGCCCTTCTCGCGAAGCGAGCGGCTCAGTTTGCGCCGTTCGCGCCCGCAGATTTCTGCGGCTCGTTCGACCGTGAGGTCCGGTTCGTGCAGGTGCGGCGTCAGCGCAAGCCGCATCGACTCGAGCAAGGAGCCGGGCAGATGCGTTGCGGTACTGGACGGGATCGCCCTGGCAAACGTCGACTTCTTGAATGGCTCGAGTAGCCATTGCGTCGGGAAACGGACTGACGCGCCACTATTACCACCTTCAATGATCCGCAGGCGTTCCTTGAGCGGCGGGATGACATTCGGATCGGCAACGCTGAAAACGGCCTCCCTCGCGTCCCAATGTTCCTGCGCCGCGTGGATCAACAGCCGGTAGAGGAAGCCCAGGTAGAAAGCGTCATTTTGAGCGGGCACGCGGCGGGGCTCGACGACGCGCCGGAAGCCGAATGTCGTTTTCGTAGTGACCGATTCCAGGAAAAACAATGCCGATGAAGCGTGATCCTCGGCGTTGAGAATGAAGCGCTGCAGCAGCTCGCCGACGGTTTGCGCCTCGGATGCCGCTCTCGCGATCGGCTCCCAGTTGTGCAGGTCGAGGTCCTGACCGATGGTAAAGCCGAGGTGACGGTCGCCGGCCAGCTCGGCAGCGCGCTCGACGAATTCGTAAATCGAGTTTGGCGACACGAACAGGTCCGCAGATGCGGGAATGTGCTCCGGCAAATTGAGGTCAGCGAGCAAGGTTTCCGGCTGCGCGTTCCGCCGCTTTAGCGCTACCAGGAACGGGTTGATTGCGCTCAGGCGGATGAGCGGCAGTGGCTGTGCTGACTGGAACGGGTAAGATTGCATGTTTGTCATTATTGTTTGACAGATTAGCAATGGAATCTGCGAATTAATTGGCTTTTTTATGCTTTTAATAGCGATTTGTGGAAAGAACTGTCAATAATTCTTGCCGGAAAAGTAATATCTTCCCCACACTGTCAGGCGTCGACGTCGCACAAACAGCATTCCATCGATGATTTTCTCCCGGACATCTGCCGTGGCCCTGTGCCTCTCCACCGCAGCCGCGGCGGCGCAGGCGCCGGAACCGCAGGGCACCCCGGGTTTCGGCGGCCCCGATGCCGTCGAGAATCGAATCGCCGAGGACGTCGCGTCGTGGGACGAAACCCGGCAACGACTGATTGACGACTACGGCCTGGCGGTCAGTTTCGACTACACGGCCGTGATGCTCACGGCAAGCGAAACCTTCGATGACAAGGACGGCGCCGGCGGCATCGCGCGAATCTACGGCACCTATGACCTGTTTGACGTCGAGAACGGCACCCTCGTCTGGAAATTCGAGCACCGCCATGCCTACGGCAGCGTGTCGCCCTTCGACTTCTCCCTGGGCCAGCTAGGCTACGTCGGCCTGCAGGAGCCGCCATTCAACGACACCGATTTCCGCACGCAGAACCTCTACTGGCGACAGAGGATGAACGGCGGCCGCTCGGTGCTGATTGCGGGCGTACTCGATGTCACGGACTACCTCGACGCGTTCGCGCTGGCGAGCCCCTGGCTGCATTTCATGAACTTCGCATTTTCGACGGGCAGCGCCGCAATCGGCCTTCCCAACGATGCGGCCGTCGGCATCGCGTACGGCACGATGCTGACGGATCGCGTCTACATGATCGCCGGCGTGACCGATACCAATGGCGACCCACAAAGCCCGTTCGAGGGCTTCGACAATTTCTTCAGCGACAACGAATATTTCAAGAGCGTGGAGCTCGGCTACACGAGTTCCCAGGACCGCATCATCTTCGATAATTATCACGTCACTGTGTGGCACAAGGACGAGCAGGTAGCCGCGAACGTGCCGGATGGCTGGGGTGTCGCCTTCTCGGCCTCCCGCTACCTCAACGACAAGATGATGCCGTTTGTTCGCGGCGCCTACACGGACGATGCCGGGTCCCTGCTGCAGAAGTCCCTGAGCGTCGGCATCGGTTATCAGACCGAGGTGCTCGACGGCCTGCTCGGCGCCGGGCTGAACTGGGGGGAACCGAACGAAACGACCTTCGGATCCGGCCTCGACAACCAGGTCGCGGCCGAATTGTTCTACCGGATACCGGCGGGCGACCGGGTTGCCCTGACCGCCGACATGCAGTTCATCAAGGATCCGGCGCTGAATCCCGCCGAGAGTTCCATCTGGATGTTCAACCTCAGGGGCAGGGTCGCTTTCTGACCGCCCGTCACCGGAATACTCCACGACATGAAACCAACCTGCCTGCTTTTGCTCGTTTCGCTCTTGATCGCCAGTCCCCTGGCGGCCCAGGAACGGGAGTCCGGCCAGGCCGGTTACGAAGACATACCGGAATTCGGCGGACCCGAGAGCATTACCGAGCAGCTGAAGCGGGCCGATGAACTGAGCGACGCGCTGTACGAATGGCCGTTTTTCGACGGCTATTTCGACTGGAAGCGCCAGGTGCAGGACGATTACGGCGTGGCCTTCGGCGTGCACTTCTACGGCCTGTCCCAGAAAGCCGGGGACAGCCTGCCAGGCCGTGACGATGACGCTTTCGGCAATATATTCCGATTCCTGGGCAACTGGACCGTGTGGAGCAAGGACAACGGCAATCTCGGTCGCATCGAATGGCGCGTCGAGAGTCGCTCGGACTGGTTCGGCCTGCAGGCCCCGGGCTCGCTGGCCGGGGCGACCGGCGTTGCCGCGCTCGCGCCGGGTTTTGCTTATTCCGACAACTTCGACATGGATCTCGCGGTCGTCAACTGGACGCAGGGCTTTGCCGGTGGCAAAGCAGGCTATGCCGTCGGACGACTGGCATTCGATGTCTATCTCGATGCATTCCCGTTCCAGACTTTCTCGAAGGGTTACCTGAATCGATCCTTCATTCTGAACCCGACCATGCCGACGACAGGCATCGGTGCCATCGGCGGCGTCATCAAAGGCTTCGTATCGGACACGATCTGGCTCGGCGCGCAGATGCATGACGCGAATGCGGCGAGCGGACGATTCGACTTCGACACCGTGCAGGAAGGCGAATGGCTGAAGGCCGTGGAAGTCGGCTACACGCCGTCTTTCGAGCAGCGAAAAACGCACCTCGTGCAATTCACTTACTGGGAGAAAGACGCACGCATGCTCGCCGGCGCATCGCGTGGCAGCGGCTGGGGCGTCAGCGCTGCCTGGAAGCTGAGCGATACGTTCCTGCCGTTCGTACGCTTCGGCCATTCGGACGGTGGCGGCGGGGTCGCAGCCGAAGATGCAATCAGCGCCGGCGTGGAAATCAGCCGGCCGCGGGGCGCCGCCTGGACGATTGGCGCAGGCTGGGCGAAGCCCTCCGCAGAGACTTTCGGGCCGGGACTCGATAACGAAACCGTGCTGGAGACCTCTTATAAATTCCAGGTGTCGAAAAACTTTTCCGTCATGCCGGACGCCCAGGTCATCTTCAACCCGGCCGAGAATCCCGACAAGAGCACGCTCTGGGTCGTCGGCGTCAGGGCAATCCTGACCCTTTAGCACGTGCGCTCACTGCGACTCTGTCTGCTGCTGACCTGCGCCTGGAGCGTGGCGGTCGCCCAGGTTGTCGATCCGCAGAATATCGTGATTCGCGGCGCAATCATCGCCCTGCCCGGCGCTGACGACGCGCCGGTCGACCTGCTGATCAGGGACAACAAGCTGGAGCTCGTCTCCACCGATTCGGTACCGGCGCCGCAAGGTTTCGTCGCCCTCGACGCCGGCGGCGGATACATTGTCGGCCGACTCGAGATCGGCGAGCCGCCGAGTTTCATTATCCTCGACGGCGATCCACGGGAGGACTTTGCGGTGCTTCGCGATACGCAAGCGCACTCGTTGTTTGCGGTGGACGCCGGCGAGCTCCTGGTTAACGTCCTGGTATATGCCGAGGGCGCGCTGGAGGTTCCTGCGGCAGAGCCCGAACCGCGGCGCTGGCTCGCCTACACGCCGCCGCCGATAGCCGTTCCCACCACCTATGGGGATCCCACGAAATGGAACCAGTGGGAAACCGCGAATACGACCGGCATCTTTACCGGCGCCGTCGTTCTCGATCGACAGCACTGGCTCTCGCAGAACTCGGCGAGCGTGGAGCAGGTGGGCGACCTCGACGGTTTCGACGGCGGCGAGATCAGGGCCCTGCGTTTCGGCGTGGTCGGCACGTTGAATCACTTCGAACGACCATGGGTGTATACCGTGTTCGGTGCAACCAACTCTTTCGACAAGGGCTTCGAAGTTGAACGGCAGGACGATTTCAGCTGGTTCGACTACAGGCTAGACATTCCGGTGTCGGACGGCATGACGCTCAGTGTCGGCAAACAGAAGGAACCGATCTCGATGGAGCGCATCATGGCGATGATCCAGCTGCCCATGCAGGAGCGGTCCTCCGTGTCGGATGCCTTGCTGCCGGCCCGCAACTTCGGCGCGGTCCTGAGCGGCGCGGCGCCTGACCGCCGCATGACCTGGGCCGCAGGACTGTTCAATAATTTTATCGACTCCGGCGAATCGATCGGCAGCACGGCGACACAGGCGACCGGCCGGGTGACCTGGCTGCCCTTTGTTTCCGATGACCGCAGCAACCTCGTCCACCTCGGACTCGGCGCCCGATTTTCAAATGGCAAGCAGGGCACGCATTTTCTGACGGAACCGGAATTCAACAAATCGCCGATTTTCGTCGATACCGAAGCGATCGAAGCCGACAGCCTGCGACAATTGGTCCTCGAAGCAAGCTGGCGCAAGGGGCCTTTGTGGCTCGCCAGCGAGTACATCGGCACGGAAATCGAGTCCCCGACGGCCGGCGACCTGGACTTCAGCGGCTGGCACGTCACCGGCTCGTGGATCCTGACGGGCGAGATGCGCGACTACAACGACAAGAGCGGAATCATGGGTCCGATCCCTGTTGCTCGCTCCGTCTACCAGGGCGGCTGGGGCGCATGGGAGCTCGCCGCCCGCTTCTCGAGCCTGGATTTGTCGGACGGGCCGGTGGACGGCGGCGAGATGGACATCCTGTCGCTCGGCGTCAACTGGTGGCTGTCGCCGATCTTCAACGTGAACGTGAACTACCGGTTCATCAACAACCAGCGACGGACGCTCGACGGCGATGCGCAAGCTGTCATGGGGCGGCTGCTGATCATGCTCGACTGACCGGGAACCTGCGGCAGCACAGAGGCGACGCTGTCCCGTGCGCCTGGCGAGGACGGTCAGTCGTCCAGCAGATGCTCGTAGCGCTGATCGGTCAGCGTCTTCAGGAACGTTACCAGCGGGCGGACCTGCAGCGGCGCTATCGGCTGCCCTTCCTCGAGGAGTTCGAGGTCGATCGTATCGGGCACTTCCGGCTCACCCCATCGCTCGCCCGTTTCCGGATTCGTCTGGCTCTCCGCGTTCGTCAGGATGAACTTGTTGTAGAAGACGATGACGGTCTCGAGCTTTTCGAAGACACCGTTGTGCATGTAGGGCGCCGTCACCGCGACGTTGCGCAAGGTCGGCACCTTGAACTTGCCGGCCTCGGCCGGATCATCGATTGCCGGGCTTTCGAGCAGCCCCATGTCACGGTGCCCGGCGCCCAGTCCGTTCAATTCCCGTACGGATTCGTTCGCCGGCACACCGATGTTGTGATACCTGTGCGTAGTGAACGGCGAACCCTGCACCATCTCGCGCTGATCGATCAGGTGGCAGGAGTGGCAGTTGAATACGCGCGAATAGAACAATTTGCGCCCGAGCTCCTCTTCGCCTGTCAGCTGGTATTCACCGCGCAGGAAACGGTCGTACTTCGAATCGAACGGGGCAAATTGCTGCGTTCGCTCAAAGGCAACAATGCTCTCGGCAACTGCCCGGAATGCCGCGCCTGTGTCTTCAAAAATCTCGTCGCCAAAATGCCGTTGCAGCGCTTCGACATGGGCAGGGTTCTCCGCGACCCTGGCAACGACCGCGCCCTCGTCCGGAAGGTTCATCTCCAGCGGATTCGTAAACGGCTGCCCTGCCTGGTCGACGAGATCCCGCGCACGGCCGTCATAAAACGCGCCGCCGGCATACACGCCGGTCTCGTCACGCCCGAAAACCGGGATCAGCGCGGCATAGGTGATGGACGGCGCGTTCCTGTCGCCCAGTGATCTGCCGTCGTCGCCAACAGAGACCGCGCGCCCGGTCGCATTCTGCCGGGAATCCGTGAATGCCGCCGCCGGGTTATGACAGGTCGCACACGACTGCGTGCGATTGAGCGACAGGTTGGTGTCGAAAAACAGCGCCTCGCCGAGCACGGCGAGATCGTCGCCCGCCATCGCAGATGCTGACGCGAGCATTGTGAGACTTGCCAGAAACGGCAATACTCGGCGCTTCCATTGTCGTCGACCGCACATTGCCGGGGAGAGTATCCCGTCAAGGCCGGTTTAATCCAGAAATTCCAATGTCCATCAGCGTATTTGACCTGTTCACGATCGGGATCGGGCCGTCGAGCTCGCATACGGTCGGGCCGATGCGGGCCGCAGAGATGTTTGTGGAGAAGCTGGATAGCGGCGGACTGCTGGATCGAGTCGAGCGGCTCAAGATACATCTGTATGGCTCACTGGGCGCGACCGGCCGGGGCCACGGCTCGGACAAGGCCGTCCTGCTCGGCCTCGAGGGAGAGGCGCCGGAAACCGTGGACGTCGACTCGATTCCGGGCCGAATGTCGGCCATCGAGAGCAACCGTTCGCTGACCCTCCTGGGCAAGAAGCCGATCGCTTTCGACCCGAAAGCGGATCTCGTTTTCGAAAAACGCGAATCCCTGCCTGGTCACCCGAACGGCATGCGTTTTTCGGCGCTGGATGGCGGGGGCAAGGTCCTCCGGCAAGGCGTCTACTATTCGGTCGGCGGCGGCTTCGTCGTCAGCGAAAGCGAAACCGACGAACCGGTGATCACGGAGTCGCCGGTCGAACTGCCGTTCCCGTTCGACAGCGGCGAGCAGCTGCTCGAGCTCTGCAAGGAGACGGGCCGGTCGATCAGCACCTTGATGCTCGAGAACGAGAAGGCCTGGCGCAGCGAGGAACAGGTTCGCGACGGACTGTTGACGATCTGGGCAGCCATGCAAGCCTGCGTCGAAAAAGGCTGCAAGGGTGAAGGCCTGATGCCCGGCCTCAAGGTCAGGCGGCGGGCGGCGGACATGCACCGGCAGTTGTCGAGTCAGCCGGAAGCGGCGCTCCGGGATCCGTTGACGATCATGGACTGGGTAAACCTGTACGCGCTCGCCGTCAACGAGGAGAACGCGGCCGGCGGCAGGGTCGTTACCGCGCCGACCAACGGCGCCGCCGGCATCATCCCCGCCGTACTCCACTATTACGCACGGTTCTGTGCCGGCGCAGACGACGACGGCGTGGTGCGCTTCCTGCTGGCGGCCGGCGCTGTCGGCCTGTTATTCAAGCGCAACGCGTCGATCAGCGGCGCCGAAGTCGGCTGCCAGGGAGAAGTCGGGTCGGCCTGCTCGATGGCGGCCGCGGGCCTGAGCGAAGCGCTCGGCGGGACGCCCGGGCAGGTGGAGAACGCTGCCGAGATCGCGATGGAGCACAATCTCGGGCTGACCTGCGACCCGATTGGCGGACTGGTGCAGATCCCGTGCATCGAGCGGAATGCGATGGCGTCGGTGAAGGCGATCAATGCGTCGCGACTGGCGATGCGGGGCGACGGCGAGCATTTCGTGTCGCTCGACAAGGTGATTCAGACAATGCGCGAGACCGGGCTCGACATGCAGGACAAGTACAAGGAAACGTCGCGCGGCGGCCTTGCCACCAACGTAATCGAGGTACCCGTCAACTTTATAGAGTGCTGAGAAGCCTTTATTCGGCGTCGACGAGTTCCTGGATGAACGCGGCGTCGCGTCCAGTCACTTCCTTGTCGATCTCGCGATCGGGTTCGATGCCGGCCGACATCAGCGCCGGACGCAAGACGCCGAGAAAGCGCGGCGCGGCGACCACCACGAGCCGATCGAATTTGCCGCCTTGCTTCGCCCTGCCGATGTTTTCGGCGATCTCCTTGGCGAACAACAGGTAGGACTGCAACTTGGTCCCGGACTCGTCGCCACCCATGGTATGCCGGCCCTTGCCGCGACTGTCGAAGGCTCGACCGCTGCGATCGCTGACAAGCTCGCTGTCCTTTTCCCGCGCCGCGTCGTTTTGCAGGGTTTTTACCTCCTGCATCGGGCTGTATCTTTTCTCCCGGGCATAAATTGCTGCCCGGTGTTCGTCGGCCACGATAACCCAGTAGGATTTCGGGCCGAGCGGGCTGTCCGGTCTTACCATATTCGATCTCCGACACTCGGGACAGCTTTCTACTATGATCGTCTGCCGCGCATGAATCAACGTGAATATTTACTTGTGGGCATAATCGACATTCGATGACCGTCAAACTCGAATTCTGCGGCGCCGCAGGAGAAGTGACCGGTTCGCTGTACGCCATCCGAACCGGCACGCATACGATTCTCCTCGAGTGCGGACTGATCCAGGGCGGGAAGTCCGCCGAGGCGCGCAATGCCAATCCGTTCCCGTGCCCGGTCGACGAGATCGATGCAGTGGTCCTGAGCCATGCGCACATCGACCACTCAGGCCGGGTGCCCTTGCTGGTCAAACGCGGCTATGCGGGACCGATCTATACGCAAAACGCGACGCGAGCGCTGTGCGAAATCATGCTGCCGGATTCCGGCTACCTGAACGAGAAGGACGCCGAGTGGGAGAACAAACGGCGTCGCAAGCAGGGCAAGCCACCCGTTGAACCGTTGTATACGCTGGATGACGGGCGAGATTGCCTCGCACAATTCAGGAGCGCCCGTTACAAGGAACCTGTAATGGTTGCGCCCGGCGTTACCGCCACGTTTCACGACGCCGGGCACATTCTCGGCTCGGCGATCGTCGAACTCAGATTTGACAACGGCGGCAATCCACGCACCCTCGTATTCAGCGGCGACCTGGGTTATCGCGACGCGCCGGTCATGAATCGTCCCGCAGTTCTCACCGAAGCCGACACGGTGCTGATGGAGAGCACCTACGGTGACCGCTTGCACCGGCCGTTCGAAGAGACGATCGACGAACTGTCCGGGGTCTTCGCCGCCGCGCGAGTGAACGAAGGCAATATCCTGATCCCTGCATTCACCGTCGGCCGTACCCAGGACCTGTTGTTCCTGATGGCCGAGCGATTCGACGAGTGGCAACTCAAGGACTGGCACATCTTCCTGGACAGCCCGATGGGCATCGAGGCGACCGAAACCTATTCGCAATACCGGCACCTCTATGGCGCCCGCCTTTTCGGCCCGGACTCTCAGCTACCGGACCTGCCGAATTTCCATATGACCGAGACCACGGCGGAATCGATGGTGATCAACGAGTTGCGGTCGGGCGCCATTATCATCGCCGGCAGCGGCATGATGAGCGGCGGCCGGATTCACCACCATCTGAAGAACAATATCGCCAATCCGGCCGCGCATCTCGTCGTCGTCGGTTACCAGGCCTACGGGTCGCTCGGGCGGCGCATTGTCGACGGCGCCGACGAAATCCGCTTGTTCGGCGAAACCTACCCCGTGCGCGCATCCGTGCACACGATCGGCGGGCTGTCCGCGCACGCCGACCAGCAGGACCTGGTCGACTGGTACCGGAATTTCACATCTAGCCCGCCTCTTTACCTGGTGCACGGGGAACCGAAAGCCCAGGAGGCGCTGGTCAGGGTGCTGAATTCGGTCGCCGACGCGCCGGTGACAATCGCCGAGCCGGACCAGGTGATCGAGATTTGAACACCCTGAATGACGAAGGTGTTGTGTGTTTTCGCGACTCCGCGAACTGATCATCCAGCTGCATCGCTACATCGGGATTCCGATGAGCGTCATCATCGCCGTGTGGTTCGTATCGGGCATCGTCATGATGTACACGCGGGGCATGCCGGCGCTCAGTCCGGAACGCGCGCTCGAGCTCAAATCGGCGATTCCGCTCGGGGAAGTCCGGCTCTCGCCGGGCGCGGCATTGCGACGCGCTGGTTTCGGCGCTGGCGCGCAGGAATTGCATATTGAATCGCTGCTGCTGAGACCCATCTATCGGTTCGACGGAGGCCTGTCGATATTTGCGGATGACGGCGAGCTGTTCGCCGGCATCGACGAACACTCCGGCCGGGATGTCGTGGCGACTGCGTTCGCATTACCGATAGCGCGCGTCCGCTTTACGGAGCGGCTTTCCACACCTGACCAGTGGACCATCACGGAAAGCCGGCACCTGCCGTTGCTCAAGTACGTGCTCGACGACGAGCCGGCGACCACGGCCTACGTATCCGAGATGACCGGCGAAGTGGTGCTGGCAACCGACCGCGCGTCGCGATTGCTTGCATGGATCGGCGCCATCCCACACTGGATTTACTTCACGAGCCTGCGCATCAATCAGCCCGCCTGGTACTGGACGATCATCGTCCTGTCGGCCATCGGCTGCCTGGTCGCCGTCCTCGGCCTCGTACTGACGTTCACGCAGTTCCAGCGCTCGACGCCTTTCAGCCTGGGCAAGTCGATCCCCTACCGCGGCCTGATGCGCTGGCATTACCTGTCGGGCGCGATCTTCGGCCTGTTCGCCCTGACCTGGCTGTTCAGCGGCCTCCTCTCCATGGATCCCTTCGGGTGGAACGACGGACTCGAAACGATCGTCGACGAGTTCGGGCTAAACAGCGGCCCGCCTGACATCGGCTCCATCGAGATTGCGGACATCGCTGCGATTCCGGCGGCGGCGTCGCTGAAGCGAATCGAGATTCGCAGCGCGTTCGGGCAGCTTCGATTCGTTGCCAGTCACTCAGGCGATGTCAGCCGGCGCATCTTCGACAAGACCGGTCCTGTCGACCTGCCAGGCCCCGACATACCTGACGACATCATGGCTCGCCTGGCGCTGGCCGGAGGCGCCGTCGTCAGCGAAGCCGAATGGCTCCACGATTACGACGACTACTATTATGACCGCGAGCATCGCCGGCCGTTGCCGGTCATTCGCGCCGTATTCGACGACCCGCATGAGACCTGGGCGTATATCGATCCCGCAACCGGCCGCATCGAGAAACGGATCCATCGACTTGCCCGCCTGAATCGCTGGATGTTCAACGGGCTGCACAGCCTGGATTTCGCTTTCTGGTATGACAAGCGCCCCCTGTGGGATGCGGCTGTCATCCTGCTCAGCCTCGGCGGACTCGCGACGAGCAGTATCGGACTGATACTCGGCTTGCGGCGCATTCGACGCTGGATCGTGCGTCTTCGTGGCGGACTTTAGCAATCCCCGCGAGTTGTCTATGATGTCCGATCCACGCCGCCTGGGTTGGTAGGGACCTAGCGTTGAAAAATAACGATAAACCTTCGCTGCCGCTGAACGAGGAAGTCGAAGTCTCGCCCGGATTCGTCATCGAGCGCCGCTCGATGCTCGCCGGCCTCGGCGCGCTCGCTGCCGCGGGCATCCCGGCGCTGTCGCGGGCGGCGGGCATGACCTTTGCCGAGTTTCTCGCGGCCGCCAACCCCGTGGCCCGCGAACTCGTCGGCGATGCGTCGGCGCTCCGGACTATGCCGATGACGGCATTTTCGGGGTTCGCCAGACGGTCGACCAGTTACTCGGGCCCGGCGACGTCAACCTCGTCTCGCTGGAGCGAAATTACATTCACGGCTTTGTTGCCGGACCGGAGGGCGCGCGCGGCCTGGATATTACGACCCGCCTCAAGCCGAGACCCGAGCACGGCACGCCCTTCCTCGACCTGGCGGCGAGACCGCTGAACGAATTTCTTCGAACCTATGAAGCAAGGTGGACATACTATGGGTAGTAAAATCGTCATCATGGGGGCCGCAGGCCGCGACTTTCACGTTTTCAATACCTGTTACCGGGAAGACCCGGACGTGAACGTGATTGCATTCACCGCGACCCAGATCCCGCATATCGAAGACCGCCGCTATCCACCGGCACTTTCAGGACCCAACCATCCGGACGGCATACCCATCCGCGACGAATCCGAACTCGATGACATCCTTCAGGAGAACGAGGTAGACGAGGTGGTGTTCGCCTATTCCGATGTCAGTAATGCCTATGTCGACGAACGCCGCCAACGAGTGGAAGCACATGGCGTAAAGTTTTCTACATTCGACGTCGAGAAAACAATGATCCCGTCGAATAAGCCGGTGATCGCCGTCAACGCCATCCGCACGGGTTGCGGCAAAAGCCAGACATCGCGCCGGGTTACCCATATTCTGAAAGATCTCGGCAAGAAGACGGTCGCAATTCGCCACCCGATGCCCTACGGCGACCTTGCGAAGCAAGCCGTGCAGCGCTTCGAGACCTTCGAGGATCTCGATCTTCACGAATGCACCATCGAGGAACGCGAGGAATACGAACCGCACATCCGCAACGGCGTGATCGTCTATGCCGGCGTCGACTACGCCGCCATCCTGGCCGAGGCGGAGAAAGAAGCGGACGTCATCGTCTGGGACGGCGGCAACAACGACACGCCGTTCTACAAACCCGATCTCTGGATCGCGGTCACGGATCCGCATCGCGTGGGTCATGAGTTCGAGTACTTCCCTAGCGCGTATAACTTCGAAGGCGCTGACCTTATCCTGATCAACAAGGTCGACTCCGCTGACGATGCCAATATCCAGGCAGCCGTCGACAATGCACAAAAGGCCAACCCGGACGCGATCATTGTCAAGGCGGCTTCTCCGCTCGACGTCCCGAACCCGGAGGAAATCTCCGGCAAGCGTATCCTCGCCGTTGAGGACGGGCCGACCACCACGCACGGCGGCATGCAGTTCGGCGCCGGCGTGCTGGCCGCGAAACGCAACGGCGCCGCAGAGATCATCGATCCGCGACCCTGGGCCGTAGGCGAGATCAAGGACACCTTCGAGCACTACCCGGATACCGGGCCGTTGCTGCCGGCGATGGGCTACGGCGACGTGCAGGTGCGCGACCTGGAAGCGACGATTAACGCCGTGGACTGCGACCTGGTCATCGTCGCCACGCCGATCGACCTTACGCGCATCCTGAAGATCAACAAGCCCTTCCAGCGCATCGGTTACCGCCTGGAGGAAGAAGGCGACGGTTTGGTCAACGCCGTCAGGGAAGTGGCAGGCTAGGCTGCGTTCAGTAGCTCAGCTCGACCCAGAGCGGCCTTGCTCTTCGAGTTCGGCCTTCTTCTGCTGCCACACGTGTTCTGATTCGGCCATTTCGCCGAGCAGCGCGTGGTGCAAATCGAGTATGACCCATTGCCGGCGACGTAGATGCGGGTGAGCGCGCCGTCGACCCACTTCCAGGTCTCGTCGGCACGGTTGGGTCCCGGGCTTAGTGCCACGGCAGACGACGACAGTCGCGCGCAGGTCGAGAAGCTTCTGTTTGCACTGTTCGAGCTGCTTTGGCGATTCGAGGTCGCTCGCGCGGCAACTGCTAGTATTAGAGCCATCGACACGGGGGGTGGCTATGGCAGGGAAAGACTCGAAGCGAATCGCTGAATCGCAGCAAGGATCGTCTGTAGACACGGATCGACGTCGCGTTGTCGCCGGCATCGGAACGCTCGCGACGGCGAGCCTCTTCCCGTTCGCCGCCGTCGCGCAGAGCGGTGTGCGCGAGGCGGAGATCATCATCATCGGCGGCGGCATGGCCGGCTCCGCAACCGCCCTCCACCTGGCCCGGCATGGCAGAGACGTTACGCTGCTGGAGCGCGGCGAAATCGCGTCCGAGGCCTCCGGGCAGAACATGGGCGGGCTCGGCGGCGCGGGCTGGGGAAACATGCCGAACCTCCTGTCCTACCTGACGATGGGCAGCCTGGAGATCTTCAAGGAACTGCAGGTCGACATGGGCTACGACATGGAGTTTCGGCAAACGGGTTCGCTGACCGCAATCCACACCGAGGAACAATACAACTACTACGAGGACATCGTGCTGCGGCAGCAATCCACCGGCTATGACGGCGAGCTGCTGACCACCAGGGAAGCCCGCGCCATCGAGCCGGAGCTCAATCCGGCGCTTCTCGGCTCCATGTATCTCCCCGGGCGAGGACAGGCCGACCCGGTCAAGTCGACGCGTGCCTTCGCCGATGCGGCGGCCAAGGCCGGCGCATCCATCGACACCGGCCAGAACGTCGTTGCAATCAGCGTTCAAGGCGATGACGGGTATGTGATACGGACCGACAGTGCCGAATACCGTTGTCAGACGCTGGTCATTGCGGCCGGTTCTTGGTGCGGCCCTGTAGGCAAGATGCTGGGACTGGAGATTCCCATCAAACCGATTCGCGGCCAGATGTGGGCGACAGACAGCTTGCCGCCAAGAATTTTTCTCACCCAGGGCTCCGCGGAATCGAGCTTCGCCTGGAGCAAGGACAACGGAGCCGACGAGTCGACTCCGCCGAACGTGACCCACAAAGGCAATCGACGAATAACCCGCCACCTTTATGGACGGCAACGCAAGAATGGAGAAATCATCTTCGGCGGCGACCGCGAGGACGTGGGATATAACACGACGCCTGACCCGGCGGGCATCGAGGTCAATCGGGGTCACGCCGCTGATGTCGTCCCCTTCGTGGCGAAGCTGCCCATCGCACGCACCTGGGCGGGGCTGATGCCCTTTTCACTGGACGGGTCACCGATCATCGGGCGAATTCCGCAGAGAGAGAATCTCTTCATTGTCAGCGGCCTCGCATCATCGGGCTTTGGTCGTGGTCCAATGGCCGGCAGGCTGGCGGCGGAATACATTCACACTGGTCATATGCCGCACGTTCTCGCCGAATCAGATCCTGCGAGATGTGTAACCGAAACTCAGTGAGAATCCGGGACAATTGCTACGCGAATCGGCTCACAACGGACGCCGGACGGTGAGTGGCGAGTGTCCGCTATGCGCCAAAACTAGCCGCTCAAATGCTAATATTTCCCGCATTGGAAAGGGCCGCTTTTGA